>Ga0209526_10000997_pt1 | contig 18693 bp, 13 predicted proteins | sample JacPinW_OM2H0_M1_FD_188566 | JGI IMG/M metagenome (GOLD analysis project Ga0209526, IMG submission 188566) | Forest soil microbial communities from Algoma, Ontario, Canada - Jack Pine, Ontario site 1_JW_OM2H0_M1 (SPAdes) (version 2) | ecosystem: Environmental > Terrestrial > Soil > Boreal... | reverse complement strand
GCCGAGCCGGATCTTTTTGGTAATCGAGGCGCAGTGCGCAACCATCATCAGCGGCGACGCGCAGAGGCAGTAATTCGAGAAATGGTGCTCGGCGAACCAGGCGATCGCGTAACCGAGCTCGTCAGCTAGCCGCGTTTGCTCCGCGACCTCGGCAAAAATTTCCGCCGTCGGCTTTTCGGGGTCGCGTGACCCCATCAGATTGAGGATGCCGAATTCCATCGCCCACTCCTTCGCTTTGCCGCTCGGCGTAAGCGTGGCCGCGATGGCCCGAGGGCGTCAAGGTCTGAGGTTTTGTTGATCAGGTGATATCGCTCAAGCCCCCGGTCAGGAACTCGTTACGGGAGACGGACGCGCTGGCGAAGGGGCGATGCCTAATGCGAAATCCACGCACCTCCGTCATACGGACGGCTAGCACGCGGAAGACGCCAGCAGCTTGTTCTAGAGGTTCTCGCTGGCTGGAAGCGATCGATCGGAGGGGCCGCCATAGGCATCAGCTTGGCTGGTTCTCGATCATAATCTTTCGACGCATCGCACAACTACCGCCCGGACGGTCGAAGGGCTTGCTGAATCGCTGGTAATATCCGCTGATAATATCAGCAGGAGCCAGGGGTAGGACGCATGCGCAGGTTCTTCGGGTCGATGGGTTCGGTCAGCCGAGTCACCATCGAGAGCCAAGCCCTCACGGGTAATATGCTGGGTGATCCGTCGGTGCGTGTCGTCGATGTGTATCTCCCGGCTGGGCATGACGGACAAGGATTGCCGCTGCTTGTGGATCTTGTCGGCTTCACGGGCAGCGGCCTATCCCATACGAATTGGGTCGGCTTCCGCGAGAACCTTCCGGAACGGCTCGACCGGCTGATCGGCGAGCAGCGCATGCCGCCCGTCGTTGTCGCCTTTCCCGATTGCTTCACCCGGCTCGGCGGCAACCAATACATCAACTCAGCTGCCATGGGTGCTTGGGAGGACTTCCTGCTGCATGAAATGCTACCGGCGATCGAAGAGCGCTTCGGATGTGGCGGGACCGGGCGCCGCGGCGTGTTCGGCAAGAGCTCGGGCGGGTATGGCGCGGTCACGCACGCGCTGCGCCACTCCGACATCTGGTCGGCCGCGGCCTGTCATTCCGGCGATATGGGCTTCGAGTTGTGCTATCTGCCGGACATGCCAGCGGTCCTGCGCGCCCTCGCCGGCGCCGAGAACTCGATCGAGCGCTGGTGGCAGCAGCTCGAAGCAGCCCAAAAGCATCCGGAGGGTTCCGGCAAGGTGGTCAACGCGCTGGCGATGGCGGCGAGCTACGATCCCGATCCCGCGCAATTCCTCGGGATCCGGCTGCCCGTCACGCTCGACACTTGCGAAGTTATCGAGGAACGCTGGGCGAATTGGTTGAGGCACGACCCTGTAGTCGCGATCGAAACCCAGGCGGATAATCTCCGCCGCCTGAAGGCGCTTTACATCGACTGCGGCGAGAAGGATCAGTTCAATCTGCTCTACGGCGCCCGCAGGTTTGCACGGCGGCTGAACGAGCTCGGTATCGCGCATCGCTACGAGGAGTTCCCCGACAACCATACCGGGGTCGATTACCGGATGGAGGAGAGCCTGCCTTTTCTCGCCCAGGCGCTGTCGGGCTGATGTGTCTGGCCTAAGGCAGTTCGCCCCGCCACCCGTGAGCGCGCGATGCCTCCTCGGGTACGATCAGCCGCGTCGCCGTGACAGGACGCGGTGAGGTCCCGACGCGCAACTCCCCGATGACGCTGAGCAAGTAGGCCTTCTCCCGATCGAGGCCGGTGCAGGCGACGGCGACATCGACAGCAGGAGTTGCGGTGTTTTCGGTGGTTCTTCCGATTGGTTGCCTGTTACCCAAAACGTTACCCAGAGCCGGCTTTTTGAGCTTTCTGGTCCGCTTGTTCTCCTCTAAGGGTTTGAATTGTTGGCGTCCCCGGCGTGACTCGAACACGCGACCCACAGTTTAGGAAACTGTTGCTCTATCCTGCTGAGCTACGGGGACTGCGGAAGAGAAGATATTCCGACGGCGCGGTTTGCGCCAGCGGGCTCGCGAGACGCTCATCAGACGATGGTGCCGGCGGTTTCGGGTATCATTTCGGTTCGGCGGCCGCCGCCGTCGGCCTGCCGTAAAAACGACTCCATCATCGAGAGCGTCCATAAGGCGGCGCTGTGGTCGCGCTCGCCGGACTGGTGCTGATCCAGCACGGTCGTGACCGTCCCCATATCGAACAAGCCCGATTCGCGCAGCACGGGCCCGCACAAGGTATCGCGAAGGCGTCGGCGGAGCGGGCCGCGAAACCATGCCGCGAGCGGTACGGCGAAGCCCTGCTTGGGGCGGTACAATATCTCTTTCGAGACATGCGGCTCGAGCGCTGCCTTGAAGACATGCTTGCCCTCGCGGCCATGCAGCTTCAGGTGCGACGGGAGCCGTGCGGCCCACTCGACCAATGTATGATCGAGCAATGGAACCCGCACCTCCAGCGAGCTCGCCATGCTGGCGCGATCGACTTTTGTCAGGATATCGCCAGGAAGGTAGGTCTTGAAATCGGCGTACTGCACCTGAGACAGCGGATCCTCGCTGCTGCACCGGCTCATGTGGCCCCGCAACACTCCGGCCGCATTGTAGCCTTGCAGATCTTGCGCGAGGCTGCGACTGAACAGCTGGCGGCGAAGCTCGTTGCCGCAAATCGATACGGACGAGAAATAGGCGTCGATCGTACCGCGCGCCAGCTCCTCCAGGGTCGCCTTGGCGCGCAGCGGGCGTGGCGCCCAGTCGAGTTTCGGGTAGAGCGCGCCCAGCATCCCGAATAACGGACCGCGCAGGCTCCCCGGCACCACTCTGCGGACACGCTCTTCAAAACAATGCCAGCGATAGCGCCGATACCCGGCGAACACTTCGTCGCCGCCATCCCCCGACAAGGCTACGGTGACGTTCTCGCGCGCCATGGCGCAGACCTTGAAAGTCGGCATCGCCGAACTGTCGCCAAACGGCTCGTCATAGATCGTCGCCAAGCGGTCGAGCAGATCGAAGGAATTCGGATCGACATCTCTGACGTGATGATCGGTGTGGTAGCGCTCGGCAATTTCGGCGGCATAGGCGGATTCGTCCCAGCCTCTCGCCCCGAATGCGATCGAGAAGGTGCTGACCGGGTCCGCCGTCAGACCCGCCATCATCGCCACGACGCCGCTCGAATCGACGCCGCCCGAGAGAAAGGCCCCGAGCGGCACGTCGGCGATCATCCGCATCCGGACTGACTCGCGGAGCCGCGCGATCAGCTCCTCTTCGATCTCTTCCCTGCGTGCCGAGGTGCCGTCGACAAAGCGCAAATCCCAGTACGAACGCGGCTCGGATGGGCCCTCGCCACGGCGAACAAGAAGAGAGTGCGCCGGCGCGAGCTTGCGCACGCCCAGATAGATCGATCGCGGATCCGGTATATAACCATAGGCGAAGAACTCTTCGATCGCCTGCGGGTCGAGTCGCCGATCGAGGTGCGGGCTCAACACCAATGACTTCATTTCCGACGCGAACAACAGTCGGCCGTCATTGAGAAAACTGTAATAGAGCGGCTTCTCGCCGAGCCGGTCGCGCGCCAGGAACAGCGTATCCCGCGCGGCGTCCCACAGCGCAAAGGCGAACATCCCGTTGAACCGGTCGAGACACGCCTCGCCCCACTCCTCCCACGCGTGGACAATTACCTCGGTGTCGCAACGGGTGCGGAAGGTGTGGCCGAGCGCCGCAAGCTCTGCCATCAATGGCTGAAAATTATAGATTTCGCCGTTGTAGACGACGCAAACCGTCCCGTCTTCATTGTAGAGCGGTTGATCACCCGCCGCGAGGTCGACGATCGCGAGTCGGCGGTGTCCGAGCCCAATCCCCGGCGCAAAATGAAAGCCGTCGCCGTCCGGTCCGCGATGGTGGAGAATATCGGTCATCCGGCGAAGCAGGGCGCGGTCGATTTCGGCACGCCCTCGAAAGTCGAAAATACCAGCTATGCCGCACATTTCTTGTAATCCGGCGAAGATGAGTGATGGAAATCGACGCGAATTCGACCCTCGAACTGCCTGACGAGGTATTCCAAGGTCAAGATGCGCGCCATCTGTGCCGGATCGCTGACCCGGTCGAGCTGAAATAGTTCGTTCATCACCTGCACGCCGCCGGGCAGCGCAGCATCGCGATACTCCTTGTGCAGATAATCCGGCAATTCGCCGGCGCGACGCACCCGATTTTTTACCCGGTAGACAAATCGGCGCAACCAAGGAGGGCGCAGATAAGTGCCATAATCGGCCAGACGGCGGGTAAGCGGCGGCGGCCCGCTGAAATCGTGGCCGTAACCCGACGGATACGATGCCAGTCGCCGGTCGGCCCGGCGGATCAGCTCCGCCTCATAGGCACCATGGTTCTTCCAGCCGATCGGGATGACGCTCGCATGCTCGGTCAACGGCCGCTCGAGAAACGGCAGCGCCACATAGCCGTAGGTGTTGTTGATGTTGTTGATCCGGCCGTCCCAAGACCGGCAGCGAAAGTGATGATACAGCCACTCGACCAGCGGCCGCGGCAGAGCCGGATGAGGGTAGCCGATCAGCGCAACCAGCTTCTCTTCGAGCTTACGGAAATACGCTTCTTCGTCGAACGAGGAAGTGCAGGTCTCGGGGTCGAACTGGCTGTAAAAGGACCAGAGGATCTCACGCGGGCTGTAGGGGCGGTCGAGGAGATAGAAAAAGTTGCGCCAGATCTCGCCGCCGCCACCGTTAAGCGCAAGGGCGTTGCCGCTGACCCGACTGGCCCGCTGCGCCCGCTCGGCTCCGTTTGTAAAAATGCCGCTCCAAGTATATCCATCGGAAGCAAGGAAGTTGTCGGCGGCCACGGCGCCGAACTCGCTCGGCCCGAAGGCGAGTTGCTTATCCTTGTCAACGATCTCAAGAGCAAAGCCTTCCCCTTCCGCGATCGCACGCGCCAGGCAGACGTCCTTGTCGCCGGGCGGGCCATACACATAGACCCGCGGACTGATCCCGTGGCGGCGCAGCATTGCCAGAATGAGCCGCGAATCGTACCCGCCCGAAAGCGCGCAGGTTACCCGGTCGCCGAAACTCTTCGCCACCCCTGCGAAATAGCAGTCGAGGAGTTCCATGCTTCGCCCGACCATCGACTCGAATGCCTCGCCAGAAACCGTCATCGGAGCCGGCAGCGGACGACGCCGGATTTCCAATCCCTTTTCCCCCACCGCGATGGTCGCGTTCACCGGTGCGAGCAGTATCTCGTCGAACACAGTGGCGTTACCTGAAACCACGCCGTCAAAGACATATTCGCAAGCGCCTTGCATACTCAGCGTCACACGGTCGAGGGCGGAGGCGACCGCCAGGAATGAAGACGAGGCGATCCGTCCCGCCGAATCATAAAACACGAGAAAGCCGCCAAAACCGTCGGGGACGATTTCGGTTTCGCTGCCTTTGCGCAAAATCAGGGCGTAGTGGCCCATCGCTTTGGCCTGTGGCGCGGACCCCCCACCGTAGTCACGATAGAACGCCGCGGCCGCCGCCTTTCCGACCAAGTTTTCGTAGATCAGCGTCCCGCATGCGAAGGAGAAATCGCCATTGGGAAATTGCTGGAGCTCCACCTCACTCGCCTGCCGCTTCGGGTAAACCGCCAGCATATAATTTGCGCCCTCGATCAAGCGGGGCGCAGGCATCCCCATTCGGGCAAAGGCGCCTAAGACTGCTGCTCTTGCTGCCGAGCGATCCTCGCCCGCAGCGGTATGGAGGAGAACAAAGCCACCCATTCGTCAGCGTGTTCCCCTCAGGGCACTCGGTCGCCGGCAAAGACTTCAAAATAAGCGGAGAACATTCGCTCCTGAGAGAACTCGGCGGTGACCCTGTGGCGGTTCTTCATTCCGAGGGCATCGCGCATTTTGGGATCTCGGGCCAAGCGGGTTATTGCTGCGGCAAAACCCGGGACATCATCGCGGGCGATGATGAACTCGCGGTTATCCTCGCACACGATCCTCTTCACATCTCCGACATCTACCGCTGCAATGGCGCGGCTCGCCGCCATTGCCTCGAGCAATGCGTTCGGCATCTGCTCTGTATCCGACGACAAGGCAAAGATGTCAAACGTGCCGAGAACTGATTCCGGTGTGACCTGACCGGTGAAAATTACGCGCTGGGCAATGCCGAGTTCCGCTGCCAGTCGTTCAAGCGAGCCCCGCTCGATCCCGTCGCCTGCGACCACAAGACGTACGGTCAGCGAGTTTTCAAGCGTCGCAAAGACTCGGAGGAGCCGCCCGACATTCTTTTCCGGCCGCAACGGAGCCACTGTACCGATCACCAACTCGTTGGGCCGCCGAGTGAAACCCGGCACGCCGTCGCGATCCGGTGAGGAGAAACGTACGGTATCGACGCCGTTCGGCACATAAGCCACGCGCGCGGCCGGCAACCGCCAGACACGGCGCGCCAAATCCTCGAGGCTGCGGGACGGGACTACCACCAGCGCGCAGCGGGCGAGTGCCCATCGCCGGAACAGCACACGACGGGGGATCTGCGAGTCCGCCTCACCCTTTCCGAATCCCGCCTCCAGATGCACGTGCCGAGAGACCGGCAATAACCGACTGGCCATCGCCCACTCGATCGCCCCCCAATTGTAGGTGAGAAGGAGATCCGGCCTAAGACGCCGCAACGCGAGAACGCTGCCCGCGACAGCGCGGAGCGCACCTCGCCTGGAGCGTTGCATCGACAGCAGCTTCACGTCGATATCGCCGGCGACACCGGCCGCGGCTTCAAAATTGTTGTCCAGAGCAATGACCGTATGTCGGAACCGCTTGCCAAGATGATTGATTATGCGAACCATGCGCAGCGGCACACCGCCGATCCCAAAGCTCGGGAAAATGTGCAGAACGTGCTCGCAAGACGGGGAGGGAATGGCGGTGCTAACCGCTTCGAAGGCTGCCATGAAAGCTTCTGAAGGACGAACATCCATCACTTGCCGCACCGCGGCTCAACAAAGGCTAGGATAATTCGTGCTCGTTGCGAGAATATTTAACTCCTTTATATATCGCTTAGCAAGTTTGGACGCGGTTCATGGCGTCATATGTGGCATAGTTAAGGCGGCTGCGTTATCGGGCTGCTCGCGCGCAGGGCTTGTCGCAATGGCCCCAGCTCGATGGCACCGCCCGGAACCAAAGCGCTGACGAGCGGCAAAACTGCAAACCGTTAAACGCTACCGCTGAAGCATGCTCGACCCTACTACCTGGAGGATGATCGACTGGCCGGCCGAGCAGACGCCGATGCTCGTGGTCATCGTCGATACTGAAGCCGAATTTGACTGGGAGGCGCACCGGCCGCGCCGGGCAATGGGTGTTAGCTCGGTCAAATGCCAGGATAAAGCGCAACGGATTTTTGAGCGATACGATGTCCGACCAACCTTTGTCCTCGATTATCCAGTAAGCAGCACGCCGGAGGCGTACGAGTTTATCCGCGATTTGCATCGCTCTGGTGCCTGCGAAATCGGGGCCCACCTGCAGCCCTGGGATAATCCGCCATTGGTCGAGCAGATAACGGACGAGAACTCCTACCCTGGCAACCTCCCGTTCGAGCTCGAACGGGAGAAGCTCGTCCAGCTGACTCGCAGCATTGAAGAAAATATCGGAGTACGCCCACGCGTCTATAAAGCGGGCCGGTATGGCGTCGGGCGCGCGACCCCGCGCATCCTCGCCGAGCTCGGCTATGAAATCGATGTGAGCGTGGTCCCGGGCACCGATCTCACCTGCAAATTCGGCCCCGATTTTTCCCATTGTCGTGCCACCCCATATTGGTTCGGCAAGGATCCGGCGCTTCTCGAGATCCCCCTCTCCATCGGCTACACCGGCCTGCTCGCAGATACCGGAACCATGGCCTACACGTTGACGATGAACGAGCGCCTAAAGGCGCTGCACGTCCCGGGCATCCTAGCCCGGCTTCGCCTCGTCGAGCGCATCACGCTGACGCCGGAAGGGATTTCCTTCGAGGAGCAGCGCCGCCTCACCCGCGCGTTGCTGCGCAAGGGTCATCGCGTCTTCAGCTTCGCGTATCACAGCCCGTCGCTTGCGCCGGGCAATACGCCCTATGTGCGTAGCGAGGCCGATCTTCGGGGATTCCTGCAACGGATCGAGCAATATTTGGCGTTTTTTACCGAGGAGATCGGCGGACGGGCAGCGACGCCGTTCGAGGTCAAGGCGCTCGCGAACCGGCGGAGCACACCGGCATCGGATACGTCCGAGCGCGCTCGCAAAAGGAATTGCTCGCCCAGAACTCAATAGAGAGTGCAGATTGAAACGGAATGCTGTTCCTCTGTGCCGGGAGCTCAAGGCTGCCACATTGTCGCCAGTCGGGTTCAACTCATCGCGGAAGCGACTCGAGATATTCAGGAAAAGGCTCGCTCGCCGCCAGAAAACGAGTGAGCTGTCCCTCCGCCGGATCGATCGGATCACCCATGCTCGCGGAGATCGCGACGAAGGCGGCCACCGGCTCTCTCTCGAGCAGCACAGCGCGCGCCTGCAGTAGCTTTGCCTCGATAAGCCCGGTGGTGATTCTGCCGCCGACGACATAGAAAGACCATACGAGCCGGCGACGCTGCCCGCTGACGATCTCCGCGGTCGTGACCGCTGTTCTTTTGCCGTGAAACGATGCCTCGGTGCGGCCCCATTCGGCGATATGCCATCGAGGATTGTCGACGAGACGGTTCCCTGTCGTGGTCAGAGAGTTTCCGATCGCTCGCAGACGATACAGCGCGACGTATCGGGTGACGACACCGAAACCCGGCTCCTGGAGCTCGTCGAGGAACTCACGATTGGCCCCGGACACCGCGGGGCGCCAGCTCGTATTCGCATCGGAGATGATGTGCCACGGCGGCGCTATGAGCGGAGGGTGGGCCTGTGGAAGAGGGGCCGCCGGGTAGAGCGCGTCGAGGCGAGCCGCGTAAGCCGGGCCCGCCAAGGCAAGCAGGACAGCAGGCAGAATCACCATGGCGAACCGCCATGGTGACGATGGGGCGTATCCAGCCGAACCGACCGGCGCAGGCTGGTCTGCTTTCTGTGCAAACATCATCCCGATCGCGATCAGGATCAGGATAACCAGTGTAAAAAAGAGCCACCCATAGAGGACGTGGTCGGCTTCGACCGCTGCCGCACTCCCTTCGAGGTGGGCCAGGACGATGATTCCCAGAGCTCGCAAGCCGTTGGCGGCGATCGGCACCGCTACCGACAGGATTACGAACAAGGCGCGCCTGATGAAGCTCCGGTACATCAGCACGGCGAAGAAACAACCGAAGACAGTCGAGGCTATCAGAAAACGCAAGCCGGCGCAGGCTTCAGCGACCTCGAAACTACCCTCCGGTATCTCGATCATAAGCCCGTCTGAGAACACCGGAATGCGCAGGATGTGCAATCCGGCGACGGTTATGTCGGCCGTGATCTTCTGCAACGAAGGGACGAGAAAGGCTCCGCTCGGCACCAGGAAAAACAGGAACAGGCAGGGCGCGAGCAGTCGCCGCACGAGATGAGGGCCAAGTGCCACCAGAAGAAGGATCTCGAACATCGCCACCAAGGTCAGCTGACGGCCTTCTTGGATGTCGAGGACCGCAGCAATGAGCCAAACACCCGAAAGCAGCGGCATCAGCATTAACGGCCACACAGCGGGGCGCGGCGAAACCGATACAATTTCTGCTCGCCGTTCCCACAGCATAAAGCCAATCAGCGGAAGAATAAGAAAACAATGATTATAAGCAGTCGACTCGATCCATACTCTGACCGCTCCGCTTATCTCGCGCTGAAAAACGACAGCGAAGACCACGCTGGCGATGCCGATCAGAATCAGCGCTGGCCACCACCCGGGCGCGATCGACAAAGAGGCGATTGGGTGCTGCTTCGGGGTGGAAGGAAAAACAGCCACAGATTTGATCCAGCCGTGGAAATTTCTCGTGTATTCGAATGTTCTCGCCTTGCTCGCTCGATCCGGAGGGATGCCGTTCAAAGACAACGCAAGTCTTTCATCTCAGCCTAGTCCTCTGACGATCGACGGACCGAGGAGGGTCGCCACCCCCAGCGGCAATCTCTTCCAGGCCGCGACAAAGATCGCGAGCTTAGGGTTGAGCGGGTTCAAATCGGGAACGGAGCGTCCTGGCGCCAAACGGAATTGGTAGACGAGCGGCGTCGGCTGGAACCCCCAGTTGCATTTGAAGGCGTACGACCCAGTGCCGACCTTGCTGCGTCCGAAATCGAAAACGCGGTAACCTCGCTCGGATGCTCGGCGCATGACCTCCCAATACATGAAATCGTTGGCGGCAAGCACCCGCGCCGTGGGCGATCCACCGCCGTAAAACGGAAGAACCTCGTCCCGGAAATAGAAATTGAGTACCGAAGCAACCGCTTTTCCATTGTACGATACCGTGACAATGTCGGAAGACGCTGAAAATTCGTCCTTAAGTATCCGAAAATAGGATTTGGCGAATACGGGCGTTCCGAGGTTATGAACGCTTTCGGCATAAACACGATAGAGCCGGTCGACGCCGTGGTCGATTTCCGAGCGCAATCCGTTGCTGATACCCTTGCGTACCATCGCGCGCTGCTTGCGCGGGATCGCTTTCATGTTGCGTTCGACCGACGGATCGAGTTGCCGCCGGAATATCGCATATAGGCTTGATTTGCTCGGCCAGTCGGCCCGGCTCGCAGAGAAATCGCGCAGTTCGAGCACGGGAACCGCGAGGGCCTCCATCAGTCGTACCGCCTCGTCATCGAGCGCGCGCAGGCTCTCGGCATCGGCAGCAATCGGCCCGCCACGCACCGCGAACGCGTTCGATATCAGAGATGAACCGAATAGCAGAGTCTTGACGTTGGTGAGCGGCAATACTCCAGTCATCATCCCGCCGCGCTCCGCAACCAGATAGTAAGTGCGGTGCCGGAACGCCCGCTCGATCACGCGCCTCCATCCGGAAAGATGGAAGAACGTTCCGCCGAAGTGGGCTAGGACGAAATCGTCCCAGCGCTGCTCGTCGCCGGCTTGGAACGGTCTTACGGCAACCGCGGCTTGCGATCCGTCCAAGACGTGATCACCGGAAACGGCCCTGCCTCATCCGCCAGAAAGAGCCGGTCCATGCGCGTCCAGGTGAAAGCTCGAAGAAGGCGCCGCAGCCGTGGTTCGGTGCGGCTGAGATTCAGGTAGTGGCGAGACCTGGAGAGGAACGGCGCTGCATGCTGGCGGGGTTGTTCAGGATCGATCTCCCAGGGGTGAAGATAGAAAACAGCCGGCGATTGGTTAGTTCGGCTCGCCCGTCTCAAAAGCCAGCGGGTCACGGGGTAGGGCAGTAAACGAAAGTAGCCGCCGCCCGAGGCCGGGAAATCGATCCCCAGCAATCTGATGGTGGTCAGAGGGATTTCGAGCAGTCCTGGAACCGGGGCAAAGGGAGTGCGGGGGGCGCCCGGGCTGCCGTAAAGATCATGCTTTATCGGGTAAACACTGGAGCTGTATTGGTAGCCCTCCTCGGACAATATGGAGTGAGCCCATCTGCTGTTGTGGCTGATCGAGAAGGTCGGAGCGCGGTATCCGCGGACGAGCACACCGCCGACATCCTCGAGTGTCCGCTTGCTGCGACGCACATCGGCACGGAAGGCTTCGGGCAATTGGCGATCGACCCGAGCATGGTTCGAGCCATGGCTCGCCAGCTCGTGCCCGCCCGCAACGATCCGCCGCACCAGCGCAGGATGCCGCTCTGCAACCCAACCCAGGACGAAAAAGGTCGCCTGGACCTCCGCTTCCGCGAGGATATCGAGCAGGCGCTGGGTGTTGTGCTCGACCCGGCGCGGAAAGTTCTCCCAGCCGCTACGCTCAATTGTGGAAGCGAAAGCTTCGACCTGAAAATAATCCTCGACGTCGATTGTCATTGCATTTGCAGTGCCGAGGCGCGCCTGCCCCTGCGGACGTTCTTCGACTGGCCGAGTGATCGGAAGGTTATTCGGCAGCGCCCTGATCGGGACCCGTCGAAGCGCCTTGGGTGTCGCGCTCACGGCCGTTCGCCTTGAAAATAGCTGGCCGCGATCTCGATGGCTCGCTTGATGACGCGCCCCTGTCGTTGAACACTCTCTTCCAGGACGCTGAGGCGTTGGGCGACCTGTGACACAGAATCCGATTTACCATCAGGTTCGGCAGGCGAGACGCTGACGGCGGGCTCGACAGTGACAACGGCGATTTCTTGTCGCAGGTCATTGGCCACTCTTTCGACGGCGCTCTCCTTCAGGGTATGCAGCTCTTCCAGAAAGCCGAAGAGGAGAAGCCTCGAACACAGGGTGTTGATCTGACGAGGCACGCCCCCCGTATGGCGATAGATCAACGGGAAGCAATCCTCGGTGAATTGCGGGTCGCCTTTCCAATCGGCGCGACGGAGCCGGTGCTCGACATAGGCCCTGGTCTCGGCTTCGTTCAGCGGACCGAGATGGTAGGCCGCCGTTACACGCTGCCGCAGCTGCTCGAGCCGCGGGCTGCCAAGGATCGCACGGAATTGCGGCTGCCCGAGCAAAAAGCTCTGCAACGCCATTGTTTTGTCAACCACGATGTTGGACAGCATACGAAGCTCTTCGAGAGCTTCGAACGACAGGTTTTGCGCCTCGTCCACAATCAGCAGCACGCGTCTGCCATTGCGCTGCTGCGCCAGCACGAAATCGGTTATACGCTGAAGCAAGGAGCCCTTGGCCAGCCCTTCTTTACCAATACCGAACCCGCCTGCCACGAGGTGCAGAAGGTCGTCGCCGGCGAGCTGGGTGGTTACTATTTTCGCGGTGATAAAATTACTCTGGTCGATTGTCGAAAGCAGGTTGTCTACAAGAATGGTTTTACCCGCACCGACCTCGCCCGTTATAATGATGAAGCCCTCGGCGTGATGCAGCCCGTATACCAGATAGGCCATCGCCTGCCGATGCACCGTGCTCTCGAAAAAAAAACGGGCATCCGGGGTAAGCTGGAAGGGCGGTGCCGCGAGCCCGTAAAATTTAGCGTACATCGTCGTCAGAACGTCTTGCTCAATAAGAATTGCAATTGATTGACCACTACGTCGCCGTTTCGCCCGCCGCCGAAACTGCCACCGTTTGTCTGGTACGTTAACGTGTAAAGAAGCGACCCGGTCAGGGTTCGACCGAGGATATAGTTGATACCGACGGAACCCGTTACCGTATTAAAATTCCCGGTGGAAGTACTAAGTAATAGAGTAGGGGAATTGAGGGAAATTATCGGGGAATTTACCGAATTGAAATAGCCGAGGGAGGTATAGAACTTCAGATCGGGCCTCACGTCACGGTTATACGCAAAATTTATCCCGAGACTTTTGGTGGGGGCGGTTATTGGCGGGGTTAGTGACTGCTGTCGACCGTAGAAGCCGTATAGCGAATACGAATTCGGTCCAATTGCGTCGCTCAAGCCGACATTGAATAAGTGCTGACGATAAACGTTATTCGTCAGCCCCAAACCGGGGTTGTAGAACGCCGTTGGGAGTCCGCTAAATTGATCGACAATAGCACCGGAAAGGCTCAAGGTCGAAGCCGTGAGATTATTTTGAAAAAACTGACCCTGTGACGAAATCCCCTGTACCAGGCTCGCCGTCAGGAGCATCGTCGGTGTGATGTTGGCCTGCGCCGCGCCGGTAAAGCCATAGACGCCCTGCTGCCTGCCGTATTCCAAGCTAAGAAAGGCAGGATTATCCTGGCCCAATGTTCCAAGACGCCCACCTGCCAGCCAAGTGGCGCCAGCAAATGTGGCCGCGGGGGAAAATGGGTAACGCAGGTTCTGGTAGCCGGCGCGGGCGAGCGCCGCGATCGTCGGAGCAAATCGATATTCGAGGTCGTTAAAGGCGCTCACTTGCGTGTTTTGCGAGGCTGATGACGAACTGTACTCCGAGGTGTCCGCCGTAAACCGTGCCAGCAATTGCTCAAAATCTTGCCCTGTGGCAGCAATGAAGGTTCCCTCGTTCATAGTGCTATTAGAAAGATTGTTCAGACCCGGAACCAAAGGCGTCGTCACCACAGTCGTATTGCCCCCAAAATTCGAGGAGCTGAAGCGATATCGCAGCTCGGTATCGACCTGGCCGTCAAACGACTTTCGCAAATATGGCGAGACATTGTTGATGAATTGTTGCGTTTGTTGGTTTTTCGGCAGTGTGGACAGATTCTGAAAGCCGAAGCCAGGCGCAGTTGTCGACTGAGTTACCAGGCTCTGGACATCGACGAACAGCGCATCGGGGTAGATCGTTCCAGTGCCGTTTGCGTACAGAGTGCCATAAATTTGGTTCAAACCTGAGTTGGAGCTCGGCAGGTAGATGTTTCCGTTTGCCTGACCGGTGGCCACGGCCTGGATCCGCGGGGTGTCCACCGAGACCGAAGCACCGGCTCCGAGTTGAGTGATGGCTGCGAAATTCCGGGGCGAATGTACATAGTTCACGTTGTCGGTAAAAGTCTCACCCAGCGATACATTGGGCCGGATCAGAACCGCCGGCGCATTCGGATCGTACTCCTGAAGCGGCACTACGCCGGCGTGTGGCGACTGCAGCCGAAGTGTGGTCGGAGATAGCAGCGTCGGGATTTCGTTAGTCACCGAATAAGGCGGCGCCGCAGGGTTGGGAAGCCCGAACCCGCCCCCCGGCGGTGGCGGCAGCGTCTCCGGCGCAGTTCCGGGAATCAGCGGTGAACCTCCGATCGCACCACCGGTGCCCGGCCCGCCAGCACTTCCGCTACCGCTACTTGCGCCGCCGGCGCTTGGTCCACCCTCTGTGGTCTGCGCCGTCGCCGGTATTGCACCCGCGGTTCCGGCGAGCAGGAAAACCCCCAGCGTCAGGCATTGGTGCCACTGCGGAAACGAGCTTTCCGCGGTGGATTTAGGCCGGATTGGCCGCGCGCAGCTCATCGTTCCCGTCGCCGGGGGATTGGTAATAGTAACCATAAGAGCCAAAATGCTCGCTCGCCAGCGTATCGCTCTTGTTCAACAGGAGGCTGATCTGGGGACAGGCGCTGAGCATGCTGAGCGCCGCTTCGACTTCCGCCTGCTGGGTGCTGTGCGCTTCGACGACGAACACAATCTGTCCGACCAATGGCGCGAGCGCAGCGGCGTCGCTGCTGGCCATGCAAGGAGGCGTGTCGATGATGATGAAGCGATCGGAAAGCCGCTGCATCAGTTCAACCAGCAGGGCCCCCATCTCTCTGCTCGAAAGCAGCTCGGGCACGTGCGGTCCACCCCGGCCCGCCGGCAGCAGCATCAGATTGGGAAGGTTCGTCTGGATCAGCACTTCGGATAATTCCAGGTTTCCCGCCAGTACGTCGACAATTCCCTTTTCTCCCGGAATTCCGAAGATTTTCGGCAGACCCGGGTGCTGGGTATCGACATCGACGAGCAGCGCCTTGACATCCCTCTCCGATGCGAAGGCCAGCGCCAAGTTGATCGAAGTGAAGGTTTTGCCTTCGCCCGGTCGGGCACTCGTTATCATGATCAGACGGCCGGACCTCCGATCTCCGGTCAAATCGCTCTGTGACCAGGCGGCCATCAAATTTCGCTTAACAAGGCGAAATTCCTCAACGGTTCGCGAGCGCGCCGACGAGGGGATGGCAATCCCAAAGCTGGCGAGCCTTCCTCGATCAAGTGTCAGTTGTGGCCCCGGAGCGAAGAGAGCGGGTTCCGCAGTAGGTGCGAGTGACGGGCGGGGCTCGTTCGCGTCCTGCTGGCGCAGCAGCGCTGCCGCCCGTTCGATCAACCCAATCGATTCCGCCATTTAAGACACGCCCATAGTATGGAGGCCGATGCTCAGCGCGATCAACGTCCCAAATACTGCTATCAGAAGGAAAGCGCTCGCGCACACTCCAGCCAACTGGATCACGGCACGGCGCCGCGCGGCGCCGAGAGACAACCGCGTGACGCTTCCGAGGATCGGGATCCCAAGGTTGCGCAACTGGCCGATCGTAGCAAAGGAGCGATCGACTTGCGTCAATGCCAGGGGTACCGCAAGGCCGGCGCCGATACCGAAAAAGAGCACCACCGACACGAACATCGGCCGGTTCGGTGCTGCCGGAAGGACGGGCACCTGCGGTGGATCGACAATGCGGAACTGGATCTTTTCGGTCTTGGTGTCGGCAGCGTGGGCGATCTGAGTGGCTTCGCGCCGGGCCACGAGCTCCTGGTAATTTTTCTTGAGGATCGTGTAGTCGCGGTCCAAATCCTGCGCTTGCACGAGCACCCCTGGGGCCGACTGCGCGACCTTTTCGATCCTTTCCTGATCGCTCCGGGCTTCGTCGAGGCGCCGCTGCACAGCGGCGAGTACCGCCTCGGTATCGACGAGCTTGACCTTGATCTGCTCGTAGACTGTGTTGGTGATTTCCCCCTTGGTCGAGGGACCGGCGGATTTTCCCACCGCGGCGGACGATCGCGCCCCCTCGGCCTGCAGCTGAACGAGCGACTGTCGGGCAGCTTTCACATCCGGATGGTTCTCAGTGTATTTCAACAGCAAGCCGTCGAGGTTTCGACGGATCTCCTGCAATCGCTCATCGACCGGCGCCAGCCGGCCGCCGTTGACGACCACCTGCGGCCCCCGATCGACGCTCAGCATCGGCGGTACTGTAGCGAGCTCCTTTTGCAATGCGTCGCGCTTGGTGACCGCGTCTGCAAGCTCGAGTTTCAGACGCACCACCGAGCTGCGCGCCTGATCGAGCCGACTAAGGCTTTCATCCCCTTGCGCTGCTGCGTCCGGGGGCCTGTTCGAAACGATGTCGGGGTATTGTTGCGCCAACTCGGCCCGCCGTTTCTCGGCGGCTCGCAGCTGATCTCGGTAGGAGACGATCTCGCTGTCCAAGAAACGCTGGGCACTGTCCATCTCGGCTCGGCTGCTCCCAGCCGTTTTCTCGGCGAATATCGTCAGCAGCGACTGGACGACGTTCTTCGCCATCACCGGATTCCGGTCGCGGTAGGACAGGGTCAACAAGTTCAGCGTCACCGGCGTCACAGAAATATCGGCCGCCAAGCGCTTGAACAAGGCCTCCTTGTCTTCAGGGGTTGTGACACCGATGTCGAGATCGGTCAGGCGGGCCAATTGTTCCAGATTGGGCCGGCTCAGCAATGTGCGCTGCATGAAATCGAGCTGACGGGTCGGATCGGTGTCCGCAGCCAACCCCCTCAGGAGCGGCGTCAGCAGCGGGTCGGCATTGAGATAGACGCGCGCCGATGATTCGTACTTTGTGGGAACAAGGGCAACGCCGATCCATCCGACGGTGCAGACGAGCCAAGCCGTGGCGACGCCCAGCCATTTGTGGCGCCACAATGCCTGCAGGATCGGCATGGCTTGTGCCGGTAGCAACCTCATGAATGGCTCCCAACGTGTAGAACGGACTCAATCATCCATGCCGGACGGTTGCGCTGCGATCGATCTCTCTGATGACGATGAGCCGCTCCGGCACTATGCGGCATAATCTAAAAAAGACGTTGCGGAATAATCAGAATGTCGCCTGGCTGAAGTGCGACATTGCTCGAAATATCACCATCTCTAACCAAATCCGCGAGGTGAACCGCATAAGTATTTTGTTGGCCATTGATCGTGCGGACGATCACAGCGTTGTTTCCTGCCGCATACCTGGTCAAGCCGCCGACCGCTATCATCGCGTCGAGCACCGTCATGTCAGCGCGATAAGGAAGCGAGCGCGGCTGGGAGGCTTCGCCGATGATTCTCACCTGTTCGGGGATCGGACCGACAAAAGTTTCCACGATGACCGTGACCAGCGGCTCCTTGATATATCGACCGAGTCGTTGTTCGTATTCGCGAGCAAGCGCGGTCGGCGTCTTGCCGATCGCGACGACGTCTTCGACGAGCGGGATCGAAACACGGCCATCCGGCCGCACGGGCACGGTTACCGTCAACTCTGGGTTACGCCACACGAAGATGTTCAGGTTGTCGCCGGGACCGATGCGGTACTCGGCCGACGGCAGCGATGAAGCAGGCGGAGCAGGCGGCAGTTCGGGCGCACCCCCACATCCCGCCATGGCGAGCACGGCGACAGCCGCCGCGGCACCAAATAAAGTGCGATACACTTTCCGCCCCCGCTCAGCGTTTCCAGATCCGGGCGAATATTAGCATCGGCAAATGCTCACCACCAAAACTATGGTCCCGGATCATCGGTTCGCGGCCAGCATGCCCCTGCGCAGGCGCGCTATAGCACCAAGCCATCTGTTTTGCAATGTAGATGTCGCTCGCCAATTCGCTGTTACCTATGACTTAAACCGTCGAGCATCTGTCAAATTTTTCGCGCATCCCTTGCGTATCCCGCGCGCGCGGAGTGTGGTGCGGTCGAGGCGTACCCGCCGCTCGGGAAAAGCGGAAGAAATCTGGTCCCAGCTTGCGGGCTGGCCGCCCCACCGCGGCAGCGAGTCAAATGGGACCCCACGTGAGTGCGATCATCTTCTAGTACCGGAAGGTCACGTTGATAGCTGATCTTGAAACACTTCTATTGCAAAAGAATGAATAAAGTCCGGAGGCGGGGTTCCAGCCGCTATCCGCTCGGCGCCGGCGTTCCGAAGTCATTGCCGGTCCGCGCGCTTTTGGCGAAGCTGTCAAACATGCATTAGACACGTTGAGAGCCCAGGAGGAACCGGATGAAACGAGTGCTGATTACCGGGGCCGGCGGAGGCATCGGCCGCTCGCTGCGCGACACC
>Ga0209526_10000996_pt1 | contig 18703 bp, 16 predicted proteins | sample JacPinW_OM2H0_M1_FD_188566 | JGI IMG/M metagenome (GOLD analysis project Ga0209526, IMG submission 188566) | Forest soil microbial communities from Algoma, Ontario, Canada - Jack Pine, Ontario site 1_JW_OM2H0_M1 (SPAdes) (version 2) | ecosystem: Environmental > Terrestrial > Soil > Boreal... | reverse complement strand
GGCGGCTCGATAAGCACCGCTTTGCGCCAGCGCGGCAAATTCGATTTGGAGAGCGCATCATGATTCTTGTAACTGGGGCAAGCGGAACAGTCGGTAAAGCGGTCCTGAACGAAGTGGCGCGAAGCGGAGCGCAACACAAAGCGATGTATCGCTCCGCGGATGAGGCAGCCAAGGCACCTACGGGAACGCCGACCGTAATGGCGGATTTCGCGAAAAAGGATACCCTCGCGGCGGCGCTGCGAGGTGTGGACACCGTCTATCTGGTTTGCTCGCCCATTCCGGATCTCGTGCAATTGGAAAGCAACATGATCGACGCCTGCGTCGCCGCTGGCGTGAAACACATCGTGCTGAACTCCGCCCTCGGCGCCGGCGATTACGCGAAATCGTTCCCTTCCTGGCACCGCAAAGTCGAAGACAAGCTCAAGAGCACTGGAATTTCGTTCACGATTCTCCGACCGAATAGCTTTCATCAAAACGTGCTGACGTATTTCGCTCCGAGCATTCGTGCGCAGGGTGCTTTCTACAGCTCCATGGGCAATGCTCGGACCAGCTACCTCGACGTCCGCGATATCGCCCTCGTGGCGGCAAAAACATTGTCGGCTGGCGAGCACAGCGGGAAGACCTACGAGCTGAATGGCCCGGAGGCGCTGACCTACGCGGAATTGGCGGAGAAAATCTCAAAGCACGCCGGCCGCACGGTGCGGTATGTAGACATCCCCGCCGAAGCCCAGCGCAAGGCTATGCTGGATCAGGGCATGCCAGCGTGGCAGGTGGATGCCCTGCTCGATCTGCAGGGACACTACACGTCCGGCAATGGCGGCAATGTCGACCAGTTGCTGCCCAAGCTACTCGGACGTCCTCAGATCATCATGGATCGCTTCCTCGCGGGATTTGCCGGAGAGTTTCGCAGCCACGCAGCGAGCGCCTGAGGAACGCACAGAACTATTTCGTCTTCCTCTTGACCTTGCCGGTCAGGCCCATGACTAAGCTGGCGGTAGCCCTATCCAACAACTCTCCGCGCTTCTCGCCAAGCGTCACTCGCCACTTCTTCTCGCTTGTGCGAGACTCCCACTTAGAAGCTGAGGAGCCTCGTCCATGAAACTTTCTGAAATCGCGCAGAAGCTCGCCTGCCGCCTGGAAGGCGCGCCCGACGCCGAAATTCGTGGCATCGCCGGTATTGAGCACGCCGAGCCTGGACAAATCACCTTTCTCGCCAATCGCCGGTACTTCCCTCTTCTCAAAACTACGCGCGCCTCTGCCGTGTTGATTGAAGACGGCATCAGCCTCGATCGCGGAGCCGGCTCGACTCCCATTTCGGCCTTGCGCACGCCAAATCCATATCTCGCCTTTGCGCACGCCATTGAACTGTTCTATCAGCCGCCGCGGTATGAGCCGGGCGTCGATCCAACCGCGGTCATTGCCCCGACAGCTCGCATCGGAGCCGGCGCGCACATTGGCCCTTATTGCTTCATCGAGGAAGACGCGGAGATCGGTCGCAACGCCGTGCTGCACAGCTTCGTCACGATTTATCGCGGCGCCAAAATCGGCGACAACTTTTTCGCCCATGCGCACGCCGTGGTGCGCGAGTTCTGCCGCATCGGCCAACGCGTCATCCTCCAGAACGGCGTCGTCATCGGCGGCGACGGCCTCGGCTTCGCCAAACAGAAGGATGGCACCTGGTACAAAATGCAGCAGTCCGGCCCCGCCGTGCTGGAAGACGACGTCGAGGTGCAAGCGAATGCGTGCGTCGATCGCGCCACCGTCGGCGAAACGCGCATCGGCCGCGGCAGCAAACTCGATGATCTCGTCCTTGTCGGGCACGCGTCGCGGGTCGGGGAAAACACTATGCTCTGCGGCCAAGTGGGCCTCGCCGGTTCCACAAAAGTCGGAGCCGGCTGCATCCTGGCTGGGCAAGTCGGCACCGCCGGCCATCTCTCCATAGGTGACGGCGCCGTGGTGACCGCGCAGAGCGGCATCCCCAGCGATGTTCCGCCGCGCTCGCTCTATTCCGGCTATCCCGCAATCGAGAATCGTCAATGGCTGAAAAACACTGCCGCATTAAATCGTCTGCCGGACTTACAACGGCGCGTCTGGGAATTGGAATCCGAGATCGAAAAACTGAAGAATCGTCGCTAGTCGCGTGTGGGCACCTGGCATTCGACGCTTATTCCTTCGGCTCCCAAAACGGCTCACGCGCAGGAACAAATTCGACCGGTACTTCGCTGACAAACGTCCTTAGCCACCGGACGCATTCCTCCATGCCGGCCTGCTCCGAAGGAATGTGCCCGAGGATGATGAGCGCCTTCGGCTTGCCTTCGGTCACTGCGTCCGCAACGTATTCGACGGTTTCCCATTCGCGCGGTTCTCCGGTGATGAGCACCTGGACGTCGGTGATTTCCAGGGCGCGTGTCTCCTTCACGAAGCCGGAAGCGCCGGGAACAAGGGCCACCTTCATCACTTTCAGCTTTGGATCGCCTACGACGCGCATGACGCGAATCTTCAAGCGGCTTTTCAAATCGCTCGCCAGATGCTCCAAATCTGTTTCTGGAACCGAAAACAAGTACTGATTGCCGGCGTCCTGGAACTTTTCCCAACCCATAGCGTGCGCCATTCCCGCTTCGATGCCGTCTTGTTTCATGCGGTGCCAATGATCGTGAAATCTCCAGACCACCAAATTGTGTTCCTGAATAAACGCGCGCTTGGCGGCCCACACTGGATCGTTTTCTTTCTGTTCCAAGTCCGGTTTATCTTGGTGATTGTAGAAGGTCGGCTCGTGCGTGATGATCAGATTCTGTCCAGATGCCGCAGCTCGCTGAAGCACATCCAACGTGGCCATCATCGTTACAGCAATGCCCTTCACCTGCGCGTCCGGATTTCCCGCTTTGAACGTGTCTACTGTCTCTTGTTGCCAGGGGATTCCCACGTGTTCCTGAATGCGCGCTATCACCTCACGCGCCGTTAACGGTTTGTCTTGAGCCTCAGCTGCGCTCGCGCCGATACTGCTTGCCGCCACTAAGAGGAGAAGGCCGCAGGGGCAAAGGCTTCTATTTTTCATGAGGAGAAAGTCCTTCCATTATGTGTAGCGTTTGACTGTAATGCCTCACGTGCTTTCCGGCGGCGCGGCTCCAGGAAATCCAATCGGGCGCTGATCCGGCGGCAGCGCCGCGGCCATCGCGTCGTGCACTCTGTCGTTCAATTCATCGCGCTGCTCGAAAGAATATTTCGAAAGGTCAATCGGCTCAAGAAATTCCACCAGGATTTCGCCAGGATAAATCTTGAGCGAGCGCTTGCGCATCACTCTGTGTGCTCCAGAGCACACGACCGGCACAATCGGTACCTCGGCTTTGATCGCCATTACCACGGCGCCCTTTTTGAATGTTTGCAGCCTACCGTCTGGGCTGCGGGTGCCCTCCGGATAAATCAAGAACGACTGTCCGCTCCGCAATGACTCCGTAGCTTTCTCGACGCTCGCAATCGCGGAATCGCGATCGCGTCGATCCACTGGAATGAACCCGGCAAGCGTAAATGCCTGCCCCGCAATCGGCCACTTAAAAAGCGATTGCTTCAGCAGAATCGCCACGCGCCGTGGAATCGCGCCGACAACCGCGGGAGCGTCCGCCGAACTCGTGTGATTCGCCACAAACAGGCACGCACCCACCGGAATGCGCACGCGGCCCCTGACTCGAACCCGAACGCCGACCGCGCGCATAAGAAACATGATTCCTTTCACTCCTCCCCAATACAAGGGTTCGGGATTGCGAGAAATCAGGGTATATAAAAGCAGCGGAGGGCCCGCCAGGAGCGCATACAGCGGAAGAAAGATGCAGATGAAAATGGCGCGAAGCATGATTTCGCAGAACTCTCTCGAAACCCGTCGTCAGCGTCAAGCTGCGCGAGCCTTCACCGGGCTGAAGCCGAGGCCGTGACTGGCTGCGTGGTGCCGCGAAGAATCCCTTCGCGTATTCGCTTTGCCTTTGCGCCGCCGTGTGAATCCTCCACGACTTGAAAAAACGTTTCGGTCGCCTCGCCAATGCGAAAGTCGATAGACATTTCCCGGTCATCGCGCCGGACCCGCAAATGCACTTCGTTCCCGGCCTTCTGCGAAGAGACCCAACGCTCCAGATTGCGCGGCGGCTCCGAGCCATTCCAGCTAAGAATCACATCTCCAGAGCGCAGCCCCGGCTGCCCGGCAGTGCTCTCGGGATCCACATTTCTGGCGATCACTTCTCCCGACGCGCCCCGCTCCGTAAAAAATCCCAACACCGGGCGCTTGCGCTGCGAACTACGCAAATCGAGGCCGGCGAGCGGAAGGAGCTTCGAGTACGGCAAGGGCTCCGCATGCGACACGTATTTGCTAAAAAAGTCCCCGAGCGATCCGCCCGCAACTCGCTCCGCCGTCAAACGGACGTCCAGGCTGTCGCGGTAAGGCTTGTTTTGCTTCGCAAAGTCGTTGTTCATGGCGCGCAGCACATCATCCAGGCTTTTCTCGTCGTTCGTGCGGTCGCGGATCAAAATGTCGAGCAGCACGCCGAGCACTTGCCCCTTCGCGTAATACGACACGCTCTCCTGGGGCCGGTTATAGAGCGGATATTTCTCCAGCCATGCATCAAGGCTAGACTCTTCCGCGCTCTGCCAGCGGTTTGCGGGACGCGCTTCGAGTTCACTGATCTGCTGGCTCAGATCAAAATAGAACTGGTCCTTGCTCCAGAGTTGCGTCCGCACCAGCGTGTACGCCGCATACGTGCTGGTCACTCCTTCCGCAAACCACAGCGCCCGCGTGTACTGCTCCTTTGTATAGTCCATCGGGTCCAGTGCCGCCGGCCGGATTCGCTTCACATTCCACAAATGAAAAAACTCATGAGCCGCAATATTCGGCAACTGCTCCTCGGAACGCACCGAAATCGCCGTAGAATTGGCGTGTTCCATTCCCCCGCCCGCGCCCGCTGCGGCTTCACCCAGATGGAATATAAACGTGTAGTGCTCGTAAGGCGCCCCTTCCATCAGCTTCGACTCATAAATGCAAATCCGGCGCAGCTGCTCCTCCAACTCTTTCTTGTTCCACTTGTCGCCATGCACTACAACCGAAACCGGAGGATTCATCCCTTTGAGCGCGAATTGGTCGATTTTTCCGGCCTCGATCGGCGCATCAACCAGCGCATCGTAGCTCCCCGCTACAAAACTAAATTTTCGCGCCCGCCCCATCGATTCCAAAATATGCAACGAGGCGCCCGCTGCTTGCCATTCCAGAGGAACATCCGCCATTGCGATTTCAGCCTCTTCGGCCCGCCGCGCTGGCACATACATCAGAATCATCGCCGGATTGATAAATGCATGCTCGGCGTTCAACTGGGTTGCGAAGGGCCCTGGCTCGTCCCAATACGCCGCATAGCGCAGTGTGATCGTGCCGTTTCCCGTGATTCGCCAGGTTAGCTTGTCGATTTTTTCGGGTGTCACCTGATTCGAGCCCGCGAACGCCTCCACCTCGCGCACGTGCGCGCTGAAATCGCGTATCTGGTACAGCGCATTCCATGCAGGCATCTGCGCGACTACTTCGCCGGTCACCTCCGGAACCTCGATGCTTACGTGAAAAATGTGCTTTTCCGGATGTTCAACGGAAACTGTGTAGCGAATAGTGGCGCCCGTGCCGCTCGTTAGCAGCACGGAAGCAACAGCAGCCAAAATTAAGCGGAAAGCTAGACAACGCCGGGCTTGCAGGATCGTCACCGAGCTGGCGCCTCGGTTGGTACAGCGCGATCAAGCTTCTTCACCAACTTCTCGCAAAGGCCATCGAAGCTGCCGTTCGACATGATCAGCAAAAGGTCGCCGGGCTTCGCTGCGGTCGAAAGATACTCCGCGATCGCATCAGAACCCGCAAAAGTGCGCGCTTCGCGACCAAGTGCGCGAACATCAGCCGCCACCGATTCTGGGTCCATGCGGTTGTCGTCGCCAAGCTGCTGCGCGCGAAACACGCCGCCTAAGACCACGCGATCAGCGAGCGCTAGCGCCTTCGGCAAAGATTCCTGAAACACTTTGCGTCGCATCGAATTCGAACGCGGTTCCAAGATGGCCCACAGCCGCCGCTTTGGCCAACGACTGCGCGCCGCTTCAATCGTCGCCCGCACCGCTGTCGGATGATGCGCAAAATCGTCCACAACCAAAACGCCTCCGTGCTCGCCCTTAACATCCATTCGACGCTTCACGCTGCGAAACGTCGCCAGCGCTTTCGCAAGGGAATCCGCGCCAATCCCCCGGCCATGCGCCACTGCAATCGCCGCCGTTGCGTTCAACACGTTGTGCCGGCCGGTGGCCCCCAGCGCAAATTCGCCAAACTCCTTGCCACGGCGGAAAAGGCGAAAGCGGGTGACGTCGCTATCCACAGCAACGTCTCTAGCGATCCAATCGTTCTCCGCTGAAAATCCATAGGTCTCCACCGGACAGAACGCCTTGCTCGCCGCACGCCGCAGAGCCGGGCCGGAATCTTCCGTGTCGCCCCAAATCACCACGCGTCCGGTTCGCGGCACCAGGTTCACCAGCCGCCGGAACGCCAGCTCGTATGTCTCAAAATCCGCATAAATATCCGCGTGATCGAATTCCAGCGAAGTAATGATCAGATCGTCCGGGTGATAGTGGAAAAACTTCGGCCCGCGATCCCAGAATGCCGTCTCGTACTCGTCGCCCTCCAAAATAAATTCCGCGCCGCCGCCGAGCCCGTAACTCTTTCCGAAGTTCTCCGCCACGCCCCCAACCAAAAAATTGGGTCGCCTCCCCGCGCTATGAAAAATCCATGCCAGCATCGCCGTGGTCGTCGTCTTCCCGTGCGTGCCGCTGACAACAATGGAATGCCGCCCTGGCAAAAACACTTCCTCCAAGATTTCCGGCAGCGAGCGATATGGAATTTTCCGGTCCAACACTTGCTCTAGCTCCGGATTCCCCCGCGCAATGATGTTCCCGACAATCACCAGATCCGGCGCCGGCTCCAAATGTGCCGCATCAAACGTGTTGTAAAACGAAATCCTCAGGCTCTCCAGCAGCGTCGAAGCCGGCGGGTACACGCCGCTGTCCGATCCCGTCACGCGATATCCATGCTCCCGCAGCATTCCTGCCAGCGGCGCCATGGCCGAGCCGCCAATTCCAATCACGTGTACGTGCTTCGCCTCACTCATCGAGTAACCGCCGTCTCCAAGATCTCTAAATTCCCACCGCCATGCGCTTGCAACCGTGCATTCACGCCCAACGGAATCGTCAGCATCGGCCGCGTCGTGTGGCCAATGGGCGCGCCAAATACGACAGGCACTCCCAGCGGCCCCAGAATTCGCGCGCAAACATCGCGCACCGTCGGGCTGCCCGCAACCGGCGGCTCGCATTCCGGAAAATCACCAAGCACAATCCCCGCGACGCCATCCAGCTTTCCCGCCTGCTTAAAATGCATCAGCACGCGGTCCACCTGATATGGCTTCATCGCGCGATCCTCCAAGATTAGAATTGCGCCGCGCGTATCCAGTTCCCAAGGTGTGCCGAATGTCGCCGCAACCAGCGTCATCGCTCCGCCGAGCACGCGCCCCTCCCCGTCCCCCGCAACGAGTACTTCACCGTCCAGCGAAGGCCTCCACCCAGCTTCCGTCTCGCTAACAGCCGATCGCAGCGACGCCTCATCATAGCCACCGGGAGCGCCCGCCCCCGCGTCAAAGCCCGCCGCTACCATCGGCCCGTAAAACGTCACCCATCGACGCTGCTGCCACAAGAAAATTTGCAGCGAGGTCAAATCGCTATAACCCATAATCGCTTTCGCGTCGCCGGCAGCCGAGGCAAGACTCGCGTCCAGCAGATAATTCGAGCCGTAACCGCCGCGCGATCCGATGAGAGCGTCAACATTCGCATCAGCCAGCAAGCGGAATAATTCTGCGCGCCGCGCCTCGACACTCGCCGCGAAGTAACCCTCAGACCGCTGCGCCGCAGGCATTTCCGCCGCAAACCCCAGCCGCCTGAGTTCCGCGACCCCGGCTGCAACCTTCGCCTCGCTTCCGGGAGAAGCCGGCGCAAACACACCGACGCGTGAACCGCGCTGAAGCGCTTTGGGCTTGCGCACTGCCGCGTTTGACCGCGTTCCGGAAATCGCGGAAATATTCGGCGTCATTCGCCATTTCCCTCGAACGGAACAACCTCGACAACCACGCCGGACCGAGTCAGCTTCCGCACCAACTCCTCTTGGTGCCGGTGTCCCACATCCGCACGGAACTCCACAATGGAAGTAGGGCCATTCATCGACACTCGAAATTGCCTCGGCTGTATTTTCAAACTCTCCAGCAACTGCTGAACCTCGCTAGCGATGCCCTCCGTGTGGCTCGCCGTAATCCTAAACCCCATTATGCGAGGCTTCAGATTGGTCGCGCGCGCAACCGCGCCGAGCACCACCAGTCCAAACAGAACTACGCCCGTCGCGTATCCCCCGACTGCGTACAACCCTCCGCCCACAGCCATTCCAATGGCCGCCTCAACAAAAATAGTGGCCGCAGTCGTCAAGCCAACCAAACCGCCGCCTTCCCGCAAAATCGCACCGGCGCCGAGAAAACCAATGCCCTGCACGAGGTTGGAAGCGATGCGCGTGGCCGAGGTGTCGCCAAAGCTCTTCGCCAATTCGTACGAAAGAATCGTGAACAGCGCCGAGCCCATGCAGACAAACGCGCTTGTGCGGATTCCAGCGGGGCGCCGACGCAAGTCGCGCTCGACGCCAATCGCCACGCCCAGCAGCGCCGCTACACCCAAACGCAAGAAAATTTCATGAAGGGAGAGCATTTGAATCGCGAGTTTCCCACGCGACGACGCAATTTTACTATTTAGAGCTTGAATTGCGTTAGTTTCGCAAAATGGCGTGCTCTGGCGTGTATCTCGCTCCGTTTCAGCGTACGCAGGCGGTCCAGCCCGAATTTCTCGACGCAAAAGCTGCCCAGCACGGATCCGTAAACCATCGCCCGGCGCAGCGAAGCATCAAGCTTGTTCCCCACGCTCGCCAGGTAACCCATGAACCCACCGGCGAAGCAATCGCCCGCTCCCGTGGGATCGTGCGGCTCTTCCAGCGGAAACGCCGGAACGCAGAATACGCCCCGCGCGTCCACCATCATCGCGCCATACTCCCCGCGCTTTACCACCAGCGTCGACGGCCCCATCTTGAAAATGTGCCGTGCGGCACGCAGCAGATTGTGCTCATTCGAAAGCTGCCGCGTCTCAATGTCGTTGATCATCAAAATGTCGACATGCCGCAGCGTTTCGCGCAGGTCCGCGTTGCTGCGCTCGATCCAATAATTCATGGTATCCAGCGCTGCGATTTTGGGCCGCTTAGCCACCTGCTGCAGCACATCGCGCTGCAGGTCGGGAGCAATGTTTGCCAAGAAAACATATTTCGCCGCGCGATAGCGTTCCGGAAGCCGCGGTTTGAAGTCCGCGAACACATTCAGCTCCGTTGCCAATGTGACGCGCTCGTTCAGGTTCTCCGAATACTTCCCTGCCCAAAAAAACGACTTCCCCGGCACCCTCTCAAGGCCATCGACGTCAATGTGCCGCCCGCGAAAAATTTCAGCATCCTTCGCCGTGAAGTCGTCGCCGACAATGCCCACCAAATTCACAGGCGTGAAAAAACTTGCTGCCACCGAGAAATAAGTCGCCGCGCCGCCCAGCGTGCGGTCCACTTTTCCGTACGGGCTCTCGAGCGCGTCGAAGGCCACAGAGCCGACCACGAGTAAGGACACGATGTTCTCCTAGGAAAGATATTTGCCGATGATGGGGGCAAGACGCTTCTTTGTGGCCGCGGAGACCAGTTTCAAGTCTGTGACCAGAGCGTGCCGCAGTGCCGCGCCACATTTGCACTTGCGCTCCGTGGGCATTGCGCGCACTGCCTCTCGTAGCACCTGCTGCGCGTTCTCCGCATTTTGGTTCAGCGTGGCGATAATCTGCGTTGCTGTCACGGATTCGTGCTCCGGATGCCAGCAATCGTAATCGGTAATCATCGCGATCGTCGCGTAACAAAGCTCCGCCTCGCGCGCCAGCTTCGCCTCCGTAACGTTGGTCATCCCGATCACTTCAAAGCGCAGTTGCCGATGCACGTGCGCCTCGGCCAACGTGGAAAATTGCGGGCCCTCGATGCAGACATACGTCCCGCGCCGATGCACTTTCACTCCGCTGTGCACGCTGGCGTCAGCGAGGACCGCAGAAACTTGGCCGCACGTTGGCTTGTCAAAAGTCACATGCGCGACTAAGCCGCCTCCGAAAAACGTCGACATGCGATTCTTCGTGCGATCCACAAATTGATCGACCACCAGAAACTCTCCGGGACGCAAATCCTCCTGCAGCGAACCGACCGCGCTCACCGAAATAATCCGCTCCACCCCGAGCTGCTTCATCGCGCAAATATTCGCGCGAAAATTAATCTCGCTCGGTAGGATGCGATGTCCGCGCCCATGCCGCGCCAAAAACGCGACGCGCTTTTCTTCCAGCGTGCCCACCACGATGGCGTCCGACGGCTCCCCGAAGGGGGTCTTGACGCGAATTTCGCGTGTGTCCTTCAGACCTGGCATCGAGTAAAGCCCGCTGCCGCCGATGATGCCAATCGTAGCGGACGCTTCCTTCCCGCTTTTCTTCCGCCTCGCTGCTGTCATTCGTCTCCCTCAAAATCACTTGAAACCGATCACGCTGGTCCGCCCAGGCCGCTGCGCGCCAAAATGTCGCTGACCGCGGAAAATGGATCCTTCTTTCTTTCCGCCACCTCTTCTGCCAATTGCGTAAGTCGCGCCTCACCACCGGCGCCACCCAGCGCCCGCTGCAACAGCCGTGACTCCAGCAATTCGATCAGTCGCTGCTTCCAATGCTCGACGTGCTTGCGCTTGCGCTCTCCGCTCGCCTCGAAGTGCTTGCGAAAGCGTGCAATCGTCTCCGCAAGCTCATTGATCCCCTTGCTCTCCGAAGCCACCGTGCGCACCACCGGAGGATGCCAGCCTTCGCGCGACATCACCAGCGACAGCATCGCGTTCAACTGCTGCTCCAGTCGATCCGCGCCTTCGCGATCCGATTTGTTCAATACAAAAATATCGGCGATCTCCATAAGCCCGGCTTTCATGTTCTGAATGTCGTCGCCCATCCCCGGCACCAGCACCACCACCACACAATCCGCCAGCCGCACGATATCGATCTCATCCTGTCCTACGCCAACCGTTTCGATCAGCACTTGCTGCTTCCCCGCCGCATCAAGCAGCAGCGCCACCTCCGCTGTCGCCCGCGCCAAGCCGCCCAGAAATCCCCGCGTCGCCATCGAGCGAATGAACATCCCAGAATCGCCGGCATGTCCCTGCATCCGAATCCGATCGCCTAAAATCGCCCCGCCCGAGTACGGACTCGTCGGGTCCACCGCAATCACGCCAACCTGCTCCTGCTTGCTCCGGTAATGCGCCGATAACCGGTCCACCAGCGTGCTCTTCCCCGTACCCGGCGCTCCCGTCACTCCCGTTAAGTAGGCTCTCCCAGTCCGCGGAAACAACAGCCGCAACAATTCTTCCGCTTCCGGTTGATGGTTTTCAATCGCCGTAATCGCTCGCGAAAGCGCCCGTACCTCGCCCGCGCACACACACTCCGCCCAATTTTCAATCGACTGCGACATTGCTTTCCTGTGGAGCGCTCGAGCAGGCCAGGCGCATCACCCTATTTTGACTTCCCAAGTAGCTGGCGGGCAATCACCAATCGCTGAATTTCGCTCGTCCCTTCGCCGATGGTGCACAGCTTCACGTCACGATAATACTTCTCCGCTGGATAGTCCTTGATGAATCCATATCCGCCATGGATTTGCACGCATTCGTTGGCCACGCGCACCGCCACTTCGCTGGCGAAAAGCTTCGCCATGCTTGACTCGCGCGTAAACCGCCCATCGCCCCGATCCGCCAACCACGCCGCTTGATACACGAGCAGCCGTGCCGCTTCTACCTGTGTGGCCATGTCCGCCAGCTTGAACTGAATAGCCTGAAACTCGCTGATGGCTTGGCCAAACTGTTTCCGTTGCTTCGCATATTTTGTAGCGGCTTCGAGCGCGCCCTGTGCCATTCCGAGCGCAAGCGCCGCAATCGAAATCCGCCCGCCATCCAGAATTTTCAGGCTCCCAATGAATCCCTCTCCCTCCGCGCCCAGCATATTTTCTTCCGGCACCCGGCAATCCGAGAAAATCACTTCCGAAGTGTCGCTCGCCCGCATTCCCAGCTTGTTCTCTTTTTTCCCTGGCTTAAACCCGGCCATGCCCTTCTCCAGGATGAACGCGCTGATACCATGCGAATTCTTCGATTTGTCCGTCACCGCCATCGCCACGCAAACGTCCGCATAGTGCCCGTTGGTGGTAAACGTCTTCGCTCCATTCAACACCCAGTGCTTGCCGTCGCGCTTGGCCGTCGTCCGTGTGCCACCCGCGTCAGACCCCGCCTCCGGCTCCGTAAGCGACCACGCGCCAATTTGTTTTCCCTGCGCAAGTGGCGTCAAATATTTCTTCTTCTGCGCTTCATTGCCAAACTTAAAGATATGGTTGCTGCAAAGCGAATTGTGCGCAGCAATGATCAGCCCCACCGACCCATCCACCCGCGACAATTCCTCAATCGCAATCGCGTATTCAATGTATCCAAGGTCCGCTCCGCCATATTCTTCCGGGAAAATCACCCCCAGCAGCCCCATCTCGCCCAGCTTCGGCATAATCTCCACCGGAAAATGCGAAGCCTCGTCCCACTCCATCACATGCGGCGCAATCTCGCCTTCGGCAAATTCGCGCACGCTGCGCCGCAGTTGCTCCTGCTCTTCGGTAAACGAAAAATCCACGGGAATCCTCGACAGGTCTAAGCTATATCTATACTCAGCCAAATCCTGGCTTATAGATATTGTAGCGTAAGGCCGCTACCAACCCACCGGGTAGTTATTCGCTTTGTTTTGCGCGTCCAACCACGTCTTCAGCGGCGCAAAATAATCTCCCAACGCATTCGCATCCATCTGCTTCTCGCCGGTCAGCGTCTCCAGCGCCTCCTGCCACGGTTTGCTTTCCCCCAGCGCCAGCATATCGTTCAACCGCTTCCCCGCCACTTTGTTGTTGTAAATCGAGCAGCGATGCAGCGGCCCCGAATACCCGGCCTCCCGGCAAAGCGCCCGCTGAAACTGAAATTGCAAAATGCGCGCCAGGAAATACCGCATGTAAGGAACATTCCCGGGCACGTGTGCCTTCGCGCCCGGATCAAAATCCGCCTCCGTGCGCGCAACCGGCGGAGCCACTCCCGAATACTTCAGCCGCAGGTCCCACCAAGCCTTGTTGTACTCGCCCGGCTTCACCTGCCCGGAAAACACTTCCCACCGCCACTTATCAATCGTCAGCCCAAACGGCAAAAACGCCACCTTGTCTAGCGCCTGTGCCAGCAGGTAATCAGTGTCCCCAGAAGCCGGCGGCACCTTTTCAATCAATCCAATCTGCTTCAGATATTCCGGCGTAACCGACAGCGCAATCGTGTCTCCCACAGCCTCGTGAAATCCGTCATTCGCGCTGCTCTGAAACAGCGGCGGCTGCGTGTTGTAGGCGCGCTGATAGAAGTTGTGCCCCAACTCGTGGTGAATCGTCCGAAAATCCTCCTCGGTGACCTGAATGCACATCTTGACCCGCAGGTCGTCTTTGTTGTCGACGTCCCACGCGCTCGCATGACACACCACATCGCGATCCGCCGGCTTCGTGAACAGCGACCTCTCCCAAAACGTTTTCGGCAGCGGCGCAAATCCCAGCGAAGTAAAGAATCCCTCGCCGTACTTCACCATCCCGCGCGCATCCGTCTTCCGTTCGCGCAAAATCTTCGTCAGGTCGTAGCTCTGCTCCGGCTTCGGCGAATCCATCAGCGGATAAATGTTGTTCCACTCCTGCGCCCAGATATTCCCCAGCAAATGCGCGGGAATCGGCCCATCCGGCGGCACAACTTCCTTCCCATATTTCTTCACAAGTTGCCCGCGCACGTACGCGTGCAGCGACAGATACAGCGGGCGCAATTGTCCCCACAAGCGATCGAGCTCGTTCGCGAACGCATCCGCCGCCATGTCGTAGTTCGAACGCCACACCGCTCCCGCATCCGCAAATCCCAGCTCTCGCGAACCTTTATCTCCCAGCTCGACCATCCGCGCGTAGCGCTGACGCATCGGCGCGCCCACCGCGTGCCACCCAATCCATGCCCGCATCAACTCTTCCGGATCGCGGCTCTCCGCCATCAACCTGCCGACGGCCGTCACGTCCAGGCATTTTCCCTGCTCCCCGTCCGGACACCATTTTCCCCGTCCGTAGTCTCCATCCAGCGAAGCCTCAATCTCCGCCAGCTCCTTTTGCTCTGCCGGATTGTTCGGCGCAGGAAAGCCGCTAGCCAATTTGAGCAGCTTCATCTTCCGCGCCATCACCGGCGGCAGCTTCAATCCATCGAATCGCCCCGCTTGCTTCGCCAACTCCACGCTCAACGTGTTGAGTTTTTCTCCCGCCTCCGCAGCCAGCGCTTCCGTATCGAACGTAATGAAATTCTCTTCCACCCAGGAAGCTCGCGACTGCTTCACTACTAACTCCTGCAGCCGCTTCTCCGCATCGTCCAGGAACGCCGTTGCTTGCTCCACGGTCGGCGCGCCCGTGTTAACCTCTTTTGCCTTCCGCAAATTGTTGTGCGGCTTCTGTTCCGGCGGAGCCGTCCCGCTTGGATCCTGCGCCGCCCTGGCAGTCGCCGCTGCAATGCCCCAAATCACAATCCCCAGCACAATCGCGAAACGCCCCCGCACGCTCCTCACGCTCCCGCCTTTTGCGTTTGCGCCGCCACGTCTTGCAACACCACCAGCGCGCGCTCGATTCCCTCGCGATTCACATCCACATGCGTAACCAGCCGCACCGAATACGGCGCTGTATCCTGCGCCCAAATCCCCCGCCGGTACAGCGCCTCGCACAACTCCACTGCCGTCTTCCCAATCCCCGAGCAATCAAAAATCAAAATGTTGCTCCGCACCTTTGCCGGATCAATACGCAACCCGCGAATCTGCGCAATCCCCTCGGCCAGCCGCCGCGCATTCTCGTGATCGATGTGCAGCCGCCCTGGCGACTTCTCCAGCGCAATCAATCCCGCCGCCGCAATCACGCCAGCCTGCCGCATCCCGCCTCCATACAGCTTCCGGTAAACGCGCCCCTTCTCGATAAACGCGCGCGTCCCCACCACCATCGACCCCACCGGTGCACCCAATCCCTTCGACAAACAAAACATCACCGAGTCCACCTTGCGCGTCATGGACGCCACGCTTTCCCCCAGAGCCGTCGCCGCATTGAAAATGCGTGCCCCATCCATGTGTACCTTCAATCCCCTCTCATGCGCACCATCGCAAATCTCATCCACCAGCGCGGTAGGATAAACCGTGCCCCCCCACATATTCATCGTGTTCTCCAGGCAAATCAGCGCCGTCTGCGAGTCATAATAAATCTTCGGCCGAATCACCGCCTCAATCTGCTTCCAGCTCAAAATTCCATCTTCGGCCCGCGCCACTCGCGGCATGCAGCCGGCAATCGCCGACATTGCCGCCAGCTCATACAAATTCACATGGCTGCGTTCTTCGCAAATCACTTCGTCGCCATGATGCGTCCAAACCTTGATTGCCACCAGGTTCCCCATGCACCCGGTCGGAACAAACAGCGCTGCCTCTTTCCCAAAAATCTCCGCCGCCCGCGCCTCCAACCGATTCACCGTCGGGTCTTCGCCATAAACATCGTCGCCAACCTCCGCCGACGCCATAGCCGCCCGCATCTCCGCCGAAGGCCGCGTAACCGTATCGCTACGCAGATCCACCGCGCCACTCATCGGCGCGACTCGATTCAGCTCCATCACCACGTCCGTCTTGGTATCCGTAGCCACATTGCCTCCACTCGGCGGGCCCTACTTCATCAACTCCACAAAGACTTCGTTCGAAACGCTGACTTTTCCTGGAGCCAGGCGAACCAAGGTCCCCTTACGTTCGATGAGCCCCGCGGAATCCAGCCGCGCAAATCGCGAGTCCAACGAAACTCCATACTCCCGCTCGATCCGCCCGACATCGATCCCCCCCAACTGCCGCAACCCCAAAAACAACTCCTCCTCCAGCGCACTCTCCGGAGTCAATTTCTCAAGCTGCTCGACCGGCAACCGTCCTGCCGAAACCGCACCAACATAACCCGCCGCATCATGCGCATTAGCCCACCGTTCCGTCCCCGAAAACGAATGCGCCCCAGCCCCAAATCCCAAATACGGCTCGCGTCTCCAATACTTCAAATTATGCCGCGAAGCATATCCCGGCTTAGCCCAATTCGAAATCTCGTAATGTTCATACCTCGCCGCCCCCAACACCGCGCAAGCCGTCTCATAAAACTCCGCCATCTCGTCATCGCCAGGCACATCGCCGGCACTGTAGCGTTTCCCGCCGCGCAAAAGTTCCGCGCCCAGCCGGCTTCCCTCATCCACTTCCAGCAAATAAACCGACACGTGCTCCGGCGCCAATCCCACCAGCGAGTCCAGCGACTCCCTCCAACTCACCCGCGTTTGCTTCGGCAGCCCCGCAATCAAATCAAAACTAATATTCGCAATCCCCGCCCCGCGCAAAATCGCCGCCGCCCGGTAAATATCCGCCCGCCGATGCATCCGCCCAGCCGCCTGCAGCTCCTCATCGCAAAACGACTGCACCCCAAAACTAACGCGATTAATACCCGCCGCCACCCAAGCCGCCGCCTTCTCTGCGGTAACCGTCTCCGGATCCGCCTCCAACGTGATTTCCCTCAGCTCGCTGGCAAAGTTCTCGCGGACCGCATCCACAATCCGCCCCAGATGCGCCGCATCCAGCAAACTAGGCGTCCCTCCGCCAATGTAAACCGTATCCACCACCGCATCCGCAAGCCCCGCAGGCAAAGCAATTCCCGCCGCCTCATAAAGCGTGCGACGCCCCGCCATCTCCCCGCAAACGCACTGCACATAAGGCGCAAACCGCGCCGAAGACACAACTCCCGTATGGAAGTTGCAATAAGTGCACTTCGTCTGACAAAACGGCACCTGCACATAAATCCCAAGTGTATTCATCGCTCGCAAAACTCTAGCACAACCCCCTTTGGAGTGCGGCGGTCTCGCCGCCGCTTTCACAGCGCGACCCACACCAAAAAATGCGTCGCGAAACCTCGCTGCTTACCCAACCACGCGCTGTCATCCTGAGGGCATCCGACAAGGATGCCCGAAGGACCTCAACGTACAGTGTATTTACAACGTGCCCGCTCCGACGCGCTCTTCAACCCTTCGACTTTTCCACCCTCACAAAAATCTTCCTCTCCCGCGGCCCATCAAACTCACAAAGAAAAATCCCCTGCCAGGTCCCCAACACCAATTTTCCGCCCTCCACAAAAATCACCTGGCTAGCTCCCACCATCACCGCCTTGGCATGCGAATCCGTATTCCCCTCCGCATGCCGGTAAGGCCCCGACCGCGGCACAAGCCGATCGAACACTCCCTCCAAATCCGTAGCAACATCCGGGTCCGCATGCTCATTGATCGCCACGCCCGCCGTAGTATGCGGCACATACACATAGCAAACGCCGCTCACCACGCCAGACTCCGCCACCACCCGCTCCACGGCCGCAGTCATGTCCACCAGCTGCGTCCGCCGCCCCGTCTTAACCCGCAAAGTTTCCATTCAAACTCTCCTGCTAAATTCTAACAGTCTGAATCGAACCAAAACCGGTAAGATATCGCCGATGAGATCGCCCGAAGTCGCCGTTCTGATATTTTTAACCCTGCTGGCTATTTGGGCTGTCTCCCTTTCGATTCTTGTACTTCGCCGCGGAAGCTTTTACCGAAGACTACAGCCGGAGTCACGTCCAAGGCGTTGGGTGCTCTTCGTATTGCTTTTCTTATTTGGGGTTTTCGTCACGTGGTTCCCGATCTGGATGATGTGGCCCCACGCTTTCGTTTCTCGTGCTCTGACACTCCTCTTCGGGATTACGTTTTTTGTTGTTGGGATCACGTTCAAGTGGCTCTCGGGATTAGTAGATTGGCTCATCAAACGCCGCGATTGGCCACTTAGGTAGTTATGTCGAATCGGCTCCAAAACAAAGTCATCCTGATCACCGGCGCCGCCCAAGGCATCGGCTTCGCCTGCGCCCACCAAGCCGCCGCCGAAGGCGCCTCCGTTGTCCTTGCCGACATCCAGCAAGACCGCGGCGAACAATCCGCCGCCGCAATCCGCAACGAAGGCGGCCGCGCACAATTCCACCCTGTCGACGTTCGCAACGAATCCCAATGCGCCGCCCTAATTGACTTCACCACCCGCTCGCACAAAAAGATCGACGGCCTGGTCAACAACGCCGGCTGGTTCCCCCGCGCCACCCTCGAGCAAACCACCACCGAGCTCTGGGAAGAAGTCCTGCACGTCAATCTGCGCAGCGCCTTCTACTGCTGCAAATACGCCGTCCCCAAAATGCGCGAAGCCCGCGCAGGCAGCATCGTCAACATGGGCTCCATCTGCGGCATCCAAAGCCTGCCCAATCTCGTAGCCTACGGCGCCGCAAAAGGCGGCCTGCTCGCCCTCACCCGCACGCTAGCCGGCGCCGTCGCGCAAGACCGCATCCGCGTGAACTACGTAATCCCCGGCTGGGTCTTCACCGAAGGCGAACTGGCCATCCAAA
>Ga0209526_10000995_pt1 | contig 18712 bp, 17 predicted proteins | sample JacPinW_OM2H0_M1_FD_188566 | JGI IMG/M metagenome (GOLD analysis project Ga0209526, IMG submission 188566) | Forest soil microbial communities from Algoma, Ontario, Canada - Jack Pine, Ontario site 1_JW_OM2H0_M1 (SPAdes) (version 2) | ecosystem: Environmental > Terrestrial > Soil > Boreal... | reverse complement strand
GACGCTGATGCCGGCTTCGAGGCCGCCGGCGCCGCCGAGCAGGTGGCCGGTCATGGACTTGGTGGAGCTGACGGCGATCTTTTTCGCGTAGTCGCCGAACACGCGCTTGACGGCGATGGTTTCAATGGCGTCGCCGAGCGGCGTGGAAGTGCCGTGAGCGTTGACGTAGCCGACTTGTTGCGGCTCGACACCGGCATCGCGGAGGGCCGCGCGCATGACGCGGTAAGCGCCATCGCCATTTTCGGCGGGCTGGGTGATGTGATAGGCGTCGGCGGACATGCCGTAGCCCACGATTTCAGCAACGATGGGGGCGTCGCGGCGCTGGGCGTGTTCGAGCGATTCGAGGATCACGATGCCGGCGCCTTCACCGACGACGAAGCCGTCGCGCTCGGCGTCAAAGGGGCGGCTGGCGCGCTCGGGCTCGTCATTGCGCGTGGAGAGAGCTTTCATGGCCGCGAAACCGCCGACGCCCATGGTGGTGATGGCGGCTTCGCTGCCACCGCAGATCATGACCTCGGCATCGCCGCGCTCGATGAGGCGGAAGGAATCGCCAACGGCATGCGCGGAAGCCGAGCAAGCCGTGGCCGTCGCGGAGTTCGGTCCGCGCGCGCCATATCGAATGGAAATGTGCCCGGAGGCCAAATTCACGATAGCGGAAGGAATAAAGAAAGGAGAAATTTTGCCGGGCCCGCCCTGCATGAGCTTGATGTGTTCGCGCTCGATGATGTCGAACCCACCTATGCCGGACGCCACATAGACGCCGACTTCATCGAGGTCAGATTGCTCCGGCTTCCACGCCGCCATTTTAACGGCAAAGTCCGCGCCAGCCAGCGCGAGCTGGATGAAGCGGCCCATTTTCTTGAGTTCTTTTTTTTCGATCCACTGGAAGGGGTCAAAGTTCTTTACTTCGCCTGCGATTTTGCAATCGAAGTCGGTGGTATCAAAATGCGTGATGCGGCCAATACCGCTCTTCCCCGCGATCAGATTTTTCCAGGTATCGTCGGTCCCAATGCCCAGCGCGCAGACCAATCCAACGCCTGTAACGACAACTCGGCGAGTCAACGTTCTTGCTCCTCCGTGCGGGTATTCGGCTGAGGACTACTTGCTCTTCGCGTGTTTTTCAATGTACTCGATGGCATCCTTCACCGTGGCCATCTTCTCGGCGTCTTCGTCGGGCACTTCGATGCCGAATGCTTCTTCAAACGCCATTACCAATTCCACCTGGTCGAGCGAATCCGCGCCCAGGTCGTCCACGAACGACGCGGTTGGCGTGACCTCGGCTTCATCCACGCCCAGTTGCTCGACGATAATCTGCTTAACGCGTTCTTCCACACTGGCCATTCCAGTCCCTCCGCGACCTGTCGTCGCACTTCTGTATCCTAGTATCCTGAACCATTGTCCGGCTGATTGCCGTCCTACAAGCTCGTTTTTCCGTGTCTAGGTAACCTGCCCATTCTAGTGACCCTGCATCACAAGGTCAACTTTGACGCCCAGTTACTTACCGTGCCTGGCCATCAAATCGTAATGATATCAGGCGAGATACATTCCACCGTTTACGTCCAGGACGTGGCCGGTGATAAAGCCGGCTTCGTCGCTTGCCAGAAAGACAATTGCCGCGGCAATGTCACGGCCCGTGCCCATGCGGCCCAGTGGGATGCGGGTCTTTAATTCTTCCTTGGTTTTTTCAGGGAGAACATCGGTCATGGGCGTTTCGATGAAGCCAGGCGCAACCGCGTTCACGGTAATATTTCGGGAAGCAATTTCCATAGCGATGGCTTTCGTCAAGCCGATAAGCCCTGCCTTGGCGGCCACATAGTTCGCCTGGCCGGCATTACCCATCTGTGCTACGACGGAAGAAATATTGATAATGCGGCCGGACTTGGCGCGAATCATCGGCATGATCGCTTGTTGGACGCAGAGGTGCGCACCGGTCAGGTTCGTGCGAATTACCGCATCCCAATCGTCCTGCTTCATGCGCATGACCAGGCCGTCGCGCGTGATTGCGGCATTGTTCACCAAGATATCTAGTTTGCCGAATTTTTCGAGGACGGTCTTAAAGCCGATTTTGATCTGCTCCGCGTCTGCCACGTCCATCTTTACGGCAAGCGCTACGCCGCCTCTGCCTGTGATCTCTTGCACCAAAGCCGCGAGTTTCTCTTCGTTACGTGCCGCGACAGCAACCTTCGCTCCTGCTTCTGCCAACGCAAGCGCGGTTTCGCGCCCGATGCCCTGCGACGCACCGGTCACCATCGCCACTTTGTCGTTCAAGCTGAACATTCTTTCGACCTGTCGCTCACCCCTTCCGGGGTAAAGCACTCTTCTCACAACAAAGTACACTTCCGAAAAACCGCTAACTGAAAAGGAAGACTATGCCGCGTCGTTCTTCGCAGCGCCAATTTTTCCGACAGCTGCCTGTAAACTCTTCTCGTCTTCTACATTCAGGGTGGTCACGGAACGTTCAATCTGGCGCATCAATCCGGTGAGCACCCGTCCGGGTCCGACTTCGATGAATGTGGTGACGCCTTCGTCGAGAAGCATGCGCATGGATTCTTCCCAGCGCACGGGCATGGTGACCTGTCGAATGAGCGCATCGCGAGCTTGGTCTCCAGTTTCGATCGTGTCGGCGTCCACATTGGTTACCACTGGCACTTTCAAATCCGAAAACTTCGTCGCGCGCAGATCCTTCTCAAGCTTCACCTGCGCCGGCATCATTAGAGGGGAATGAAATGGGGCAGAAACGGGAAGAATGACCGCGCGCTTGGCTCCCTGTTGTGAGGCAATCTCCACCGCACGTTTTACTGCGCTTGCATGACCGGAGATAACCGTTTGGTCCGGTGAATTCACGTTCGCGGGAGTGCAAACTTCTCCCTCCGCCGCACGCTTGCAGGCATCCTGCACCACAGCGGGAGACAATCCCATGATCGCGGCCATTGCGCCTTCGCCAGTCGGGACTGCTTCCTGCATGTATGTTCCGCGGTTGCGCACCAGCTTGATAGCGTCGGAAAAATTCAACGATCCCGCCGTGACCAGCGCCGAATATTCCCCCAAGCTGTGCCCTGCAACGAAATCTGGAGCTATGCCCTTTTCCGCCAGCACACGTGCCGCAGCCACGGAAACGGCAAGGATCGCAGGTTGCGTATTGGCCGTCAGTTTCAATTCGTCTTCTGTGCCTTCAAAACACATTTTCGAGATCGAAAACCCAAGTGCCACGTCCGCTTCTGCAAAAACCGCGCGCGCCGCCGGATACCTATCCGCCAGCTCTTTTCCCATGCCCGGGTATTGCGACGCCTGCCCCGGGAACACAAAAGCTACTTTGCCCATTTTCGACTCCTCTCTCCGGACGTCACGCCTGTGCGTGGGTCAGGGAGAGCTCCTGTTCGATTCGTTCATTAATTCGGCCACGCGCCAGGCCTGCCGCCACGCGGATGGCATTCTTCAGGGCGTTGGCATTCGACCTGCCATGCCCAATGACGCAGACGCCGCGTACTCCTAATAGCGGCGCGCCCCCATACTCGGAATAGTCCATCGTCTCCTTCAAACCTTTAAAGGCGCCCTTTGAAAACAGATAACCAACCTGCGACGCCCACGAAGTCTTGTACGTCTTGCGCATGAACTTGACGATTTCCATTGCCAGGGCTTCGCAAATCTTCAGAGCGATGTTCCCGACAAATCCATCGCAGACGATCACGTCCACTTTGCCGGAGAACAAGTCATTGCCTTCCACGTTGCCAACGAAGTGCACCGGCAAGGCCTTGAACCGCTCGTAGACCGAGCGCGTCAACTCATTTCCCTTGATCTCTTCTTCGCCTACAGAGAGCAAGCCCACGCGAGGCTTGCGGCTGCCGAAGGTAACGCGATAATAGATTTCCCCCATGACGCCAAATTGCAGCAAGTGCTCCGGCTTGGAATCCACGTTCGCACCCACATCCAGCAGAACCGAAACACCGCCCTTGGCGTTTGGGAATGGCGCTGCTAATGCAACTCGATCTACAGATTCCAAAGTACCCATAATGAACTTCGCGGTGGTCATTACGGCGCCTGTGTTTCCGGCACTGACCAACGCGTCGGCCTTGCCTTCCTTCACCAACCGCGCCGCTACGTGGACCGAACTATCTTTCTTGCGGCGAAACGCCTGAGCGGGGTGATCTTCCATGGTGATCACTTCGCTGGCCTCAACAATTTCTATGGGTACGGTGGGCTTAGAAAGTTTCGCCAGTTCCGCGCGAATCACATTCGGCTGACCCACCAGCAAAACCTTCACGCCGTACTCATCTGCTGCGCGTACACTCCCTTCCACTTCCGGGCGGGGTGCGTGGTCTCCCCCCATGGCATCCACTGCGATTGTGATCATGGGATTTTTCCAGAAACTCCAGGCCAGAAGCATCGGGACAGAACTCTCGGGCCACAAACTCTAGTTACCAAGCGAGGGCTGAGAGCGGAACAATACGCTTTCACCCTTTTCCGCAGGCTACCTGTTTACACGCGGCGATCGTCTGCTTACTTGGTCTCTTTAACTGGTCGGCCTTTGTAATAACCGCAGTGAGAGCAAGCACTGTGCGGCTGCTTCATCTCATGGCAGTTGGGGCACTTGGCCAAGGCCGGCGCAAACAGGTGATCATGCGCGCGCCGGCTATTCTTCCTCATCTTGGAATGTCGTCGTTTTGGGTTGGGCATTACACTACTCCTCGTTATCGCCTTGCTCGTGGCAACACACTCAGCCACACCGACCAAGGCCGGATTCTAGGGGCTTTTAAGCCCGAAATCTATTGTTTCTTGAGCCAATCCTGCTTCAGCCGCGCGAGGGGAGCTAACCGAGAATCGCTCGTATGAGTTTCACACCGGCACTCTTCGTGGTTCAGGTTGGCCCCGCAAGACGGGCACAACCCGCGGCAATCGCTCTGGCAGATGACTTTCATGGGCAAAGACAATAGCACCTGCTCCTTCAGCACATCGGCCAGGAACAGACCTTCTCCTACGAAGAAGCCTATCTCGGTATCGTCATCCTTCAACCGCTCTTCTTCAGGCTTAGTCCCCTTTTTCAGCGGCTGGTAAAAAAGATCGAAGTCCCGGTGGATTTCCTCGACTACCGGTTCCAAACACCGGGCGCAAATCATTTCGATTTTCGTATCGAGTTCGCCCGCAATACGGATCTGCCCTTCGAGGAGTTCCGCGGTGGCATTCACCTCTAGAGGTCCTGATTGCTTGACTTCTGTAATTCCGTAATCGATGCTGCCGGGGGCGTAACTCTTCCGAATGCGCAGTTTGCGAACAGCAAGATCCTTAACATCAAGGAACATGTCCTGTGCGCCTCCGACGCCTTTGTTCATGCCTATCTATTATTTGGGGAGTTCCGCCCCAAGTCAAGAAAGGCGGGTCCGCTTGGAAGACATTATGTGGCGTGCTTGCCATCCACATCTCCTAGTACTCGGACTCATGAGGGGCACGAGATTTGAAGCAGGATCAGGATTCATCGAACACAAGAATCGCGCTCTTCTGAAAAAGAACCGCCGGTGCCACCGCGCTCCAGGATCAGTCGTTTTTGGCTTCTCGCAAATAGGCGCTGGCCACGCGAGCAAAGTCGGGGATGGCGATCTCGGGATCCTGTAAGTCCGGATGCCAAACCTTCTCCCATTCGAAGCAGTAAAAGCCGGTGTAATGGATGTGCCGGAGTGCTTGAATTTGTCTCTCTACCGGTACGTCCCCCTTCCCCGTAAGGACGTACCGTCTTTCTTTTCCGGCTGAAATGGAGTCTTTAAGATGGGTGTGCCGAATCCAAGGCCCCAATTCCTTCACGGTTTGTTCCGGTTCTTCGAGTCCATCCGCAAACGTGTGATGGGCATCCCAGAGAAGCCCGACGTGCTTCGAATCGGCGCGATTGAGCAGGTCCTTCAAAATGGATGAATGCACAAAGTCGCCATGCGATTCGATAATCACGGTTACCTTCCGCGGCGCGGCATACTCGCCTAAGACGTGCATTCCGTCCGCTACCCGCGCGATCACTTCTTTCTTTGGCCCTTTGATCTCGTTGCCGAATACGCGGACGTGCGGTGAATCCAGGCTGGCGGCAAGATCGATAAACCGCTTTGCATCGGCCAGTCCCTTTTCGCGTTCGGCCGGGTCGGTTTTGTGGAGTTCAGTGGAACTGCTTACACAAGCAATCTTTAGTCCGTGCGCAGCGATCTGCTGCCTGGTTTGTGCCCATCGTTGTGGCGCGAATTCCGGCCGCGCTGGCAGGTTCATCTCACCCATAAGCCCGCGCAGCTCAATCGCCGCGAACCCGTTCGCCTCTGCTACCTCGAGAATCTTGCTCAGTTCCCATTTGGGGCAGGCCAACGTCGAGAACGCCAGCGGCAGCCGTCCCCCCGTCTTATCACCCAACCGCAAAGCAGTCAGACCTATGGTGCTTGCCGCAATGAACTCTCTCCGGGTCATTCCCATCCCTCGCCTCCGCTGAAAAATTCATTATTTCGAACTCTATCGAATTCATTTTCGCACGGTCATTTCCTTTTTATTGTTCTTCGCGCATAGTATTCTCTGGATTCGGAGAAGACCCTTTGGACCGCCGGGAAGTTCTGAAATTTATATCCGCAGGGGCAGCGCTTTCGGTTTTGTCACCGCCGCTATTTGCGGCATTGCGCGAAATCCACGCGAACCTCCCGCAGGTTCCGGCCCTGCAGGTTCTGAACTCACATCAGAATGCTACCGTTTCCGCGGCGGCGGAATTTCTGCTGCCCGCGACGGAAACACCCGGAGCGAAAGCCGCCCGCGTCAACGAATTTATCGATCATATTCTTGCCGAATGGTATTCCGAAGAAGAACGCAACCGTTTTCTCGAAGGCCTTTCCGATATGGACGCGCGTTCGCAGAAACTTTTTGGCAAGGATTTTGTCGCGGCTGCTCCCGAGCAACAAGCGGAGGTGTTTCGCGCCCTGGGCGATGAACTGGCGCTGGCTATGGAGGCTCTCGCCTCTGCCCCGCCTGGCTATCGTGGCCAGCCTCCCGAACCTGAAGGCAATTTCTATATAATGTTTCGCGAACTCACGCTGACCGGCTACTTCACGTCGGAAATCGGCGCGACGCAACAGCTCCATGAGCAGATTATTCCCGGCCATTTCGATGGCTGCGCTCCCATCGCCGGCATTCCGGAAACGAAGGGGTCCTGACCGTGGCGGACACGAAATACGATGTGATCGTTGTCGGCTCCGGCATGACTGGCGGCTGGGCTGCGAAAGAGTTCACCGAAAAAGGCCTGCGCACGCTGGTTCTCGAAGCGGGCCGGCCGACGATTCCGGAAAAAGATTACTCCGAGCATGTTCCTTCCTGGGAGCTTTCCTTCCGCGGAATGCGTGATCGCAGGACCCTTCGGCGTGAACAGCCAATTCAGAGCCTTTGCTACGCGTGCGAAGAATCCAACGCGCATTTTTTCGTCAAGGATACTGAGCATCCTTACACCACCGATCCAGGCAAGCCGTTTCGCTGGATTCGTGGCCGCCAGGTGGGTGGCCGGTCGATTCTTTGGGGGCGCCAGTGTTATCGCTGGAGCGATCTCGATTTCGAAGCAAATTTACGCGATGGCACAGCTCCCGATTGGCCAATTCGTTATGCGGACCTCGCTCCCTGGTACGACTACGTCGAGAATTTCATCGGCATCTCCGGCGAAGCCCTCGGCCTGGCCCAATTGCCGGACAGTAAATTTCTTCCAGCGATGGCGATGAATTGCGCTGAAATTTCCGTCAAGAATTCCGTCGAAAAATATTTCGCGCCGGAGCGTACGCTTACCATCGGACGTGTCGCCGTGTTGACCAAAGCGCACAATGGGCGTGCTGCTTGCCATTACTGCGGCCCTTGCCATCGTGGCTGCATCACGCGCTCCTACTTCAGCAGCGTCAATGCAACTTTGCCCGCGGCAGAGAAAACGGGCCGCCTGACCCTGCGACCCTTCAGCACTGTCCACAGCCTGGTCTTCGATGCCAAATCCCGCCGCGTGGCCGGCGTTCGCGTGATTGATGCGCAAACACGCGCGGCGCTTGAATTTCATGCGCCTCTACTGTTTCTTTGCGCTTCGACGCTCGAATCCACGCGCATTCTTCTGAACTCCGCCACCCCGGAATTTTCTTCCGGCCTCGCCAACTCTTCGGGAGAGCTTGGCCACAATCTGATGGACCACATCAAAGGAGGCGGCGCTACCGCAGTGATACCCGGCAGCGAGGACCGCGTCGAATTCGGCAATCGCCCGAACATCGTCTATATGCCGCGATTTCGAAACGTTTCTCGGAAACACGCCGGCTTCCTTCGTGGTTACGGTTTCCAGGGAGAAGGAGGCCGCCAGGGATGGGGACGCGGCGTTCATCAGGTCGCCTTTGGCGCGGACTTCAAGCGCGCCATCAGCCGCCCGGGGCCTTGGCAGTTCACCTTTGCCGGTTACGGGGAGTGTCTGCCGAATCGCAAGAATTTTGTCGAAATCGACGGAAACACCATCGATGCATGGGGGATACCCAACCTGAAGATTCATTGCGCTTTCGGCGAAAACGAATTCGCCATTCGAAAAGATATGTCCATAGCGGCCGCGGAAATGCTTTCCGCCGCGGGTGGCAGGAACATTCAACCGTTCATGGATGATGATCCTCCCGGATTCTCCGTGCACGAGATGGGGACCGCTAGAATGGGCCGCGACCCTAAGACTTCTGTCCTCAATGCCTGGAATCAATCGCACGACATCTCAAATCTTTTTGTAACCGATGGCTCGGCCATGGCTTCTTCGTCATGCGTGAACCCTTCGCTGACATATATGGCGCTCACGGCTCGAGCCTGCGACTACGCCGTTTCGCTTCTCAAACGCGGTGAACTCTAAATTGTCAAACGTCCCTCGTGTCGCTATCGGGTCACGGTACTTTCTGATGTTCACAACCTGCCCTTCAACGTCTTCTGAAGACTCCCCACGATCCTTATGAAGCCTCTTTTTCCTAGATCTGTTCGGCCAACCAGGAACTAGAAACCACGATCGCAAATCTGCAGCTCGAAGCAGCGCCCTCCCGATGGTTCTCGAATTTGAAAATTTCTACCGCTTGAGCACCACCGTGCCGGCAATCATGTCATGCAATGCCTGACGTCGCTCCGTGAATGCCGCCATAATCCATCCGATGAAGAGCGGAATCATTCCGGTGATGATCTTTGCGAAAAACCTGCCCGTGGCGCGGGCAAACGAAATGCGCTGCCCGGCCAGGTCGGTGACGTACAATCCCATCGCGGACTTGCCCCAGGTGGCCTGCTTTTCCCCGCTCTCCAGGTATGCATGATAGAGCCAGCTGATCAGCACCGCGATTCCGGCGAAAGCGAAGATAATTGTGAAAAGTGCCGCGGCGGCCGCAGGATCCAGTTCATCTCCGCGCTGATGCTGCAAAGCTGCCAGGTGTGCCGCGACACCAGTCATTAGCACAACGGGAATGAACAGGGCGAAAATAGCTGCACCCGTGATGAGGGAGTCGATCACATAAGCGGCAAAACGCTGCCAGAATCCCCCATAGTTCACTACCGGCCCGTATAGGACGGGACTCGGCGCGATGTAAGGACTCACAGGCGTTGCCGACGCGGATGGTGCCGAAATTGCCGGAATCGGAGGCGCTGATGCCGTGACGACGGGATTACCACAGGACGGGCAAAAAGCCGTCCCATCGGAATATACCGCTCCACACTTGGTACAGAACACGCTTTCCTCCTTATCCGGCTGTTTCGCGTTGTTTCTTCCGGCCAATTCCCTGGTTCCGCGACTAATGGCGCAATTCAGGACCGGCTATTCGCAGCCGTCGCGCACAATCTGCTGCAGACTTTTTTGCGCTAACGCGTTTCCTTTGCGCGCCGCGGCAGATAGTAACACACGCGTCTGTTCACAATTTTTCTGAACGCCTCGTCCATCTCGATAAAGACCTGCAAGTGTAACCTCGGCGTTGGAGTTTCCCTTTTTCACCGACGCCCACAGCAGGCGAACCGCAACCGGCAATTTGGCGCTGACTTCATTTCCCCCAAGAATCCGCATTGCCTCGCTGTACTCCGCTTGCCCGGAATCCTGAGGCGCCTCAGCCGGCACTGGGCTGCTTTCGCCCGCAATCTGCTGACCCGGTGTGCCCGCCTCTTCCTTCGTTGTCGAACTCGGTTGTTCCTGAGCAGCAGGCTCGCTCATTGGCGGAGAGAGTTGTGGCTTCTTCATTTGCGCCTCGCCCGCAGATTTTGCCGGCGTCTTGGGAATCACATTTGATGGCCCAGGCGAAGGCGATACTCCCGATGGCGCTGTTGCCGAGGTCGAGGTCTCATCCGCTGTATTCCGCGACCCGCCAGTTTGCGTAACTCCCGCCATCTGCTGGCCCAGCCAGATCAGCTGATAACCAACCTCCTCATGATAAAACCAGATTCCGGCGCCCAGGCCTAGGAGCAGAATGATCCTAAAGGTCCGGGAAAATAAAGAACGGCGCACCGCTCTGGCTGTCGCGAGTTCGCCGCCTTCGGTCTCGTCTTCCAAGGCCAGCAGAGGAACCAGGGCAGGTGCTTGCTTCTGCCAAACCGGCACGTGACTCGCTGCGGGATTTTGACTAGACGTCGCCGGTGAGTGTGCAGGCGGGGGTGCTGGCGGCTCAGAAACGGGCGGTGGCGGCGGTGGAACTTCCGACGCACTTGGTAAAATTTGAGAAGCAACCGAGCCGCTTTCGGGGCGGTATTCGGCAGGCCGGCCCGGCGGTGCTTGTTCGGTCTGCTCTGGTTCCGGAGCGGCCACCGACACACTGGATTCTTGTTTTACGGCCACGGGGCGAGGCGGCACGTTGCGAGCTTCTCTTCTCAATCGCTCGACCAGTTCCGATGCCGAGGCTACTGGCTTGGTTTGCTTGGTTTCTTCCTTGGAAGGCTCTTCCAGCGCGGCCAGCCAATCTCGAATCTGTGCACGCGATTGCGGAGTTATCTCTACAAACTTTAATCCTGCCGCCCGCCCTCCCTCACCAGTCCAGATGACCTGGCTTTCTCCCTCAATGCGCGTTGCATTCTCCAGGGAAAGGCAAAAATGCATTTTTTCCCCGCTGGCAAGCGGCATCATCGCGCGCAATGCAAAGCCATCTTCGGAAAGGTCGCGCATCATTCCGCCGTTGCCGTTGCCCAGTTCTACGTAGACAAGTTGCGGCGGACGCTTCCGGAATCGCTTTCGGCGCTCAATATGAAGGTTCATGGTTAGTCGGACAAGAATATCTTAACTCCGACCTCCTCATTTGCTATAGCTGGGAATGCACCTATCGGGCTTGGGTTGTTTCCGAACTTTGCGCGAACACCGGAAACCGGGTCTTCCTCGCCTCGCCCGCCATGGGATGGCAGGGCGGAGCTTGTAATATTTTTCCCCTAATAACAGGGAAGTGATAGGATTTTGGTTGGTTTCATCCGCCCGTAACCCACTACTCTAAATTGATTTGCGTAGGAGCCTGCAAGGAGATCTTCCCATGCGATGGACACCCGGCGGTGAAAGTGAAGATATCGAGGATCGTCGAGACGAAAGTGGCGGAGGCGGCGGGTTCGGCGGTATGCGGCTGGGCATCGGCGGGATCATTATCCTGGGCATTCTGAGCCTGATCTTCAGGCAAAACTTCTTCGCACTATTAGGGGGCGGCGGTGCAAGCCCGTCCGGGCCTGCGACCGTGAGCCGGCCAAATCCCACCCGCGATGCGGCCGAGCAGCCGCTGGTTCAGTTCGTTTCCTTCGTGCTGGACGATACGCAAAGAAACTGGACGGCGATTCTTCCGCAACAAGCCGGCGTGCCCTACCGCCACGCCAAGCTGGTTCTTTTCCGCGACGCCACGCAGTCCGGGTGCGGCGGCGCGGATGCCGCCACTGGCCCCTTCTATTGCCCGGCGGACGAAAAGGTTTATATCGATTTGAGCTTCTACGACGAACTGAAGCGGCGCTTCGGCGCGCCCGGTGAATTTGCTCAGGCTTACGTCCTGGCCCACGAAATCGGTCACCACGTGCAGAAGATCATTGGCGTGGAAAGCAAAGTACGACAGTTGCAGGGCGCCAATCCGCGCAATGCAAACGCCTATTCCGTGTCGCTCGAACTACAAGCGGATTGCTTCGCGGGTGTGTGGGCTCATTCCACGCAAGAGCGCAACCTCATCGATCCAAGCGATATTCAATCCGCACTTGGCGCGGCAGCAGCCGTCGGGGACGATCACATCCAAAAAATTTCCAGGGGCCGGGTGCAGCCGGAGACCTTCACCCACGCCAGTTCGCAGCAGCGCATGGATTGGTTCAACCGCGGGCTAAAAGGCGGAAACATCAACGGCTGCAACACCTTCTCGCAGTAGCACTTTTGCATTCTCCTAAATGGCCGTTCGGTTCTCGAGGTAAGGCCTTTTATCTCCAGGCAAATCGCATCTGTCCTTCTCCTCGAAGCTATTTGTTCTCTCGCTCCATCCCGCTGGAAACTGTGAAATGATCGTCAGAATCCTCGCACCATTTTCCCGGCTGTATTAGGAAGAGTTGTCGAAATCTGGAGGTTTCAGCTTCCGTGGCTAAACTTGGCAAGGTATTTCTTACGGCGGAGTGGATGGATTTGCTGATGCTGAACTACGAAGTGGCCCCGAAAATTCTAGCGGCATATGTTCCGCGCGGGACGTGTCTGGATTCCTTCGAAGGCAAGACTTATGTGACTCTAGTTGGCTTCTGGTTTCGCAAAACGAAACTCTTCGGAAGCCTGCCTATGCCCTTTCACCGTGATTTCGTGGAGATCAATCTCCGGTTTTACGTTCGTCGATCGAGCAATTCAGAAGAACGGCGGGGTGTGGTTTTCATCGCTGAAATCGTTCCTAAGCGCATGATTGCCCTGGTGGCGCGTGTGATTTATGGGGAAAACTACTTCCGTCGACCGATGAGAAGCGTCGGCCGATCGGAATCTGGAAACGGAACGGTCGAATATGAATGGCGGTCCAAGAATTCCTGGTGTAGTTTGACGGCCAAGAGATCCGACAGCCCGGCCTATCCATCCTCAGGAAGTCTCGAACAATTCATCACCGAGCATTATTGGGGCTACTCAGCTCAACGGAACGGCGGTTGTCTCGAATATCAAGTAATGCATCCCGTCTGGAGAGTGTGCCCTGGTACGGAAACCGGATTTGAGGGCGATCCCTCTCCAGAATATGGCCCGGAAATCGCAAACATCCTCAGCGGGAAACCTTCCTCGTCTTTTATTGCCGATGGCTCGGCGGTCACCGTTTACAAAGGGGCGAAGATTACCTCCAGAGAGCAGCAAAATGGATCGAGGCCCTAAGCGGATCGGCCAGCCGTGCTTGTAAGAATTAGGTGGATGGAAGTTTGGTATTGCCGGGTAGGGTAGTTCCTTGGGGGCCTGGGACACCGGGATCCCGGATTTTTGCGATGGCCGCCTTCGCTGCTTTTTCCTTTTCCGGGTCGATCCACGAATCCTGCGTCACCAACGTCGTTTGCGTAGGCAAAGCCACCACTGCACCAGCTTTTTCAAGCGTTTCCATTACTTGCAGCAGCAGAGCCTCCTGCCGCGCAAGAAATTCATTGCCGTCCCGTTCAAGGATGTAGCAAAAAATCTCGACTTCCAGTGCGTATTCGGCAAACTTGTTGAATCGGACGCGCGCAGTCGACTCTTCCACCTTGGGATTTTCGCGAAGCACGTTTTGAAGTTCTTCCAGAACGTAGCGTACATGGTCCGGAGAAAGGTCGTACCGCAGCCGGACGATCTGCTGGCACAGAAACTTGTCGCGGGTCCGCAAGTTTTCAATGGTGGAGGTGGCCATCGTCCCGTTCGGAATGGACAAAAGTGTGCGGTCGTTGGTACGAAGCCGTGTGGAACGCAAACCGATATCCTCCACTACACCCAACTGATTGTTGATTTTGCAAGCGTCGCCGATCAGCACCACTTTGTCGAACAAGATGGATATGCCACCAAACAAATTCTCAAACGTCTTTTGCGCGCCCAGGCCCAGTGCGATGCCGCCGATTCCAACTCCAGCCAGCGCCGTGGAAATATCCAGTCCTAGTACGCGTAGAGCAAATAGCGTCACGAACAAAAAGATCATGACTTCCGTGAAACGTCGCACCAGCGAAACAATGGAGCGCTCCGCGAGCATGCCCCTGGTCGTGAGCGACTTGCCTACTCGCTCCGTGATGGTGCGGGTGATGCGGGTCAAGATCCAATAAAAGGCAAACGCAAGGAAAATCCAGATGATTCGCCGGTAATAAATCCGGTACAGAAGCGAAGTGCCGATGTAACTGACGAACCAGTAGTGAAGCAGGATCGCCAGTGCCAAGGTAACGGGTTCCAGCTCAAAAAACGACTCTTTCGCGAGGGGCTCCAGCTGGCGCGATTTGCGCCAGCGTCCAACCAAAAACCGGCCACTGAGCGTCAAAATCCTTCCAATCAGCAACGCTACCGGAATGAATAGAATCATCGCGATCCATTGCCATAAAGGCATGGAGAGAAAGCGATTCCGAACCAGTACGGCCGGGATGTCCTTCTCGATTTCCGGGAATACGAGGGAATCGTACATTTCCGGCACCTTATCCAAGGTGGCCCGCGAGATGTACCAGAGCTTGCGGCCTTGTTCGTCATCAAGGCGAACCAGATAAATCGGGAAGGGGCTTAGCGTGCTGCTGACCTTTTCCTGGTTTGGCGACAAACCATCGTCGAGGCGCCCCTCAGGATCGCGGCTTAGAAAATCCAGCGGCACGACGAACTTCTGATTAAGAATTTCGAGCAATTGCGTAACCAGCTGTACTTCCTCCTCTGCAGAAGCCCGCTTGTGCTTTGGACTCGGCTGAAAATATTCAACGGCAACTGGAAAACGCTCCTCCTGCGCCGCTTTGATGAAACCGAGAAACGTGCCGCGCGGTGTTTCTCTTCCCAACGGATCAGCCTGGGTAGAGACGGGCTGCGCAGTCGAAGCAACTGGGGCAGGCGTGGTTAGACCGGGAATTTGACTGGCATGCCCCTCACGCACGCAAAAAAGCGCAAACAGGCAGCACAGCGATAGACGCCATCGAACGTGCATAGTCAGGCTCCGGAACTGCGTTTTATTCTAGCCGCTCCTTAGGGTCGGTGAGAAGCGACGGACTGATTTGCAGACCCGAAATGCTCTGCGTGCTGTCGCAGCAAAAAGTGATCCGTCATTCCTGCGATATAGTCGCAGACAACTTCCTGGCGCGGAACGTTTTCCGCGAATTGCTCATATACGGGCGGCATCGAACTAAGCCGCCCTGTGTAATAGGCAAAGAGTTCCTCGAGGCAGCGCACTCCCCGGTTCGAATCCTCGGTGATCAATGGGTGGTTGTAGACATGGGCGAAGAGAAATTCTTTCAATTGGGCATTTTGCGCGCGCGCTTTATCGCTGAAACGTGCGAGCCTGACGGGCGCGGCCCGAACATCATCCACAGAAATCACCCCTGCTTCCTTCACAAGCCGCAGCGTATTGGTGATCAAGTCGCTGGCCAGGAAGTCCAACACATGCCGCAGCGCTTCGTTGAACTTCAGTTTCTGCCGGACGTCGGGATATTCCGCATCCACTTTTGCATACGCATCACCGAACAACGTCGCTTCGCAACAAAGAGCCTCCAGGTCCAGCAGGCCTGCCTCCAAGGCGTCATCCAGGTCAGCGGTGTTGTATGCGATCTCGTCCACCCAATCGATCAGTTGGGATTCCAGCGGCGGGCGTAGGTCCAGCAGATATTCCGCGAGCTGCGGAAATTTTTGGGCATCATAGTCGCGCGAGTGTTTGATGATGCCTTCGCGCACTTCAAACGTAAGATTGAGCCCCTCGAATTCGATATAGCGCTGCTCGAAATGTTCCACGATTCGCAAAGCCTGAAGGTTGTGGTTGAATCTTCCTCCATATCGCCGCATGAGTTCATCCAGCTTTCGTTCGCCGGCGTGACCAAACGGCGGATGCCCGATGTCGTGGACTAATCCTAGCGCTTCCACAAGTTCGGTGTTCAACCCAAGGGCCGCAGCCACCGTGCGCCCAATTTGCGCCACCTCCAGCGTATGGGTCAGGCGATTTCGAAAATGATCCGAAAAGCGCGAACTGAAAACCTGCGTTTTCGCCTCCAGCCGGCGGAACGCCCGCGAATGTACAATCCTGTCGCGGTCTCGCGCATATTCCGATCGGTAAGGATGAGGATCCTCCGGTAGGCGCCGCCCGCGCGAATCTCGAGCTGTCATGGCCCAATCAGCGGAAGCGGGTGAAATTTCGATGGCCGGAAACTCCCGAAAAAATCGAGAAGCGGCTAAATCATCAGGAAGCCGGGCTGAGTGAGCCGAGTTCTTTGTCTGCCTGCTCGGCAATGTTGGAGTTCGGATAATCTTTTTTGATCTGCTCGTACAGGGTGGTGGCTTGTTTTGGGTCGGTCAGGCGGAGAACTCCGGCTAGCTCCAGCAACACCATTGGCTTTGGCACCAGCACAGAATCGCTCGCGGAGAGCGCCCGCAGAGTCTTGATCGCCTCATCGTTCTTGCCGGTGCGTTCGGCGATCAGCGCTTTCTGAAATTGCGCAAGGGCGCTCAATTCCCTGTCCGAACTTGCATCCAGTTTACTCAATTGCTCGGAGGCTTGATTCAGTTTGTCCAGATCCATCAGGCAGAGGGCGGCATAGTATCTGGCAAGTTTTCCCGGCTTGGTTCGGGGGTATTTATTCGCCACCGCCGAGAGTTTCGTCTCCGCATCTTGCGCACGCTGCATAGGGTCGCCGTACGTAATTTCGCCCGGAGGCGTCGGCTGACCGGCGATCGCCAATGGCGCGCTATAAATCTTCATGGCTTCATCAAGCGCCGACTGCGCTTCGCCGGTCTGCCGATCCGTATAGAATTTCCAGCCGAAATATCCGAGGCCCGCGACAATCAAGATTACCAGTGCAATGCTGGCCAATTTCGTGTGCGACAGCACTGCCTCGGCGCCGTGTTCGAAGGTCTCGCGGACCTTATCCTGCTTCAACTCTTTTCGTGAAAGATGGTCGGACACAGCCACTCTCCTGCCGTGATTTAATCATTCATCGTAGCACAGCTGCATCCCGGCATGATTCACAGGGGATGAGTAACGCTTGTCGCAAGCCCTCCCAGCAAGGTCGTCTTTTCGCAATTCTGCCGTGGTACTTTGGAATAATGCAGGCAGCGTGTATTCATTGTGGCCGTCAGCATATCCTGAAGGACGAAGTCGTCTCCCAGCATCCGAAAGTGCAATTTCGTTGTACCCGCTGCGGCCAGACGACTATCGTGGAGATCAAGCGGCGTGCTGATGAGACTGTCATCATCTCGCCGATGCCTTCTTTCGCCCGCGCGGACGCTTCCACGACCAGCCTTAAACTTCCGCCCGCGGGCGAGAGCCTTGAGCTTCCCGCTGGGATGGCCATTGTTCTTTCGGTGGTTGGCGGACCGCTGGTTGGCATCGCCTACACGTTGACTCAACCGCGCACCGTTATCGGCCGAAAAGGCGCAGACTTCGCCCTCGAAGATCCCGAACTTTCCCGTCACCACTGTCTGATCGAAGTCCGCGATCGCTTTGTCAGTCTGAAAGATCTGGAATCCACAAATGGCACTTTTTTCGAAGACGAGCGCGTCCGCGCGGCGGTTCTCCAGGATGGCGCGGAATTTCGGGTCGGAGCCAACACCATTCGCCTTAATTTTCACGTTAAGTAGCTGACTCTGTCCTTCGCACGGCCGCGGGGATGGTCTGTACTCCTGTAAGATACTGGCGCAGGCCTCCGTGGCCTGCTCATCCTGATGAATCGCCTGAGCATATGCATCGTCGCGCAAAATGAAGAGGACAATCTGCCAAGGCTCCTGAAGTCGGTGAGCGGCGTGGCCGAGGAAATTATTGTCCTCGATGGCGGCAGCACCGACCGTACCGTCGCGATTGCGGACGAGTTCGGCGCCAAAATATTTCACCGCGCCTTCACGACCCATGCCGATCAGAAGAATCACGCCGCTTCCCTGGCTTCAAACGATTGGATTTTTCTGCTTGATGCGGACGAAGAGCTTAGCGATGCGCTTAGAACTTCTATGGAACAATGGAAGTGCGAGGAACCGAGATACGATGTCTACGAAATGGCTCGCTTGACATGGTATCTGGGTGCGTGGATTCGCCATTCCCGTTGGTATCCGGACCGGCAGCGGCGCATCTACCGACGCGACAAAGCCAGCTTTACCGGCGCGATCCATTCGGCTCTGCGCTTCAGCGGTCCGGTTGGCCGTCTGCGCGGCAATTTGTTGCACTACACAATCCGCACTTTCGCCGAGCACGAATCCAAGCTCGAACTCTATACCACCGCCATTGCACGCGAAATGTTCGATGAAGGCAAACGTAATTGGCGGGCGGCCATGTGGTTTGCCGCACCGTGGAGTTGGATTCATCATTTCGTTCTCGGGGCTGGATTTCTGGACGGCTTCCGCGGCGCGGTTATTGCCCAAATGGCGGCGCGCGGCGTGCGACTGAAGTTTGCGAAGCTTGGGCAGCTCGTCGAAACGGAACGCCAATCCAGGCGACGTGGTGCCGCTTGATTCCCCTTCTCGTCGACCTCGAAACCGAATGGCGCGGCGGCCAGAATCAAGCGCTGCTGATGCTGGAGGGATTTCAAGCGCGCAATCACAATGCAGAATTGATTTCGCCCGAGGGCTCGGCTCTGGGCGATCGTGCAAAAGCCAGAGGTATCCACGTCCATCGCA
>Ga0209526_10000994_pt1 | contig 18722 bp, 20 predicted proteins | sample JacPinW_OM2H0_M1_FD_188566 | JGI IMG/M metagenome (GOLD analysis project Ga0209526, IMG submission 188566) | Forest soil microbial communities from Algoma, Ontario, Canada - Jack Pine, Ontario site 1_JW_OM2H0_M1 (SPAdes) (version 2) | ecosystem: Environmental > Terrestrial > Soil > Boreal... | reverse complement strand
TGCAGGAGCAGGTTACTCGGCACTTCACAAAAGAAATACGAGATGAAGAAAATTCCGCTGCCAAGGCCAAACACCGTGGGTGATAGGCGAAGTTGCTTGACCATCTGGAGAGCGGCGAAACCCACATTGACGCGATCGAGGAAGGAAACGAAGTAGCAGACCATCAAGAACGGCACGATTCGCAGGGCAACTCGCCGCATCGTCGTGAGTTCGAGGACACTTCCGGCAGGTCCTTCGAAATTGGCCTTCACGCTATCGGCTTCCTTCCGTCATCCTTTCGACGGTTGTGCCACTGCGATAGAGCATTGACGACGCTCGAGTCCGGACTCATACAATCCTTCTAGCGTTGGTATAGCACAATCCATTCGTCAGCCGGAGGATAAGTGGACTTTTCTGAGCTGCCCGATCTGAATGTAGAGTATGAACTTCAATTCAGGCAAGTAGTGACACGATATGGCGGCGAATGTGAAGCTTCACGGTCCTTTCGTCCGGCGGAACTGGGCCCAGTCGAACACTGAAGCGCACAAATCGATCACCGTTGCATCCCGGCTCATCAGCTTGTTCTTAAAGTGGAATCTCGTCTTTTGGTCGGTACGGCTGACAGCCAGGGTCTGGCACTTCTGCCGCAGTTGTTCAAACACCGTTTGGTACATCTGCCATGGGCGATGCTCGTTGGCGTAGGCCAGCGTGGAACGCGGAGGCGCTCCAGGTAACCCCAGATGACGCAGTTTCCCTTCCGAAGCCGCCAAGCCCCCGCAAATCTCCCGCAATGACTTGGCGTGCCCCGACTCGCAAAAAAGCATGGCCACGAACTGACCCCAACAGGTGAACCCACGCGCGTGCCGTTCAGCGTTGTGCTTGCGAGTGGCAATTTCGAACTCCAGACGGGGAAATAACTGCAAGATTTGTGAGAAAATGCTGCAGACTCGAGTCATGGCTGAGCCTCCTTAGTTTTAGGATTGGTTCTCGCAGAACCCGATCCAAAGTTATCAGAGGCTCAGCCTTTGTTTCTAACTTCTCAGATTCTTAATTTGGACAAGAATGCCCCAGCACAATTCCGCCGCATTCGTCAGTTTTCTGCCTCAAAATTCGCAGCCAGCTGTCGCCGCAATGCATCGCTGTTTAGCATGTTTCCCGAAACTTCCGCGTTAAGACAACAAGACTTCGGCAGTATTGCGCCATCTCGCCGTCTCCGCCGTTGGCGCAGGTCATGACGGCCATCGCAGAAAACTAAGCGGATTGTCGCGTCGCCTTCGCGGGAACATTCGTCAATAGCACCGTCAATCCCTCAGCCGCAGTAGGATGGGTGAAAATGGCGTCGCCTAGCGTCGTATATGGCAACTGTCCCAGGATGGCGACCTGAACCGTCGACATCAGTTCACTTGCTTCGACGCCGAGCGCCGTGAAACCAAGAATACGATCGGTCTTCGCGTCAATTAGCATCTTCAAGAGACCGCTGGTTTCTGAAAGAGTTCTCGTCCGCAGGACCGCAGCCATCGGCATCTTGACTAGTCGATATTCGATACCGAGCCTCTTGGCCTCGGATTCATTCAATCCCACTCGAGCGAGTTCTGGATCGGTAAACATGCAAAAGGGCACCAAGCGATCTCGAGTTGTGTGATTTCCGCCATTGAGATTGTCTCGCACGATCCGGAAATCATCGAAAGCCACGTGGGTAAAGTGCGGGCTGCCAGCGCAGTCGCCCATCGCCCAGATGTTTGTGGCCGTCGTCTCCAGGCGCTCATTGACTTTGACGTAACCGCGCGAATCGAGATCCACTCCCGCCAGTTCAAGTCCAATCCCTTGCGTGTTTGGCGTACGACCAGTGGCGACAAGCAAGTCGCTTCCTTCAATGATGCGGCCACCATTTTCAGTATCCAGGCGCACTCGAACTTGCTCGCCTGAGAGTCCCTCAACTTCGCCCACTCGCGAGCTCAGTAAAACTTGGATTCCCTCTTTGCGAAATATCTCAAGAAGTGCCTCGCTTACATCCGCGTCCTCCCGGCTGGCGATTTGTGGACCTCTCTCGATTAGTGTCACACGACTGCCGAAGCGCCGCATGGCCTGCGCGAATTCCAGACCGACATAGCCGCCCCCCAGAATCATGAGATGGCCCGGGAGATGGTCAAGTTCGAGGACTTCCACGTGGGTCATGGGATGTACAGCCGCGAGGCCCGGCACCTCGGGTATCGTCGCCCGCGTACCCAGGTTCAGGAACACACGGTCTCCCGAGATGATTCTTGTGCCGCCATCGTGCAGCTGGACTTCCACGCTTCTCGAACTAACAAAGCGCGCTTGGCCCATGATCAACTCCGCTCCGCTGGCCTTGTAGCGGTCAAGATGAATCTGAATGAGATCATCGACCATCTTTCGCTTGCGGCGTCGAACCCCTTCCATGTTCGTGGCGGCGATGCCGGTGGCGATTCCAAACTCAGCTGCGCGTCTGGCAAGAGACGCGACTTTCGCGCTATGAATAATGTTCTTGCTCGGCAGGCACGCCACATTCGGGCACGACCCGCCGACCAGCTTTCGCTCGATGACTGCTGTCCGATGGCCCGTCTTCGCCATCGTCCAAGCCATGTACTTTCCCGCTTCTCCACTTCCGATGACGAGGACCTCGTAACGGTCGGAGTCAGTCACGATCCACCTTCCTTTCCGCGGCGCCACAGCTGGCACATCTCGGTTATGATCAATTTCCCCTCGGTGGTATTAGAAAACGGTCAATAAGTTTCACAGGCCCTGCAGTTCGGCGCGGACGCGACGGCCTAGACCACGACGAATCTCCCTTGCCGTTTTCTTCGCCGCGAGGGGAACGCATCCACTGCTTCTAGACTGTTTCCAGCATTGCAATGTGTTGTTTCAAGATCTCGGCTGATGTTTTTGGGGGGTCCTTTTCGGTCGGATTCTATGGAAGTAAAAGCACACGAGCGACGCCGCCCCAAAGGACGATAGCGGGAAAGGACAGCCCTCCGTAGCTTAGGACGTGTACCTCGGAGCAGTCCAGAGAATTCGGGTGGGGCGGGAGTAACGGCAGTCATCGAACGGTATCAATTCATGCCGAGCAGCGAAAGCACCGTACGAAAAGTGCTACCGTCACAATTCCGGAGTTCGTCGCGTAATACCCGAGGTTCATCCAAGACCTCGAGCGAATATTGATCTCACATTAAATAATCCAATAGCTAGCGCAAAAAAAGCGAGAGGTCCGTAAAAGGCAAGTTCCGCGATCACCCATTCTACGATTGAGCGTATTCCCCATCTTGCCCCGCTCCGTTTCGAGACCGAACTCGGGGGGGGTCCACTAGTGGAGAGGTACTTCGTGCGTGAAATACGCCAATTGTATTGGGCACCGCTATGTAGGTGTAGAATCTCTGCATAAGGAGAAAATCAAGTGTCTCTGAACCGTGCCCTGCTGTGCGCTGTTTCCGGTGTGCTGGTGTTTATTCCCGGATTCTCATCCGGAGGGAAGTCAGGTGACGCTGTACCCGCGGCTCAGTCTGGTGATGCCGAAGCCGGGGCCAATCAAGAGGTACTCAAAATTAACGCAGAATGCAACGCAGCAGAATTACGGGGAGATGTGGCGGTGATGGACAATTGCGAAACAGATGATTTCACGCACACACACGCCAACGGTACGGTCGAGCACAAAACCGCATATTTGAAGGGTGTAGGAAGTGGCGCGCACAAGTTTTTGGCACTCGATCTTTCCGACGTTCATGTCCGCTCCTATGGTGCCGCCGCGATTGTGGAGGGGCATTTGCACCTCAGGGCGAATAACAATGACAAGATCGCTGATGTTAACAACCTGTTCATGACTGTATGGACGAAACAACGAGGGGAATGGCGCGAAGCTGCGTGGATAGCGGTTCGCCTGCCGCAGAGCCAGCTTGGCGCCTCTGCAAACGAGTGACCATCCCGAATGACAGCCGCTCAGCGAGGTCCTTGCCTGCGTGGCGACTAGCGGAATTCTCGCTGGCGGAATCTGCGCATCAAGACGGCTCAGCGCTACCATCCGGACGTATGAGCCGACACACTTTTAGAATCGCAGCGGTCGCGATAGCCATCGGTTTTCTCATCATTGCGCTGACCACCGCCCAAGCGAGCGGTCAGCAGTCAACCATACCGAGGACTCTTGATGCGAAGGGCGCTATCACCTACTTCATTGCGGACGGGAGCGGGCAGACCGGCTATCGTTCACCGGATCGAGAACTCGCGCTGTGGGCCTTGCAGGCGTGGCAGCGAATCGCCGCGAAGAACCTTCGATTCGAGGCTGCGACCGAATCAAGCGCACTCGTTCGACTCTACTGGGCCGAACCTAACGACGGCCAATACGGTGAGATGCGGCCATTGATTGTCGGAGGCCGGCGTGGAGCGGCCGTCTTCATCCGGCCAGAGGTGGACTCGTGGGGGCAGGATATCGCGCGGCGGGCCCGAGGAGATATCCTACTGCGTGACAGCATCATCTATTTAACATGTCTACACGAGCTTGGCCACGCGCTGGGGCTCTCGCACACGCGGGATTTCCGCGACATTATGTATTACTTCGGGTACGGCGGAGACGTCGTCGAGTACTTCGGCCGCTATCGTGCGCAGCTCCGCTCCAGGAATGACCTTGCGACGGTCTCTGGCCTGTCAGATGGCGACGTGAGCCGCATCAGAGCGCTGTATAGCCCAGAATAAATAGGCAGTGACCGCCTCGCCAAGTCGGCGCGTGTCGCAACTTATGACCCGTTTCTTTCACCTCGATGAATCCCTCCAGGGAGAGCTCCTATCTCGGAAGCGTCGGACAAGCTGAGTTCGCGGCTAATGAAAATAAGGCCAGTAATTATATCGTCCGCCAGTTGCGGCTCATGTGCAGGCTCTAATGGAGACCGCTGCCGAGCACGGTAGTATCGAGCGACTAGATGCTAACGATCGATCGCTCAGAGCATCGCCTTCCTTTCACATGGCCATGTCGGCCGGACGCGACCGGTCCACACTCTCGATCTTGGTCCCCGATCTGCTGTCGCGGCGTGCCGATTGCCGCGGCGCGACGAACCTCTCGGAGTGGAGTTGCCGGAGACCGTGTGCCCTCGACCCGACGGCCATCGATTTGCGCCTGTCGCTTTTTCCGTGGGGAAAATATCGCGGCCGCAAGACTACCGACTCCTCGGCCAAGGGCAAGGCGTTTCTTAAACCCGGCCGCGTTTTTCAGGATGCATCCTGCTGCGGGATCAAGCGCCACCACCGCTACGCCCCTGACGAAGAATTTGCGAAGCGGAGCTCCCCGCAGCTCCTCAGCCTTGCGTTTGCCGTTGCGCGCAGTCCTAACGTTCCGCCGGTCTTTTATAGATTCCGCTTTCAAGTTTGTTCTTTCCTGCGAGAGTCTCACACGATCGGCGTCGCCACTTTTCGAGGCGGATTGAAGAACGGCAATCCTCTTGTTGTGGCGCGCACTTTGTGGCGCGTCGCTTCGACTGTAAATTCCATCTGGAGTTGCGTGCCCGGCGCCGCGTCTTCGCCGCTGATGCTCGCGAGCGCGATCATTTTCTTCAGCGATGGCGACCACGTCGTGGATGTGGCCTTCCCGACCTGCAAACCCCCGTGATACACGGGAACCGCCACGCGCGAAGCCGTGTCCGGCACTCTCGGCGCAAGCCCAATTGCGTCGTAGAGGCGCTCGACGTCGTCCCAATTGATCTCGAGCCCCGTCAGCAGGCGTTTCGGACCGGTCCGATTTTCCCCTTCGAGCGCCGCACGTCCGATGAAGTATTCCTTTTTCAGATCTACCAGCCGCCCCAACCCAATTTCATACGGAGAATACTTCTGCGACTCGATCAACGCTTTTTTGCTGCTGGAGTAATCTACCTCGATCAAAATCAACCCCGCTTCGATTCGCGCCACGTCCAGCGCCAGCATCCCGGCGGCGTGCAGATCAAAATGCCGCCCGCGTTCCACAAGTGCGTCCCACACTTTCGGCGCTTCGCTCCATGGAATCCAGATTTCGTAGCCGAGGTCGCCAGTGTATCCCGTGCGCGAAATGTCCACTGACACGCCACCAATTCTTCCATGCGTATGCCGGAAATATTTCAGATTTGCGATGTCAGCATCGCACGCCTGTTTCAAGAGTCGCCCGGATGTGGGTCCCTGAATTGCCAGCGCGGCCAGTTGGTTGGAGATGTCTTCGATTGTCACGTCGAGGCCGAGCGCGTTCTGATGGAACCATCGCATGTTCGGATCGGCCGCTGTCCACCTATAGAGGTTTTCGCCCAAGCGCGAGATCGTGCCATCGTCGATCACTTTTCCTTGCTCGTCGCACCAGCAGCAGTAGATCACTTGGCCGACGGCCACTTTGCTGATGTCGCGCGTGATCACGCGGTTCACAAACTTTGTCGCGTCTTTTCCGCTGATTCGATATTTATAGAGTGGAGAAACATCAATCATCGCGGCGGCGTTCCGTATCGCGTTGTATTCGTGCTCGTGGTGCGTCTCAAACACGCTTACCGCGTAGTACCCCGACCATTCGCGGTAGCTCAGACTCTCGCACAACTGAAAGGTCTTCTCGTGAACAGCAGTTCCGACCGGCACAGTCGCTCCTCCGTTTCCACCAAATCCCGATGTATCGGCCGCGAGTATAGAGCGCCCATCGCACCCTGGCAAGACGGGCAGAGAGCGTGTTGTTGTGAGGTCGCGCGCCGTTTTGTAGAATGCTCCGGCTCTCGCAGCGTGCCCACAAATCGTGCGCGCGTCGCAGAAATAGTCGTCATGGCCAACCAATACGACATCATCGTTATCGGCGGCGGCCACAACGGCCTTGTCAACGCAGCCTATCTGGCTCGCGCGGGAAAGAAAGTCCTTGTGCTCGAACGGCGCCACCTCCTCGGCGGCGCCGCCGTCACAGAGGAAATCATTCCCGGCTTCAAGTTCTCCGTTTTTTCTTACGTCGTTTCGCTCCTGCGCCCGGAAATCATCCGTGACCTCGATTTGCCGCGCCACGGACTCGAAATCCTCCCGCTCGATGGCACCATGACACCCATGACGAACGGAGACTATCTCTGGCGTGTCAACGATCATGCAAAGACGCGCCGCGAACTCGAACGCCATTCAAAGCTCGACGCCGAAGCCTACGAGGAATTCGGAAAATCGATGGCCGCGATGTGCCGCTTCGTGAAGCCGATCCTGGGAATGATCCCGCCTGACCCGACTTCACTGGACCCGCGCGATTGGAAAGCACTCGCGTTTCTTGGCAAGCGCTTTCAGTCGCTCGCGGCCGAGGACAAATACAACCTTGTTCAACTCATGACCATGAGCGCTGCTGATTTTCTCGAGCAATGGTTCGAGACCGACGTACTCAAGGCAACGATGTCGGCTTCGGGGATTATCGGCACGTTTCTCGGCATCCGATCACCCGGCACCGCCTACGTCCTGCTCCATCACTACATGGGAGAAATCGACGGCGCGTTCCGCTCCTGGGGATTTAGTCGCGGAGGCACGGGCACCATTTCGAATGCCATCGGCAGCGCTGCCCGCGAGGCTGGAGTCGAGATTCGTCTGGAGGCCCCGGTTTCGCGCATCCTCATCAAGAGCGGCTCGGCGCAGGGAGTGGTGCTCGAAACCGGTGAAGAAATCCGCGCCGCAGCGGTCTCTTCGAGCGTGGCCCCGAACCTCACATTTTTGAAATTCATCGAACCGCGCCAACTGCCCGGCGATTTCCTCGAAGCAGTTCGGCGGTACAAATATCGCGGCTCGTCTGGAAAAGTGAATCTCGCTCTCGACGCGTTGCCGAATTTCACGTGCTTGCCAGGGCCGGGCCGCCATCTGCGCGGCGCGATCTCGATTTCACCTTCCACGGAATATATGGAGCGCGCTTACGACCAAGCGAAATACGGCGACTTTTCGCGCCGCCCATACATTGACATGGTGATCCCCTCGCTCACCGATCCCTCCGTAGCGCCGCCGGGCAAACACGTCCTGTCGTGCTTCGTGCAGTACGCGCCGTACAAACTGAGCAAGGGCACGTGGGACGAGCAGCGCGATGCGTTCGGGGATGCCGTCATCGATACGATCTCAGAATACGCGCCCAACTTGCAAGAAATCATCATTGGCAAACAGCTCATCACGCCGCTAGATATTGAGCGGCAGACCGGCTTGAGCGAAGGGAATATTTTCCAGGGCGAACTTTCGCGCGACCAGCTTTTCTTCTTGCGTCCAGTCGCGGGATGGGCGCGATACCGCACCCCGATTCGGAAACTATACATGTGCGGATCGGCGACGCATCCGGGTGGCGGCATCATGGGGGCACCAGGGCGTCTGGCGGCGCTTGAAATCTTGAAAGACACCGGAAGAGGGAAAAACTAGACGTGGCGGAAGCGCGCGAAGTCGTGATAGTTGGTGCGGGCCACAACGCCCTCGTTGCGGCATTCTATCTCGCGCAAAAGAGTCTGAGGCCGCTCATCCTCGAACGGCGCGCCGTAGTCGGCGGCGCGGCCGTGACCGAAGAATTTCATCCGGGCTTCCGCTGCTCGACGGTCGCCCATGCCGGCGGCCCGCCGCTTCCTTCGATTCTGCGCGATATGCAGCTTGCAAAGCGTGGATTGGAGAGGCTCGAATCGCCCGTGTGCCTGTTCGCGCCCTCGCCGGACGGCCGCGCCCTTGTGCTCGATACCGATCCGAACGCGGCCGCACGACGGATTCACGCATTCTCGGAGAAGGATGCCGCGAAATACTTAGAGCTGCACAAGGCGCTCGAAGAAATAGGCGCGATCCTGAGCGACGTTTTGTCCCTGACGCCGCCCGCCATTGACAAGCCCTCCAGCGAAGACCTCTGGAAACTCCTGAAGGTCGGCCGCAAAGTCCGTGGGCTCGGCAGGAAAGGAATGATGCGTCTTCTGCGGTGGGTGCCAATAGCCGTCGCGGACTTTGTCTCCGAGTTTTTCGAAACCGATTTGTTGCGCGCCTCAGTCGCGGCGCGTGGAATTTTCGGCGCTGCGATGGGCCCGTGGTCTGCTGGTTCGACCGCGCTCCTGCTCTTGCGCGCCGCATCGGACCCATATCCCGTGGGGAATTCTGCATTCCCGCGCGGCGGGCTGGGCGCGCTCACCGCAGCGATGGCGACGGCGGCGAAGCAGGCCGGCGCGGAGATTCGTACCGGTGCGGAAGTGGAACGAATTGTGGTGAAAAGCGGCGTCGCAACCGGGGTCGTTCTCCATGGCGGCGAGGAAATTTCTGCGAAACGCGTGGTTTCCGGTGCTGATCCGCGGCGGACTTTCCTCGGACTGCTCGATCCTATTCATTTGCCGCCGAGTTTCGTGGTGAAGATGCAGCACTACCGTTCGAACGGAACCGCCGCGAAGCTGAATCTTGCGCTCGATGCTTTGCCGACGTTCTCCGCGCTCAAACAGTCTTCCGACGGGAACGCCGCGCTGGCTGGGCGAATTCACATCGGCCCAGGAATCGATTATCTCGAGCGCGCGTTCGACGATTCGAAGTATGGCGAATTTTCTCGCGCGCCGTATCTCGACATTTCGATCCCTTCGATTCTGGACACCTCGCTCGCGCCCGCGGGAAAGCAGGTAATGTCGATCTACATGCAATTCGCGCCGTACCGTTTGAGACAGGGCGATTGGCTCCAGCATCGCGACGCGCTCGCCGATACGATCATCAAGACATTGGCCGCCTATGCACCGGACCTTCCCGGCAAAATTCTCGCGCGGCACATTCTCACGCCGAAAGACCTCGAAGAAACATACGGGCTCACCGGTGGGCATCCTTTTCACGGCGAGCTGGCGCTCGATCAGATTTTCGCAGTGCGTCCGCTGCTCGGTTGGGCGCGTTATCGGACCCCGGTCAAGGGGCTTTACCTCTGCGGCTCGGGCACGCATCCCGGAAACGGACTCAACGGCGCTTCCGGAGCAAACGCCGTCCGCGAAATCCTCAAGGATTTGCGCTGACTATCATTCTCCGGCACGTCTCGAACAGGAATATCGGGCTGGGGTCAAACGGACGCTTTTCCGGGCCAGGCGGTAGATGGGATAGCTAGCCAGCAGAACGAGCAGACCATACAAGCTATTCCGAGTATCACTGGCAATCGCTCCTACCAAGAAGGCCAGCGATCCCCCGACGGCCGCAGCAGTGGTCCACGGATAGCCCCACGCGCGATAGGGGCGCGGCGTGACGGGCTCGCGTTTGCGAAGCCTGAAAACGGCGAGATATGACATCGTATACTTTGCCACGAAGAAGAAGGTAGTCACGGCGATGACTCGATTAAACGATCCCGAGAGGAGGAAAACCATCGTGACCAATGTGGTCAGGAACAGGGCGACCGATGGCGTCCCGCCCCTGTTCACACGGGCGATCCCGCGGGCACCCCAACCATCTTTGCTCATTGCATATAGTACCCGCGTGGCGCAAAGAATCGAGCCGTTGGCCAGCGCAGCGAGCGAAAGCACCATCAGCGCTCGCACAGCGGTGTTGCCCATTTCACCGAAGATCGAAGCCCCCAGAGCTGCAACCGGTAGATTCTCTCTTGCGACTCCGGCAGCCCCCAAAACATGAAACAGGGCGGCATTCGTCAGCAGGTAGATCGTGCTGAGTAAGAGCACGCCATTCAGCATCGAACGCGGCATCTCGCGGCCGGGATTGATGATCTCATCACCGAAATAAAAGGCGCCGTACCACCCGTCGAAGGTGTAGATGACTGCCTGCAACACGAGAATAATCGCGAACAACAGTGGCAATCCCGAAGGAATCGCTGCGATCGCGGCGTCAGCCGACGGAGGATGATGCGGCCGCAGGTAGGCACCAGCGATCAGGACAAAGAAGACCAGGGCGGTGATTGCGCTCGTGACGTTTTGGAATCGGCTTCCCCATCGGATGCCGCGCCATTGCATTAGCGCGATCGCGACGGCCGTCGTGGTCCCGGTAAGAATGGGGTGGCTCAGGAAAGCTAGAAGATCGAGGCCGAGCTCACCTACCAGAATCGCCGCGGCGGCAGCGGACCCGCACAAGCTGATCCAGTCAGTCCATCCCACCACGAAACCAACGTAGTCGCCAAAGGCCCGCCGCGCCACCGTGTAAAACGCGCCTGAACTCGGGATCATCGCGCCCAGCTCGGCAAGAGACCATGCCCCAAGCAGGGAGTAGAGTGCGCCGAGCGCCCATGCCAGCATGATCAGCCACACAGATGGGAGGCGATTGGCAATCTGCGAAGGAGTCCGCATGATTCCTGCACCGATCGTCTCTCCGAGGGCAACGGCGACTCCAAAACTGACGCCAAGAATCCGCAGCATGCTTCCCTTTGCTGGTGCCGCATTCGTACTCGCCGCGGTCAACTCCGTTTCTCCGATTCGATTTGCAGAAACTCAGCCCTCGGTACTAAGGCTAACAATTTGGTGAAGGAGGATAACGTTGGGCCTGGTAGCAAGCGACGACCGATAATCGCACGGGCTTGCTCGTCACACTTTAGTTCGAACCACTCGAAAGGCACATCACCGCGAGGAAAGAAGTCTCGAATGGCATAGCCCCGCGCTGCTCTTGTCGTTCCGGGGACTTTCACGGTTGCTGGATGCCTTGCGTCCGAATCATCCGCCATCTTTCACCCGCCGAAGGTGCGACCTAACATACACCTAATGCATAGCTCGCGCCGTTCAGCCCTCCGCCGCGGATAGTGGGACTGTCAGGAGCGACGTCCTTTCGGAGCATGAATATAGTGCTTTACCTCAATAGGTTTGAGGGCATAGCTAAGTACTTCGTTTTGGGGCGGATCCAGGCACGCTCGATTGGTACACAATTCTCGTCGGCGTCAGCGCTTATCTGGCTCTTGCCGTACACGGAGCGCTCTGGGTCGCCTACAAATGTGAAAACGAAGTTGCCGCTCGTGCGCGCCACCAGCAACGGCTAAGAGTTTCATCGCGTGCCTGGCCTCGTTGTTGAGGATTGGCGGTGACCCTTCGGCCTACTTGCCTGGAACTTCGCAGGATGCGTTCGGCCACGCGGAATACCAATCGCGAGTAGCAATCGAAGACTATACCCTGATCACGCGAAGGCGCTCATGGAACAGCATAAGTTCGTCATAAGATTCTCCTTTTCGCGACACTCTCCCCATTTGTGTCTGGAGTGCCCGGATTGCCAGCCCGCCCCGCCCACGCTTCAGAGATTCTGAACTCACCGTTTTAGCCCCCTGTTACACGACTTAGGAAAATCGATAAGACTGCTCAATCGCGGCTGCGAATGTACAGGCCTAGGGCTAGGAAAAAAACAGTTGCGCCCACGCCTACAGCGATCACAATCTTGGCGCCTTTGGATAAACCGGCCCCTTGAATCTTCTGCACGTCAGCATAGGGAATAGTGGTGGTCTGACCTGTCTTCTTGTCAGTCACTGCGAAAGACACTTCCTCAATCTTGCTGATGTAGCCCTTCACCTCAGCCCCGGTCACTAGCTTCGCCTTTACTCGCGATTCTTCGCCTGTGCCACGCTTCTGCACTTCGGCCTTGACCTTCGCGGCTTGTGGTGCTTCCTGTGTCTGGACTTGTGTGGTTCCAGAGGCCGGTGCCGCTTGGTCGGCGAAAACGACACTGTTACAGACAAGCACAGTCACTAGTAGCAGAGAAACATTTTTCATGGGCGCTCCGCTCTGGTTCGTACGCCGTCGGGAACTGGACGCCACTCGCGTGGCTCCAGAGCGTTCCAAATCTCGGGAAAGGGTTTGTGAAACACGATGAAACATTCTCTTGGAATTTGTGCAGGGCCTGTCCGTGAAACGATCTCACTTCGCTCCTGGCTCCGCGCCGTGCAGCGAAAGCTAGAGCACGGGAGCCGTTGCCCCAAACTTTTCAGGGGCAAGTTACTACAGTTGTTACGATCTTGCCGGCATTGTCTGTGCCGATGCGGCCACACTTGGTCCCGTTCGGACTCTTGACGATGAGGCGATGCTACCGGGGCAACGAGGAAGTCCGAAGCGGGTGGGCCGCCTAAGGTTTCGGCATCGCCCGCTTTTAGCGCGTAGGGCACGCTCACAAGCAGCACGCGCTGCTGTTCGGCTTGCTGCTCGGCTCGTAGCCCGAGCCACCGCGCTTCACCCGAAGCGAACAGTTCCGGTTGTACGCCATTTGCATTTGAGACGCCAAGCAAGACGGTGTAGTTGCCGCTCGCATCGGGCGTGACGTTCTGCGTCTCAATCCGCAGTCCTGCGCTACCGCTCTGCTGTGCATATAGCTCAAACGTAACACCGACAGGCCCAGGCATCGCCCGGCCTTGTTCATCGAGCAGCGTCCCGCCGAACTTAATGAGCCGGGGAACTACAGTGCCCGGCGCCTGCTGTGTCGATGGAATGAATGCGCAGATTCTAGCACGAAGAGACAGTCTAGAGCCGCTGCCCTAACGCGAGAGCCAGAACTGCTAGACCAGGGAATCTGGCTCGCTATCTGTGTTCCGAAAACCCCATCGCGTGGCGAGCTGGCCTTCGTCTGTTCGATACCTCGTGTTCCAGTTTTCGGACAGCTAAACCTTGAGTTTGGGCTTCAAAACGACAGACAACGCAGGTAAGTTCAGGGCGCACATACCTTGCGGCCCGCGTCCCTATTCATTCGTTCAGACTCGAGACGCCGGCATCCGAAGATGGAGGCAAAGCATCTCACATTCGAAGAAGTGAGGAGGCCATGAGCGCTAAAGATCACTTCTCGATAGTCGCGGCCATCGCGCTCGTCATCTTCGCGCCCTCGGTCGCGCACGCCCAACGCGGAGCACGTATCGCGAATGCAGCACCAGTGGTGCAGTCGCGCCATGCTCCCGCTAGGGTTGTGACATTTCGACCGGGGCCTATCCGAACCAGCAGGGCTGCCCCGAGAAGCTCCCATATTTTTTCAAATACGTTCTTCGGGATGAACACGCCCACCGACTTCGGGCTGAGCGGGTTCAACGGGAACGGGTTTGACGATATAGCCGATCAAGACATAGGCGTCAAGGCCGCGATTGATCCGGCGACGCAGTTGCGCTTGGCGTTCGTGGAACGGGTGCTGAAAGATCGCGGCTTTTTCCCAGGATTTGGCGGATTCTTCCTTCTCGACGGGGGCGGATCTTATGTCGTACCTGAAGAGTCCGCTGAAACTCACCAGCGATCGCAGCCGTCACCACAGGTGATCGTTGTTCAGGTGCCTGCGGCTCAGCAACCGGTGGCCCAAGCCTTCCCTGAGCCTGCACGCGCCCCTTCAGCACCACTGCCGGACGCAGGTCAATTTACGCTTGTGCTGCACGACGGGAAGCAGATTCAGGCCGCGGCTTTTACGCATATAAAGGACAGGATCATCTATATCACTCCCGGTGGGGGCCGTCGCTCGATAGCGGTCGCCGAGATCGACTCTGACGCGACGGTTCGCGTCAATCAGGAGCGTGGCACTTCCCTTCAGCTTCCCCTGTAGCAGAATCTCTTTCTGGTGCATCTGCCTCCGTCCGCACGATCCAGGAGCGGGAAGATCCTTGCGGTGACTGCCAGCGGTTGTTAGTGCCGGGAACGATCCGAACTATCGTTGGAGCTGCAATCGCTCTGATGCGCGACGCAGAAGAAATGGAGTACCCCGTCAGGCGTGAGAGGGGTCCCGAGCCAGTCGGTGTCCCCTGTCCTATATCTGTGTTGGTGAACGACACAGCATTTAAGCAGAGGTCTTTCCCTTGCGTCAGGGTGCAGGGCAGACTGGCTAGTTCGACGCATCGCACGCAGTTTGTGCGACAGCCGTGCCAGCCTACGTCGTCGTATGGCCATCTCTTTGGCTCCGCGTCCCTCACTCTTGGCCAGCAGATAGGCAAAAATATGACAGATCGGTGGATCCGCACTCCGCATCTCCGCCAAGATCTCCTCGGTGGGAATACCTCGATCCATCACCCAAACTCGACGTACCTTCCCATAACGAGTCTCAATTTGCGTAAGGAATGCGCGCAGCGTCGTCCGGTCACTTGTGTTGCCGTCCATCACTTCGTAGGCTAACGGAAACCGTTCTGGCGTGATCACCAGACCGATGACCACTTGCAGACAGTCAGGCCGGTGATCCCGGCTGTAGCCGCGCTCGGCTTGCGGGATTTCCTTGTCCTGCCCTTTGAAGTAGGTGCTCGTCAGGTCATACAGCAGCACATCAAATTGCGCTCCGAACAGGTCCTGCCAGCATTGCCGCAGAAGCTCGAACAACCCTTGTTTGGCTTCCAGTAGGCGATCCAGACACGGGTACAAGCGGTCTCTTTCCGCCACCGCAAAGTCTATGTCGAGCAGCTCGCCCATGGCGGTCTGATCAAACCAATGCCGCTGCAGCCTCGCCAGATGGCGCGATCGGTCGAAGCTCTGGAGTGTTAGGCCAGAACAAATGCTTCCTCCACTGCGTAGGCTGGATGTCAGGAAAAACAAGCCTACGACTTTCAGTCGCCGATGAGGTTTTTCTGTTGACATCTCCTTTTACAGAACTCATCAGGATATGGCGATGAGGGTTCGTCGACACTCCCGCGTCTACATCGGGTGGTTGATAGAAAGGTCTTGAGACTGAGGGAGGAGGGTCGGAGCAGTGTCTGAGAAATCGGTTACGCGGCAAGCGCGGGTCGTCGGAGGCAAAAACGAGCCGTCGGAACCCCGCTGATCTCACTGAGGTGGCTGAGGTGGCAAATTTGTTGTGTCGAGGAGAGGAGAAGCCTACAATGCGCAAGCTATGGGTCTAAATCGGAAATTCCGGCTTGTGATTCACAAGTCCAGCCTTGCTATCAGAAGTAGGCATGGCGACAAAACCCTTATGACCAGAGGACTCACTTATGTTTTCGACACTTAGGTCCGCGATTTGCATCTGCGCGACACTGGTCGTTTTCAGCGCAGTGTACGTCGAGGCTACAGTTCCAGCAGCACCCCAAGAATCAGATGCGGTCGTCGTCAAGATGACAGCAGAACACAAGTTTGTACCCGAGAAGATAACGATTAGAGTTGGGCAGACGGTGGAATGGGTCAACGACGAGAAAGCAAATACACACCAAGTTACCACCGATCCGAATGTTGCAGCTGATCCGAGTGATGTCTCCATGCCGGATGGTGTTGAGCCCTTCGATTCACATTTGATTACGAGTGGGAAATCATTCCGACACCAGTTTACCGTCCCCGGAGTTTATCGATATGCCTGTCCGCCGCATGAGAACGACGGAATGCTAGGAGAAGTGACCGTTACAAAGTAGGTCATCGCCGGGACAGTGTTGCGTCTGTTGCCAAGCCCAATCTTCTATTGCCGGGAGTCGGCCATATGGCTTGGTGAAGGCTGGACCAATCTAAAACAAACCGGCATGAAATATTCCGCGAGCCCGAGCGGCTCTAAAGGACTGCTTTCATGCGTGTCAGATTGCGCACGGCGAGCGAACACGTTCCTATATTATACTTGGGATCTTAATTTTTAGTTTAAATTGCCGATATATTCGCAAAAAATATCAGGGTGAAATGCCAGCCGGCCCCTTAGTGCTGAGGCCGCGAGTGGCAGAATGTGCAATCCCTATGCCTGATCGAGACGAAACATATGACATGGCGAGGCTGCTGCGGGCGGAACAATTCCCTGATTGTGAGCGTGACGGTTTCCCGAAACACTTAGCCCCACCCTGGAAAAATTCCGTCGAAGGGAAAAAAACTGCGCGATGCGTGCGAGTACTTCGTCGGGAAAGCAGCCAAAGAATACCCAAGTGGCGGACCCTAACGACGTTGCCCTCCACGCTCCATCGCCTTGCGACACCTAGAAAGCTACAGGTCGCCGGACAGCGTGACTCGGCGACCTGCGGCGATGCGTTTCTAACCTTCGGATTGCCTACGGGACCATCCAGGTTATGTTCCGTGCCGGCCCGAACCCGACCGGGATACGAGCGATTTCCTTCAGAGATTTGATATCGACAACCGAGACGTCATTCGTCTGTTCATTAGCCACGTAGGCCGTCTTGTCGTCAGGCGTGATCGTCAGCCAGCTCGCACCCTTCCCGCTAAGCGCGGCACCTCCCAGCAGCTTCATATCCGGTAGCGAGTACGCGTAGAGAGTACTGTTTAACCTGCTGTTGACCAACAGTGTCTTTTGATCCGAGGTGACGGTCATGCCGTGAGATGCAGCGGGCGGTCCGAAGTGGTTCTGTTGTTCGGGGGCTATGTCCGGATGCTTAATGCGCTTGATTTCCTCGTGCGTTGCAAAATCCACGACCGCAAATCCATTAAACTCACCACCCACTTGTGCGAATACCCACTTGGTGGAGCCGTCGGGATTCGCCGATATCGCCATCGGAGAGGGGGATGGACGCATTGAAAACGTCCAAGCGACCTCGTTGGTCCGTGTGTCAACCACGCTCATCATGTTCCCCGCCGGTACGGCCGCTCTGCTGACCCCACCAACCACGTACTTGCCGTCCGGGGTGATGTACAGGTCGTGTATGCCGCCCCTGATCGGGATGGCCTTGACGTCCTGAAGCGAGCCCGTGTCAATCACGTCGACGCCGCCGCTCGCTTGGGCCCTAATCTGCGGAAAATGTGATAAGTCGTCCCAGGGAGGTAGAATCGCAACATAGATCCGTCGCCCATCAGGAGTCAGTGCAATAAGGTTGGGGACCCCGCTCAAAGGAATCCGTTTGATCACGCTTAGAGTCTTGCCGTCGACAACGTCGAGCGTTCTCTGTGCTTCTTCGCTGATGTAGATTCGCGATCCGTCTGGGGCTACCGCGATCCCATGGCTCGCTTCGATCCCCTTGATCTCTCCCACCACCTTATTCGTGACGGGGTCGATGATGTTGATGTTATCCCCGGCGGCATTCGTTTGGATGATCCGTAGTTTCGATTTCGGCGCGGCCAACAAGGAAAAGCACACCGTGCACAGAAGGATCCCACCTAAACCTGTGAGACACCCACGAAATACTTGCTTGTTCGTCATCTTCGTCAACTCCTCTTCAAGGACAAGTTATCCTGCTCAGGCTTATCTAGAGACAAATCCGTTACGCTACTTCGCCGTGGCTCCAAACACGAATGCTTTCAATGTCAACCATTCCGGGTCGGTCTGCGAGTTAAAGTGCTTGCCTCCACCGTGAGCGGGATCACCACCAGCCTGTTGGGCGAGCGGATGTCTGAGCAGTGGGCTCTCCAAGCTGCCGGGCACAACCACCCGCTGGACCAACTCGAAGTTCTGGCGCGACTGCTCTTCGTTCCAGGTCGTGCTCCCGGCTGAGAGCGGCACCAAGTGTAACGGCACGTGGTTAATCGTATGGCAAGTAACGCATCGAGCGTGGCCAGGACGCTTGGCAAGGAAGATGGACTCTACATTGGCCTTGAAAAACTCGTAATTTAGCGGCGCCGATGCGGTGGAGGAAGAACCTGGTTGGCTCTCCTCCGCCTGCCACTTGGCCCTCAACGACCCGATTGCCGCCAAAACTAGACACGTCACGACGAGCATATAAGACAACGCTGTCATCATTCGGTGCACAAAAACCTCCAGCGAAATAATCTGGTTGGGAAAAGAACGAGGGTGTTCTCTGCCTGAGGAAAGCGCCCGTCAATCAAAAAAAACGAACTGCAGAGTGGCGACCTCATGTGTCCCAGCAGCGCGTAAATTACGCACCTTGGCATGTGCCACTTTCTTGTGCGAACGGTGCCACACATAGTAAAGGATTGTCAAGAACAAAATTATCTTTTTCCGGTGCGGGGCGATCACTCAAATTATTTTATTATTACTCCATATCACCGGGGCCAACGCCCGTGACGACACTTTAGTCG
>Ga0209526_10000993_pt1 | contig 18744 bp, 16 predicted proteins | sample JacPinW_OM2H0_M1_FD_188566 | JGI IMG/M metagenome (GOLD analysis project Ga0209526, IMG submission 188566) | Forest soil microbial communities from Algoma, Ontario, Canada - Jack Pine, Ontario site 1_JW_OM2H0_M1 (SPAdes) (version 2) | ecosystem: Environmental > Terrestrial > Soil > Boreal... | reverse complement strand
GCCGCCTGGATGACGATCGCGGGGCTCGCCGCACTCCTTGGTCATTGCTTTCCGATCTGGCTGGGCTTTCGCGGAGGAAAGGGTGTCGCGACCGGGGCGGGAGTTTTTCTCGTGCTTTGTCCGCTCGCGCTATTCGGCTCCGTTGCCCTCTTTGTTCTGGTCCTCGTGGTCTCGCGTTACGTTTCGCTTGCTTCCATCTTCGCGGCTGCATCGATGCCAATACTTGTCTATTTTCTGTGGGCGCCGCATCATGCCCCGCCGCTGGTCGTCTCGTTTGGAACGCTCGCAGCGACGCTTCTCATCATGTACAAACACGATGAGAATATTCAGCGGCTCGTGGAAGGCCGCGAGCCACGTTTCTCCTTCGGCAAGAGCAGGGATGACGTTTGACACGGGTCGCCATTCTCGGCGGGGGAAGCTGGGGCACCGCGCTAGCCATTGTGCTTTCGCGCAGCCCGCGCGCGCAGGAGATTTCCTTGTGGGTACACGACGCCGTTTTGGCGGAATCGATCCGGAGTGACCGCAAGAACCAAGCGTATTTGCCCGCGCACGCTGTTCCGGAGTGCGTGAACGTCACCAGCAGCCTCGAAGAAGCCCTTGCGGACGCGACAATCCTCATCGGCGCCATGCCCGCGGCTTATGCGCGGAGCGTCTACACACGAGCGCTGCCGTATCTTGACGCGTTTACCCGATCATCCGCGCCGGGAATAGAGGGACACCGCGGCGTGGGGAACGCCTTCGTCAGCACTACGAAAGGCCTCGAGCCATCGACACACCTGCGAATGAGCGAAATAATCGTTCAAGTCACGTCGCCGAAGTTTTCTCCCGAAATTGCAGTCTTGTCCGGTCCATCGTTCGCAGCCGAAGCTGCCGGAGGCGAACCCACCGCCGTCGTTGTCGCTTCACAGGGTATGGTGGCCCGCTCGATCGGGAACATGCGGCGCAATGGCGAACTCTCTAGCGAATTGCAGGAGCAATTCGCTGCACCCAACTTCCGGCTCTATACCAACGACGACGTCCTCGGTGTGGAGCTCGCCGGCGCGATGAAAAACGTCATTGCCATCGCCGCCGGGGCGTGCCAGGGATTGGGTCTGGGGTCGAATCCGCTGGCGGCGCTGATTACGCGAGGGCTCGCGGAAATGACTCGTCTGGCGGTGGCTCTGGGCGCGCGACCGGAGACACTGAGTGGCCTTGCTGGTCTCGGCGATCTGGTGCTCACCTGCACGGGTTCTCTGAGCCGTAACCGGCGTGTAGGAATCGAACTGGGCAAGGGTCGCCCGCTCCCTGAAATCCTGGCAGGGACACGCATGGTGGCGGAGGGTGTCGGCACCGCGGCTGCCCTGCTGGCGCTCGCCCGCGAGGCCGGTATCGAGATGCCCATTACGGAGCAGGTCGAAGCCATCCTTCATCAAGGAAAATCGCCGCACGAGGCCATTCGTGCCATCATGGACCGCCCACTAAAGCGCGAATGACCAGGGCTTTTGTGCCTCCCGGCCAGTAGTACCAACGTTCCAGTTGCAGATGCGCGTCGCCTGTACTTCGCAAATCCCCATCATGCCTTCCGATTCCCTAGACTAGGGGCAAGGCAATGTCTATCCAGCTTGCATCTTCGTGGGAGCGTATCCGCACCGGCCGCGTGCGCATCCTGTGGCTCGTGCTCGGCGCGTTGCTACTGGTCAGCGCACTGCCGATTGGTCTTTATCACCGCCAGGTGCTGCAACTCAGCCAGGAGAAGCTGGTGGACACCGAGCGCGTGCAACAAACCGACATGACGCGTTCTTTGGCGCAAGAGATTCAGTTTTTCGAAGCGAATCTGACCCAACAACTAATCAGTGAGCGGCAGATTTTGGCGCTGATGGGCCTGATCGAGAACGTGGAAGACCCCGTCGCGGAACCCAAAGTCACCCGTCTGCTGGAGAACTTTGCAGACAGCAACCGGAACACCTTTCTCTATCTCACGGCGGTCGGAAAGTCTGGCAAAGGGACCAGCGCGTCGCAGGGAAATTTTCATGCCGAGCAGGACCCGTTCGTGGCCAAAGCACTGCAGCGCGCATTTGCTACCTCCATGCAATCGGTAAAATTCCGCAGCGACCCTCTGGCCCTAGCACCTGACAACCGGCCGGCCTTTGTCATCGCCGTGCCGCTCAAAGACATCAACAACAATTTCACAGGGATGCTCGCCGCGGTGGTCTCGCTCGAGCCAATTTTGCGGCGGCTTCAGGATGCCAGCGTGCGCGGGCGCACGGTTTTCGTGGTGGATCATTACGGCCACATTGTGGCGCACCCAGACACGAAGAATTTCGTTCCCGGGACGGACGTAAGCGGCAATTCGCAGGTGGTGGCGCAAATTCGCGCTTTGCCTCAAGAGTTGCGCAACACCGAAACAATTCGCTTTACCGAAAAAGAAAAAAGCCGCTTAGTGGAGATGATTGGGACGTACAGCACCTTCCCGGAAGTCAACTGGGCGGTGGTCGCGCAGCGTAGCCTCAACCAAGCGCGTGCCGATGCAGGTGTGAACGAGCTGAACCGTCAGGCGCTGGCCTTCGTTACCGTCGTCACATTCGCCGCCATTCTGTTGGGTTATTTCTTCGCCGTGGGTATCAGCGGCCCGATTCGTGGCCTGGCCGCCTCCACGCGCGCCATCAGCCGTGGAGAATTTCATCAGCGCTCACCCGTGCGTGGGGCCTCGGAAATCAGTGAGCTGGCGGAAAACTTCAACAAGATGGCGAGCGACATCGAAGAGTACATCGAACGGCTGAAAGAAGCCGCCGAAGAGAACCGCGAGCTGTTCATCGGCTCGATCCGCATGCTCGCCGCCGCCATCGACGAAAAGGATCCCTATACGCGGGGGCACTCGGGCCGCGTTGCAAAATACTCCTCCCTGGTCGGCCGCGAGCTAGGCCTCTCCGCTGAAGAGCTCGACACGCTGCGTATCTCCGCGTTGCTGCATGACGTCGGAAAGATTGGCGTCGAGGACCGCGTGCTCAAGAAGCCTGGATCGCTGACGCCGGAAGAGTTCGCGCTCATGAAACAACACACCATCAAGGGCGCGAATATCATGCGTCCCGTTTCTCAGCTGAAAGACATGCTGCCGGGCATCGAGCTGCACCACGAGCATATGGACGGCCGCGGCTACCCGTACGGTTTGCAGGGGCCGCAAATTCCCTTGATGGCGCGGATTATCGGGGTAGCCGACACCCTCGACGCCATGACCACCAACCGGCCGTATCAGTCGGCGATGGACCTCGACTACGCGCTTGACAAGATCAAAGCGCTCGCGGGCACGAAATTCGACACGGTGGTTGTCAACGCCTTGGACGCCGCCATCACGGCGGGAAGGCTGCGACTAAGTGCTGTCGAAGTCCAGGTCTGAGGCCCGCCTCGGTCGTTATCAGAGTCAAGTCCCGCTTCGCATGAGCGACCAGACACAGGCCATTATCGGTCGGTTCGCGTCGCCGGTCCGTCCCCGCTGCCGCTTCTGTTACAATTTTGTATTGCGCTCCAACCCGAGCGCGCGATTGTATGATCTCTCTTTTCGGCAAGAACGAACCGGAGCCGACTCTTCTCGAGAAACTGAAGTCCTCGGTCACCAAGACCAAGGCGGCGCTTTCCGAGACTGTCGATGCGATTTTCCTGGGCGAACGGAAAATCGATCCCTCTCTCCTCAAAGAGCTTGAGACAGCGCTGCTTTCGGCCGACCTGGGCGTCCGGACGACCCGCGAGATTCTGGATGCGGTCCGCGAAAAAATGGACCGGCATGCGCTCGCCGACGCCGGACAACTCAAGCACGAAATTAAATCGCACATCGTGCGGATACTCAATGCTCCCGGTGGCTCCGTTGTTTCGGCCACAAGCACAGGTGGTGTCGTGGCGTCACCCAACGGCAAAGGGCCGCGCGTAATCTTCATCGTGGGCGTAAATGGCGCGGGAAAAACCACCAGCATCGGCAAGCTCGCGAATCGCCTACGAAAGGACGGCTTGACCGTCATTCTCTGCGCCGCCGACACTTTCCGTGCCGCCGCGGTCGAGCAGCTCGAGATTTGGGCGCAGCGCAACGGCATCGAAGTGATCAAACAGAAGTCCGGCGCCGACCCGGCCGCCGTGGTCTACGACGCGGTCGTCGCCGCCAAAGCCCGCGCATCCGATGCGGTGATCGTGGACACGGCCGGCCGCCTGCACACGAAGTCCAACCTTATGGCCGAACTCGAGAAAATGAAGCGCACCGCCGCCAAAGTGATTCCCGGTGCGCCACACGACGTGCTGCTCGTACTTGATGCCACGACAGGACAGAACGGCCTGGCGCAGGCACGCGAATTTACCTCCACGGTCGGCGTGACCGGGATCATATTGACCAAGCTCGACGGCACGGCCAAGGGCGGCATTGTGGTGGCGATCTCTCGCGAACTGGGCTTGCCGATCCGCTTCGTCGGTACCGGCGAACAGATCAACGATTTGGTGCCGTTCGATTCGGAAACCTACGTCAACTCGCTGTTCGACTAATTCGTGGACGCACACGACATTCGCTTCACAGAACACGCACTAGCCCTGGCGCGCAAGGGCACCGGCCTGGCAAGCCCCAATCCCATGGTCGGTTGCGTCATCGTACGTGAAGGTGAAATCGTCGGCGAAGGCTTTCATCAGTATGAGTGGCGCGACCACGCGGAAATTGTCGCGCTGAAATCGGCGGGGGAAAAAGCGCGCGGTGCAACGCTCTACGTCAACCTGGAGCCGTGCAATCACAGCGGCCGCACCGGCCCCTGCACGGAAGCGGTCATCGCAGCAGGTGTGCGACGCGTCGTCGCGGCCATGCCAGATCCCAATCCAGCCACATTTGGCCGCGGCTTTGAGCGCCTCCGAGCCGCAGGCGTCGCCGTCTCTTCGGGTATCCTGGAGGAGGAAGCCCAGCGCCTCAATGAGGCATTCACCTGCTGGATTCGCGGCAAGAAGCCTTTTGTCACGCTGAAATCCGCGCTGACTCTCGATGGCCAACTGGCTCTTGCGCAAGCGAAGTATCGCCGGCATTCCCATCGGATTACTTCGGAAGAGTCTCGCGCCGAGGTGCAACGCATGCGTCACGCTTGCGACGCGCTGGTCACGGGAATCGGCACGGTGCTCGCGGATAACCCGCTGCTGAGCGACCGCAGCGGCCTTCCGCGCCGCAGACGGCTTCTCCGCGTGGTTCTCGATTCAAACCTTCGTCTCCCGCAAAAATCCCGACTCGTCAAAACCGCAGACGACGACCTTCTCGTCTTTACCGCTGCGGCTCTCGATTCACCTAAAGCGCGCAAACTGCAACACGTCGGCGTCGAACTCGTCCGCATCGGCACCCGCCGTGGCCGCATCGATCTTCGCGCCGTTCTAGTCGAGTTGGGCCGGCGTGAGATCCTCAGTGTCCTTCTAGAAGCCGGACCCTCGGTAAACGGAACGGCGCTCGCCGCGGGCCTGGTCAACAGACTCGTGCTGTTCTACGCCCCCAAGATTGCCGGCGAAGTCAGCGTCCCCTTCGCCTACATGCCAACCCTCCATGGCCTGCCGCTGCAAGATCTTCGTGTCCGGCAAGTTGGTCCGGACTTTTGCGTAGAGGCCTACATCCACAATGCCAAACGGGCTTCGGGCGCGCCCGTGCATCACGGCGAAGTCCAGAAATAGGAAAGAAGTAGCCGCGCACCCTCAGGCGCGTCGAAGCGGAGAAAGACCTTGCTGCGCTTTCCGCTTTAAGCTGCGGGCGAGACGATAGAGAGAAAACTCCGAGCGGCTCATGTCGCACTGCGGCTCGATCGGGCGCTCGCCCCAGAGCGTAAATCGCTTCAGCCTCATGGCGTCCTGCGAACCGGGCTGTATGGGAAGCCGGTTCCACCCGGGAGCAACGCCAAGCCCAAGCTGCAAGCCTACGTTTCTCGCGGCGTCGACAATTTCACGGGACTCGCTTCCGTTAGGATAGGCAATGATCTCTGGAGATTTCCCCGTCATGCTCCAAATGTCGTCCTGCGCGGCTTGAATCTGCTCGCGAATCTCCGCCGCAGAGTAGTTCGTCAAGATGGCGTGATCGCTCGTATGATTTCCGAGAGAGATTAGCGGATGATTGGCGCAGTCGCGCAACTCGGAACGCGTAAACGGGCGATCTAGGTCACCTACCGTTTGTAATGCGCCTGCCCCGAACCGCTCTCGCACTCGCGCTTCGGCGTCCGCGGTCTTGAGCCGGAGAAGCTCAGCGAACATCTGCCGACGCTCTTTCGCGGACCGACCCCGACGACGCATCTCTCGATCGACCGCATCCCACCAAAACGCCTTGCCTTGCTTCACGTGACCACTGGAAGGGAAAAGCACCGCGGGAGCACCAAACTCTTCCAGCACGGGAATCGCGCGGATGTTGTTGTAGTAGCCGTCGTCAAAGGTCACAAGGACATATTTGCCCTCGGGCCGGAGTCCTTTGGAAATATCCGATAGCGAGACGAACGTGTACGAGCGGTCTTGGAAATGACCGACGAATCGGCGAAACATCTCCACGGTGATGCTCTGTTGCGGGTCCATGTTCTCCGACAACGACTTGCCAGGTTCGTCGAACAGGCTGTGAAACAAAAAACTCAGAAGCACGCCGTGTTCGTTTCTCGTCGCGAGGGAACACCGGGCGATGAGGCTATCGAGCGTAATCAACATTGCTTTGATACCGGCGCGCATGGTCATTGCGTAGGATGCCAACTCGCTTGCTCGAGTTTCTCGGAAGATTTTTACGGGTCGCGAGTAAGGTTTGCCAACGTGCAGAAAATCTGCGCAAAATGGTGCAGCGGCAGGGTTGGTCCGTCAACCAACTTTGGGCCACAGCCAAAACTTGCCGTCACAAATTCGCCATGTTTACCGGAATCGTCGAGCACACCGGGACGATCGAGTCTCTCTCGCTGCATAGCGACGGCGGCCGCATCAGTATTCACTCGCCAGCCGTTGTGCGTTCGCTCGCTGTGTCGAATAGCATCGCTGTCAACGGCTGCTGTCTCACCGTGATCTCCCGCGACGACGAGCGCTTCTCTGCAGACCTCTCCGGCGAAACCATTCGCCGCACTTCGTTCGGTGCCGGCGGCGAGGGACTCAAAGCCGGGTCACGCGTCAATCTCGAGCAGCCCCTCACCGCCGGGAAAGAGTTTGGCGGGCACTTCGTCCTCGGGCACGTGGACGGCATCGGTCGCGTCACGCATTTGCGGCCCGAAGGCGAAAATTGGTGGTACGGCGTGCTAGTGCCGGAAGAACTCGTGCGCTACATCGTTCCCAAAGGCTCGATCACCATCGACGGCATCAGCCTGACGATCGCCCGCTGGCGCAGCCACATCGTCGAAATCGCCGTCATCCCCTATACCTACGAACACACCAACCTCGTTGACCGCAAGCCCGGTGATGCCGTAAATCTCGAAGGCGATATTCTGGGAAAATACACCGAGCGGCATCTCGAAGCTCGCCACGGAGCACTATCGCCGCGGTCACAAATCACTCTGGCGCGCCTTTCTGAAGAAGGCTTCTAATATTCTTGGAGATAGACATGCCGTCCCTCACAGGCCTACTCGAAACCGCCCTGTATGTGGACGATCTCGATCGCGCGTCGCATTTCTACGAGGCACTGTTCGGCCTCACGCGCATCGAAGAAGGGGACCGCCGTTTCCGCGCTTACAGCGTCGCGGGCCGAGGTGTCCTTTTGCTATTCAAGCGTGGGGCGTCGAACTGCGTCACGCGATTGCCGTTTGGCACACTCGGACCACATGACGGCCGTGGTTCACTGCATATGGCCTTCTCGATCCCTGCGGAGGATCTTGCGGAGTGGGAAAACATTCTCGCGAAGCACGACATTGCCGTCGAAAGCCGCATCCAATGGCCGCGCGGCGGCACCAGCCTCTACTTCCGCGACCCCGATCAAAATCTCCTCGAGCTCGCCACGCCGGGCATCTGGTCAATCTACTAGCTTTCTCGACGCAGGGCGTTTTTTTTCCCGCACGCCGCGCCAATAGAGGGTCAGCCCCAGTGCAATCGCCGCCACAGTTCCGCCCAGCAGTTTTATTTCGAAGCCCAGCTTGTTCGATGAATCTCCGGGGGGCACCAGCGAGACACCAATTCCCCCCAGAACGACCAGGAACCCAACCCCGGCGGTAATCCACGCGCCGGCTTTCCCTCCTGGGATCAACGCTAGTTGAGGATTGGCAGCTCGATCCGGGCGTCCAGCCAGCTTGATCGCGGCCGCAAACATGTAGAGAAACGGAATGAAATAAAGAATGATCGTGGCGTCCACGAGAAACTGGTATGCCCCTCGAGTCGTTTCATTGATCTGGCTCACCAGCAGGACGGCGGCGGAAAGCACCGCCTGCACAAGTATCGAGACGTACGGTGTTCTCCACCGAGGATGAATTTTCCCGAACGCCGCCGGCATATACCGGTCGATTCCGACGACAAATGGCACCCGCGCGATTCCCGCGACGGTGCTTCCGACGCCACCTGCGTTCCCGACGGACACCAATATCGCCGCTAGGACTCCAACGAATCCAACGCGCAGCGCCGTCGAGCCCACGGTGATCGCCGCGAACACGCCGCTGCTCGGATCTACTTGCGCGGCAGGAATCAGCGACAACACCGCGAATGTACCGGCAATGTACATTGCGGCGATCAGGACTCCGGAGCCCAGCACCGCGCGAGGCAGTGTCTGTCTCGGATTCTTGACTTCCTCGCTCATCGCGGACACCAGCTCGAGCCCTGCGAAAGCAAAGGCGATCTGCGACCAGAAATTCACCGTATCCCAGTTCCAGTGCGGGAGCATATTCGCGGCCGTGAAGTGCGTCACCGAACCCTGGCGGAAATACAGAACTGCGGCGATCCCGGTCAATATAACCAGTGGCAGATAGGTCGAAACTCCGCCTGCGTTCTGCAGCCACTTTCCCACGTTCAGCCCGATGATGTTCAGGAAAACCGCCACCATCAACATGAGGAATGAACCGACCAGGAGAAACGTCCTGTTTTGCGCCAGAGCCGTACCCCCCGCGCCGGCGATATATCCGCTCATCGCCGTGCTGGCCAGGAGCAACCCGGGAAAATAGAAGATGGTGTAGATCCAGTACAACCATCCCGACACGAAGCCATGGAAGTCCCCGAATGCCGTTTTGGACCACACATACAGACCACCCTCCTCGGGGAATCTCGATGAAAGCTCGTTGATCACCAGGGCGCTCGGAACGAAAAAGAACAGGCCCGCCAGCCCCCACAAACTGATCGACGATGTGCCGTTGTGCGCCGCCGCCGCGATCCATCGCGGCCCGAGTACCGTAGCGATGTTGAAGAGGAGAACATCCCACAGACCCATCTCGCGGCGAAGCTGTTTCTTGGGGTCGCCGGGTCCGGACCCGGTCTCGCTCACAGAGTCACGTCCAGCGCGGGGATCAGTTCATCCTGTATCAGAAAATTGTGAATATGTGGATCTTTGGCATTCTCGAAGTCCGCCCACGATTCGAACACCGTCGCCGTGCCCTCTTGCAGAAACACCACTTTGTCGGCGAGTTTCTTGGCTAGATGCGTGTCATGAGTCACGACGATCGACGTCTTGTGAAACGCATTTTTCAAGCGGGAAATCAGGTTGCCCATGTAGGCCGCCATGATCGGATCGACCATTGTCGTTGGTTCATCGTATAAAATCGCGTCAGGATTCTGCGCCAGCGCTCGCGCCATTGCCACGGCACGCCTCATTCCAGTGGAAAGCTCACCCGGTAATTTGTCCAGCGCGGAGTCAACTTCCAGCACGTGAGCAAACTTATCGACGTAAGCGTCGATGTCCTCAGCGGTCAGCCCCGGCTGGCCTTCCAGAGGGAACGCAATGTTGTCAGCGACGGTCAACGAATCAAACAGCGCGCCGGACTGAAACACCATGGTCACCCTACGCCGCACTTGCTCAAATTGCCTCTCGCTGAAATCCGTGACGTCCTGCCCGTCGATGAAGATGCGCCCCGAATCGGGCTTCAAAAACCCCATGATGTGCTTCAGCGACACGGACTTGCCCACGCCGCTGCGCCCCATGATCACGCACGTCTCACCCTTTTTCACCACAAAGCTGACGTCGTTCAGCACCGGGCGGTCGTCAAAGCCCTTAGATACGTGGCGAAACTCAAAATAATTGCCAGTTTCGCCGGGCACGCTGTCAATCGCGCGCTCCTCGGCGGCGGATAGTAAACCTGCGTCTATGCGAGGGCTGCTCACGTGTGCGCCGCTTTCAGGATTCGTCTCGCCTCGGCGTATTCCGCGGGCGTGTTCATGTTCCAAAACAGCCGCCCGCCGATATCAAATCGTTTCCAGTCTGCCTCGTCAAGCACTTCCGTTTGGACTTCTAGCAAAGCCTGCGTCACTTTGCGCACACCGGCTTCAAATGCCGCCTGGAGCGCCCGGCCAGCAGTCGTTTTATAGCACGCGCATAGCGGCTCTGGACCATGTTGCGACCGAGGCAGGACCACCTGCGCCGCGCTATCCGCCGCGCGTTGTACGAGAAAGACCATCCACTCTCGCGTCAGAAACGGCATATCGCAGCTCACCATCAAATTCCATTGGCACTGCGAATCGTCCGCCTCGCTGTGCCGCAGCGCCGTTATGATTCCTCCCAGCGGTCCTTGTCCCGGCCAGCGATCCGCGACGCTGTGGACCCCGATGCTCGCATACTTAGCTGGCGCCGTCACGACGTTCACTTCGCTCGCAACGGTGGCAAGCAATTCCCTCATGCGTAACAGCATTGGCTTTCCATCGATCTCAACCAGCGCCTTGTCCCGGCCGAAGCGTGTGCTCCCGCCACCCGCCAGCACATATCCGCGCATCGGCGGGCGGCTCCCGTGTCCGGTCATCGCGATCTCGCCCCGCTGCATCATCTGGTTCGGTCTTCCACTCCGTTCTCTGCGCCTTCTGGGGCCCCGTGGCAGCTTCCTAGTCTTCTTCCAGCGGCTCTCGCCCCGGCCGCCGGATTCCCAACTCGCGCAATTTCTCCTGCAAACTCTGCCGATGCAGTCCTACCGTCGCGGCCGTCCGCGAAACGTTCCAACGGTGGCTCGCCAACTGCTTTGTCAAGTACGCCACCTCAAATTTGCGCTTGGCTTCGCGAAAATCTCGCTCACCCATACCGACGTCGTGTCCTTCGCCGGAGGACTTGTGCAAGATGACTTCGCCTCGCGCCACTTCCTCCGGCAAATCCTCGATGCCAATCTCTTCCCCGCGGCACAGCACTAGGCTCCGCTCTAGTGCGTTCTTAAGCTCCCGCACGTTGCCTGGCCAATCATACCGGTCAATCGCCGTCGCCGCTTCCCGGTTCAACCGTGCCGTCCGTCCCAGCCGCGAACCGTGCAGTTGCAGAAAGGCCTCCGCCAGCAGCGGAATATCGGCTTTGTGCGCGCGCAACGGCGGCAACTCTACAGTCACTACGCGCAATCGGTAGAACAAATCTTCGCGGAATTTTCCAGCGCGAATCTCCGCTGCGAGGTTGCGGTGCGTCGCACTGATCAGGCGCACATCTACCGAAATGGATTGCGTCCCGCCCAGCCGCTCGATAGTGCGATTCTCCAGCGCCCGCAGCACCTTGGCCTGCGTCACCGGGTTCATGTCGCCGATCTCATCCAGAAACAGTGTGCCGCCGGAAGCCAGCTCGAATTTTCCCTTTTTCTGCTGTGCCGCGCCGGTGAATGCGCCGCGCTCGTAGCCAAACAACTCGGACTCGATCAGGGTTTCCGGGAGCGCCGCGCAATTCACCGCCACAAATGGTTTTCCCGACCGCGGCGATCGGGCATGAATCTCCTGCGCCAGGAGGTCTTTCCCGGTTCCACTTTCGCCCAGAATCAGCACCGTCGAATCCGTCGGCGCCACTCGATCGGCCATCTCAAACGCCCGCCGCATTTCCGGGGAGCGGCCGATCATGTCCCCGAACTGACCCTCGGTAGTCAACCGGCGCCGCAGATCGTCATTCTCTTTTTCCAGCGTCGCCAGCTTCAGCAGATTCGCCACACGCTGCCGCAGCTCTTCGAGTTCAAATCCTTTCACCAGATAATCCGCCGCTCCCAATTGCAGCGCTTCCACGGCCGTCTTCGCCGTGTCCAGCGCGGAAACCATCAACACCGGAACTACGCTTCCCTGCTCCCGTATCCACCGCAAAAACGAAATTCCGTTTTGCCCTGGAAGCACAACGTCCAACAGCACCAGGTCCGGCTGCTCACGCGTCAGCGCGTCCCTTGCTGCCTCCGCCGAATCCGCCTCCGCCACCCGGTACCTCGCTTCCAAAGCGCGACGCAGCGCGTAACGGGCCGCCGGCTCGTCATCTACAATTAAGATAGTCTTCATTGCTCGTCCCCACCCTGATCCTGTCTAACTCCTGCACTCGTTCTTCATCTCTTCGTCACTTCTCTACTTCCGTCTTTCCAGCGGTAGCGTTACCCAAAATCGCGTCCCCCGCCCATCCTGCGCCGGGCTTTCCCATTCCAAGTGCCCGCCGAATTCCGCCACGCGACGCGCAACGATCGCCAGACCCAGGCCCGTGCCCTGAGCCTTAGTCGTAAAAAACGGCTGCAGCATCTTCTCGCGCGCCCCGGAAGCGATCCCTGGACCGTCGTCCTGGACCCTCACAACGCACGTACTGTCGTTGGCCTCAGCGCTGACGTGGACCTGCCCGCCACGCGGTGTCGCCTCCAAGGCATTCACGAGCAAATTCGATACGATGTCGCTCACCGCATCCGCGGCCGCCGCTATCGTCACACCGCCATCGGCAAGCTGCGTCTTCAGCGCGATTCCACGCCGTTCCGCTTCGTGCCGTAGCACGCCCACGACTTCTTCAACGATCGTTCGCGCGTTGGAGGTCGCCCCGACGCTTCCACCGCGTACCGCAGGCCGGCTGAATTGCAGCAACTGATTCAACTTGCTCGAGAGACGCCCAATCTCATCGAGCACGATCCGAGTTTCTCCGCGGACCGACTCCGGCAGCTCCGGGTTTTCCATTTGAACTTGGAGAATCGTCTTAATCGACCCTAGGGGATTCTTCAGATTATGAGAGATGCTCGCTGCCATTTGCCCCAGCAGCGCCAGCCGCTCGCGTTCGGCCAGGTCCCTTTCCAACCGCAGCTTTTCTTCGATCAACCGGCACAAATCGAGGGCTCCGGGCAATTGCTCGCACAGAAATTCCAGCGCCGCCCGCGTCTCACCGGAAATCGTGGCTCCGTGCGGCTCGACATGCAAAACGCCCTCGATCTTCCCACCGTGCGAAATCCGAAATTCCCGAGGATCGAACGCCAGCGCCGCTCGAGGCTCGCCGGACGTCGCGTCCGGCCCCTTCGAACTCTCCGCGACGGCCAGCTTCAGCCGTACCTCCCGAAGTTCCAGCCGCTCCCGGATTTGCCGCTCAATGAATTCCACCAGCCGCGTCACGTCGCCTTGCCGGGCTTCCTGCTGAATCTCCGCCATCGACCGCTGCACCCGGTCCATCTCCAACTGCGCGGTTTCCCTCAGTCTCCGTCCCAATACTCGCTGCAGCGGCTCGATAAAAATCACGAGCACGAACAGCAGAATCGACGCGGAAGCTTCCGGCGGAAGCACGGGCTCCAGCCAAACGCTCACACGGCGGACCAGACTCAGGTACAGCAAAGCCAGAAACGTTGCCGATACGGCATAGACAAGGTTCTTCTGCCGCCCGATCTGCAAAAAATTGTGTCGTTGCACCAGATAGATGAGCGCGACCGAGGGAACCACCGGAATCAACGAAAAAGCGAGACCGAGGCCCTCCTTCACGGGTGAAGCCAGCGAAAACATGCCGAGATGCAAGCAGAGAACACAGACGTAGGCCACTGCGAAGACAACCGTCAGGAATCCATGGAAATGGCGCTGTGGCTTATCCGGGCTATTCCGATAGAACCGGAATTGCCAACTAGCGCACCACAGCAGGACGACCGAAAACAGCCACTGAAAACCCTCGCCCAGGGAATTGCCCGGCAGTGCGAAATCGAAATGCTGCGACGTAATTTGAATCCCGGTGTGATGAATAGCCAGATGGAGGCTCGCCGCGTAGAAGAAAAGCAAGACCGCGTGTTTCCAGTGTTTGCTCCGAAGGAACCCGCGCGTCTCCGCGAACTCCATGTGCAAGTGCAGGAGCAGCGCTGGCAGCAGGCACAGGCCGGTCGTGGTGATAGCAATCGCGAATTCTTGAAGACCGAGCGGTGGTTGGGAGTAGTAGATCTGGGCGTTCAACGCCAGCAACGAGCCGCTGTAAAACAAGAACAACGCGAGAGACAAAAAGAAGAACACCCGTTCAAAATTTCGTTGCCGCCGGTAGCCGAGAATCACCACCATCCAAAAAAGCTCCACCAGCGTGCCAGCGGTGAAGCCGATCAACCGAAGGTACAGGATAGAGTCCACGGTTCCCGCCAACAGATACTATGCCTCAATCCCAACGCACTACAATGACCAAGTGTCGTATTTTTCTTGCACCTCGCAAGTAATTGAAAATAATATTGATAATTAAACTCATGGCTTTGATGGAGGGCCCGAGTCCTGTCCGCGAATACCTTGACATGACGGGTGTATCTGCTATATTAGCACTCGGCATCGAGGAGTGCTAATGCCCTTCGGCTCCCGGCCGCATTCAATCGCAACATCACCTATGGAGGTTCTTTCAAGATGGCAGTGAATCTAACTCCGCTCCACGACCGAGTAGTCGTGAGGCGCATTGAAGAAAAGGAAAGCGTCAAGGGAGGCATTATCATCCCGGACTCCGCCAAAGAAAAGCAGCAAGAGGGCGAGGTAATCGCCGTCGGCGCGGGCAAGCGTGAAAAGGGTGAGCGCGTCCCCCTAGACGTCAAGCCGGGCGACCGTGTCCTCTTCGGCAAGTACAGCGGCACGGAAATCAAGATCGAAGACGAAGAGCTGTTGATCCTTCGCGAGGAAGAAATCCTGGCGAAGCTAAGCGGCGCTGCCAAAGCGGCAGGATCCAAGAAGTAGTTTCTCGAATGGGCGTGTAACGCCGGGCCTCCGCCCGGCCGTAGCGGGACAGCAGCAAGAATTTGCGAGAATCTCAGGAGGAAATACCAGTATGGCGAAGCAGATTGTTACAGGTGAGAATTCCCGCCAGGCTATTCTACGCGGCGTGAATATCCTTGCCGATGCAGTGAAGATCACCCTCGGCCCTAAGGGCCGCAATGCCGTGATCGAAAAGAAGTTCGGCGCGCCGATCATTACCAAGGACGGCGTGACCGTTGCCAAGGAAATCGAACTGCGGGATCCGCTCGAAAACATGGGCGCACAGATGGTTCGCGAAGTCGCTTCCAAAACCAGCGACGTGGCCGGTGACGGCACCACCACCGCGACCGTGCTCGCGCAGGCCATTTTCCGCGAAGGCGTCAAGACCGTCGCGGCTGGCGCCAGCCCCACCGCTCTCAAGCGTGGTATCGAGCGCGCCGTTGAAGTTGCTGTGGAAGAGATCAAGAAGCTCTCCCGCGACGTCAAGGGCGACATGATTGCTCAGGTCGGCACCATTTCCGCCAACAACGACAAGCAGATCGGCGGCATCATCGCCGAAGCCATGAAGAAGGTCGGCAAGGACGGCGTCATCACCGTTGAAGAATCCAAGACGATGGAAACGACGCTGGAAGTGGTCGAAGGCATGCAGTTCGACCGCGGCTACCTCTCCCCGTACTTCATCACCGATCCGGAGCGCATGGAATGCATTGTCGAGGACGTGCGCATCCTCATTCACGAAAAGAAGATCAGCTCCATGAAGGACCTGCTCCCTCTGCTGGAACAAACCGCCAAGATGGGCAAGCCCCTTTTGATCATCGCTGAGGATGTGGAAGGCGAAGCGCTCGCCACTCTCGTCGTCAACAAGCTGCGTGGCACGCTGCAGTGCGCCGCCGTCAAGGCCCCAGGCTTTGGCGACCGCCGCAAAGCGATGCTCGAAGATATCGCCACCCTCACCGGCGGTAAGGCCATCACCGAAGACCTCGGAATCAAGCTCGAAAACGTCAAGCTCGAGGACCTCGGCCGCGCCAAGAAAGTCACCATCGACAAGGACAACACCACGATCATCGAGGGTGCCGGCAAGTCCGCCGACATCGAAGGCCGCGTCAAGCAGATCCGCTCGCAGATCGAAAACACTACCTCCGACTACGACAAGGAAAAGCTCCAGGAACGCCTTGCCAAGCTCGTCGGCGGCGTCGCCGTCATCAAAGTCGGCGCAGCCACGGAAACCGAGCTCAAGGAGAAAAAGGCTCGCGTGGAAGACGCCATGCACGCTACCCGTGCGGCGGTCGAGGAAGGCATCGTTGCCGGTGGCGGCACAGCCCTGCTTCGTTGCCTCGGCGCTATCGAGAAGCTGAAGCTCCATGATGACGAAGCCGTCGGCGTCGGCATCGTGAAGCGCGCTCTCGAAGAGCCCGCTCGCCAGATCGCGCACAACGCTGGCCACGAAGGCGCCGTTGTGATCGGCAAGATCCGCGAGTCGAAGGACGACAACTTCGGCTTCAACGCGGACACTGGCGAATACGGAGACATGGTCAAGATGGGTGTCATCGACCCGGCCAAGGTCACCCGCCTCGCTTTGCAAAACGCAGCCTCCATCGCTGGCTTGATGCTCACCACCGAAGCACTCGTCGCAGAAATCAAGGAAGACGAGAAGAAGGGCGCTGCTGCAGGGGCTCCTGGCCCAGGCGGCATGGGAGGCATGTACTAAGTTCCCCAGCTCGCCCACAGCCTCAATCCGGAAAGGGCGTCCCGTTTTTTCGGGACGCCCTTTTCTTTTTCCGTGCCCCTGGCTCCCCTACTTCCTGCTTCCTTGCCACGCTTCCCTGCCTTTGCTATTGTCTCTCTGCCTCAGCCAGACTCTTCCGGGGAGAGTCGTTCAACATGCCGGGACTTTTGCAGCGCTTCTTGCCGCGCGAAGAGGGTTTTTTTCACCTTTTCGACAAGCAGGCGGACAACATCCACGTCGGAGCCAAAGCTCTTCTTCAGATGCTCTCGCACTACACCGGCGTCCCCGAACAGGTGCAGAGTATCAAGGCCATCGAGCATCAAGGCGACGAAATCACCCACAACATTCTCACCAAGCTGAACCAGACCTTCATCACGCCCTTCGACCGCGAAGATATCCACGAACTCTGCAGCCGGCTTGACGACGTGATCGACCTCATCGATGCCGCCGCCAGCCGCTTCGTCCTGTACCGCGTGGACGCCATCCGCCTGGGTACCGAGGACCTGGTCAAAGTCCTGGTCTCCGCCACCGCCGAGGTGGCTGCCTGCGTTCACTCCTTGGAAAACCCCGAGAAAGCTTTGAAATACTGTATCGAGGTCAATCGCTGCGAGAACGAAAGCGACCGCCTCTGCCGCACCCTCATCGCCCAGCTCTTCGACGAAGAAAAAGACCCTGTCCAGATCATCAAGTGGAAGGAAATCTTCGAAGTCATCGAGACCGCCGTCGACAAATGCGAAGATGTCGCCAACGTCGTCGAAGGCGTCATCCTCAAGAGCGCCTGAGCCTGTGACCGGCTTCTCTCTCCTCCTCGTGGTCATTTTCCTCACCCTGGCCTTCGAATTCTCCAACGGCTGGCATGACGCCGCCAATTCCATCGCTACGATCGTCTCTACCCGCGTTCTCACTCCCGTCCGCGCCGTCGCCTGGGCGGCCTTCTGGAATTTCGTGGCCGCTTTTGTTTTCGGTACCGCCGTCGCCAAAACCATCGGCAAGGGCATGGTCCATATCGAGATGGTGGATCAGAAGGTTCTCCTCGCGGGTCTTCTCGGCGCCATTCTCTGGAACCTCTTCACCCTCACCCTCGGCCTGCCTACCAGTTCCTCTCATGCTCTGATGGGAGGCTATGGCGGCGCCGCTGTCGCACACGCTGGTTATGGGGCCCTCATCCTCGGCGGTTGGACTATGCCTGTGCTTTTCATTTTTCTTTCTCCGGTAATCGGCTTCCTGGTCAGCTGTGCCGTGACGGTCGTCACCAGTTGGATCGTGCGCCGTCAGCGTCCGCTCAAAGTCGATCGCTGGTTCCGCCGCCTGCAGCTCTTCTCTGCCGCCGCCTATAGCCTGGGCCACGGCACCAACGATGCCCAAAAAGGCATGGGCATCATCACCACCGCTCTCGTCGCTGGCGGCCTCATAAAATCCTACGAAGTGCCCTATTGGGTCATCGTTTGCTGCCACTTGGCTATGGGTGGCGGCACCATGGCCGGCGGCTGGCGCATCATCAAAACCATGGGTCAGCGCATCACCAAGCTCACGCCCTTCGGCGGCTTCGCCGCGGAAGCCGCGGGCGCCTTAACGCTTTTCGGCACCGCTCAATTCGGTATCCCCGTCAGCACCACCCACACGATCACCGGCGCCATTGTCGGTGTCGGTGCCTCCCGCCGCCTGACCGCCGTCCGATGGGGCGTCACTCGGCGCATCGTCGGTACCTGGGTGCTCACCATTCCCGGTGCCGCTCTCATCGGCGCCGGCCTCGTTCACGCCCTCCACCTCTTCCTCCGCTAGTTTCTAGCCAGTTTTGCTCTTGTCGCGGCCATTTCCGAGGCCGTCAGTTCCTGATGTCGCAGCGACTCCCGTGGTGTACGTCTCCAAACCGCGGAGCCGCACGTTGCAACTTTCGCCCACTACCTCCGCACCGCACTTTACTTCCCGAGCTTTGTCTGCTATCTCTTCCCCGTCGCGGTTCTCTTTTCACTAAGTCGACCGCGTCCTCGATCCATCGTGACCAGCTCATTTGCGGTCTCGTATCG
>Ga0209526_10000992_pt1 | contig 18748 bp, 18 predicted proteins | sample JacPinW_OM2H0_M1_FD_188566 | JGI IMG/M metagenome (GOLD analysis project Ga0209526, IMG submission 188566) | Forest soil microbial communities from Algoma, Ontario, Canada - Jack Pine, Ontario site 1_JW_OM2H0_M1 (SPAdes) (version 2) | ecosystem: Environmental > Terrestrial > Soil > Boreal... | reverse complement strand
TCCAGGCCATGGTGGGAATTGTGTCGATGATAAGCCGGAGCCGATCTTCGCTTCGCCGCAACTCTTCTTCCGCCCGCACGCGTTCGGTGATATTCTCTACCATGGCAAGACCATACGGTGGTTGCCCGTCCCGTGCTCGGATTACGGTCGCCGTCAGGTTGACCCACAATATTTGGCCATTTTTCTTGAGAAGGCGCTGCTCAACCCTGAATTTCGACATCACTCCTGCGAATACCTGCTTCGTCAGATCGGCCTCTTTCCCAATGTCGTCAGGGTGCATGATATCTGAAAAGGCTCGGCCGGTTAGTTCATCAGCTGTGTGACCAAGCAGCGCGCACAGTGCTTCGTTGACCCTCAGCAACCGGCGGTCCAAGCCGACGATGCACATACTGAAGGGGCCTTCCTCAAAGACTTTTCGGAACCGCTCTTCGCTTTCGCGGATCGCCGATTCTGCTCGCTTGCGCTCGGTGATATCTTCGACGATCTCAATGGTATAGGGCGCCGGTGCGCCGTATCGATCCCTGACCAGGGACACGGTCAAATGTCCCCACATTATCCGACCGTCCTTCTTGATATAGCGCTTCTCGACCTCATATTTGTCCCGCTTGCCTGCCGTGAGCTCACCGTAGAGTCTCGAGTCCAGATCCAGATCGTCCGGATGGGTAACGTCGGTCAAGGACATCCTGCGAAGTTCTTCCTCGGTATAACCCAGCATTTTCTGGATCGCAGGATTACATTTGATGGGATGCCCTTGTCTATCTACCAATGACGTGCCAAGCCCAGCGTTCTCGAAGATCGTACGAAAACGTTCCTCGCTCTCGCGCTGCGACTCCTCCGCTTGTCTGAGTTCGGTGAGATCGCGCGTCATCCCCCATGCACTCACCAGCATTCCGTTCTCAACGATCGGGATCTCCGTCCGGAGAAAATGCTTCAGGTTCCCATCAATACCGCGCCCTCGGAACTCGGTGGTCAGAGCTCGCCATCCGCCGCTGGCGGACGCCCGAAATATCTCGATCCTCTCTTCTTCCGAAGAGGGGACCAGATCCGCCAGCCGTTTCCCCAGAACTTCTTCCGGCCTGGAGAACCCCATGTTGCGTGCATATACTTCGCTGCACTCGGCAATGTATCCGTATTGCAAAAGCCGCTCCAAGCTCTCTTCCACGGGCAAGTCGATTGGGATCGGTTGTTCCAACGCCACGCGCCAGAGGCCTTCACTGACGCGGGAGATAAGTTCCCGGTAGTGCCGGTCGTTCTGGCCCAGCGCGTCTTGCGCCCGCTTTCGGTCCTCGATATCTATACTGGATCCATACCATTTGGCGATGTTTCCCCGCTCGTCGCGCAGGGGCACTTTGTGGTGAACCATCCAGTGATATTCCCCATCAGCCCGCCGGACGCGTGCTTCATGCTCGAAAGGCTCCCCCGTCGTAAGGGCCGAGCGCCACTTTTCCACCATTGCTGCAACATCTTCGGGATGAATTGTAGCCGTCCATTTCCAGCCCAATAGATCCTCTAACGAAAGACCGACATAGTTCAGCCAACGTCGATTGAAAAAATCGAGACAGCCGTCAGGCAGACCGCTGTGGATCAGAGCGGGAAGCGAGTCGATAAGAAGCTGAAGGTTCATGGGCTCGGGTTTGTGTCCTTGAGAGGCCACTAGAGAACGTCCGGCCGAAAGCATTGCACGCAGTCGGGGAGAACAAGAGTTTGCGCCATCCCGCAGAAGTACCGTATCTGACCCAATCTGCGATCCGACGCGCTACTACATTCTCGGCAGCCATTCCGAGCGCTGGGGTTCTGCCCCGAACGCCCCCACTTTGTATTGCCGCGTGGGTCGTAAGATCCCAAGCTTCTGCATCCTCGCAATTAAGGTGGTGCGCTTGAGGCCCAGCTTGGCGGCTGCGCCGTTTGCGCCGCCGACCACCCAACCTACTGTCTCAAGGGTGTGCAGGATCAGCTTGCGTTCGGAGTCCCTCAGAGTAGTTGGCGACGGAGAAAGCGTGACTCCCTGAGTCCCTGCCGTAGGCAAAGGATTGGGAAGTACTCCATCCTTCGAGAGGATCACAGCACGCTCGATCAGGTTCTGCAGCTCGCGGATGTTCCCCGGCCACTGGTACGAGCTGAGTGCAGACATCGTTTCCGGAGGAATGTGTTCGATTTGCTTACCCATCCGGCGGCCATAAATCTCGACAAAATGTGCCACCAGGGCCGGAATGTCTTCGCGGCGCGCCCGCAACGGTGGCAGCAGGATAGGGAACACGTTCAGACGATAGTAGAGGTCGCTGCGAAATTCGCTCCGCTTCACCATCTCCGCCAAATCCCGGTTGGTCGCAGCCACCAGCCGAACGTCCACCTGGTGAGTCCGTGTGCCACCCAAGCGCTCGAACTCCTGTTCCTGCAGGACACGCAGCAGCTTGGGCTGCAGTGCCAACGGAATATCGCCCACCTCGTCCAGGAAAAGCGTCCCTTTGTCGGCCCTTTCGAAACGACCGACCTTTTGCGCGATAGCGCCTGTAAAAGCGCCCTTCTCATGGCCAAAAAGCTCGCTTTCCAGTAGATCGAACGGAATGGCAGCACAATTCAGCTTTGTGAACGCGCGTCCGCACCGCGAGCTGATGTTGTGAATCGCGCGCGCGATCAGCTCCTTGCCGGTGCCTGTTTCTCCCTGGATAAAAACGGTGGAATCCGTAGGCGCGACGCGTTCGACTTGTTCGAGCACCGCCTCCAGAGCAGGACTCTTACCTATGACTTGCTCGAATCTGTGCTGATTACGGTCCTGGTCACCTGACCCGAATCTTTCGAAACCTCCCACAGAGGACCTCCTGCGCACTCGGATGCATGCTTCTTTTACGGGCTCAACTCTAGAGCCGTTTGAACACTCTCGAGCAGGGCTTCATCATTGAACGGTTTTGTCAGAAACTCCACTGCGCCTGCTCTCAACGCCTGCATCCGCATTTTTGTGTCGCCGTGTGCCGTGATGAAGATGATGGGAATCCTGCAATGCTCAGCGTTAAGCTGAACCTGCAGTTCAAGACCAGACATTCCCAGCATACGGATGTCCGCGATCACACATGCAGTCCGGCGCTGTTGGCCGGACTGCAGGAATTCCTCCGCCGATGCGAACGCTTGTGCCGGCAAGCCAACCGCTTTCAGAAGGCCCTGCAGTGCGCCGCGCACCGAATCATCATCATCGAGAATGGCAACTAATTTGTTCTTCTCATCGATGGCCATAGTAGGAACCTATCAGCGTCGCCAAAAGCGGCGCAATTATGCTTTGGTATAAGGGCTCTAATACCGCCCAACTCAGAGAGGCAGCCGCAATCACTAGAAAGCGGCAGTTAAAACGGGACGATTGCCAACGGGCAACATCAAGCGCGAGTGCGGTGAGGGATTCTCCGGCGACGGCATAGATCCTTTTCACTCCCTCCGCAACAAGAGTATGAACGAGTGCATCTGCGACATTTTTCATGGCCATGTATCCCTTTCTTGCCCACCTCGATTGGGTGCTGTAGAGGCCGCGTACGATTTTTGACAAACAACTAGGTCCGACGGTCACTCAATGCACGTTTCGTTCCACTGCAAGCCGGTGATGTAGATTCCGGAACGTTTGTTGACGTGCGAGGAGGATGTCTTCACGCGCCCATAGACGTATCGAGCGCAAATAGGATCGGGTCCGGCGTGAGACTTTGGCGTTCCGCGAGATGTGCGTATTCCACATGTCTGAAGTGGCGAAATAATGACGCGCGTCGAAATGGTGACGCAGGATCCCCGGTAACTTCGTAGCAAGGGCAACTCTGCCCGAGGACTTTTCGAATATAAATCGCTTTGCGCGGTTTTCAAATCGCGTTTCGTCGTTACAGGATCTGCTACAGCTCACAGAGCGTGAGTCGCGTTTGCAGCGGAAAGCTTTCTCAAGAAGGTCTGGCCGAGAAGCTGTCGCTCAAAAGTACGGCGCGTACCGGAAATGAGGCAGTATCTGAGCATGCGCTCTTTGTCTTTTATAAAACCGGAACCATCCCTTGGAGCTGTTACTCGCAAACTTCCCGTGTGATTTCTCCTCGAATCGCAAGACCGCTAGCAGAGAATCCCGATCCGCGGCTCACGTAACTCACTGCTTCTCTGAGGCGGGAGGCAAGGGGGGTCTCCGTTCGTAACAGAGATCCTTGCCCCGAAAGGGAGAGTCCGTGAAATGTGGCTGAGGAGGCGCCGCCTACACCATGAGAAAAATCCGCGCCCTGTACCACTGGGAAGAAACGAAGTGCACTTGATCTGCCAAAGGTTCTATCGCGATGAGATCAACGTAAGTCTCTAAAGGCAGGTAATTTTGGAGATAACCGAGGTGGCGATGTCGAATGCCAGAGTATGCGTCATCAGGATGACACCGGTCGTTCCGTAGTCGATGATCCCCGGCATTTACTTGCCCTCTCCTGCCTATGTCATACAGTGGCACTAACAACCACATCTATCCAAGCAGCTCTAAGTTAGCCATTACGGTTGTTCACCACTGTAATTGTCGTCACGATGATCGCATCGCTTCAAAGCATCTAGCTGCTCAAATACAGTGAAAAAATCTCCCCTGCTACTTCTGGAAAGCCAAATCTTTACCGCCGGTCATTCCACGTATTCTTCCTCAGTCAGTCGCAAGCAACCTGCCTGCACATTTACCTCGAGTTGTTCAATTGGGGTGGGCCCCCGGATAGGAGCATGTCGGAGGATCGAGGTTAGGAGGCTCCCTGTCTCCTTTTGCGACTCTCTCGATGAGTTCAAGGGGTCTTGCACTACTATGGAGCAGCCCGAACTCAACCACTGGCGGGCCAGACGGAAATGGAAAATTCGGAACGGCTCCATATGTCGAATCGATAGGTTGTCGATCCCTTCCTCGCTATTCACAGGTCCTTCTGTTACTCTTCCTTCAACTACCGGGGCTCTGAACGGAGTGCTCCGTTGCAAAGAAATTCCGCCAAGTGCGCTCACTGCGGACAGCTTTTCTACAGGCTTACTGAGAAAACATCTGTCGTTAACCGCTCTGACGAGACGAGTTTCCACGTGATGCTGTTCTCTGGTCCCGATCCCCGTTCCAGCGCTTCGAGCGGTTTCTACCCCGGCCAGCTCGTCTGCCACTTTGTATATGCCCATGATCGAATGGGGCCCCAAGAAGATTTTCTCCTTGTCTTCATACTGCACGCGAAGAAATCCCGCCGAGACGTACTACGACAGGTTGAAAACGCGGCTGACAAGATTGCGGAGTTGCTTCAGGTAGGCGAGAAACTTCAGTCGATCTATACCCTCGACGACGCTCAGTTCCTGCCAGGCTTTCCGAAGTAGCATTTCCTCCACAGTTTCAGCTCTCCGGTGCAAAATCATTTGTGTTTTCCGCCAGTACGGCTGTTGCTACGTGGGTTCTTGTCCCGCCGATTGCCATCGTGGGTTCATGATCTTCCTGCGGCGCGATGCCGTGCCAGGCGTAAGGCTGCCTCACTGAATAAACTCATCAAGTGGGCTGCTCCACTTGTCCTTTCCGGCGGCCCCACCCACTCGCTCAATGAGCTGGTACGCCCGCAAATCGTCGGATTTTACTTCATAGAAAATCGGATCTGGTGCTCCTTACGGCGAGTACCTCTGTCCAAGGGAACTTTTTTGATTCCGATGGCCCGTTCTGCCCACCCCGCAATAGCGCCAGCGCCGCAGATGCGTTGCGCAAGGTTTCCCTCGGACGCTTTGGTGAAGCGGTGGATGACTCCGATCGCGCAACCAGCGTCACGTTGTATGATGTTTAGCTTCTCCATGAATTTGCGCATCGCAGTGTTGTCGTTTTCGTCGACGCCTAGATTGAACACATCGTGAATCGCAAACTCGGGCCTGGTCTCTCTGAGCGACGTAAGCATCGATCCGGGCAAGATCGGGCTAGTCGAGCTTGCAGTCTGGACATTGTTCTCGGCTGTTAATAAGAACACGCCATCAAGTTCGTGTGCCTGCCGCCCGCCGCCGGAAAATACGGGGAGGAGGGTATCAGCGGGGCCAGGGACTCTCGGCCACAGCTCAATAGGCTGATAGTCGGATGGCTCCCGAGCGTTCCAGAATTTCGGAAAAGGTTTTTGGAACACGGCAGACAGGTCCCTTCTCCGGCGTTGGTGCGATTTTTGCGTTGCGGATTGTCTCTGCCGCTTGTTATTGTGCTCACTGTGACCAGCTTCGAAAGCCGCAAGATTGACCGGCGGAGTTTGCTTTTTGGGAGCTTCGCAGTGGCCATGGGCACCAGGACCGGCAACACAGGAACACCACGTCTTGAAACACTAACTGAGTGGTTGAATGCTTCCCGTAGGAGGCGCGAGCTTGCGTTCCAACCATGCCTCGATCGCATTCGGGCAATGGATACCTCCATTCACGCCTGGGTCCAAGTGTTGCCGCAGAGACCAACCGGGAACGGGAAACTGGCGGAGATCCCATTCGGAGCAAAAGACATCATCGAGACACGGGGTTTGGTCACCGAATACGGCTCGCCAATTTACAAAGGACGAATTGGCACCGAAGATGCCGCCATCATTCGCGAGATGCGCCAACGCGGAGCGATATTGTTGGGAAAAACAGAAACTACTGCCTTCGCATATCGCACACCAGGGCCGACGCGCAACCCGAGGGATTTGGAGCACACGCCGGGCGGAAGCTCGAGCGGATCAGCAGCCGCGGTTGCGGCGGGGATGGTTCCGGTCGCTATCGGAGAACAGACACAGGGGTCGGTACTGCGGCCAGCCTCCTTCTGCGGCGTTACTGGATTCAAGCCCAGTTACGGTTTGTTATCCATGGATGGCGTGCTGCCCTTGGCGAAGAGCCTGGACACGCTCGGCTTCTTCACCCATACGCCAGCCGATATGCTCCTGCTCTGGGAATCAATGGGACACCCTACCGGCCGGGCGGAGGATTTTGTCCTTGGTGCGCCCGAACCCGTGCCTGAGGTGGAACCTGCAATGCTGGCAGCGTTTAGGAATGCGCTCTCAGCGTTGCGAACCGCTGGCGCGTCTATTCAATCCATTGATATCGCCGGAATACTCGCAAAACTCGCCGATGCGAGCAAGACGGTGATGTTCTACGAGGGTGCTCGATTCCACCGGCAGCGTTTTACCGAGTATGGATCTCGGCTCGCAGATCTCGCAAACTTGGTTCGGGAGGGCCTTCAGATCCCGGAAGGGCGCTACGACGAAGCCAGGCGGTATATCGCGCAGTGCAGGAACCGATTGGCCGAGATGTACAAGGCCACACCGGTTATCTTGGTGCCGGCCGCGACAGGGCCAGCACCGCTGGGCTTGTCATCGACTGGCGATCCAAGAATGAACGCTCCGTGGACTGCCCTGGGAACACCCGCCATCTCGATTCCCCTGTCAGTTCCGAGCGGACTGCCGCTTGGGCTACAACTCACCGCGGACCGCGGCCAGGATGCCAGAGTGCTTCAGACTGCCGTGCGCCTGCACAAAATCCTCGCCAGTGCACGGGGAACAGTCCTCTCCCCACGCCTCTAGTACCCGGGGCGCCGCACGCACACGAAAATTTGGTGTCTGCTGCCCTTCATACCGGGTAAGCAGACGGATAGTCGGATTGCTCGTAACCTGGCGTACCAGTACTGCACTTTCCGGTTTGCGCGCATACGTCCAAGTGATAAACGTGCTCTTTAGTGTTTCCCAAGGCTATAATGTCGCGCACTTAAAATTGTAAGTACATGGACTACGTGCGGCTGATTGGTGTCTTTTGGTTGGCGTTGCTGGTATTGGTGTTGCCGACGTATGCGCAGAGAAGTGCCCCGAGCGCGACGGGACAAGGGAACGATATTTCCTCTTTTTTTGCGCACTGGGACGAGCGCGCCCTTCGGGCACAGCTCAGCCAACCCAATTGGCTGACTCCAGTCGTCACTTCCACGGCCCGGTTGAAACAAGAGATCCGTTACGATATCTCTTGGCAAAGGAACCGGGACGGAACAACGACCGAAAACTACGGGGGAAGCAAAGGCTTCACCACGATTCCGATTGATCGGATCGAAATCAGCGTCAACCTACCTCCCTACATCGTTCATCACGAACCGAACCTACACGATGGCTTCGGCGATTTCTCGTTTATGGCAAAGGTTCGCATTTTAGCCGGCAACCACGAAAAAGGGGACTACGCCTTGACTGGGTTCCTCTCCCTCAGCTTCCCCACTGCGTCGTACCGGAATGGTTCTCCACACCCGGTGATTACACCAACGGTCGCCGGGGGTAAGGGATTAGGAGACTTTGTCTACCAGGGAACATTTGGTTCCGATCTGCCTAGCACGCAAACAGCGATTTTGGGCAGACGTTTGATTCTCAACAATGCTTTCCAATATCGCCGCTGGGGGAAGTTCTGGCCAGAAATGGAAGTCAATTCAAATTTCTATTGTGGCGGACCAAATAACGGCAGGAAGCAGGTCTATCTGACGCCCGGAGTTTCTGCCGGTCGTTTTTTGATTTATCGGAATTTGCATCTGAGCGTGGGAGGAGGAATGGAGATTGCTGTCACTCACTTCCATTCTTTTGCCCATCAAGCGGTATTCACTGTTCGCCTGCCCTTTTGACGAGCTGATGTACCGCCTCATCGCGGAAATCTGCGAATTGTCCACGGTCCATCTTGATCGGCTCCTACTAGATGGGCGAGCGGGGATCTTATCCCACGGCTCGGTCTAACTCCTGTGTAGTTGCCCGTTGCCTCCGGGTCAACGATCCTTGCAGCCTCTCTTCTGACGACCGAGGTCGCTTGGCTGCATAGCCCTGGGATATCTCGCGTTCGTGATGTTGTAGTTCAGTTAACCTGTCCAGTTTAGGAGAGTTGCCAGTTTTGCGGCACGTTACCAGGAGCTGGGAGTGTCGGCGTACTTGCTCAAACCCATTCGGCAATCGGAATTTCGCGAGTCCATTGCCAGAATCGTTGGGGCGCACGAGCAGGAAGGCCCGGTCCCTCTGATCACTTGGTTCTCCTTGCAAGATGCGCGCGGCCCCGTCCATTCTCGGCTTCGGCGCAAAGACTTTCCACCCTTCACGGATTTTGAGGAATTCCCTGAGGCGAATGTCGGCACCCGACGAGTGGAAAGCTCGATCCCACATCGTTGAGACTATGACGATGGAGCGCGTGACCCGTTACTTGCATTTCACGCTTCACGCACAGTAGCGGGGGTGTTTTAGAAGGAGAACTGTAGGGCGGTGTTTACTTCCGATATCCAGCGGACCTTCTCGTTTTCGAGGCAGAAGGGCTGAAATATGCAGTCGTTGGTTTCAGGGAATTTTGCTCCGCGCAGGGGTTGTTGCAAGAATTGCCGGGCCGTCCACTTCATCGCATAAAGGGTCGCGTGTCCGGTGTCCTCCGTGCGCTCGCCAAAGAAAATAACGGCGGTGCCTTCCATCTTTTGCAGAGTCAAAAGCGATGTTCTGTAGAGCATCAGAAGCACGTCGTACCAATTCAGGCTGATCTTGCGAATGCCGGCGACGGTGCGGACCAGCAGGGTTCGCGGTTCTTCACAGCTCTGGTAGACCTCGGCTACAATTTCCTGAGACTTCAGGACGAGGATCGTGGGAAGCACAGAAGCGCTGGGTCGAGCCTCCTTCACGCGGAGCATCGCGCGCATCACCGCCCAAAGCGTAATTTCTCCATCGAGCTGGATATCGCTGACGCCAATTGTGGGAGCCTTCGCCATTTTCCTTCCTCAATAGTCGAACTGTACCGCCTTGCTGGGTGACGGTATCGCATATTCGCTGGTAAGTTGCCTATGAGATATCGGCTATTGTGGCACCTCCCAATTCCTCTGTCACGAACAGACTGAGATTGGAGCGCAGCCCGAACAACTTGCCACTCGCGGGGACCTGATCAGCACCGCCGGATTGCAGCGTTGCAAGGAAAAACAGAGATCACGGGCCACGTTCGCGGTCGTTCTACTTACCCACATTATTTGCCGAGCCAAAGAACACTATGTTGAATCGGTGCCAACGTATCACTGAATCCGTGCGCAGTATGGCAACCCATAGGATCCGTCTTGACAAAGATACGCGCACATGGGAAGTCACGCGGCTGGCAAGGATGTGCAGCCATCGCTCTTCATCGACATGGCGGCTTGGGTGCTTCTGGTTCTCGTAATCCAAACGGCCTTACTCGCGCTCTTTTCCGCAGGTGGAATCGTTCCGCAGATCGTTAAGCTGCCCGAGCTGAGGGTTTGCGCCTACCCCGCCTCTGTCGGTGATCTGTGTAGCGAGGCTGTGTCCTTCCAGTCGCTTCGCTATAGGTAAGACGGCGACCAAGCGCTGAGAGATAACTTTTTCAAAGCGCGGCTGGGCCATTTCTTTCCCGACGCTGGCCAGCGTTGGGTTGGCCGCTTCTTTCGAAGTCTCTTGTTTCTTACCCACCACCTTGATGTTCCGTGAAAATGGTTTCCATCAGGTCGCTCGGGACAAAATGACCCAGACACGGGTAGATTTTGGGGAGTTTCTGCATCTTCCTGATTCATTTGAAGCCTTCTTGAAATTTGGGAACGCTGTCGCTAAAACGTTCTGATGATGAACGGTTGGGCCTTCGGTTTAACTGGCGCCGCGGTGACGTTAGCTAGCCGCATGGTAACCTGGGCCGCGCCGCTCACCCACGCACACCAAACTATGCCGACCCACGACGCGTCGAGCGGTGCCGTTGGTGCCGCGATGGCGATGGAGTAGCTTCGCTGGCCCGCTAAGGGCTCTTGTAGAATCTGGAAATCTTGCGTTGCGCCCAGGGTTGATCGCCCTATGAGCTCCGCGGCATCAGCTTGAGCCTTGAGGAGATTTTCGTCGAGCTGACGACCGACGAAGCGGCCGATGCGCAGGCGGCCGACTAGAGCTGCAAAGGACAACGATGAGCAGCTTCTACTGATTGCGGAGCTCCGTCTCATACGTGCAGGCCGCATTCACGCTCCAACCGGCCTATATTGCCTGTGCGGGCAGCGTGCGTGTATATTGTCGGCGACCCGGGGAAGGCAAAATGGAAATTCTCACCAGGCTGCCGTTCCGCGCCACGAAAAGTGTCAAGCGGATAAGGCTCATTGTTGCGCTCCCGGCTCTCGTTTCGCTCCTCGGCTGCGCGGCGTCTGCAGCGGCGCATCCGGTGCCCTTTAGCTATCTGGATGTCCGCATTGAGCCGGGCACGCTAGAGCTGACGCTTGTGGCACATATCTTTGATGTCGCCCACGAGCTTGGCGTTTATCCCCCCGATCGGTTGCTCGATCTATCCGTGATGGGCCCGCACGGCAACGCGCTGGTTGCGCTGCTCGGGAGTCGTCTGCAGATCGCTGCCGGCGGCCGAAAACTGACCGACGGCGTCTGGTCCGCGCCCGAGCCATTGCCGGACCGGCAGTCCATTCGGTTGCACGTGCACTATGCGATGAACGGCTCGCTCGGGTCGGTGACCGTGACTGCGATTCTGTTCCCGTACGATCCGACGCATCAGACGTTTTTGAATTTCTACGAAGGCAACGCGCTCACCTCGCAGGCGATTCTCGATCGGAACCATCCCCAGCTCGAGTACTTCAGAGGCACTGGCCGAGGCGTGTTCGCCGTAATCGGCAAGTTCGTGGCAGCAGGGATCCACCACATCCTTATCGGCCCCGATCATCTGCTGTTTCTCATCGGCCTGCTGTTGCTCGGCGGCTCGATCCGCCAACTGCTCCTCATCGTAAGCTCGTTCACCGTCGCGCACAGCGTAACTCTGTCGCTCGCATCGCTGAACCTCGTCGCGCCGCCCGCGCGGATCATTGAACCGGCCATCGCACTGAGCATTGTGTATGTCGGCGTCGATAACCTGATGGTGGGCCGAGGCCGCGATGTGCGTGCATGGATTGCCTTCGCGTTTGGCTTCATTCACGGATTCGGATTCGCGAATGTCCTGCGGGAGATGAACCTGCCCAGCCGGGCGCTGGGCTGGTCGCTGTTTTCCTTCAACGTGGGAGTGGAAATCGGCCAGTTGTTGTTCGTTGTCATCGTTGCGTCCGCGCTGATGGCGCTTCGCTCGCGCAACGAAGCCGCGAGCCGCCGGTTGGTGTTTGCCGGTTCGCTGGTGGTGATCGTGGCGGGCGCATTTTGGTTCGTTCAACGCATCTTCTTTCCTGGAGGGATCGTATGAAACGAAGCATCGTTCTAGGCGTGCTCATTGCCGCCGGCGCGCTATCGCTGCTGGTTGCGGCGCAGCAACAGGCGCAGGGTCCCAAGGTCATCGAGGTCACGAAACTCAAGGACAATTTATTCGTCCTCAAAGGTGGCGGCGGCAATACCGCAGTGTTCATCATGGCAGACGGCGTCACCGTCGTCGACGCGAAGAATCCCGGCTGGGGTCAGCCGATTCTCGACAAGATCAAGGAGCTGACCAACAAACCGGTGATCAGGCTGATCAACACACACACGCACGCCGACCATGTCAGCGGCAATGTGGAGTTCCCGGCCACAGTGGACATCGTGACGCAGGAAAACACCAAGGCGAACATGGAGAAGATGGTCGCGCCCACCGGATTCCCGCCAGCGACCACGAACATCTTTAAGGAGAACAACGGCAGGGGCATGCCGAAGAGGACCTTCAAGGACAAGATGTCAATCGGGAACGGCAGCGATCGCGTGGACCTGTATTACTTCGGGCGCGCTCACACCAACGGCGACGCGTGGGTGGTGTTCCCGTCGTTGCGAGTGATGCACGCAGGCGACGTGTTCTCCGGCAAGAACATCCCGCTTCTGGACGCGAACAACGGAGGCAGCGGCCTGGCGATTCCCGATACGCTGCAAAAGGCATATGACACCGTCAAGGAAGTGGACACCATCATCACCGGCCACAGCACCGAGATGACCCGGCCCGATCTGAAGGAGTACAGCGATTTTAATCGCGAATTCCTGAACGACGTGCGAGCAGCCAAGAGTGCCGGCAAGAGCGTTGATGAGGTGGCCAGCACCTGGAAAATACCGGCCAAGTATGCGGGATATGCAGCTCCGATGCCGGATCGCCTGAAGGCCAACGTGCAGATCGTTTATGACGAACTGGACACCGCAGGCTCGCGATAGCAGGCCCGTCTCTTTCCTGGTGAAGCTACACTTTTCGCCTTATTGTCCTTATTGTTGGGACGGACGAGTAATTAGAGTCGCTCGCCGAATGCGAAGACGCGGTATGATGATAGAGGGTTACGTCGAGGCTCCGTAGGAAATGGCCAACCGTCCAAGACCCGAGCGACCGGGACCTGAGACACCTCAGCCCGCGGAGCCTGTTCCGCAACCGCCCCAACCGGAGATCCCTCCGCGGGGGCCGCTCAAAGAACCGCACCTTCCTCCACCCGATCCCGAACCCTTGCCGGCCTACCGTCCAGCGCTTCACGGCCTGTCAGTTGGGAGGCAAGCAGAAAGGCGACGCGAACGCCCCAGCCCGCTCAAACAGTGGCCCCGAGATTGAGGCCCTCCTCTGATTCCGAAGGCGCGAGGTAGTACACCAGCTTGATCGGAAGCAAAAGTTTGTGTTCCTCAGCGATTTTCTCATCATTCTCGATCCGCAATTCTGCGAGTCTCTTGAGGTCAACCAATGAACCTTTCGCGTTCCTTCGAATTCGGCCTCAGTCGTAAAAGCTCCAGTCGGATGGGGTCGATCGGAATTATTTTCGGACCGAACGCCATTGGTACTCTGGGCAATTCTCCGCCACCGGCTCAATCATGGATCCGGGCGCAGAATGATAATTCCGTCCATTCCAGGGCCGATCATTCATCGCGTGGTCCCTCAGCGTACCGCCCAGAGCGGCATTGGTTATTTCCCCCCTCGGGAGCTGCCGGTGACAACGACCTTTCTACCTGCTAGCCGGTCCGGAATGTGAGGTCAACGCCAACAACAAGCCCGAGGGCTCGACCGTCCTAAGGCTTTTAGACTTGGCTCGATCTGGGAGCTGATAAATCGCCGTCCGCCAACTGTACCTCAAGTCGTCTGCGCCCGCGGCGTTCTCTAGATCAGAAATTGCTTGTGACCGTTAGGCGCAGGTACTATCCTCTGAGCGCTGCAAGCCGACTCGATGTACGACAGAGGAGAGGAAAGATGAAAAGAATTATTCTGGCGCTGATGGCGGTGATGCTCGGGGCATTTGCTGCGCCGGCGCAGATGGGACAAATGGGACAAAGCAGCGCCAATCCGGTCTCGGAGGCTGTACGAAACGCTGTGGCGCGTCAAACCAAGAACCTGGTAGGAGCGGCCGAAGCAATGCCAGCAGAAAAATACAACTTCCACCCCACGCCGGAACAGATGACGTTTGGCAAGTTAATCACACACATAGTCGGAGAGGATACTTTCCTCTGCTCGAAGATTTCGGACACTCCGGCTCCTACGATGGAAAAACTGAGCGATACTGATCCGAAGGACAAGCTGGTTAGCGCGTTGAAGGCTTCTACTGACTTCTGCGTCCAAGCGCTAGCAAAGGTGGACGATTCGAAGTTGGGCGAATCGCTCACTCTGTTTGGCGGGCGAATGGCAACGCGAGCCGCAGCGATGATGATCCTCGCAACCGATTTGTCTGACCACTACAGCCTGGCCGCAACTGATCTCCGACTAAACGGTCTGCAGCCACCGAGCGCGCAGGCTAGATAGGCACGAGTATGACACGCCGAAGGCGGTCGGCATTGCGCTTTGGGCCGATTACCTCGATAAATGGCCTGGCGATCCCGCCTTCGCTTCGGCATTTGATGAACTGAATCGCCGCGGTGGTCTTTTTCCACCCGGCCAGGTCCACTTGCTGCCGTAACCTCCCCGGGCAATCTGGAATCGTCGAGTGTGACATCGACACGGCACGCGCGATCGATAGTCTTCTGTTGAATGGAATACTCTTACGGTGCCCGGAGACCCGATTCCTTTTACGGAACGACGTTCCCTCGCGGGCCTATCCGCTAATTGACCTCGGGCTTGACGCATATCGAGGGTTCTCGCTTGAAGACTGGCGAGCGAGCAATCGAGGAAACTCCGAGCGCTTGTTCGCGCGATTGAAGGCATAGCCTGCTCGACAGATGGCTCTGGGCCTGGCGAACAAACGCATCGCTCGTTTTCCTTACGAGCGATCGTTGCAAATCGGTTCTGGCGTTGCGACCGTAAGCGCACGACGAAGATTCGCTTGCCGAATATACTTGCTGTGCTTGTTCAGCATAATCCCGATTAGGACTTGACATGAGAGCAAACGGGTGTCAGAGTCTTTAGTATTAAAAGAGTTAATTAATTAATAAATTAATAAGTCGAGCTTGTCCAACTCCCCAGAGCATTCAGGCCAGCGTCAAAGTTAGAACACATACGAGTTCAGGCCAGCAGCCATTCTTCGGATTCTGCTGCATACGGTGGCGAGGCGACTACTGATCAACCGATGGGTAGAGCCTGGGCGGATCTTCCTTGCGCACGAAGACGGCATCGCGGCCTGATTCCAATAAGCGGCGAGATCTACAACCGTAATTTCTTTCCGTATACGTGGAACTTCTGTAAGAGGAGATATCAAGATGACGAAGATCATGAAGGCTCGGACCAAATTCGACAACGTCTTCGTCGGCTGGATAGCCCGTATCGTGTTGACGCTCTGCTTTCTCGCGTCCATCCCCGGGTACGCACAGATGGTTGGAGGGAGTCTTTCGGGGACGGTCACCGACGAGTCCGGAGCGGCCATTCCCAAGGCAACGGTTTCGATCACGAATGTCGCAACCGGCGTGACGACGAACGTGGCGACCAATGTACAGGGCATCTACAATGCGCCGAACCTGTTGCCGGGAAACTACCAGGTTACCGTCTCAGCCCCGGGCTTTCAAACCGTAATCGAAGGCGGCGTCATTCTCACCGTGGGGGCCCAACAAGTTCTGAACATCGCGATGAAGGTGGGCACCGTGACTGAGAAGGTTGTGGTCACCGGGCAAGCTCCGGACGTGCAACTGGCGTCTCCAACGATCAGCGGGGTGATCAGCTCGAACACGATTGTCGAGTTGCCCCTGAACGGCCGCTCTTGGACCGACTTGGCGACTCTCCAGCCAGGTGTCTCGAGCATCCACGATATCTCGCCGGTCTCGAGCACCGACCGGCTGGGCCGCGGACTGGGAGAGCAGTTGTCCATCGCCGGGGGCCGGCCCCAGCAGAATAGTTATCTCCTGGATGGGATCAACATCAACGACTACTCGAACCAGGCGCCGGGCAGTATCATCGGTGGCAATCTGGGGGCGGATGCAGTATCGGAGTTCACCGTCCTGACCACAAATTATTCCACGGAGTACGGGCGGACGTCGGGCGGAGTCATCAGCGCCATCACCCGGTCGGGAACCAATCAGTTTCATGGAAGCGCCTATGAGTTCCTGCGAAATAGCGCTCTCGACGCGCGCAACTATTTCGACCTGGCTAACATTCCCGCGTTCCGGCGCAATCAATTCGGTGCGTCAGCCGGAGGCCCGATCCGAAAGGACAAGACCTTCATCTTCGGTGATTACGAAGGGTTGCGCCAAGTGCTTGGCTTGAGCATGCTCGACCAAGTCCCCTCTCTGAGGGCCCGCTCGGGCTTACTCTGCAATGCAGATTGCTCGGCAACGACCTTTGTGAGAGTAGATCCGCTGGTACAGCCCTATCTGAAATTCTACCCCTTGCCCGACGGCCCCGATATCTGCCCCTGCACTCCCGCTGGTAGAGGTGACACCGCAAATTACAGTTTCGCGGGATCCCAAATTACCAGCGAGAACTACTTTACAACTCGGGTTGACCATCGATTCTCGAGCAAAGACAGCCTGGCGGGCAGCTATATGTACGACAACACCCCATCCTCACAAAATGACGAGTTCAATAATAAGCTTGTTTTGAGCCGGACTAGACGGCAGTTGGTAACTCTGGAGGAGACTCACCTCTACAGCAGCTCCCTGGTGAATTCCCTACGGTTTGGTCTCAACAACATCTTTGCCGCCGCGCCTTCGGGAGGCAAGGCCATCAATCCACTGGCAGCAGATACGAGTCTGGGCTTCACGCCGGGGGACACGGCGGGCGTCATCGGCGTGCCTGGACTGACGTTTTTTACCGGAGGGTTGAGCACCACCCGGGCCGCCGTGTTTCATTGGCACGATTACCAGGTCTATGACAATGTCTTTCTCACCAAGGGGATTCATTCGTTGAAATTCGGTGCCAATGTGGAGCGAATTCAAGACAATCTATTCGCGAGCGGCGCCCCCGGTGGAGATTTCGAATTTAATTCACTGCAGGATTTCCTCACCAACCACCCTGCCACGCTTACTGCCGACGTACCGGGAACGGTGACATCTCGCGGACTTCGGGAGACTCTGTTTGGCGCATACCTCCAGGACGACATCCGCTTTCGCCCCAATCTGACGATTAACGCGGGATTACGCTACGAGATGGCGACCGTGCCGAGCGAGGTGCAGGGCAAACTCGCGAGCCTGCACAGTTTGACCGGTACGCAGGTCTTTACCGGTAACCCGCTGTTCGCGAATCCTTCGCTCCGAAATTTCGAGCCGCGGGTCGGTTTTTCCTGGGACCCGTTCCGCAATGGCAGAACCGCTGTCCGCGGGGGCTTTGGTATGTTCGACGTGCAGATTTTCCCTCCGAACCTAGGGCAGACCGTCGATGGAACGGCTCCCTTTTACCAGTCCGCCAATGGCGCGAGTCTGCTGGCGGGCTCGTTCCCGTCCGGCGCGTTCGCCACCCTGTTGGCTAGCCCGACTTCCCAGCACATGGTCTACCTCCAGCCCAAGCCACCGCGCAATTACGTGATGCAGTGGAACCTGAACATCCAGCGTGAGATCGCCCCCAACACCGCGGCCATGATTGCCTACGTGGGCTCGCGCGGTGTGCATAACCTTTTCCTCACATCTGATTCCTCCATCGTGATGCCCATGGAGAAAACCCCGCTGGGGTATCTCTGGCCGATTCCCAACACGGCTCCTCCGACGGGCAGCGATCCCTGGCCCGTGCTCAACCCCAACTTTGGTCAAGTCTCGGCTTCTCTTTGGACTTCGGACTCTATTTTTCACGCCTTCGAGGCCCAAGTTACAAAGAGGATGAGTCACGGCCTCGAAGCGCAAGCCTCTTACACGTATGGAAAGAGCATTGATAGCAGCTCCGGCTCGACCGATGGCGATCAGTTCCTGAATGGGATCACCTCTCTGTTTTTCTTCGACTCGAGGATTCGACGCGGACTCTCCGATTTCAACGTGGCGCAGAATTTTGTGGCTAGCTATACGTGGAACATCCCGAGCCCTAAGGGCGTTTCTGGCCTTTTGGGCTGGGCCGCGTCCGGTTGGGAGTTCGGAGGCATATTCGAAGCAAATGGCGGAACGCCCTTTACCACGGTAATCGCTCCCGATTCCCTCGGTCTGAACAACACCGACCCGGTCAACTTCCCCAACTCTGTGCGCGGGTGTAACCCGGTTCAAGGCGGAGTGAACTACCTCAACCTAAACTGCTTCTCTCTCCCGCTTGAGACGCCATCTCTCGCCGGGAAGTGCAGCCCCTTTGGCAGTTTCGCTCAGCCGACACCACAACCGATCCCGGGGACTTGCGCGAATCTTCTGGGCAATGCCGGGCGCAACAGTGTGGTCGGTCCGAGATTAATCAATTTTGACATGTCCCTGTTCAAGGACAATCCCGTAAGGCGTATCTCGGAATCGTTCAACGCGCAGTTCCGGGTCGAGGTATTTAACGCTCTCAATCACAGCAATTTCAATCCGCCGACGGCCAATCAAGCCATCTTTGATGGCAATGG
>Ga0209526_10000991_pt1 | contig 18751 bp, 15 predicted proteins | sample JacPinW_OM2H0_M1_FD_188566 | JGI IMG/M metagenome (GOLD analysis project Ga0209526, IMG submission 188566) | Forest soil microbial communities from Algoma, Ontario, Canada - Jack Pine, Ontario site 1_JW_OM2H0_M1 (SPAdes) (version 2) | ecosystem: Environmental > Terrestrial > Soil > Boreal... | reverse complement strand
CTTCGAGCGTCTTTGGTTGTTTCGCCATGGGGTGAACCTCCTGCGGTGCTGCTACCTTAACCGGCGGAGGCACAGCCGGTTCCGAGCTTGCGTCAAAAGGACCTTGTCTACCGATCAATTGGCAGCGTGACCCGGAATGGCGGCCGAAGAGCGGCCCACGAAATCAGCGAAGCAGAGCGCTTTTCCTGAAACACTTTTTTGTTGCTGCCCCTGCTTATCCTTCATGCCCTTTCAGGCGCGCCTGAATGTTTTGAATCAAGCGCTCGATCTTATTGCAGCGCATGTCTTCGTTTGTTTTCCCAGAAAGATAATTGTCGACGCTCCGGACGATCTCTTGCGTTATCCCGCTGCTTGATGATGGCTGAAAAAGAGGAAGCTCGTCTAATCCATCGTCTTCGTCGTCGATGACCACAAACCGTTCAACATACGGATGTTGCTTCAGGCATGTTTTGATCTCGACTGCTCGCGGCTTGTTCGGCATGTCCGGTATCGTATCGATGAACGGGATGCCCCAATACTTTGCGCTAAAAACCCCTGCCGGATCGTACCGCCGTGTTGAGGAGAGTACGACCTCCGCCTTGGTACGCTGAACAAGTACCATGAACCGCTTAAGGAGCTTTCGATCGACAACGTACGGAAGCTTCCGCGGGTTTTTCGTTGATGCACAATTGAGAACCCCATCAATGTCGAGAAAGATTATCCGTGTCGCGCGCTTCGCCAACCGGGAGCATTTCGCACGTCCGACCATCACACCTATTCATCCGTCTGCTCCTGCGCATCGCACGTACCAACTCTATAAGGCCCAGATCCCGATATTGAGCTGTCGCCGGATGCTCTATTGCTGCTAGGAGAACTGCTTGCAAACAAGAATTCGTGCCCGTCCAGCTCACTGTGTGAAGAGAAGGAGCTCCCGCTTCAATGAGAAAGAAGCACGAGCAAAATGATGATTGGAATTGGTATGCCTAGGAGCCACAACAGAATTGGCATCAGTTCTCTCCTTTAGTTCATCTCTCCTGAGTTCATCTCCAAGGGCGCGGAACGAGGCGTTGTCCTTCCCAAGTTCCGTCGCGCAATTGTCCGCCTTCGACAGCGGCGAGGCTTGCCGCGAACGCGCCAAAGAGGAGCGCGGCGGTCATCCAAAACGCGAGCTTCGCAGCACCTCGCCGGGCTCGGTCGGCTGCCTCCTTTGCTTGCGCGACGACTTCGTTCACGCGCCGCTCCGCCTCCGCCTGCGGAAGTCCGGTTTGCGTTGCAACGAGCCGGGCGACATAGGTGCGATCAGCGGGCGTGAGATCATTGGTATCGCTAAAGCTCGCCGCCAAAAGCCGTGTCACCTCTGCGCGGACAGCTTCGTTGTTGCCGGTCGCCGCCGGTTGGCCGGTCGGGGGGGTTGCCGGCGCCGTTCCGGTATCGGTGCGAAAGAGTCTATCCACGTAGACCTGCGTTGGATCGACATTGCGGGCAGCAATTGACGCCGTCGCGGCTGTTCCGGCAACGGCACCGCTCACAATGTAGGTAGCGGCCGCCGAGAGAACGCTCGCGCTCAGGACGGTGGCAAATGCCCAAGCGACGAGCCCGTGAGCGGTGTCCCGGAAGAAAACCTCATTGGTATGAACACTAGTCCACTTCGTCCTGAGCCGCGCGGCCAAGTACCCCCCTATCGCCGACGACATGACCGCGACGATGACGAGATACACCCCCGCGGCAGCCTTAAACGTCCCAGCTGAAACGCCAGAGTCCGCCCAGGGCGAAATTGAAGAGAGGCCGAGGCCGGCACCTAACGCAAAAAGGGCCAAACTGAGTGCAGCTGCTGTCACCGCGCCAGCTGCTACGCTTGCCCACGACACTGCCGAGACCGATTCCGACCATGTGAGAGCGTCTGTTCGAGGGATCGTTTCCAAGCGGGCTTCCTCTCCAAAAACCTGTTCTTTAATCACAGGTAAGTTCCCAACCCTTCGGAAGTTCCATTTGCGAAGCAAGTTGTGGAATTGCGCGTGGACAAAAATAGTCGTTGAAATGTGCCTCCAGACGCAGCCCTTAAAACTCGCAACCCGCGCCCAGAACACGGCGAAATTGGACGCCGATGCAAGGTGGTCAAATTGGGGCGCCGATCGGTAACAGTGTGCCGTCAGAAGCCGCCAGTTCCCGCCTGACCGTAAGCCAACGTGCCAGCCCGTACCTGCGTTCCCATCGCAACGGAGGGGCTTTCCGCTTCGCGCGGCGGCGAGAAGGTTGATCGAACTAACTATTTAGTAGCGCGATCGGCGATGCACTCATGATGCTCGCGCAACATGGCGCACCCACAACCAGAGACTTAAAACCAGATTGTACGCTCGACGAGGTAGCGCCTACCTGGAGGCACCATGAGGTCGCACCCTGACGAGCGGGAATGAGGATCATCGTGCGCCAGGACGATACTGGTTTCCCCTCTCGTCGTGGCAAGTTCTGTAATCATCTCCTACTGCGTTGTGAACCGAAACACCTGAGCTGCCGCGTGACGGGCCTCGTAGTACGTGCCAGGCGATCGAAGCTAAGACGAGGGCAGCAAGCACGAATAGAGCGAGTTCTGTGGCGTGCGGACCTGCGACACCAATGGCCATTCCAGCCAACACACCAGGAAAAACATGGGCGGGGGCCCACACCAGCGCGGACAGAACATTGGCCACATAGAAGCGGCCCGATGACATTCTCAGGATTCCTGCGACCAAGGGGACAAACGCGCGCACAACTGCTGTGAAACGGGCCAGGAATACACTGGCGGCACCATGCCTTCGAATAAATCGTGCGCTGCGCTCTATTAACCTTGGAAATCGGTTCAGGGGCCAGCCGCGGAGGATCTCCCGGTGATATTGATGTCCAAGCCAAAATGATAAACCATCGCCAACAATTGCACCCACGATTGCAGCGATAAGTAAGACCCAAGGGTTCACATCGGCAGCCGTCGCTATGGTGCTGATTGCAAGAATCAGCGTAGAGCCAGGGACCACGGTACCAACTACAGGGATCGCTTCGGACAGCGCCAGTATGAGAACGCTAACGAAGGCGACGTAGGAATGCGATCCGACAAAATCGATCATGCCGTAGCAGTGGTCCCGGTAAGTTGGTTACAGACTAACCCTGCGTCGCGGAGTCTGTTCCGATGCTAGTGCTGCGCCCGCAGCGCACCTCCACATCTTTGTCTCATTGCACCTCACCAACGTTAACGCTGGTTAAGATCACTCGTTCCTATTCCGTACAGTGGGCGTCAAATGGAACTTGATCGGACCGTAACCGCAGGGAAACAACATCGGAAGCATAAAGCGCTTGATGATTGAGAAAATCAGTGGTCGTGTGGCGTATGCGGTTATGTCCTTCGGCGGCTTCTTGGGCATGGGCACCGAGGAGCATGCGATCCCTTGGAATAAGCTGACGCACGATACGAGCTTGGGTGGTTACCCCACTGTGGCTGTCCGGAACGAAATTCAGGAACCGGGGAACAATTTCTGCTCCGCCTTGTTGTTCCGGCATCATCATCCAAATTCGAAATGAAAAGGCATTCGGCTAGAGCAAGGCCTGGTGCTATGATTTGTGAGGTAAAGGTTCGCCATGACTCTGCAGGAGGCTCGTGAACGAGCACAAGCGATTTTCAACAAAAAGGAGGAGGCGCAACGGGAAGGTCAGAAGGCGATGCAAGAATACAGGGCTAATATCGAAGCTCAAAGAGAAAAGACGGCTCGATTAAAGTCACTAAGACTCGCGCGAAACGAAGCTAATGAAGAGAAGTCGGTCAAATAGAGGAGCGAGTTCGTTGCTCCGTGTTGAATTGCTAATTCGTAATACCATAGGACGCTGTATGTTTAACTCAAAGGATTACCGCGCTAAGGCGGCAGAGCATCAGAATCGCGCAAGAGCCTCGCATAATGCGGATGAGATAAGTGAGCACAGAAAACTGGAGCGAACGTTCAGCGAATTGGCCGACAATGCGGCATGGATGGAGGAAAATACCAGACAGCGTATCCATCCAGTGACCCAAGATCGATAACGGCGCATCGCAACGGCGGAAGCCGCTGACACGTCTGCGGGTTCTGGCATCGTGATCGGTATGCAAGGCGAAATTTTAACAAACTCTCATGTGGTCGAAAATTGTGAAAATATCACCGTACAATTTTCATCCGGCGGTTGGAACCCGGCTAGGTTGGTCGCGCGGGATCAAAGGAATGACGTTGCTGTCATTAGAGTAAAAACTCCTTTTAGTTCGATCGCGACATTCCGCGACGGTGCTCCTATTCGTGCGGGCGACACTGTGGTTGCGTTAGGTTATCCACTTTCGGGGTTGCTGAGCTCAAATGCCAATCTGTCGGTTGGAAATGTGAGTGCCCTTACGGGGCTTGGTGATGACTCGCGCTATCTTCAGATCAGCGCGCCAGTTCAGCCCGGTAACAGTGGCGGACCACTTCTCGACGCAAGCGGACACCTCATCGGAGTTGTGACGGCGAAGCTCAATGCTGTGCGCGTGGCAAAGTTCACGGGGGATATCCCACAAAATGTAAACTTCGCACTAAAGGCAGAGGTGGTTCGAACATTTTTGGACAGCAAAGGCATTGTTTATCAAAAGGCGCCTTCTAACCAACAAATGTCACCGGCCGATGTGGGAGACAGCGCTCGGCCATTCACGACTCATATCAGGTGCGAGCAAACAAAATCTCAAGCAGTGGCAGCCATCGCATCACCGCGCAGTTTGACGCCATCGCCTGACAAGCGCGCAACGCTAGGGAGAGAACGAAGTTGGTCCAAAAAGTTGGAACGCGACGGCCCAAAAAGTTGGAATGGGCCGAAGCGGACCTAATTGCAAATCAAAAGCATCAAAATGATCAAGGTGATACTGGCGGGAGCGACGGGGCTCGAACCCGCGACCTTCGGCGTGACAGGCCGACGCTCTAACCAACTGAGCTACGCCCCCGCGGGCGCGCTGAGGAGTTAAATAGGCACCCGTGTCAAGTCAAGCAAAGCCATGGGAAAGCCCATTCTGCGGGGCCCCGCAAGGGCTTGGCAGGACACCGCAGGCCAGGAACCCGCGTCAATCCTTGATTTCTGCACAGGTGCATTGAAAAAACCCACATTTTTCCGCAATAAGTCATGGTCAGGGGGTATCCGAATCGTCTAATGCGACAGCGTGATGAAGTGGCTGTAACGGCCACTTCCATTGAGGAGGGCCAGCCATGGCAGCAGCGAAGAAAGCGGGTACACAGTCAACCGTAACCCTGAAGCATCTTGCCGCGAGTCTTTCGGACTCCCATGAGATGTCCAAGAAACAAACCGAGGCGGTTCTCGGCGATCTCGTGGGGCTCGTCACCAAGCACCTCAAAAAGGGTGACCGCATCCGTATCGGGGGCCTCGGCATTCTCGTGGTGCGCAAGCGCGCCGCCCGCATGGGCCGCAATCCGGCGACCGGCGCGCCCATTCAGATCAAGGCAAGCAAGAAGGTCGCGTTCCGTGCGGCCAAGGAGCTCAAGGAATCCGTCTGAGGTCAGGCGACAGCGGACAGACGACGGAGGACGGAAGAGGCCGTCCGTTCTCCGGTGTCCGTGTGCGTTGCGGCAGGGCGCTGAGCCCCTCGGCCTCGGCCGGGCTGGACAAGCTGAAGCTGGTGGGCGGTGACGGACTCGAACCGCCGACTTCCTGCGTGTAAAGCAGGCGCTCTGCCAACTGAGCTAACCGCCCTCACCGCTCCTTTATCGCCCGGGCATGGACAGGCGCAAGTTGCCGCACAGCGAAGGGTCCAGACCGAAGAGTCCAGACCATCGTGTGCTTCGAACTTGCAATCCTGTGCGGCCTCATTTGCGGGCCGGGCAAAGCGAGGGAGCCGGGAAATCTAGTGTCACGGCCCTACGGTAAGCGCCGTGATTGCTGGATGCCGGGCTCGCCGTCGATCTCGGGTGAACCCGAGATCGGCGGCGGCACGACATGACACGCCATCTACAAGGCTGCAGCTCAACTCAACGCCACGCGCCCGGGACACGCCGTGCCCCGGACGCGTGTAGCAGCGCCACTCAGCTCGACGCCGGTTTGCTGATGTCCCGGCCGGGATCCCTCGCAGCCTTCGGTGCGTGGAAGCCAGCCGCGATTGACTCTTTCTCGCACATGTAGGCGCCGATCTTGGTGGCGCCGTAATTCCTGCTGCTGCTGTCGTGGTAAACCTTCGACCTCAGGTTTGCCCAAACGACCGCATCGCCCTGGCAATTCGCCTTGGCCTCGGCTTCGGTCGCATACTGCCCCTTGCCGAGCTCAGCGGCAGCCGCGCGGGTGCTGGCCGGGACAGGCACTCCGCGACACTCGGCAATAAAGACCCGCTGCGTCTTTCCGCTTGCCGCAATCGCCTCCCGGTTGGCGCTCCACTCGGCGCGGCATTCCCGGGCTGTTTTCTGCTGTGCGAGCAGCGGTGGTGAAGAAGCCAGAAGGGCAAGCAACGCCGCACATCCCGCGGCGGTAAAGGTGGTTCTCATCGCTTTTCTCCCGATTGGCCTGGCCGCAAAGCACCAGACCCACAAAACTGCCGCGCTTGAACACCGCAGACGAAATGCAGCCCAGCCAGCAGCAAAACTATGTTCTCTTTTTGTTCGGAACAAGTCAAGAACAAAATGAGGGCCGGGGGGTCGCCGTGATATGAAAATGGCGGCGCCGGGAGCGCCGCCAGACGCCCCCACCCTACCCTCCCCCGCAAGCGGGGGAGGGTAAGGGTGGGGGTTAGCGCGAGCCGCTAATGCGCTGTCAGAGTTGAGGAATCCTCCTCGAGCGGAGGCTCGGTTGTCACTGACGTTTCCGTCGGCTTCGACTTCTCCTCATCCCACTCGATGGGCTCGGGCTTGCGCACCAAAGCGCGGGCGAGCACCTCGTCCATCCGCGAAACCGGAACAATCTCGAGGTTCTTCTTGATGTTCTCGCTGATCTCGACGAGGTCTTTGGCATTCTCCTCCGGGATCAGCACGGTTTTCATGCCGCCGCGGGAGGCAGCGAGCAGCTTTTCCTTCAGGCCCCCGATCGGGAGCACTCTGCCGCGCAGCGTAATCTCGCCCGTCATGGCCACATCACGCCGCACCGGGATTCCGGTCATGACGGATACGATCGCCGATACCATCGCAACGCCGGCAGACGGCCCGTCCTTGGGGGTTGCCCCCTCGGGCACGTGCACGTGGATGTCCTTCTTGTCGAACGAGGGCGGCTCAATGCCGAAGGCGATCGCCCGCATGCGAACATAGGATGCCGCAGCCGAGATCGACTCCTTCATCACATCGCGCAGATTGCCTGTCACGGTCATCTTGCCCTTGCCAGGCATCATGGCGGATTCAATGGTCAGGAGCTCGCCGCCCACATCCGTCCAGGCGAGGCCGGTGACGACGCCGACCAGGTCCTCATCCTCCACCTCGCCATAGCGGAATTTCGGAACGCCGAGATAATCCGGAACGTTCTTGGCGGTAACGGTGATGGACTTCTGCTGCGAGAGCGTGAGCTCCTTCACCGCCTTGCGGATCAGCGTCGAAAGCTCGCGCTCAAGGTTGCGCACACCCGCCTCGCGCGTATAGCGGCGGATGAGAAGGAGCAGCGCCTCCTCATCGATCGACCATTCGCCGTCTTGCAGGCCGTGCTTGGTGGTCGCATGAGGAATGAGATGCTTGCGCGCGATCTCTACCTTCTCGTCTTCGGTGTAGCCGGCGATCCGGATGATCTCCATGCGATCCATCAGGGGCGGCGGAATGTTGAGCGTGTTCGCCGTGGTGATGAACATCACGTGCGAAAGATCGTAGTCGACCTCGAGATAATGGTCGTTGAAGGTGTGGTTCTGCTCCGGATCGAGCACTTCAAGCAGCGCCGAAGACGGGTCGCCCCGGAAATCCGCGCCCATCTTGTCGACCTCGTCGAGCAGGAACAGCGGATTGGACGACTTGGCCTTGCGCATGGACTGCACGATCTTGCCCGGCATCGAGCCGATGTAGGTGCGCCGGTGGCCGCGGATCTCGGCCTCGTCGCGCACGCCACCGAGCGACACGCGCACGAAGTCGCGCCCGGTCGCCCGCGCGATCGATTTACCAAGCGAGGTCTTGCCGACGCCGGGCGGGCCGACGAGACAAAGAATCGGTCCGGTGAGCTTATTGGCGCGCTGTTGCACCGCCAGATACTCGACGATCCGCTCCTTGACCTTCTCCAGTCCGAAGTGATCGGCGTCCAGGATCTCCTGCGCGAGCTTGAGATCCTTCTTCACCTTGGTCTTCTTGTTCCAGGGGATGGACAGCAGCCAGTCGAGATAGTTGCGCACCACGGTTGCTTCCGCCGACATGGGCGACATCTGGCGCAGCTTCTTGAGCTCGTGCGTGGCCTTCTCGCGCGCTTCCTTGGAGAGCTTCGTGCGCTTGATCTTGTCCTCGAGCTCGGCAAGCTCGTCCTTGCCTTCCTCGTCGCCGAGCTCCTTCTGGATCGCCTTCATCTGCTCGTTGAGGTAGTACTCGCGCTGCGTCTTCTCCATCTGCCGCTTGACGCGGGTGCGAATGCGCTTCTCGACCTGCAGGACGGAAATCTCGCTTTCCATCATGCCGAGCACCTTCTCCAGGCGCTCCGTAACGGAGGGCGTCTCAAGAATGAGCTGCTTGTCCGGAATCTTGACCGCAAGATGCGAGGCGACGGTGTCGGCGAGCTTGGCGTAATCCTCGATCTGCTGCACGACGCCGACCACTTCCGGCGACACTTTCTTGTTCAGCTTTACGTAGTTCTCGAACTCGTTGATAACGGAACGGGCCAGCGCTTCGGCTTCGACCTGCTCTCCCGTGGAATCCGCAAGCACTATGGCGGCCGCTTCGTAATATTCCGAGCGATCGGTGTATTGCTGCGCTTGCGCGCGCGCGGCGCCCTCGACCAGCACCTTGACGGTGCCATCGGGCAGCTTCAGGAGCTGTAGCACGCTCGCCAGCGTGCCCACCTCATAGATGGCACTTGTGGCGGGATCGTCATCCGAGGCGTTTTTCTGGGTCGCCAGCAGGATGAAGGTGTCGGAGCGCATGACCTCTTCGAGCGCCTTGATGGATTTCTCGCGGCCCACAAAGAGCGGAACGATCATGTGCGGAAAGACGACGATGTCGCGCAACGGTAAGACCGGATAAGCGCGGATTTCGCCGGGAACGAGTGGCGGCTTTGGTTTGGCGCTGGTCATGGCCCCAAGTCCTTTATGTTGTGCCCCTCACCTTTGACCCTCGGGAAGAAGCGTCGCGGGCGAGTGCCTGAGGTAGGCGGGGAGAAGGCTTCGTGAGTGCAACGCCAGTCTGAAGACCCCTCCTCCGGAGATGGATGCGATCTTGGCCTTTTCGGTCGTCAATACGTGGCGACGCGGGCTCCCGGAGTCAAGTAAGCCCGAGAATTCAAGCAAATAGAGGGCGGCGGGACGATCCGGAACCAAGTCCCCCCAGGGCGAATCGACGCGGGCTACTGTCCCCGCATTGTAGGGGATTTCAAGCGCTCGCGTCAGCCCGCTCGGCCCGGTCGGTATAGATGTAGAGCGGCCGGGCCGTCCCCTCGACCACTTCACGCGAAATCACAACCTCCTCCACGCCTTCGAGGCTGGGGAGATCGAACATGGTATCGAGCAGAATGCCTTCCATGATGGAGCGCAGACCGCGCGCGCCGGTCTTGCGGTCGATCGCTTTGCGGGCAATGGCGCCGAGCGCCTCCTCGGCCAGCGTGAGGTCGATGGACTCCATCTCGAACAAGCGCTGGTACTGCTTCACCAGCGCGTTCTTCGGCTGCGTAAGAATGAGCTTCAGCGATGCTTCGTCGAGGTCTTCGAGGGTTGCGACGACCGGAAGCCGTCCCACGAATTCCGGGATCAGCCCGTATTTCAACAGATCCTCCGGCTCCACATCCCTGAAGATCTCTCCCGCCTTGCGGTCCTCGGGTGCCATCACCTTGGCGCCGAACCCGATCGAGGTCGATCGCCCGCGCGCTGAGATAATCCTCTCGAGCCCTGCGAAGGCTCCGCCGCAGACGAACAGGATATTGGTCGTATCGACCTGGAGAAATTCCTGCTGCGGGTGCTTGCGACCGCCCTGCGGCGGCACCGACGCGATGGTGCCCTCCATGATCTTGAGCAGGGCCTGCTGCACGCCTTCACCGGACACGTCACGCGTGATGGATGGGTTGTCCGACTTGCGGCTGATCTTGTCGATCTCGTCGATATAGACGATGCCACGCTGAGCGCGCTCGACGTTGTAGTCGGCCGATTGCAGAAGCTTGAGAATGATGTTCTCGACATCCTCGCCGACGTAGCCCGCTTCGGTGAGCGTGGTCGCGTCCGCCATGGTGAAGGGCACGTCGAGGATGCGAGCCAGCGTCTGCGCGAGCAGCGTCTTGCCCGAGCCGGTCGGCCCGATCAGCAGGATGTTCGACTTCGCGAGCTCGACATCGTTGTGCTTGGTCTGATGGTTGAGCCGCTTGTAATGGTTGTGAACCGCGACCGAGAGGACCTTCTTGGCGTGGTCCTGGCCGATGACATAGTCATCGAGGACCTTGCGGATCTCCTTGGGCGTCGGAATGCCGTCGCGTGACTTCACCAGCGAGGATTTGTTCTCCTCGCGGATGATGTCCATGCACAGCTCGACGCACTCATCGCAAATGAAGACGGTCGGCCCGGCAATGAGCTTGCGAACCTCGTGCTGGCTCTTGCCGCAGAACGAGCAGTAAAGGGTGTTTTTGGAATCGCCGCTGCCGACCTTGCTCATTCCATCCCTCCGTCGGCGGCTTGCCGTCCGGCCATGCCGACTGCGCAACCAAGCATAACAGGGGGTCTTTTAAGAGTCCGTAGCGCCAATGTCACATATCTCCGGGCTTTTGGCCGCAACCCTGCACACAATCCCTCTTAGCGAAGCATGCTAGCGCTGGGTTAATCAAGAATTTGTTAACGATAAAAATTCAAGGACATGGCGGCTTTTGGGCATTCCGGGGCGGAATGCCCCGTCTCGCTAGGCCGGCTCAGGCCGCCTTGGAGGCGTCTTCCGGCCGTTTATCGATAACCTTATCGACAATTCCCCATTCGACCGCCATTTGGCCGGTCAGGAAATAGTCGCGCTCAAGCGCATCCTCGATTTTCTTGAGCGGCTGGCCGGTATGCTTCACGTATATCTCGTTAAGGCGCTTTTTGAGGTTCAGGATTTCCTGGGCGTGCAGCATGATGTCGGTCGCCTGCCCCTGGAAGCCGCCGGACGGCTGATGCAGCATGATGCGGGAATTCGGCAGCGCAAAGCGCATATCCTTGTGACCGGCTGCGAGCAGCAAGGACCCCATTGACGCCGCCTGTCCGATGCAGAGCGTCGAAACCGCGGGGCGCACGAATTGCATTGTATCGTAGATGGCCAATCCCGAGGTCACCACTCCTCCAGGGGAGTTGATGTACATCGCGATCTCTTTCTTGGGATTGTCAGCTTCCAGAAACAACAATTGAGCGACCACAAGGGTTGCCATCGCATCCTCCACCACCCCGCTGATGAAGATGATGCGTTCCTTGAGCAGCCGCGAGAAAATGTCATAGGCGCGCTCGCCGCGGTTGGTCTGTTCGACCACCATCGGAACGAGCGTGTTCGTGAATGTTTCGTAAGGGTCGCGCATGTGGAGCCAACTCCCTCGCAAGCGGGGACGCAAAAAACCGTCCCTGGCGGCGAAACGGCGCTCACCGCACCGCTTCAGATATACACGCTGCGGCCCTTGGCAAGCACGCAAGCGCAAGGCGGTAAGGGCCGACTACCAGTATATCGTCGATTCGGAGCCCGCGAAATTGCCCGCATGATCGACATGCGTTCGCGCTGATCGTCAGCCGGCTGATCCACTGGGCGCCGGCTTGTCCTCTTCGTTGTCTCGAAACAGTTCCTCGCGGGAGACCTGCTTCTCGGAGAGCTGCGCAAGCTCAAGCAGGAAATCCACAACCTTGTCCTCGAAAATCGGAGCGCGCAGGCTCGCAAGCGCCTGCGGGTTCTTGCGGTAAAGGTCCCAGACCTGTTGCTCGTGGCCAGGCACCTGCCGGGCGCGTTCCGCCATGGCTCGCGTCAGCTCAGCTTCAGTCACGCTAATGGTGTTTTTCTCGCCGATCTCCGCGAGCACGAGACCGAGCCGTACGCGCCGTTCCGCAATCGAGCGATATTCTTCTCGCGCCTTCTCTTCCGTCGTGTCTTCGTCGGCAAATGTGCGGCCCTGGGCTTTGAGATCGCCCTCAACAGCGCTCCAGACATTCCTGAACTCGTCTTCCGCGAGCGTCGGCGGCAGGGCAAACCTGTGCATCTCGTCGAGCTTGTCGAGCAACTGACGCTTCAGGCGCTGCCGGCTCACGCCTGTATGCTCCTGCTGGAGCCGCCCTCTGATCGCCTCCTTGAGTTTATCGAGCGAGTCGATTCCCAGAGATTTCGCGAAAGCATCGTCGATGGTGGCGGTGCCCGGTGCCTCAATGGATTTCGCGGTCACATCGAATTCCGCTTCCTTGCCCGCGAGTTCTGATTTCGCATAACCGGCAGGAAAACTGACCTTGACCAGGCGCTGTTCGCCCGCGCCCATCCCGACGATCTGATCCTCGAACCCGGGCAGAAAGCCCCCGGAGCCGATATGAACCACAACATCGCTGGCGGTGCCGCCCTCGAACGGCTGTCCGTCAACACGGCCCGTGAAGTCGATGACGAGACGATCCCCTTGCTCTGCCTTCGCTCCTTCCGGCTTGGCCGCGTAGGGCTTGTTTTGGTCGGCGAGCTTCGCCAGCGCCTCGTCGACCTCCTGGTCGGTTACCGGCGCAACCAAACGCTCAAGCTTGATGCCGGTGAAATTGCCCAGCTCGATCTTGGGCAGGATTTCAACCGCAAGCGTGTAGGCGAGATCGGCTTCCCCGCCGATGATCTTCGGCACCTCGCTCTCTTCGTTGGCAATGGTAACCTTGGGCTCGGTCGCAAGCTTGAGACCCCGCTCGCTGACAATCTTGCCGTTCGCTTCACGGATGACCTCTTCGATGGTCTCCGCCATCACGTTTTTACCGTAGACCTTCTTGAGATGGCTGACCGGCACCTTGCCCGGACGAAAGCCGCGCAATTGAACCTTGTCCTTGAGCTCGCTCAGCCGCTGGGAGAGCCGCGCCTCGAGGTCGGCTGCCGGAACCTGGATTTGAAACTCGCGCTTGAGGCCGTCCGAAAGCGTTTCTTTGACTTCCATGTCGAATCTGCATCTGCGATGCCGCTGTGCGGCGATGGTTGCGGCAAGTGCCCTTATCCGCTGGTGCGGGCGGAGGGATTTGAACCCCCACGACTTTCGTCACGGGAACCTAAATCCCGCGCGTCTGCCAATTCCGCCACGCCCGCACGGGAGCACTTTTCGGCGCCCAACCCATAGCGGTATTGGCCGGCATCGGTCCACCGACGCGCAGGTCGATTGAGCCGGCAAACGTAGGACCGATGGCGCCATACCCGTCGGCTGGGTCGAGCGCTTGCCAGCGCTTTCGCTCCGTGTGGGGTCTCGTAGGAACGCGACCCAACGGAGCTGGGCGGCGCGGCTTATATCAGGCAAAACCAAGCCGCGCACGACAAAAATAGGCGTGATGGCGGCGCACCGATAGGGAGATGCATGCATGCTGACGCGGCGCGCCGCCATCGCCGGCCTTGCTGGCTCCTGCGTGTCGGTTGCTGCATCAGCACAGGGAGGCGCAGGCAATGGAGCCCGCGTGATGACCGCCATGGCGGGAGCGAGCCTTGCCGGCGGTGCCCGAGCCCCAAAGCTTCTCGGCTACGACGGCATCGTCCCCGGGCCCGTCTTGCGGGGGAAACAAGCAGAAGAGCTCCGATTGCGGCTGGTCAATCAACTGGCACATCCCACAACGGTGCACTGGCATGGCATTCGGCTGCCCAATCCCATGGATGGTGTGCCGAGCCTCACCCAGGCCGCGGTCGCGCCGGGCGAGAGCTACGACTATCGCTTTCGCGCACCCGACGCGGGCACGTTCTGGTACCACGCGCAGTCTGCCGAGCATCTCGATCATGGGCTCTACGGTGCGCTGATCATTGAGGAGCAGCAGGCGCTCGCAATCGATCGTGAGCTCATCCTGATGCTGAGTGTGGCTCCGGAGATGGCGGCCACACGGCAACAGGACACGATCCTCGTCAATGGAGTGGTGCAGCCTGACATCGCTGTCGAGCGGGGAGAGCGACTGCGCCTGCGATTGGTCAACGCCACGGGAGCGCGTGGATTTGCGCTCCAGCTCGAGGGCCACGCCGTGTGGGGCATAGCGATTGATGGCGAGCCTTGCGAACCGTTTCTCGTTCGCGAGAGCCGGCTTGGCCTCGGCCCAGGCAGCCGGATTGATGTTTGCGTCGATGCGACATTGAGAGCAGGCGCCACGGCGTCCCTGTTGGAAGGCGTGCGGGAGCAGCGTCAGGTCGCACGCCTTGTCTACGGCTCTGGCGAGCGACCGGTTCGCCGATCCGAGCCGGCGGCGCTTGCGCGCAATCCGCTGCCCGCGCGCATCGACCTCAAGACCGCTTTACGGGCGGACCTCACCCTCACGCGCGCAGACGCGATCGCGCAGGCGCCGATCTTCACCGCAGCCCGCGGCCGGCCAGTGAGCTTGGCGCTGCGCAACCCGAGCGGGCAGCCCCACGTGGTGCACGTGCATGGGCATCATTTCCGTCTGCTCGATCGCCTAGATGACGGTTGGAAACCGTATTGGCTGGACAGCCTCGTCGTCGGCAACGATATCGAACGAATTGCGTTTGTCGCGGACAATCCCGGAAAATGGCTGATCGAATATCGAATGCTGGAGAGCGCCGAGACCGGTGCCGTGTGGTTTGCAGTGACGTGAGACGGCCTTTGCGGGTTACGCCTTCTCCTCGGGCGGCTTCATGTGCCGAAACGAAAACAACAGCGCGACATCATACACGATCTTGAGAACGCCGCAGATCAGGAGCGGAAGCCCCAGGAACGGCGTCGCCAACAGCGCCCCCGAGATCGCGGGGCTGATGGATGAGGCGAGGCTGCGCGGGACCGCCGTGATGCTTGCGGCTGCCGTGCGCTCAGCGGGGGTGACGACCGCCATGACGTAGGATGTGCGCGTCGGCACGTCCATTTGAGAACATGCCGCGCGCAGAAGCAGCAATGCCAGAACAATCGTCAGACTGGACGAGAATGCCGCCACCACCAGGCAAATGCTCGACGGGATATGCGTGAACACCATCGTATTGACGAGGCCGAAGCGCTCCCCAAGACGCGCAGCAACGGGAAGCGAAAAGGCACCGAGCACGTTCGACCAGAAAAAGAACGTGCTCGCGGCAGTGAGCGAAAGCTCGAAACGCTCGAACAGCCACAGCGCAAGCATTGATTGGACGGTAAACCCGCCGGCAAAGGCATCGAGACTGAAGAGGGCAGCAAGCTTGTAGACCGTGCTGCGAGATGGTCCCAACGGGGCGTGTTTGGCTTTGGTCTCGTGCAGCTCGGCTCTCGGAAGATACGAGTAGAATATCGCTCCGAGCACCCCGAGCGCGGCATAGCCGTAAAACATCGCCTGCAATGCTTTAAGCTTGCTCATCCCGAGGGAAAGCAGGAGCTCAGGAGTACCCGCGGCAAGTGCCCCCGCGGCGACCGACAACGCGCCAACGAGACTGTAATGCGCAAACACCCGCGTGCGCTCTTGATCGGAAGCCCTTTGCGACAGCGCAGCCTGCTCCAGGGGCACATGCACCCCGATGTCCCCCGTGGTTGGGTTCATGGTGCCGATGAAAGATATCGCCGTGATGAAGATGAAATGCTGCGCGCTTGGAAACGCGAGGCCGGTGACGACCATCAAAGCGGCACACAGCAGGAGCAGTGTGCGCAGATCGTAACGCGGCGCCACCAAGCCGATTGCCAGTGTGAGCGCGGCCGATCCGAGCAGCGCGGCCGTCGCTATCAATCCGATCTGGAGCGGTCCAAATCCAATCTCGATCAAATAGACCGGCAGCACAATTGCGGCGAAGCCATCCCCGAAGCCCCGCGCCGCACGGGCAGCAAACAGACAGAGCACCTCGGATCGGGCGGACAGTCTGTGTGTCGGCGTCATTTGCATTATGATACTCTGCCTTACGATATCGGCTGGTTGGCGGCCGTAACCGTAGCCCGGGTGGAGCGCAGCGACACCCGGGAGCGGTTTCCCCGCGTTTCGCTTTTCGCTCAACGCGGGCTACAGGCTAGGGGCTTTAGAAGGAACGAGGAATGATGCCGAGCAAATCGCTTTTTTGCACGCTGACTGCGGCTTTGCTCGCAAGCGCATGGCCCGCACAGGCGCAACAGGCTGAGGACTATCCGGAGGGCCCGGGCAAGGAAACCTTCGTCGCGACATGCGGCGGTTGCCATGATCTTAACCGCTCGCGCGCGGGCTACACACCTGCTGGATGGAACACGGTCGTGAACATGATGCAGAACATGGACACGCCCGTTCCACCCGAGCAATGGCCCACGCTTGCCGCGTACCTGATGAAAAGCTTCCCGGAGCGGCAAAGGCCCGCGGCGGCGGCGGTTGAAGGGCCGGTCCAGGCCGCGATCAAGATGTGGGCGGTGCCGACGCGTGGCTCACGGCCGCACGATCCCCTCGCAACCAAGGACGGCGCGATCTGGTGGACCGGTCAGCTCGCCAACAAGCTGGGGCGGCTCGATCCCAAGACGGGCGCGATCAGGGAATATTCGCTCAAGTCGCCGCATACGGGACCGCATGGCCTGACCGAGGACAAGGACGGCAATATCTGGTTCACCGGCAATAATGCAGGCCTGATCGGGAAGCTCGACCCCAATACGGGCCTGGTGACCGAATACAAATTACCCGATCCCGCTGCGAAGGATCCTCACACGCTTATCTTCGATCATGATGGAATTCTGTGGTTCACCGTACAACAGGCGAACCGGGTCGGACGCCTCGACCCCAGGACCGGCGAGATCAAGCTCGTGACTTCTCCCACCGCACGATCGCGACCCTATGGCATGGCGGTGAATTCCAAAAACGTCGTGTTCTTTGTCGAGTTCGGTGCCAACAAGGTTGCGAGCATCGATTCCAGGACAATGGAGATCAAAGAGTACCCGCTGCCGGATGCCCGGGCGCGCCCTCGCCGGATTGCCATCTCGCCCGATGACGTCATCTGGTACACGGATTTTGCGCGCGGTTTTCTCGGCCGGCTCGATATTGCAACCGGCAAAATTACGGAGTGGCAATCGCCGAGCGGGCCGAAGTCCGAGCCCTATGGGGTAGTCTTCGCTCAGGGCGCGCTCTGGTACAACGAATCCTTCGCCAAGCCGAACACCATTGTCCGCTTCGATCCCAAGACTGAGAAATTCCAGACCTGGGAGATTCCGGGCGGCGGCGACATCGTGCGCAATATGGATGTGACGCCCGACGGCAACCCCGTGATGGCGAACAGCCTCGCGAACGAAGTGGGAATGGTCGAGATCAAGTAACCCGCTACCCCTGCTTGTTGCGCAAGACGATGCAGGCGCCGCCGGCGCGCCGGATACCCGCGCACAGTGCGTTGGCGTTCTCGCGGGTCTCGGTGCCCACCCGGATTTGATAGAAGGCGCGCGTGCCGCGGCTGCGGAATACGGAGCTTAGAATGCTCGCATCCCGCCCGGACAAAACGCCGGCATAGCGGGTAGCCAAGGTTGCATAGGCGGCAAGCACCTTATCACGCGAGAAGCCGGCACTGAGCTGCACGCCCCAGGGACTTTCGGCCGTCAGCTTCACCCGCTCCGCAAGCTTCTCGACAAACGGATTGGCAGCCTGCCGAAGGAGCGCCATCATCTCCCCGCATTGCCGGATTGGTTTCTGCTCCGGCTCGCGTTTGCCACCTTGCGTCCATTCATCAACCGAGATGCCGGTAATGGCGGCGACATAATTGCGCGTTTCAGCCGGCAAGGTGCGGGTGCCGGCGAGCCAGGCGCGCACGCGGGCGGGCCCCGCATTGTAGGCGGCCGCGGCGAGCCCAAGATTTCCGAACTGATCTCTGAGCTCGCGTAGGAACTCCGCCGATTTTGGCAGTGCCTGAACAGGATCGAACGGGTCCAGCAGGCCGCGCTCGGCCGCCGTCCTTGGCATGAATTGCGCGATACCCTGCGCGCTGTCGCCGCTCCTGGTGCGGGGCCCAACGGCACCGGGCTGGAATCTGCTTTCCTGCCAGATCACGCGCGCAAAGAATTCCACCGGCAGATCGTGTGCCCGGGCCGCAGCCTCGATCATCAAGCACATGGATTCGCGCAGATCGGCGCCGCCAGCAACGCCATCAGGACCGGCAACAACGGGGGGCTTTGTCTCATTCTTATCGCCAGGATCGCCCTCTTGCGCGAGCGCACGCAAACCACCCAGCCCGAGCAGCATGGTAACAAGAGACAAGCGAGCTAGACCGATCATGGTGCAACGAACACCGCCGACGCTGACTGCCTTGTCAACCTCGCGCATTGCAGCAAAGAATAGCAACAGTGATCGCAGCTTTGTGCGGCGTCATTCCCGGGACCGGGCGCCGCGAGGGAGCCGCGAATCCAGGATCCGGTAGATTGGGTCGAGCCCTTGCGAGACCCAACACCTTCCCGCGCTGCTCAATGCTGGGTCTCGTGAAGAACTCGACCCAACCTATCCGGTACCCGCTACCCGCTCTCCCCGATCACGATGAAGGGCTGATTATTATTCCGGGGCGGCGGCCAGCAGGAAGGCCATGAGCATGATGAAGGCGCCGGCCAGCCAGAACAGCTCGGGGGGAAG
>Ga0209526_10000990_pt1 | contig 18776 bp, 14 predicted proteins | sample JacPinW_OM2H0_M1_FD_188566 | JGI IMG/M metagenome (GOLD analysis project Ga0209526, IMG submission 188566) | Forest soil microbial communities from Algoma, Ontario, Canada - Jack Pine, Ontario site 1_JW_OM2H0_M1 (SPAdes) (version 2) | ecosystem: Environmental > Terrestrial > Soil > Boreal... | reverse complement strand
CGCACTCATACCTCAGCGATCATTTCTCGCCGATCTACCTGCTGCTGATGCCGTTCTATGCGCTGGTGCCGCGCCCGGAAACGTTGCTCATTCTGCAAACGCTGTTTCTCGCGTTAGGTGTCTGGCCGCTCTACCTGCTCGCGAGACTGAAGCTTGACCCTGGCTTGCCTCGGCTCGCGTTCGTCTTGGCGTACTTTCTCTTCCTCCCGGTGGCGTTCATCAATCTCTTTGATTTCCATGAGCTGGCCCTCTCGGTCCTCCCCTTAGGTTTCGCGATCTACTTCCTCGAGCGAGGCCGGCCGGGCCTTTTTCTTGTGAGCTTGTTTTCAACCTTCCTGATCAAGGAGGAGCTTCCGCTGATCGGTCTCGGTTTCGGTGCCTACGTCCTGCTGGAAAAGCGCAACTGGAAGCTGGGCCTCGCTGTGATCGCCGCCAGCGCCGCCGTTTTCTTCGCCGTGATCCGGCTCATCATCCCGGCCTTCGGCGGTGGCTCGTACGCGTACTTCACGTCGCGCTATGGGCAGCTCGGAACCAGCCCCCAGCAGATCGTCGGAACAATCCTGAGCAATCCACGGCTGCTTGCGAGCACCGTGCTGCAGGGGCAGAAGCTCAAGTTCCTTGCCGGAATCTTCGGGCCGGTGTTGGGGCTCACCGCGCTCGCGGGCTGGGGCGTGGTGCTGGTGCTTCCGACGCTTGGCTACCTGTTGCTCTCCAATTACCGGCCGCAGTTCGCCTTCAGCAGCCACTACTCCGCGCCCCTGGTTGCGCTCGTCATCGGGACCTCGATCCTGGGGCTTGCCCGCATGACGCCGTCCTGGCAGCGGCCGGCGGCCGCAGCCGTGCTGGCGAGCTCGCTGATCTTCGCCTACCTGTTCGGTGACCTGCCCTTCTCACGGCACTTCGACCCGCGCATGTTCGAGCCCGAGGCTCGCTACGCGGCGTTTGTCGCCAATCTGGACCGCATCCCGGCGACCGCCAGCGTCGGCGCCGAAAATAACTTGACGCCGCATCTCTCGCACCGCCGCCTCATCTACGACATGGAGTTCGAAGGTGCCCAGCACGCCGACTATTTGGCCCTCGACGACGCATCGCTCGGTCGAAACCCCGAGGCCCTGAGGCAGCAGATCGACGGGTTCCTGGCGCAGGGCTATCGCGAAATCGCCAGCGGCGACGGCCTAGCCCTACTCCAGCGGCCCTGAGCATCTATGAGATGCGACTGCGTAAGATGGGAGGCTCGTGGAAGGGACGGCTACTCGAAGGGAGCTAGAGCGCGCGCTCGAGCAAGTCGAGGGATGGCTCTACCCAGACGAGGCTTGGGCCTTATACGAGGTCGTCCGCAGCCTTCCTGAAGGGCCGGTAAAGGTGGTCGAGATCGGCTCTTGGAAGGGTCGTTCCGCCATTGCCCTCGGACTCGCTGTGAAGGCTCGGGGTTCGGGACGAGTTTTCGCAATTGATCCACACAACGGTGAGAAGCTGACCGGCACCGGACCGTTGGAGCCCGGCAGCACCCCAATCCCCACCTTGAACGAGTTCCAGGCCAATATTTATCGAGCCGGCGTCGAGCCTTTTGTTGAGACGCTGATAACGACTTCTCAATCCGCCCGTTCTCGCTTTGCGGATAAGTCGGTGGACTTCTTGTTCGTCGACGGATCACACCTCTACCCTGATGTCAAGAAAGACATCGAGGATTGGGCAAGTGCCTTGAAGGATGCTGCCGTGATCGCCTTCAATGACCCTTCGGACCCAGGCGTATACCGCGCTCTGCGCGAGCTGATTCTTCGACCTGGCCCATTTTCACGGCCCCGACTGGTTCAAAACACCTTGTTCTTTGACTTTGGGCGACATGCCCGCTCGCAGAGCTCCGACAGGAGAACCCTTCAAAGAATGAGACTGGTGCTTTGGCTGAAGTTTCACGCCGCGCCGCTGTGGCCTTTCATGCCGTACTGGCTGGTGCGTACAGGACGTCGCCTGTCGGCACGGATCGTTGGTCCCCGAGCTATTTGCTGAGGCTAGGCTGGCCGCCTCAATCACGGGAGGGGGCGCGTTGTCTAAACTCACGTGATCAACGTTTTTGCGTATCAGCACGGAATCTATCCGCGCTCCGAGCAGGTCGTCGCCGCGACCCGCGGAGTCGATCGTGGCCGGGTTGGCGCGGATGCTGTGGAACGCGCCTTCGCTGACGATCTGGCGGCCTTCGTTCGGGTCCAGAAAGACGCTGGCATGGACGTCTTCTCGGACGGCCTGCTCAAATGGCAGGACATCTTCCGGCCCCTGCTGGAGGGACTGGGCACCAAGCCCCACACGCTGGTTCGCTGGTTCGACACCAACACCTTCTTCCGGGAACCCGAGCTGTCGGGCAAAGTCCCGACGCTCGGAAGTCCGAATGGTGTCGTTCCGGATGCGTCGGTACCGCGCCCCCGAGTGTCAACTCTCCCCTCCCCGTACATGTTCTCCCGAGCCTCTCGAACCGATCAGGATCGAAACCGCCTCATGATCGACCTGGCCGAGCGGGTTTTGCGGCCGGCCGTCGATGCCGCCGTTGCCGCCGGCTCGCAGATGATCCACCTCGAGGATCCCTGGCTGGGGTATTTCGGCATCAAGAAGGATGACTGGGCGCCACTGAATGACGCGCTCAAGATCCTGCACCGGGACCTGGACGCAACGCTGGCGTTCCACGTCTACTTTGGCGACGCCGGGCCGCACATCGATCAATTGCTGCGACTTCCAGTGGACGCCATCGGCGTCGACCTGATCGAGACTGACGTCAACGAGCTCGGTTCGCGCTGGGACAAGGGCCTGGTCGCCGGGGTCATCAATGGCAGAAACTCGATCATCGAGTCGGTCGAGAATACGGTTGAGGTGGCCCGCCATCTTGCGGACCGGGTCCGGCCACGCAACCTATATCTGTCGTCGAATTGCGAGCTGGGGTATCTTCCGACCGTGGTCGCCGAGCGCAAGGTCCAGCGGCTGGGTGAGGCCGCCCGCAAACTCAAGGAGTTGGTATCGGTATGAGCGTTGCCCAGGATCACAAGCCATTGCTGACCCATGAGGTCGGTTCCCTTGACAAGCCGGGCTGGCGAGTCAAGGCGTACGCGGGCCAGCCGCTCACAGACAAGGACTTCGAAGAAGCCCGCTCGTGGGGCGAGCAGCTCACGGTTCCGGAGTACGAGAAGCTCCTCGATTTGTTGCACCACGCACCGTTCGGCAAAGATCAGAAGGCCGAGATCCAGCGCTGGTCCAGCCTCTACGCGCTGCGGCTGGAGGAGAGTGCCGGCCTGGACGTCGTCTACGACGGCGAGCAGCAGCGCACCGAGATGTATGACTGGGCCGTCAGCCACACCAACGGCTTCGAACGCCGCGGCGGCGTGCGTGCTTTCGACAACAAGTACTACTCAAAGGCCGCAGTGGTAGGACCTATTTCGCTTCGGTCTCCGTTCCACAACGCCGAGTTCTCGTACCTGGTGTCGGTCGCCGATGCCGAGCTCAAGATTCCGGTAACGGGCGCCTATACGATCGCCGACTGGTCGTTCGACGAGCGCTACGACGTCGACACTGACCTGCGCGAGTCTGCTACGGAGCGCCGCCGCAAACGGAAGGCCGCCCGCCGCGACTTCGTCCTGGAGGTCGCCCGCAACTTGATCCGGCCCAACCTTCAAGCACTGATCGGGCTGGGCGCCCGCTGGATCCAGGTGGACGAGCCTGGTGCCTCAACCGAGGCGGATGAGCTCGACCTCTTCGTCGACAGCTTCAACGCTAGCGTCGAGGGGCTCGACGCGACCTTCTCAACCCATCTCTGCTTCTCGGACTACAACCTCTTCTTTCCGGCGATCGAGCGGATGTCACAGTGTCGCCAGTTCGCCGTCGGCTTTGCGAATTACGACAGCCGCGAGCTTGGCACCTCAGACGAGGCGCGTCCCGGCTATGAGGTGATCAAGAAGTTCCGGGACCTCTCCTACAAGCCAGCGCTGGGGCTAGGGGTGCTAGACATTCACAGCGACTTCATCGAATCGCCAGAACTGGTCCGCGATCGCGTGCTCTATGCCGTCAAGGTTTTCGGTGACGCAAAGCGCATTCACGTAACACCTGACTGCGGGCTGCGGACGCGCTCGTGGAAGGTCGCCTACGAGAAGTTAAAGAACATGACCGCGGGCGTCGAGCTCGCCCGCAAGCAACTTGGGGTCTAAGCGGCGCAGAAAGTCGGCGCAAAGCGTGGGGAGGCAAGAGCACGTGGCGGATTCAAAAGTTGAGCGACAGCTTGCATACCCGCTTCCGATTGCTGCGGCAGTGCGGCTCGAAGGGCGCGTGCGAGAGTGCGCCAATATGGTCCAGACCGGGGGGCGCCTGCTGGACATCGGATGCTCATCCGGTTGGATGGCGCCGGTGGCATTGAGCAGGGGCTTCAAGGAGTACGTGGGAGTCGATCGGGTCATCGTGGGCGACGAACGCGCCATCCCCGGCGCGTCTTTTGTGGAAGGATCGATTTTCTCCCTGCCGTTCAGCGACAAATCCTTTGACAGTGCATGTCTGTTTGACGTCATCGAACACCTTCCGAAAGGTACTGAAAGCGCCGCGCTGCGTGAGGCGTACCGCGTGCTCAGCCTCAACGGCAAGCTCTATTTCTCGACACCGCATGCCAGCCCGCTGCATGCCCCACTGGATCCAGCGTGGTACCTGGGTCACCGCCACTACAGTAGGGCGAGTGTCCGCCGGTTGCTTCAGTCCGCCGGGTTCAGCGTTGATCGGATGTTCGTCGCGGGCGGGATCATTGAGTGCCTCAATCACATCCGACTGTTGCTCTTCAAGCACGTTGTGCATCGGCCACTCCGCAGAGTCGATTTCGTTGAACGGCTCATCGAGCGTTCTCATGGACGCGACCGACCCTTCGGAATGACGGTGTTTGCTATTGCCTCGCGTTGAAGCTGACTCCGGGACCATGCGGTTCCTTGGACGAGTTGCCGCTGTGCTCGAAAAGATCTTGCCGGAGCGGGTCTTCTGGAGAATACATGGGTTCGTGGTTGCGTTCGCTACACCGGTGCGGTTCGGCCACGTCTCGGGCCACTTTCGCAGCTCGATCGTTCACCGACCCATGGACAACCAGGGGCGACCGTCGCCGTGGATGACCTATCCCGTCATCAACTTTCTCGAGGGCAAGGACCTCAAGGACAAGCGAATTCTCGAATGGGGTGCAGGCCAGTCAACGATGTGGTGGGCCGCCCGAGCCCGAGAGGTCGTTTCGTTCGAGGCGGATCAAACGTGGTTCAAGTTCGTCAGTGGTCGGATTCCAAGCAACGTGAAGTTAGGTCTGGTCGACGAGCGCCTCAATAAGGTCCCACCAGACTTGCTAAACGACAAATTCGACATTGTCGTCGTGGACGGACTCGACCGCGTGGCCGCCGCGCGGATCTCGGTTGACATGCTCGCTGAAGATGGAGCGCTCATCATGGATGACTCTGAGCAACCGTGGAGTCCGCAGGGCTATCCAATCCTGGACTTCATGAGAGAGCGCGGGTTTCAGCGAATCGATTTTTTTGGCCATGCCCCGGCCGTAATCCGCCGGCATTGCACATCCGTGTTCATCAAGCAGCGGTGCTTCTTATTGGCGGGCACCGAGATTCCGCGACAGTACGACTGACAATCCGGCGATCCCGTGGGACAAACGCCTCTTACCGTGCTGGCGATCAACTGGCACAGCGGGCTCTCCGCAGCGCTTTACAGCGGCGGCGGCCGCCGGGCCCGAGCCATTCTTGGTGGGCTGGCTCGACGTGGGCACCGAATTCACGTCGTGGACGTGGCGCCGTCGGTAACCGACGGACTGGCCGAAATCGCGTCCACTCGCACGATGCCATCGTGGTTGCGTCCCCGTCTGGCTGAGACCTCCTCGGTCGAGAAGGCCGCCGCTTTGGCCTACGGCTCGATCCGCCTCTCCCACCTCGCACGGGATGCGGCCAGACGAATCCATCCGGATGTTGTCTACGTCCCAGCGGCCGAACTTCTGCCGGCTTTACTCGCCGGGCTTCGAGCGAGTCGAACCAGCACGCGACCCGTACCGCTTGCGGCATGCGCCACCACCATCGTGCGCTGGAAGCCCCATGGAGCCGACGTCATGCTGCACCTCGTTCGCCGCCTTTTACGGCAGGCTACAGCGACCATCGTCCTTGGCCCGGTCGTGGCCCAGAAGCTGGCCAGCGAGGGATTCCCTGGACGCGTCCTTGTCGGGCTCACTGGCGTTGATCGTTCGCCAACGCTATCGGGCCCTGAAACAGACAGACGCCTTTTCTTTCTGTCCAGGGTGGTTCCGGAAAAGGGCGTGGCCGACGCGCTGGTAGCGTTCGCTCGCATTCCTACGCGGCACGGAGCGGTTCTCGAGATTCGCGGTAGTGGAACCGCGCGAGACTGGCGACGCGTCGAGGCTCTCGGCTCGGAGTTGGGTTTGACTGACTCTCTTCGCCTCGGCGGCACGATCGGTACTGATAGCGAGAAATGGAAACTACTTGCCGAGTCATGGGCCTTCATTGCCCCAAGTTACATGGAGCACTTTGGGATCGCGGTGCGCGAGGCACTGAGTGCGGGACTACCGGCCGTAATCTATGATTTACCGCCGTTCGATGACCTGCGGGGCCATCCTGGACTGTTCGCGGTGCCCCTCGGCGACGTCGCATCGCTCTCGCAGGCGGTCCAACGAGTTCTGCGGTTGACTCCCGGTGAACGCTCCGCGCTGATAGCGGCCGGACGCGAGCTTAGCGTCGGACCTACCTGGCACGAGGCGGTCGAGCGCGAAGAGCAGCTCCTGTTGGAGATTGCGGCGACGCGTCCTGACTAGCGATAGTCGGGCCACTGTTGCGCTGTGGCGAGCGCAAGGCCAGGTAGAGTCGCAGATAGCTCTCGCACATGTTGTCGACGGAGTACACGCTAACAGCACGCTCTCGAGCTGCAACCGAAAGCTGTTGGCGGTACGGTGGATGTCCCAGAACCTCGCCGATCTGCTCGCTGAGCGCGTCGACACTTCCAACTGGGTGGATCAGCCCAGAAGAAGCAACCATCTCGGCGAACGCGCCGGCACTGGAGGCGAGGACCGGAAGGCCGCATGCCATCGCTTCCAGGACGGCCATGGGGAATGTGTCGGATCTTGCCGGGTGACAAAAGGCGACGGCAGACCTGTACAGGGTGGGAAGTTCCTGGCGCGGAACGCGCCCCAGGAAACTGACGGATGATTCCACGCCGAGGTCACGGCTCAGTCGCCGCAACCTGTCGAGTTCTGGCCCGTCGCCCGCGATCATCGCATGTACCGTCGGAAGTTGAGGCTTGACACGAGCGATGGCCCGAATCAAAACGTCAGTTCCCTTACGGGCCAGCAGGGCGTGCACACAGACAATCCTTCCGGGCACCGGCGTAGCGTTTTCCGGAGAAAACAACAACGGGTCGACGCCCATCGGAATAACTACAGCGTCCGGCCGCTCTCGAGGTACGTTCGCCGCAGCCTCTACCGTCACAGCGTCCGCCAGTCTCATGGTTCGACGCCATAGCGCTCGGGCAATGGGGGCTACAGTTTGACCAAACACCTTGCCCGCGAGCTGCTGCCGCGAACTGGCTTGCGCTGTGCCAAGCCATATCGACCACCCTTCCGGTGAGCTGACCGCCTCGAAGCTCGGCATCGGCCCATACACGAACGGCACCGGAAGACGCGGCAGCAAACTTGGAGACGCGGGTCCGCAGGGTCCCATGTGATGCACGGCAAGAACGTCATGACGTTGCAGCTCGCCCATGACGACCCTTCGTGAGTAGGTATAGAGCCGTACGCGATCCAACAGTCGACCCATCGGCGTCGCCGGCATTTTCCCTGCCAGTAACTTGACCGTGACCCCGGGCGACCACTTCGACTCGCTTGAGACGCGCCGCGCCACCACGGTGACCCGAATTCCGCGCCGACTTAGTCCTTCCACCAATCGCCAGGGGCGCTCGGGATCAGATCCGTACTCCGGTGACACCTCGTAGCCAGCGGGAGCCAGCACGACAGAACCATTTGCGGTCACAATGGCTTGTCAGTAAGCTGGATTGCGGGACGAGCCAATGGCTCAGATGATCGCTTTCGAGCCTCAGCGTACAGACCGGCAAGTTGAGCGACAACGGAAACCGTCAGGGCAAGCATTGCGAGCGCTACCTGGAACTCAGTAATCGAATAGGCATTTTCGCTGCCGGACCACCATCCAACGGCTTGTGATATCGCCGCAATCACGATCAAAGCGATCCCGACCAGGGCAGCTTGAAAAGCCACACCCTGCGCCGGGCGGTCGCCCTCAGGCAGATCCTCGGTCGTCGAGTTCGGATGAACTCCGCGTCGTTTCCTCAGCCATACCCCGAGCACGATGAATGCCACCGTTAGCGCGAAGCCAACTCCGAGCCCCTCCCATGGGGCCGTGGAAAACCGAAAAGTCACCGTTCCGCTCAGGTTTGGAGCCCAGTAGAGATTGAAGATGCTGTCCCCTCGCAAGTGGGCAGATGCCGAAGTCATGCTCCAGCCAGAGTCGTAGGTGCGGCGGAGTTCGACCCAATGGGCTCCGGACGGCGCGCCTTCTGCGGTCAATCCTTCGGCGCCGGAGACGGTCGGCGGTAATCCGGCGGCGCGCTCTCCCTGGAGGACTTCCATTGCAGGGCTCGACCATGCAACCAAAGGGCCAAGGCGGCTACCCTCTGTCGCGGTCAGTCGCGCCAGTCCGGGTTGCAGGTTGGCCGGGCCGTAGATGCTCCACCCGTAACTCGTCGACGAAGGGACAAGTCGAGGCAATATCGCTGGCTGCGTCCCGATGGAGATTGGCAAAGTCGGCGCAACGGCTTGCGCCAACAGGGCAAAGGAACCGCCAGACCTCAGGTTGTAATAGCCCTCGACCCCTGGCACGACTTCGATGGCCGGACCCGGCACGCTTGCCCCTGGGGAAGTCAGGTCACCAAAGCGGTAAATCCCTGGAATGTTCAATGCCTGCAATGCGGGTAGCGCGTCCTTAGTTCTCTGAACCGACCCGTCCACGACGGCCACGGCTGCTGACAGTGTGACCGGGCGCACGTCGCCATTTATTTGCCAAACTGCCAGCGCCGCAGAGCCCGTCCCGAGAACCCGGGGCTGGCCGAGGATCTGGCCGATGCTTCCCAACAACGCTTGATAGCTAACGTCTACCGGAAGCGTCCCCACCTCGTCGCCCGCCGGAGCTACGACGTAAGCAACACCGAGGCGGTCCAGTAGGTATGGAAACAGCTCAGGGTCCAGATAGCAAAAGTGCAACAAAGAGCTCGGACAGTAGGGAGTCAATACGTCGTTGTAGTCCAACCCCGACAGCTCCACCAGGGGATGCGCCGGGGACGCGACCGGAAATAGATGCCTGACGGAATCACGCGTGCTTCCGACAGATGCTCCGCCAAGCCAAAGCGCCGGTCCCGACCGACGATCACTCTCCAGCATCTTGGTTAACGCGATGAATGAGCTGGGCTCCTGCCAGGGCTGAGTGGTGTAACCAGTCTGCCCAGTCAGGACCGGTATAAAGTTGTTCGCCGAAAGTGCCGTGATAGTCAGCAAGCCGGCGACTGCGGCTATCTGAGGCAGCCTTTCGAGCTCCCGCTTTGCAGGGGAAAGCACGGTACCGAACACAGGCGCGAGCCCTCGTAGAAAAGGCGAGAGCCCTCCTAGGACCCTTAGCGTTGCCGAGACGAACCGATTCGGTGGTTTGGTAAGTCGCATCAGGGTGCGATATAGACCTTCACGCGTTATCGAGCTGCGTTCACGCCCGTCGTACTGAGAGACGAACCTCCCGTCGTGGGTGACGAAGACATCAAATCTCGTTGCTCGCACTAAAAGGGGATGAACTCGTATTTGGTCGGCCGGTACTCTTTGGGAAAACGCTGGCGGGAATTGCCGACGTGCGAGCGCCTCCATCGGGTGAATCCTGATCCCCCCGAGCTGCCGCAGGCACATAGGGATAAGGACCGCGTAGCTCAGGGCGACGATAAAGAAGAGCTTCGATGCTTCCCGGAAGAGCGACCAACCGGGGAAGTGGTAAAAGAGCCAGTCGTAGACTCCTCCGAAGGGCGGATTGTCCTGCTTGATCAGGAACGCAGACATCAGCGCAGCCAGACAAAGCCACAGCACCTCCCGCTGCCCGCGCCGGATCAGCAGTACGGCGAAGGCAACGAGTGGAAAAACAAAGAACACTGGATTCAGCACGACAACGTGGAAGATAGTCGGTGCCGCCCCGGTCCAGAACGGGTGGGCCCCCGTGATTCCGTGGCTGATCCTCATGAAGGCTTGAAACGGAGCGCTCGCGATCGGAAGCCCGTGATCGCCACGGTAAGTTGCAAGGGGAACGAGCCAGTACAACTGGGTCCCGAGAAGAATAAGCGCAGGTAAGGCGGCGAGCCTCGCCCGGTGAACCGCAATGCGGAAATCCGGTTGATGGATGATGAGAATGAGCAGGTAAAGTGCGCACAGTAGCCCCGTTAGATAGGTGATCCGCACCTCGTAGGCCGCTTGGACAGCCACCAGCAGGCCAGCAAGAAGGGCATCGGCTACGGACAGCCGGCGAAGGGCGCGAACGAAGGCCCACAACACGAGCGGTGCCAGGACCGCCGCCATTGCGACAAGAAGCTGGCCGCCGGTCGACACCAGGAGCAGGTATGTGCTCGATGCGTAAATCAGCGCCGAGAGAAGTGCCCAACGGGGCGACCTTAGAATCTCGCCCGCAAAAAGCCACGGGGCGAAGAATGAGAGAGCTGCGAAGGGCCAGAAAAAGGCGAGCTTCTCGCCCAGTCCCCACGTCACCCCCACGTTTCTGAGCAGACCAAGCGCGGCCTCGACGGGAAATACGTACGAACCGGCGAAGTCCTTGACACCAAATCCCGTCGTCGGATCCCAGACAGTAGGCCATGGAAACCAGGTGCGGAGCTTCTCATCGCTAGCCCAACTCCAATCTCCGGCGGTCAGCGGAGTTGTGGTGAGCCATTGGTAGTGAACGAGCAGGCCAGCCACGACCAGCGATACGGGAATCCAAGGGATGCGAAGTCGTGGGAGTCGCCAGCCGATTAGGCGTCGCCACTTTGAGCCGAGAGCCGACTTCGGCAAAGCTAGGCGAGGAGGCACCGCGATGGCTAGCAGTTCGGTGTTTGGTTCCCTTGGGCCAGAGGTCACCCCGGACCGCCAGCCCGGCGGGCCGACGTCACAAAGCCCCACGTGGACGCCGTGAGTTCCATGCCCTTTAAGCAGAAGAGGCCGAGGGTCAGCACTGGATGAAGAGCCAAGCGACGCCAATGCCTGATAAATGCAGACCTAAAAACGAGGTTGGCCTGGCGAAGCGCGGTCGCGCCGTACTTGGCGTGGTACGCACTGAAGGAACCTGCGTAATAAGCCTTTTTGGCGAGCCACCTCCGTAGAATGATCCGCCCCTCATCGTGGATGATCACGCTCTCAGTACGCGGCAGACGGAAGCCCTGGGCGACTCGCCGGCTCAAGTCCCAATCATCGCCACCGATCAGTCGCTCGTCATATCCGCCTACCGACTGGAATTTCCGCTGATCAATAAACCGCGCTGCCTCAATTAGGTCGTCTCCTACGTAACAGGCGCGCTCGTGGGCTCGGCACTTGGCCCAGAAGCCCACACCAGTGCTGGTCTCTGGAATCACGACAGCCGGCGCCTCGGAGGCAGCCGCAGCGGCTAAGCAGTCTGAAACCACCCCGGGCGAGAGCACCATGTCCGAATCGATGAAGAGCAGGAAGCGGCCCTGAGCGATGAGGGCGCCTCGATTGCGTTGCGCCGTTCGCTCGGGCCCCCAATCCACGACGTGGTCCGCGAGCTCTTGGGCCACTCGAACGGTTCCATCGCCCGACTTGTTGTCGACAACGATCAACTCGATCTTCGGATAGGTCTGGGCGCGAACGCTCGACAGGCAGGCACGAAGCGTACGGACGGAGTTCCGCGTTGGAACAATGACCGAGACGGTAGGCAGGGTCGAGCTGGCCGACTTAGGGACCGGGTGCTCGATGTTAAGCATTGGCTCGGGCTAGCGCCTCCCGGAAAAGTGACGCGGTCGCATCAAAGGAGAGCCTTCTGACCGACTCCTTGGCAGCCGCGGCGATGCGCCGGTAGAGGGGCTGATCATTCCACAGTTGCACCATCGCCTTTGCCAGCTCGGCTGGCAGCGGCGGAACGACTCGGCCGGTTTCCCAGTCCTTCACCGCATCGCGCAGGCCGGGCGCATCGTACACGACCGACGGCGTGCCAAAGGCGGCGGCTTCGCTTGTTGCCAAACCCCAACCCTCCCGAACGGATGACATGAGTAACATATGTGCGGCTGACATCCGCTGAGCCTTTTCGTCGGCAGAGACCCTCCCGCAGAATTCGACCTTGTCCGCCACTCCCAAATCTACCGCTTGACGTTTGAGCTGCCGAACATAGGATTCATTGCCGTCTCCGATTAGCCACAACTGACCGTCGCCAATTTCTTGGTGGAAGAGCGAGAAGGCTCGCAGGATATCGGGAACCTGCTTCGACGGGACCAATCGGCCCACGAATAGGAATGTGGGTACCGACAGCTTCCGCTCAGCGTCCTCACGCGATGGCTCGATTCCAATGGGTAAGACGGTGATTGGACCACTGAACCCCAGATGGCGCAGGTCGTTCTCCGTCGACTTCGAAATCGTTAGGACTGGGGTCTTTCGATACACCTTCAAATATTGCGGCTCAGCAGCGTAGCCGAGTGCATTGAGGGGAAACGGACTCTCGTACCACCAGACTTCTCGGGCCAGCTGGAACACCAGCATCCTTTTTGGGATGTCGGACCACAGGGGAGTGAAGAACGGCATTGTGTTTACCTCATCGATGAGGATGTCGAACCGCTTGCTGTGGGAGTTCCGGTAATGGCCAAACGCTTTCCAGTGAACCGTCCACTGCCTTCCCTGGCGGACTAGCCGAATTCCTTCGACCTCCTCTTCGGCTGCGGCGCCCGGAAACGCGGCGCTAAACCACTCGACTTCGTCGCCGGCCTCCACGAGACGCCGCGCCACCTCGAACGTAAACGTCTCTGCCCCGCCTGCGCGCGGATTCTTTGGATCTCGCCAATTGAGGATTAGGATCCGCATCGCTCACCCGAATCAGGGTTTCTGAGGTGCCGCCTCCTCACCAAGCAAGACCTCCTTCCGTCGGCGGCGATAATACCGAAGGATCCGAAGGCGATAGAAAATAGCCGCGGTATCCCAGAGCACTCGCCATACGGCGCCGGTATCGACCGTGCTCTCGAAGTGGTAGTCGAGATTGACTGGAGCTTCCATCACTTTGCGGTAGCCGAGCGTGCGGGCGACCACGAGCAGCTCGAGATCAAAGGCGAATCGCTTGACAGCTAACAGAGGGAAGACATCTGCGAGAACCTGTCGACGAAAGACCTTAAGGCCAGTCTGCGTATCCCGCAAATTGAGGCCGAACAGGACTCGAATCAATAACTGGTAGGCAAAACTTTGAACGCGACGAAAGAGCGGATAGTGCACACGCGACAGGGGATGGCGCTTCGAGCCGATCACTGCATCGCAGTCAAAGCCTTCCACGACAGCGATGAAGGCCCCGATGTACCTTGGGTCGAGTTCCATGTCGGCGTCGATAAAGGTGACCAGTTCGCCGCTTGATCGGCTTACGCCGCAGCGGAGCGCATAGCCCTTGCCCATGTTTACGTTGTATTGCACGACCTTGACACGGGAAGAAACCACCCGCTCGGCTTCAACGACGGTGTCGTCCGTGTTCCCGTCCGAGACAACGATTACCTCGTAATTGATTCCCAGGTCGTCGAGCTCTTTCAGGAGCTTACGGAGGTTAGCTGCGATGTGCTTGGCCTCGCGATAAGCGGGAATGACGACAGACAGGCGGGTGCCCGGTGACGAGACGGTGTTGGTCGATGGGACAGTAAGCCGCTCCGGCAGCCGGTCGAGCACTTCGACGCTCACCTCATTACCTCATCACCTCAGCCACTCGAGCGGTAAGTGCAGCCGTCGTCGTGCCGTCACCTAGATCGGCCGTACGTCGCTCGACAGTCAAATACATTCCGAGCAGTCCGATAACCAGTACGGCCATGCTAGCGTCCAAAATCCCAATCACCTGCATCACGCTTCCGTGCCACCGGATAATCAGAATCGGCTCCAGCGCTGCGATTGGTACCAGTAGGTTCAGGAACATTCGCTTACCGCGCGATTGATGCGTTGCCGTCAACACCGCGGCAGCCCCTAAGAGCGTCATACCAAGTGCGTACCAGGGAAGGTACTCTGCGCCTCCGACATAGAGCTGACCGGCAAACGCGGTCAGCAATGGCTTGGCTCCCAAACTGATCACCAGCAAAGCGACTCCTCCCCCCCCCGCAACCAGGCAGAGCGACACCAGGATAATGGGAAGACTGGTCCTGCCCTGACTCTCCCGAAATACAATTTTCGGGAACAATACGGCAGCAACTCCACCTGCGCCCCAGAAAATGGCACGACCGAGGGCCGCCACCGCACCATACTGGCCGGCGATGCCGGCGGGAAAGAAGTGCTTCACTAGGAGAACGTCGGCACTCAATAGGACCGCGAGCGCAAGCGTGCTGGGCAAGATGACTGCAAGATAAGCAAGAGCTGGGCGCTGCCAGCGCCATCTGGCCTTGAGCGCGAGCTTGCGGCGGACTAGGCCGCGGACAATCAGGTAGGTCAGCGCTCCCGCGAGGGAAATCCCAACCACGACGCCGACTGGGCCGAGCAGAAATCCGATCGCGACTGCAGCGACCAACTTGAGTCCGGCTTGTCCCGCCGCGATCCCGGCGAAGGCCGCAAAGCGCTGCTCCCCCTGCAGTTCTCCGAACAACAGCGGCAATGCAAAGGTGAAAGGCATACCGAGCGCAGCGGCCAACAGGAACTCGATCGGAACGTGAAGGAAGTTGCTCAGCAAGGGCGAGGCTGGGACGAGGACGATCGTTAGACCGCAGCCAAGAAGGAGCAAGATGCGATTGCCATCACCCAGAAGGGCCGCGCTTGCGGCGTAATGCCCACTTGCACGATCCCGGCTTGCTTCCCGAGCCATGAGCAACGTAAGCGCGCTCCCGGGCAGGCCAATAACTGTGATAAGCGTGACGACGGCGAAGACCCCGCCGTACGCAGCTGGGTCCAATCGGTGGCTGATAACAGACTGAAAAGCAAAGCCCAAGACCCCCGCAAGAATCGAGCCGGCGGTGACTATGAGGTTGTGACTGACGATGCTGTCAGCTCGGAGTGGTGATAATGGGCGTGCCCCCAACCAGGATTTCCTCCCTATCAGAACCGCAATAGCGGGCGCAAGCAAATATAGGCGACCACAGCAGGCTCGTCAACCTCGAGGTGTTAAGAGATATAGCCACTGCGCCGCGATCCCTTTCCGAACCTTCCAAAAGCGTGATAGCCAGCCTAACAGGGGAACGGAGTAGGAAGGCGAGCATTCCTTTTGTATGGGCTGCCGGGCTGGTCGCACTGGTCGCGCTTCCTTGGCTTGCTCCGGGATTCCTTTTCGGCACCGATTGGCCTGGCCCTAGGAGGTTCGACTGGCCCGCCGAACTTGCGAGTGGAGTCCCGATTCAAGCGCTGCTTGCTATAGCCTCCGCCGCCGTGTCGGCTGAGATTGCATCCAAGCTCCTACTTCTCGGCGTCCTCTTTACCGCGGCATTGGCCGCTTACCGGGCACTGCCGGTCGGCGACTTCGTTCCGCGGGCGGCTGCTTCGGTGATATACACGGTGAACCCGTTCGTCTACGGCCGCCTCCACTACGGCCAATTCTTCCTGCTTGCGGGATACGCGCTCCTTCCGTGGGTTACCGCACGAGTCTTTCGATTAGTCGTCCAACCAAGTTTCCGTAATGGTTTTGTCCTATCCCTCAGTCTCGTGCTGGTGGCGGTCTTCACGTTGCATCTGCTGCTACTGGCGAGCCTCTTGTTAGCGACGTCATCCGCAATGTTTCTCGGCCAGCGGCGAAGTCTCGCTTATGTCCTTGGCCTTATCCGCGGTCTCGCGACCTGTACGTGCTCCTTTGTCATCCTGAGTGCCTACTGGCTGATTCCGTACCTGGCAGGTCGAAGCGTCGAAGGCAAACTCATCGCCCAAGTCGGCTCCTCGGACCTTGGCGCCTACAGTTCTGTACCCGATCCATCACTTGGACTGTTTCCGAACTTGATCGGACTGTACGGTTTTTGGGCCGAGAACGTCCAGCGGTTTCCCTCTCTCAAGCTCTTCGTGCCCTATTGGTATCTCGCGCTTCTCGCGCTGCTTGCACTCGCGGCAATTGGCACTGCGTCCGTCTTTCGTGCGCATGCGTCAGCCCAGCGCGAGCTTCGTTGGTGGGTGCTGAGTGTCCTGCTCGCTGGGATCATCGGGATGCTCCTAGAAGCAGGTGTGGCAGAACCGCACATGGCGCCGGTCGTGCGATGGCTCGACGCCGTGTTCCCTCCATATCGAGGGATGCGCGACGCGGGAAAATGGGCGGCACTGCTGGCGTTGGTGTATGCGCAGCTTGTGCCACTCGGCGTGATGGCCATTCGAAATTGGTTGCGCAGCCACTCGCGACGTATTCCAGCCTTTGCAGGCGCGGCGCTCTCCGGCCTCGCGATCGCGCTTCCGCTCTACTACGGCAACGGCGTCCTGTTCGGAATGCATGGCGAAATCCTGCCATCGATGTATCCCGAGGGCTGGTATGCGGCAGACCGCCTTATGGCTGCGGATCCCAACCACGAGCGAGCTCTCTTCCTGCCCTGGCATCTGTATCTCCGGCTTTCATTCGTCCGCAATGTGAACTCAGTGATTGCCACGCCGGCGCCAGGCTTTTTCTCGGTTCCTGTCGTCGTGAGCGCCGACCCCGAAGTGGGTGGGTTTACGCCACCCGGCGACCCCGAACAACAACTAATCACGAGCCTGGTTTCGACTGGGAGCAGTGCTGACTGGGCCAGAGCCCTTGCGGCGCGCAACATCAAATACGTCCTGGTGGCGAAGGAGATCGATTCGGAGCGGTTTGCCTTCTTTCCACACGAGCCGGGATTCGTGAGGATTTTAGGCGACGACAATATCGTCCTGTATCGCAACGAGCTTTTACCTTAGAGTCCCCTAACAAACCACGCAGGGTGGTCGAGCTTACGTTCGCTTGACAGGCTATTCGGCCGATGCTATCTTCGCAACGATCCGCGCAATTCTGCGTATGCGTGCGATCATGAGTGGTCATTGGATTCACTTATCGCCCACCAGGAAAGGAGGGGGTATGCGACTGCACCGGAATGGTCTCGGCGTCCGCTTTGGACTTCCTGCGTCGATCGTCGGAGCAATCCTCGTATTCAGCATCATCAGTCCGGCTCGCTTCCATCTGTTCGGCACGCCGCTGGGATACGGCTATGGATACGGCCCGACTCCGACGCCGTTCGTAGCCGATATCAATCCCACGAATGGACCGCCGGCTGGCGGCCAGACTGCGGTCATTGACGGAAACAATTTCGCGGCTACGGTCACAGTGAAGTTCGGCGGGACTCCGGCCACGGTCGTCAGTCACACTGCCACTGCCATCACGGTCACAACCCCTGCGAGTACTGAAGGCATCTACAACATCACGGTCAACAATACGGGCGGCGGTGTCTGGACGAAGACCAATGCGTATGTGTACACCAACGGTGTCTACACACTTGACGCGTTCGGCGGTGTGCACGCCGACGGGACCTCGCCGGCCAAAACGTCCGGGCCGTACTTTGCCTCTCAGCTGGCGCGAGCGGTAGTCCTGCTGCCGCAGGGTGGCGGCGGATTCGTGCTCGACGGTTGGGGCGGCATTCATCCTTGGGGCACCGGGAGTATCTCGCCAGTGCAGCCGAGCGGCTCCGCCTACTTCAAGGGCTTCGATATCGCCAGAGACATCGTTTTGACGCCGACCTCGAATGCGGCTGCGTCGTCGGGCTACACGCTTGATGGTTGGGGCGGGATCCATCCATTTGGCGGCGCTCCGGCAATCGCTGCTGGCGCACCGTACTTCAAGGGCTTTGACATCGCCAAGAAGATCGTCCTGCTGCCCGACGTCAGCGGTGGCTACCTCCTCGATGGCTGGGGTGGCATCCATCCCTTCGCTACCGGTAGCAATAGCAAGCCGGCCGCGATGCTGAACTTCGGTTACTTCAAGGGCTTCAACATTGCCCGCGACTTCCAACTGCTTCCCGGCGCCACCGCGACCGCTGCCGCCGGATTCACCCTCGACGGCTACGGCGGGATGCACCCGACTAGCACCGCCGCAGGCAATCGGCCCGTGACTCCGACCGATCGCCCGTACTGGGGTTGGGACATCGGTCGCGCCCTCCGATTCTCTCCCGGCACACCCGGATCAAATCCGCAGGGATGGATCCTGGATGGTTGGGGTGGGATCCACGAGGTCAACGACTCTCCCGAACTCGCACCCTTCGCTTACTGGAACGGTAGGGACATCGCTAAGGGGATGGATCTCAACTAGCTAGCAGCTAGCGTCCGAGGAGGCGGCCAGCCCGACGGCTGACCGCCTCTCTTCTTTTCAGGGCATTCGCCTGGCGAGCCACGTGCTCTCATGACGCTCTCATCTAGAGGCGCTAGCATCCCTCTCTAAACAGCGCCTAAAAAACGGGCGCAACACAAGCGGGGAGAGCACTGGTGGAGTTTGGCTAAGAAGACAGTTGTCGTGCTGGGCGTCGACGGCTACCTCGGCTGGGCGACTGCCCTTCACCTGTCTCACGCCGGACATCACGTCGTCGGCATCGATAGCCTT
>Ga0209526_10000989_pt1 | contig 18788 bp, 18 predicted proteins | sample JacPinW_OM2H0_M1_FD_188566 | JGI IMG/M metagenome (GOLD analysis project Ga0209526, IMG submission 188566) | Forest soil microbial communities from Algoma, Ontario, Canada - Jack Pine, Ontario site 1_JW_OM2H0_M1 (SPAdes) (version 2) | ecosystem: Environmental > Terrestrial > Soil > Boreal... | reverse complement strand
AGAAACCCGAGGACCTCGCCTTTGGCAACAGTGAACGTGATGTGGTCGACTGCGAGTTTCGGACCGAAACTCTTCGTCAGCTTATCAACGTTAATCATATCGGGAGGTCATCGTGGACGTTCCTTTTCGGGAAGGGAGCTTAAGACAAAGCGCGAGCCTGTCCCTTTGTCAAGCAGCGGACCGGTTGGATTTCGACGTTGACTTCCAGCTAGTTCACGCCCGAAGGATACCGCTGCACCATGTCAAAAAACTCGATTCCCCGATTAATCTATGCCGCAAGCGAATCCTCGGCTGATATGCTGTACGCTACTCGATTCTTTGTGCCGGATCCGTTCTTATATTTGGAGCAGAACGGCAAAAAGAGCATCCTGCTTTCCGATCTGGAAATCGATCGCGGGCGCCGGGAAGCGAAAGTAGATGAAGTAATTTCGCTTTCTTTGATTCAGCGACCTTTGGAGAAGCGGTTAAAAAAGAAACCAACGATTGAACAGACGATTGAGCGATTTTTACGGCAACGAAGAGTCAGGCGCGCAGTGGTACCGAGCGATTTTCCGCTCGGGTTAGCGAATGCACTCAACGCTAGTGGGATTAAGCTGGAGCCGATATCCGGTTTATTCGATCCGGGTCGCGAATTTAAGCGCGATGAGGAGATCAAGCAGCTCCAGCAGGCCATCGCGTTGACTGAAGTAGGATTGGAACGGGCCTATGCGGTTCTTCGGGCATCAGAAATCAAGCCCGGGCGTAAGCTTTTCTGGGACGGCAAGAGGCTCACCTCCGAACTGCTGCGTGCGGAGATCGAATGCGCCATTCTGCGGGCCGGTGGAATTCCGATGAACACGATTGTGGCCGGTGGCGATCAGGCCTGCGATCCCCACGAACGCGGTTCCGGGCCACTCGCGGCCAATTCGTTAATCATTCTCGACGTGTTTCCACGAGCTGCCGAGACCGGTTATTACGGCGACATTACGCGGACAGTCCTGCGCGGCAAAGCAAGCGAGGCGCAAAAACGTCTTTGGCATACAGTGCTGGAAGGCCAGGCTTACGCGTTGAAAAAGATTCGCCCGGGTCTTTCCGGTCAACAGCTGCAAAAAGAGGTATCCGATTTATTTACGAACCGCGGCTTCCCGACCGAAGTTCGCGAAGGCCGCTGGACCGGATTCTTTCATGGGCTCGGTCATGGGCTCGGATTGGAAATTCATGAATCGCCGCGGATTGCCGCCACGAAATTCAAGAACGGCCAAGTGTTCACCGTGGAACCTGGTCTTTATCTCCCGAATGTCGGCGGCGTGCGTCACGAAGACGACGGCGTGGTGACGGGCAACGGTTTCAGAGTGTTGTCGAAATTTCCGAAGGTGCTGGAGCTGTAGTTACAGGTTACAAGTTGCGGGTTGCGGGTTACAGGTTGCGGGTTACAGGTTCGCCTTACGCCGGCGATCGTATTTGCGTCCGCGCTTTTCGGATCCGCCCAAATAGCGACTTAGCCCACCCAGCAGCCGGCCCGCTGAAATGCCCATGGTGTCCAGTTCTTCATACCTGGATTGTGGAACCAGTCCAACGTCGAGAGAATAGATCAACTGTGCCCGTAATTCGCCCACAGAGCCCTTGGAAAAGCTCAAGAATTGGATGAATTCCGCATTCCCATCGCGCTCGTATCCTTCAGCGAAATTCGAAAGGACCGAGATTGAAGCCCGCTCCATTTGATTTGCCAAATTTCGATTTGAGGCAAACGAAGGAGTTCGCACTAACAATCCTGTTTCTCGCACAAAAGCTCGGCATGCTTTGAATGCGTCGAAATCCTTAAAATCATTTACTTTTGCCATTTTTGGAATCTTACCAGGTCCGCTGAATATAACAACATAAAATAAGTGTGTTTCTAATATTGTAGCGCGGCAAGTGAAAACCCCGCAACTTGCGATCTCTAACCCGCAACGTTACGGGCAACCGCCGACGAAAATATGACAGCCGGCGTAAGGCGAACCTGTAACTCGCAACTTGTAACCCGCAAACCTAGTACGCGAACAGCGCCAGCGAGAAGATCAATGCACCCCAGAGTACGCCCAGGCCACTGAGCGCACGCCAGCGTAAAACCGACTTTGTGATCCAGTTGATTTGGTCACGCAAAAGGTATGGTTTACCAACCCAGAACATCCCGAGCGTTAGCCAGATATAAGCTAGGACTACCAGAAGTAGTCGAGAACTCTCCGATCGAAGAAACGCCGCCGACAAGATGGGTTCGGCCACTAGCATCGCCAGAATACCTATTGCGCGCGCCGCCAGGAATTCTTCAACGAATAAGACGGTAAGGATAAACAATACTGGTACGGCCACCTGAAGATAAACTCGCAGCCAACCAAATTCCTCTAGATCGACGCAAGAGACCAACCAGAAGCACCACACCGCGTCAAGCGCCAGGATCCCGATTCCGGCAGATTTCGAGCGAGGAAGTTTGATCAGCCATTTTTGGGTTTCTGCCGTCCGCATCAGCGCATACAAATGTCCGACGATCAAGGCGGCGCCTACAATGAGGCCGACAATGTGAAGCGTGAAATCGTAGATGCGTGGTGGGTATTCCATGAAGCGACTAATTAAAAAGGATGGCGGGATCTCCGTACAACGTGTATCCGGTCGAACGAAGTATCCGCACTGGGAAAAGCTCACCAACGTGGCGCGGCGAACCTTCGAATACTACAATTTTATTTCCGCGGGTACGTCCCATTAGACGCTCCGGATTGGTTTTACTCGGTCCCTCACAAAGAATCTCGACCTGACGGCCAACCAACGCTTCGCCGCGCCGTTTCGCCCAAGAGTTTACCAACTCCAAAAGATCGTGATTGCGATCTTCTTTGGTCTTTTCCGCAATCTGCATCCCGAGTTCAATTGCAGCCGTATCTCGTCGTGGCGAATACTTGAAAACGAATGCATTATCAAAACCGACCCGATCAACGAGTTCATAAGTTTGGCGATAATCGTCATCGGTCTCTCCCGGAAAACCCACTATAATGTCAGTGGTAATCGCGATATCCGGTGACACCGCTCGAATGCGGTCAACCAAGTCGAGATATTTGTCATGAGTATAGGTGCGGCGCATAGCTCGCAGAATTCGATCGGAACCAGATTGCAGTGGGAGATGAATATGTTCCACTAACTTTGGCACGCGGCCAAAAGCTTCGATAAGATCCTGACGAAAACCGATCGGATGGGGAGATGTAAAGCGGATGCGCTCGATTCCGGGCACCCCTTGTACCGCCTCAAGCAATTGTACGAATGGGCTTTTGCCGTCCATCTTGGGAAATTCGTGTCGTCCGTACAAGTTCACGATTTGGCCCAGCAAGGTTACTTCTTTGATGCCACGTGCCGCCAGCTGCTCCACTTCGGCGACAATTTCGTTGATTGGACGACTGCGCTCATTGCCTCGGGTGGATGGCACGATACAAAAAGAACAATGCATGTTGCATCCCTGCATGATCGAGACGAACGCGCTCACCGTCTTTTGCGCCAGCCGATGATCGCGGATGGTACTCTGCGAGCCGGCCTCTTCCTCCACATCAACAATCGAAAATCGGACGTCGTCCCAGCGTCGCGAGTTTTTTTTGTCTAGTGCCTGTTCGACATATTCTGCTACCCGGTGAAATTTTTGGGTACCAACGACCAAATCGAGGTGAGGAACGTCCTTAAGCAGCGAAGATCCGCGGCTCTGTGCCATGCATCCGAGCAAACCGTAAACTATCGGGCGTTGCTGCGATAGGGAGCCAAGCATTCCGATTTTGCCCAGAGCTTTCTGTTCGGCCAAGTCTCGAACGCTACAGGTATTGAGCAGAATGACATCTGCGTCTTGAGCATCCGCGGTGATTTCATGACCACGGGCAATGAGCATCTGCGCGACTTGTTCGGAGTCGCGCTCGTTCATCTGGCAACCATAAGTTTTGATGTAGACCTTAGCCATTGTCCGCCACGAGAGCGCGTAAACTAACGCGAAACAGAAGGCAAGTAAACGGGAGAGAGGGACAGGAAGGGCGAGAACGCACCCCAACGTCACCGTCGCCACCGTAGACTACGGGTCAGTCCCATTGAGCGCCGGCGCCCATCAACTCACCTTCACGATCGTCGGGAAAAACTCCAATTCCATCAACTATCTGGTTGGGATCGATTACCTGCTGTTAACGAAGACGAATTGAGAGTCGGTTCCTCGATACATCGTGGGTCATGCCCGGGCGCCGCAAGCGGCGCCCGAAAACAACCCATCGCGTTGTTCTCACCCGAACCTTCAAGACGAACTCTTAGCCGCTAACGCTGCTTCATCCCGAGTGCGTTTGCGCTCGATAAATCCGGCGACTACGATGCAAAGTTCATAAAGCAGGTACATCGGCGTACCCATCATCGCCATCGAGAGTGCATCCGGGACTGGCGCGAGAAACGCAGCGGCCAGAAAGATCAGAAGAAAGGCGTAAGCCCTGGTGCGGCGAAGGAGCGCTACCGAAACGATACCGAGTCGCACCAACACCAAAACCACCACGGGTAACTCAAACGCGATGCCGAAGCCGATACAGCATTGGGTCACAAATGAAAAATATTCCCTGACGTTCCAGGTCGGCGCCCAATGCATGTTCATTGCATCATGAAAAAAGAAGCGCAAGGTCGGTGGGAGTACAAAATAGTAAGAGAATAACACGCCGGCCAGGAAGAGGCCGAATCCGATCAGGACTGCTGGCAGCATCGCCTTGCGCTCCTGCGGAGTGAGCGCGGGCAGAACGAATCCTCCCGCGAAATAGATCAAAAACGGGAACGCAATCACAATGCCCGCATAAAACGCGAGTTGAAATGAGATGGTCATCGAATCGGCCACTCCGAACGAAACCAATGTTCGCACCAGATTAGGATCCAATGAACTAAGTGGCGCTTGCATCATCTGTGCGAGCTGACTTCGAAACAGGAACGCGATAGCCATCGCGATACCGAGCGCGAGAGCCATTTTAATAATGACCCAGCGGAGATCTTCCAAATGATCGAGAAACGGTTTGACCGCTTCGGGATGATTCCCTTCTCGAAATTTGAAAAGGTTAGAGATTTTCATCGGATTCCTTAGCTTGCTCACTCGATCAGTCCACGCGCGCAGAGCCGCGCGAAAAGAGCAAGGGTATTGGCATCCTGAATGATGTTCTCTGCCACCATGGAACGCAACTGCTCCAGAGTGAATTCACGAGACTCAGCGATGGTCTCGCTCGTGTCGATTTGAGCGCCGTCTCCAGTTGCTCGAACCGGCCGAGCGAGAAACAGATATTGCTGCTCGTCCGTAAAACCCGGGGAAGCATAGTACCATCCTAGGTCGATCAATTCGCCCACTGCGGTTAGCTCGTATCCAGATTCCTCGGCTAACTCCCGAAGAGCGGTCGCTTTTAAGAGTTCCAGGCCCGGATTCATCGAGTCATCCACCTGCCCCGCCGGAAATTCCCATAACCACTTCTGTACCGGAATCCTGGCCTGATGAATCAGAACAAACCGACCTTCCGCCGTGATCGGGCAAATTATCACCGCTTTCTTCCTCCGGACCACCGTCCAATCGCGCGTGGTCGTTGTCCCTCCAATCGCAACCTTCTCTTGGCGAACTTCGAGATGAGGATTCTGGAAAAGCGTGCGAACCTCCAGCAAGCGCCATCCTTCTTCGTTACTCACGGAGTTTTGCGTTCCACGCTTCTAATTCCGCCGCAACATTTTTTGGCGACGGCGCGCCGATGGCGGTTCGGCTGTGCAGGGCATTATCCAGATTCAATACAGCGAAGACATCCTCGGCGAAACGATCGCTGAACTGACGGTATTCCAGTAGTGTCAGCTCGGTGAATGGACGTTGGTGTTGGATGGAGAAAGCCACGAGCTTGCCGATGATCTCATGGGCTTGCCGAAAAGGAACGCCTCGTTTCACCAGATAATCGGCCAGATCCGTAGCTAACAAACCGGGATCGCTTGCTGCGCTGAGCATTCGTTCCGGTTCGATCTCAATCTCTCGCATCATTCCGGCAAAGACCTCGAGCGTATTCGAGACTTGGTCGAGCGAATCAAAGATCGCCTCTTTGTCTTCCTGCAGGTCGCGGTTGTAAGTCATCGGCAGCCCTTTCAGATTGGTCAGCATGGCAACTAGATTGCCGACGAGTCTGCCTGTTTTCCCACGAGTCAGTTCACATACGTCGGGATTTTTCTTTTGCGGCATCAGGCTTGAACCGGTGCTATAAGCATCACTGATCCGGATAAAACGGAACTCGGCCGACGCGAAGAGGATCAGATCCTCGCTTAGACGTGAGAGGTGAACGCCGACCAGCGAAATCACAAAAAGGAATTCCGCGACGAAATCGCGATCGCTGACCGCATCCATGCTGTTATGCGTGATCTCCGGGAAATCGAGTAGCTCGGCGATGTAAGCCCGGTCCAATTCAATCGTGGAACCGGCGAGAGCACCGGAACCAAGTGGCATCCGGTTAATCCGGGCGCGCGCGTCCCGGAGTCGATCCTTGTCTCGTTCGAGCATCTCCACATACGCCAGCAAGTGATGGGCGAAAAGAACCGGCTGTGCCCGTTGCAGATGGGTGTAACCGGGAAGGACTGCAGCGGAATTTCTCTTGGCCAGCTCCACCAGGGCCAATTGCAATTCCCGAATGCGCAGATCGAGCAGATCTGACTCGTGGCGCAGGTAGAGACGCAGATCGAGCGCAACCTGATCATTCCGGCTTCGCGCCGTATGTAGCTTTGCTCCACTGGGACCGATGCGATCGGTCAGAGCCGCTTCGATGTTCATGTGCACGTCTTCCAGCTCAACCCGAAACGGGAATTTCCCTTCGGTAATCTCCGCTTCAATTTGGCCAAGACCGTTTTCGATCTGGCTGAGCTCTTCCCGAGTCAGAATCCCTGCTCTCTCCAGTGCTTTGGCGTGAGCAATCGAGCCGAGAATATCGAATCGATACAGTCGCCAATCGAACGAAACAGACTCCGAGAAACGCTGCAAAGCAGGTGCTGTCTCCTGGCGAAATCGTCCTTTCCACATTGCGGAAGAAATCTGGCGGAGAGGGGATTAGAAGCAAGAGCAAAGATGCCGAAAGCATTGTGAACTTCAACGGTTTTCATTCTGTTAGCCGAGAGGCTAGGATTTCCGACGGCGGTATTCCAATAGAGCGCTGGCATTGTTCGATAATCAGAACGCATCGTAAGCTAATGCTCCCTCCTGCGTCCCCCTCAACCGACCGTCACTTCGGAAAACAACCCAACGTCAGTGATCGGCACAGGGATTGGTAATGAGCGTTTATCAACCACCTCCCACTTTTCACCCAATCAGGTTTTGATCGTCCTGAGCCAGGACCCGCCCGCAACGCTGTCGGGTAGCGACTGCGGGCTGGGGGATCAGGTTACCATTATGCATCAAAGGTAGCTCGCCCGGTTACAATTCTTGCTTGCAAACTCGACTTCGAGTTGGATGGTTGAAAAACGGTTGATCATGGAGCTTCGGCATTTGCGTTCATTGCTTGTCCTGACCGAAGAATTGCACTTTGGACGAGCTGCCGACCGGTTGGGAATAGCTCAGCCCGCTTTGAGCCGACAGATCCAGCAGCTAGAAGCGGAACTACAGACTCAGCTTTTTAACCGCCCTCCGCGCGCGGTTGCCCTCACCGATGCAGGACGCGAGTTTGTGGAAGGCATTGGCCCGGCGATTCGACAGATAGAAGAGGCGGCCGCTGGTGCAACCAATTTTGCTCGAGCTAAACGAGGAAGGATTCGCGTCGGTTCTTCTGCCAATTTGTCCTCCGATTTTATCCCGGAGCTGCTACACCAGCTTCATCAAGAATCGCCGCTGGTGAGAATCGATGTGAGAGGGCTGTCGGTAGCAGAACAGATTCGGACTTTGCACGCTGCCGAAATCGACGTCGGATTGGCCACTCTACCGATCAATGATCCATCGCTGATCGTTCGCCGCATTTTCAGCGAGCCGTTAGTACTGATGGTCCAAAGGGAAAGCGAGTTCGCCCAGAAGACATTCATTTCGGTCCGCGAGCTAGCCAAAGAACAGTTTATCATTTGTCCTCGTTATCGCCGGGCTGGCTTTCACGAAGTCATTATCGAACTTGCCGGAAAGGTTGGTTTTCGGCCTCGAATTGCCAGCGAAATCGACGCGCCGTCAACCACTCTGGCCCTGGTTGAACGCGGTCTGGGCGTCGCGCTAGTACCTCAGTCCGAATCCTTGACGGCATCGGACCGCGTTCGATGCATTCCGATCAGTCATCCTGCTCTTTTCATCGATATCGGCGCCGTCTGGCGTCGGGAGAATATGTCGCCGGTGCTCCGTTGGTTTATCGATTGTGCCGTTCGAATGGGACGCGAGATAGCGGCAAAGCGATCGCCAAAGCTGGTAGCGTGAGAATTGGTGATCGGCGCTCAATAAGTATGACCGTTCACGGGACGACCGATTACTGCGCGAGTCGGGAATCTCAGCTAACAACGCTCTTGGCTAAGCTAGGGGCTGCCTCAGCCAAACCAAATCCGGCGTGGACCAGATTAGCGCCTTCATCAACGCGGTCCTCATCCACAATCACCGAGATCTTGATCTCTGAGGTGGTGATCATCTGAATATTGATACCGGCTTCCCCGAGCAGCTCGAACATTTTTGCCGCAACTCCGGAATGAGAGCGCATTCCTATCCCAACCACACTGAGTTTGGCAATTCCACCCTGCGCAGAAAAGCTGTGAGCTCCAATCTCGCCAACGAGTGGGCCGAGCAACCGATTGATCTTGGGTAGCTCGTCTGAATGAGTCGTAAAGGAAATATCGGTTGAGCCATCGGCCGAAACGTTCTGAACAATCATGTCGACATTGATGCCTGCGCCGGCAATTGCCGTGAAAATGCGCGAGGCTACTCCTGGCCGGTCTGGAACGCGGTTAACCGTCACCTTTGCTTGGCGGCGATCGACGCTGACGCCACGAATGACCACCTTTTCCATTCCGCTCGTTTCTGCTTTCACGATAGTCCCTGGTTCGTCGTTAAAACTACTGCGTACTTCAAAAATAACCCCAAACTTTTTAGCGAATTCCACTGCTCGCGACTGCATCACCTTCGATCCGAGACTCGACATCTCGAGCATCTCGTCGTAGGAGACCTCGGCGATTTTGCGCGCCTTGTGAACGCTGCGAGGATCAGCGGTGTAAACGCCGTCCACATCCGTACAGATCTGGCAAAGGTCTGCTCCCAAGGCAGCGGCCAGTGCGATCGCCGTCAGGTCGGAACCGCCGCGACCAAGAGTTGTGATGTGACCGTCTAAACTTTCACCCTGGAATCCAGCGACAATGACGATATGGCCATCTTCCAGCAACCGATGTATCCGCTTCGGAGTGATATTAGCGATCTTGGCTTTCGTGTGGACACCGTCAGTGACGATTCCAGCCTGCGCTCCGGTCAAAGAAACAGCCTTTCCTCCCAACGCGTTGATGGCCATCGCAGTGAGCGCGATCGTCGTCTGCTCGCCTGTCGCGAGGAGCATATCCATCTCTCGTTCGCTCGGATGCTCCGCCACTTGGCGAGCTAAGCCGATCAGATTGTCGGTTACACCGGACATTGCCGACACCACCACCACAATTTCATCGCCGGCCGCCTGCGCTTGGAGAATGCGTCGAGCGACCAGGAGGATGCGTTCTGGAGTTCCCACCGAGGTGCCCCCGTATTTCTGAACAATCAAACTCATAACAAACGGTAGACCGCTGCCTTATCGGCCGGGGCCTGATAAGTCTCGATTCCGTGATCTACCACGCTTGCAACGTCCTTGAGCCCGTGGCCGGTCAGTGTGACAGCGATCTTGGTTCCATCCGGTATGCCGGACAATGGACAATTGTCGCAGCGGCGTTCCGGGTCTGCGCACTTCAAAACACCAGCGACCGCAGCAGCGCTAGCCGGCTCCACGAACACGCCTTCTTCCGATGCGAGCCAGCGTTGAGCAGCGAAGATCTGCTCGTCCGTGACGACATCTACTGCCCCGTGCGATTCAAGGAGTGCCGCCTTGGCTCGCATCCGACTAGCTGGATTTCCGATACGGATCGCTGATGCCGCCGTTTCCGGGCACTCAATCACCCGATCATAAAAAAGAGGAGCGGCACCGGCAGCTTGGAAACCAATCATCCGAGGAGTAGTTCCAATGCGCCCGAGCCGAAGGTATTCGGTGTATCCTTTCCAGTAAGCGGTAATGTTCCCAGCATTACCAACCGGCAGGACGTGGGCAAACGGTGCTTCCCCGAGCGCATCCGCAATCTCGAATGCAGCCGTTTTTTGGCCTTCCAATCGATTGGGATTGATCGAGTTCACTACGCCAATTCCGGGCTCGTTTTCGAGTTCACGGACGATCCGTAAGCAGGAATCAAAATTTCCGTCGATTGCAATGACCTTCGCTCCGTAAACGAAGGCCTGCGCCAGTTTTCCCAGCGCAATATTTCCCGCCGGTACAAGCACTGCACATCGGAGTCCAGCACGGGCAGCGTAGGCAGCAGCCGAAGCCGATGTATTACCGGTCGAAGCGCAGACCAATGTCGTAGCGCCGCTCTCGACCGCCTTACTGACTGCGACGGTCATCCCGCGGTCTTTAAAAGAACCAGTCGGGTTCAACCCTTCATATTTCAGATATACCTGACACCGATTGCCCAGCAGTGCTCCGAGCTTAGGAGACTCGATCAACGGAGTCGAACCCTCACCCAGCGTTACTATGGGAGTCGCATCCGTGATCGGAAGCAGGCTCCGGTATCGCTCGATTACGCCGGCATATCGATCGGTTGCTGGACTCATGACAGGATCCAGAGCAGCACCGGCGTATTTTTGACACATTCCAGCTCGCTCATCTCTTCTACCGCTTCCCTCATTCGGCCAAAGGGAGCGTTGTGGATCATCAGGACGAGCGGTACCGCCGTTTCTTCGTGGCTTTCCGGTTGAATGACAGACGAGATGCCAATGTTGTGCGATCCGAGTATGCTCGCGATTTGGGCCAAAACGCCGGGACGATCATCCACGGTCAAGCGCAAATAAAATCCCGAAACGACGTCCTCTGTAGGCAAACACTTTCCGTACAAGCCGTGCGGAGTAAATCCGAATGCTTTCCCTCCAGAATCGATCCAAATAGCTGCTTGTGCCAAATCGCTGATAACCGCACTTGCGGTCGGATCTTGTCCCGCTCCGCGCCCATAAAACAGGGTATCACCCACGATGTCGCCACGTACCATCAATGCGTTAAATACTCCGTTCACCGACGCAAGGACGTGACCTTTTGGCACCAAAGTTGGATTCACCCGCACCTCAATTCGTGCATTCGAATCCGCTCGGATGGTAGCCACTAACTTGATTCTGTATCCGAGATTTTCTGCGAATCGAATGTCCGCTGCCGAAATTCTCTCGATCCCTTCGACATAGATGTGAGTCGTGTCTACCCAAAATCCGTAAGCTAACGACGCCAAGATAATCGCTTTGTGGGCAGCGTCCCAGCCATTGATATCCAAAGCAGGATCAGCTTCAGCATATCCTCCTGCTTGCGCTTCTTGGAGCGCTTCCGGAAAATCCATTCCTGCGTCCGTCATCCGGGTGAGGATATAGTTGCTCGTGCCATTCAGGATTGCATGGATCGATTGGAGATGGTTTCCGATAAATCCTTCTCGAATCGATTTGATAATTGGAATCCCGCCGGCCACCGCCGCCTCGAAAAAAACCGGGACCCCAACTTCAGCGGCGAGCTCGAAGATCTCGGCGCCCTTTTCGGCCAACAACGCTTTGTTGCCAGTCACGACAGGTTTTCCTGCATTGAGCGCTCGGCGAAAAAGTTCGTAAGGAAGGTCAATACCGCCGATCAATTCAACGACGATGCCGACCGTCGGATCATCGATGAGCGCTTCCCAGCGTTCGGTGAGAATTTCTTGAGGCGGCCGTACGCTGCGGACTTGCAAGAGGTTGCGTACCGCGATCCGACGCACCTCTAGCTCCAGTCCGATCCGCTCGGTCAATAAAAGCCGGTTTTGGAGGAGGTGCTGATAAACGCCTGCTCCGACCGTGCCTAATCCGGCGAGCCCAATGCCGATCTTTTGCATACAGAGGAGGCGCACCTTCGCGGAATCACCATTCGCTGTAAAGTGAGGAATTGAGGGGCTACTTTCGCAAGTCCCTTCAGGACGAGGCGTCTCCAAATACTCCGGGGCCTTATGTTCACGCAGATATGCGGCCGAGGGACCGGGTTAGGGTTTTTAGGAAGCATTCCCAACCTGCTCTTTTCGAGGACCCGTTCACGAGACCAGGCAAATCCTCAATCTGGCTCTCCTCATTTCATATCGAAAATAATGTACCGCGGGTATCGATCTGAGGGTGCCGGCTCGAACTTTCCGGTCAGTTCAACTTCCTGGCCCACCTTATTCCTGAATGACTCGGCTTGAACTTGCGAGAGACCATTCAGCAAGACGCCTCGGTTATCACTCACCGGATACATCTTATCATCGACATTGATCTCACCTCGAACTGGTTCTCCAAAATTAAGGCAAATCCAGGCAGGATTTCTGGCGAGTAACGAACCTTCGATCTTTGCGCGTACGGTCACCCATTGGTAGAACTTCACATCTTTGGCTTGAGCGGCCAAGGCACAGCTCAAAATCAATATGCTTAGTATTATTTTCATCGCTTATCCTCCTCCATCTGCTTTTGCCTTTAGATTACTGTAGAAAGTGGCGACGGCGGGGCCCCAATCTTTATTGGTGTCGTTCAGATCGTTATTTGCCCCTGGGGGAGAGTAGGTATACCAGAGCTGACCGATCGTGTAGTCATTGGCATAAGCTCCGTCCGGGTTGGATATGATCCTTGCCGCGTAGTTGATGCTGTCATCAATCGAATTGAAGTTGCGGGGTCCGCCGTCATTCGGCGAAATACCCATCGCGTTATTACGATTGCTGAAGGCATAAGACGGTCCATTCGTGCCTGATTCTTCCTCAGTAATTGCAGCTAACAGGGCGGGATCGATGTTGTACTTCTGCCCGGCATCGACATAGGTCTGCGCATAAGGCTGCATATAAGTTGGCAGGGCTGCCTGGAACGACGCTGGATCCGTTGCCAGGTATCCTCTCCAGCTCTGATCGAGCCCTGCTCCACCGCTGCTTTGTCCTCCCGCCGCTGCATTCGCCAGTTGGGTCCCCTGTGCCAGGTCATTTGCTGAAGGTGAAGAATTTCCGTTTCCCGAGCCGCTGACGTAGGTATCCGAGTTGTCACAACCAGATAGAACCAAGGCTAGTAAGCTCGCGCTGAGAACCTGGTACACCCCTCTCATAAGTGCTGCGGCGGTGATGGTTTACGCCGTACGCTGCGATCTCGGTCATTCGCATTTGCTCGTAGGAGGAAACCGCGAACGTCTGACACAGATTGATTGGCTTGCAGCCATTCCCGCAATGTCGCCAGCCGGTGCCAAGCGCCGCCTTGCCGATAGTCGGGTCCGTAGACGCAACGATCTGGTCCGACTACCACAGCGAAGCCAATAGTGACCGGTCCTTGTACCGAGAAATGACTGGGGCACACCAGAATCGATCCGGGTGAGGCTTGTTCCGGCTCGACTGGATAGGCGTCGGCGTGTTGCAAATCGCGAAGAATGCCGAGCGTACCGTTGGAACTGAGTGCAAAGCCGGCGATGGGTAGCAAAAGATCATTGAGAGAAGCGCCCAGCGGACAAACGTCGTTGGCGGTGGCCCTGGCCCGAGCGGCGAAAGGATCGTCGCTCTCTCCGTTTAATAGCCGAGCGGCAGCTCTCACTACAGGATCCGAGTCGCCTGCCTCCCTGGGGAAGGAATCAAAGGAAGTATCCGCACCGACAACGACAAACTGATTCTGATCGGATTGTCGGACCAAAAGAACACCTTTGCGTTCGGCTTGCTGCAACGTAAAGACGTGATAGACCGATGGCGCCCCAGCAAAAGCCCCCCAATATCTGATTTCACCGTACGGAACTGCGTGCTGAACAAACGTCGCCAAAGCGGCTGGGATATCTGCGTGCACCAAGCTGCCGAACCAGCAAGTAGCGGAAAAGATCAGCAATTTATATAACACTACAGTATATTGTTTTCATATTGGATATATAACAAGACAAATAACTGTATTGATGCTTGGCTGGAAAGCTTCGACCTGGCTTTAAACACCACGGATCGCAAAGACCGCCGTCGCTACGCTTGGGCGCGCCCCTGGCAGTGAGTTCGAGCAAACGCAATTGGGCTAGGCCGCGATCCGGCGGCTGCCCATGCGCGTTAAACTCAAGGTGGCATCCGAGACTGAAGGGGCGGATGATTTTGGTAGTGTCTGACGGCCGGGCAGGTAGGGCATGTCTCTCCGAGACCGCAGGATCACCGGCAACCATCGCCTCGTTAGGTCGGATGCTTTTGCCTCTCGCAACGGTTCTCCGCCCAACGGGGTGCAGTTACGTCCTCGGTCCTGCGGTCTCGGAGAGACGCGCCCTACCTGCGCGGCCACCAGACCGCCACCTTATGTTAACGACCATGAGGCAGCTGCCGGATACTGGGTACTTTCGTGAGGTCCCTGCGGGACTGATTTTCTTCTACCTCCAACGACCTGTGCGATCCCGATAGCGACCGTTTAAGCTGACGCACATGAGCAACAGCCGGACGGAGTCGGGACGCGATCCCTCTCGGCGTTGGTGTTTCCTTGGCGCCATTTCGCTCACGTGTTCGCGCCTCAGAGCGGCACTTTACGGCCGTTTCAAACGAGCACGCCGCCGCAACTTGATAAAAACGGCAATCGCACAGCGCCGATGGCAGTGTCCGACCAGGCAGGGCCTTTGTGTGGATTGCCCATTGATGAACTATGCCGGTTCCTGCAGTGTATTGGCGATTCTTTCTTCAGCTTCTGTTTAGCCCGAACCAAACCGCAATGGCCTACCTCAATCTCACCGATATCCAAAAGCACTTTGACAGCTTTCACGCCCTCAAAAATCTTTCGCTAGCGATCGAGAAAGAAGAGTTTGTCGTCTTCGTCGGCCCCTCGGGCTGCGGCAAAACAACGCTGCTAAGGTCGATCTCCGGATTGGAGACCGTTACCGCCGGAAAAATCGAGTTAGATGGACGCGATATCACCTATGAGCATCCGTCGAAGCGCAATGTGGCAATGGTGTTCCAAAATTATGCGCTCTTTCCCCATCTCACGGTTTTCGAGAACGTCGCCTTTGGTCTGCGGCTTCAACGATTGACCAAAGCAGAGATCAATCAGCGGGTGCAGCGCGCAGCCGCACTGCTGCATATCGAACCGCTCTTGCAACGTAAGCCAAAACAACTCTCGGGCGGCCAACGACAGCGGGTGGCGATTGGACGAGCCATCGTCAAGCAACCGAAACTCTTTTTATTCGACGAGCCGCTCTCTAACCTCGACGCTAAACTGCGCGTCCGAATGCGGGTTGAGCTACTTAACTTGCATTATGAGACCCGCAACACCGCTATCTATGTCACCCACGATCAAGTGGAGGCAATGACGATGGCCGATCGGATTGTGATTCTGAACGATGGTAAAATTGAGCAGATTGGCAGCCCGATTGAGGTTTATTCCCGGCCAGCCAACAAGTTCGTGGCCGGCTTTATTGGATCGCCGCAAATGAATTTCATTCCTGTCGTCGTGGAAGATCAGAAACCAAGCCAAATTCGTTGTAAATCCGAAGCAGTTGGAACAGTGAGCCTACCGCTCCAAGTGTCGCAATCGCTCCACGGCAAATCGTTGACCCTCGGTTTTCGGCCGGAACATGTGCGACTCGGATCCCCCGGCAACTCCGTTCGCTTACCTGGTGTCGTGAACGTCGTCGAGCATCTAGGGAGCGAAACCTTGATTCATTCGGAGGTTGGAAAGGATACGATCGTTGTGGCAAAGACAGCCGGAATGACGGCTCCCGAACGCAATCACCGAATCGAATTCCATTTGCCGGCGGAACACCTGTACCTATTCGATGAGAATGAACAGGCGATCCCAATCGAGCCGTTGACTGCCGGCTGAATTAGTTTCGGCAGAGACCGGCTCCCGACTTCGCGAGCCCTGCGTCGCGGCTAGCTCTGTGACGTTTACGTACCTAAACGCTGGGGCGCGTCCCTACCGCACCTGCAACAAAATCTTTCCCATATGTTGGCTCTCCTCCATGATGCGGTGAGCGTCAGATGCTCGGGTCAGAGGAAGGATGCGATCGATCACGACCTTGATCTTACCAGATTCCAATAGCGGCCAGACGTGCTGACGAAGACTCTGAGCGATGGCCGCCTTTTCTTCGATACTACGCGGACGCATGGTGGACCCTGTGATCGTCAACCGGCGAGTCATGACCGGCATAAAATCAAATTGTTGAACCGTGCTGCCTTGAAGAAAAGCAATCTGGATTAAGCGGCCTTCCAGGGCGAGCGATCGGATATTCTTTCCCAGGTAGTCTCCACCGACCATATCTAAAATCACATCGACACCGCGGCGATTAGTCACCTTTTCGACCATTCCAACGAAGTCCTGTGTTCGATAATTGATAGTTACCGCTGCACCGAGAGAACGACAGAATTCTGCTTTGACTTCATTGCCAACGGTCGTGCAAACGGTCGCGCCATGCTCCTTGGCGAGCTGGATCGCCAGATAGCCGATGCCGCTCGAGCCGCCATGGATCAATACATACTCTCCGGCTTTCAGTCGGCCCCGGTCGATTAGATTCGTCCAAACTGTAAATAGGTTTTCCGGGAGAGCGGCTGCCTGAGCGAACTCGAATCCCTGGGGGATTGGCAGGCAGTGACCGGCATTCGTCAAGCAATACTCGGCGTAGCCACCGCCCGGCGTGAGCGCGCAAACCGCATCCCCAATGTTCCACTCCGTCACTTCTGCCCCGCGAGCCATAATCTGACCACTTACCTCTAAACCGAGAATCGGAGAAGCCCCCGGCGGCGGTGGATATTTGCCGGCACGTTGCAGGAGGTCCGGGCGGTTCACTCCGGCGAACTTCACCTGAATTAATACGTCGCGTGGTCCAGGTTTTGGTATCTCTCGCTGTTCGATTCGTAGTACTTCCGGGCCTCCGCCAGGCTCGTGAGCGACGTATTGCATGGAGTGCGGTATCATTAGTTAAATCCCGAAAGAATCAGTCGAAATTACGATGCCTGTAAGCATATCAAAAATGATTTCCTGGTCTGCTCATGACGTTAGGTTGGCGAAACTGGTCACGTAATCGCCGGAAACGGCTCTCATAAATTAGTTCATAGAGCGGAATCTTGTCGGGGAATAAATGCATCGCTTGGACTCGGAGATGAAGCTTCTCGATGTCGATCTCGCGTTCTGAGCAGTCGGTCGCAACGATTAAAAAACAGAGCCGATCGACGTGGCGTTGGAAGCTCCGGTAAGCTTGCTCGTTGGATTCCATCGCTTCAGTTTAACACTAAATCTAAGCTATCTATTTTCGACTCTATGCCGCGATCGATTTCGAGGTCGGGCCACAACCAGAGTCGTATTGGGACAGTCGCCGCTGATGACAATGCCAGGAACGCTGAATTCTATGTCCGAAAACGGCCAGACGATCCGCGTTGATGGCCCTACATGACAAAATGAATGCGAGCCCCGCTTACCCGTTTCGTGTCTCTGGAATTTCGGCCGACGTGATCGATCAATACCGCCATCTTTCGGACCAGGAACTCCAAAAGCATCGTGTGGTCCGACTGATCGCAGACGACAAGCCGGGATTTCCGTGCCGCGTCAGCTTGGCGGATGCCGAGATCGGAGAATCGGTGTTGCTGCTTAATTTCGAGCATTTATCCGGATTGTCACCCTATCGGAGTGTCGGTCCGATATTTGTGCGGGAGTCGGCGACTGAAACCTATTCGAAGACCAACGAAATTCCGGAAGTACTCCGGGTTCCTGGTCGGTTACTATCAGTGCGGGCCTATGATGACAAAGATATGTTGGTAGGTGCGACGGTGATAGAAAGTGCGGAGATCGACCACCTCATTCAGGAACGTTTTGCGGATACTCGCGTGGCCTATCTCCACGTGCACAACGCGCGTCCTGGTTGTTATGCTTGCCGCATCGATCGAGCGTGAGCGATAGGAGCGCACTATCAAAAACCGGGCGACTGCTGGACAGCGGCTGACTGCGCGCACGTTTTTGCCTATGAGTTTGCTAGGGCATCCTCTCGTGACCTAGCTCCGTGGCCTACGGTGCGCTATTCGCCGCCAACGTGGCTCAAATCCGGCGCGAGCGGCCGCAAATTGTAAAATGCGCTCGAAACCGCGCCGAGATTTTCGCCCTGCCGATCAACGGTCAGCCAACGACTTGGCGGTGGCGGTCCGCGACCTCCGACCGCCAATCGGTAACTTTGTTACGGCTCTAAGGTCACCTTTACGGACGTTAGCCCCGAAATAACCAGGTCGATGCCTTTTTGGTAGTCGCTCAGAGGCAAACGATGGGTGACGATTTCGTCCATCGGCAGACGACCTTGTTCGATCATCCGAATAGCGACCGGATAACAGCGTGGACCGAGGTGAGAGCCGTGAACGTTAAGTTCTTTCGAGTCTCCGATGATTGTCCAGTCGACCGTCACTTTCTCCCGCATAACGCTGAACTCTACAAACGTCCCAAGTTTGCGGATCATGTGCAAACCTTGCTCTACCGCGCTCGGGTGACCTGTCGCCTCAATATAAACGTCGCAGCCATAGCCCTCGGTGAGATCGCGTACCGTTTGGACCGCATCCTGTTTCTTCGGGTTGATACCGATGTCGGCACCGCAACGCTTGGCCACTTCGAGGCG
>Ga0209526_10000987_pt1 | contig 18811 bp, 19 predicted proteins | sample JacPinW_OM2H0_M1_FD_188566 | JGI IMG/M metagenome (GOLD analysis project Ga0209526, IMG submission 188566) | Forest soil microbial communities from Algoma, Ontario, Canada - Jack Pine, Ontario site 1_JW_OM2H0_M1 (SPAdes) (version 2) | ecosystem: Environmental > Terrestrial > Soil > Boreal... | reverse complement strand
AAGAGGGGCCGCCTGGGGGCCAAGGCGCCGACGGGGCCGAAGGCCCGTAACCCTTTTTCATCGACCTGCAAGGTCGCGAGCCAGCCGGCGTCCATGTTGATCGTCTGGCCGGTGATCGACCACATATCGGCCCGGCAGAGAAAGACTATGTTTCGGCCACCTCGACGGGGTCGATCAACCTCTTGATCAGGTTGCGATGAAGGAACTGGCGGACCATGTCCTCCTCGCCTACCCCTGTCGCCAGCGCTTGCTCGGTAACCATGCGCTCGATTTCATTGGTCCGTACGGTCGCCCTCTCTAGCACCGGCCCGGCAGGTCGACCATGACAACCTTGGCGCCGAGGGCTGCCAACCGGGCCGACAGGGCCAGACCGACTCCAGAGGCGGCGCCGGTGACGATCGCAGTCCGATCGCTCCACTCCTCGTCAACGAGGATAGGCATGGACTATCACCGGTTTTTGGAGCTCCTCGCAGAGGCGCCCAACCCGATAGAGCTCCCCGTGTGACGCAGCCGGCCGCTCAACCGAACAGCTGGACTGCCCCGAAGCTGCTTGGTTGGAGAAAGCCCCGGATGTGGTTGATGAGAACCGTGGGTGTCGTCTGACTCTTGACCAGGCAGGCAAGGATTCCGAACTTCTCCGCCCTGGCCAGAGTGGAGTCATCCGGGTCCCAGTTCGAGAGGATTACCACGGCCAGCTCCCGGTTGCGCTCCTGCAGTCTCAGCTGCCTGAGCAACTCGAGGCCGTCGATGGCCGGTAGATGCATGTCGAGCAAAAGGAGGTCGAATTTGCCGTTCGCAGCCACCTGGAGTCCAGCCACCCCATCTGCGACCACGGTCACCCGGTAACCAGCGTATTCCAAACCGAGCCTGTACATCTGAGCAACGACGAGGTCATCTTCGATGTGGAGTATCTCGAGCTCTCTACAGCGCCCCGACATCTTATGTTGACCCTACCCCAGCCGACCAGCAAAGAATCAGTAGAAATAGCGCCGGTCCGGGTAAACTTCGAGCGAGGACTCGGGGGGGGACTGAGGATTCGGGGGCCGCGTGATAAGGCATGACTGAATCGGTCGGTCCACTGCCACTGGCGATTGACTGACGACCGGGACGCCAGCAAGGCGATCGGAAAAGGGGAACAAAGGCGAGCCTCGCTCCAGCGCAGCTCGAACGCCGGCGCTGGGTCGCCGCCGGCCGCATACCCGCCGCGTAACATTCTGAATGGAGATGGGCGATGCGCGACCGGTGTCCCCCGAGGCATCGGTTGATCGCGAGCTGCGAGAGCGGATGGTTCTCGGGCTGCTGGCAGCGCCGGGTGTGGCGCATGATCTGGCCGAGCAACTCGCGGAGCAGCTGCCTGGCTTGCTGCGGGAGCGCTTTCCAGATGTCGAGTGGGAGGCGACCGTCGCCGTCGAGGCGTTGGCTGGCAGCCCGGCCGGCATTGGTGCGGACCTCGCCAAGTTGGCACGCCAGCGAATGCTGAGAGAGGGTTGGCAGCTCGCCATCGTTCTCACCGACCTTCCTCTGCGAGTTGGGCGCCGGCTGGTCACCGCGCAGGCAAGCGTGGCGCTCGGCGTCGGTGTACTGTCGGTGCCCGCACTGGGCGCGGTTGCGCTGGAGGATCGGGTTGGCAACGCCGTGCTGCGCCTGGTCGAACGGTTGATGGCTCAGCGCATGGCACGCCGGGACCGGGACCGGCACGCGTCCAGAAGACGCTCAGGCAGGCGGCTCTGGATGCGCGCCCGCCTGGAAGAGCTGGCCTCTCCTATGGGACACGCCGACATGCCCGACGATGGAACTGTCCTGTTCGTGACTGCACCCGTTCCTGGCAACCTACGCCTTCTGCTGGGCATGGTCCGCGCAAACCGTCCCTGGCAGCTCATCGCCGGTCTCTCACGCGCGCTCGTTGCGGCGCTCGGAACTGCCGCCTTCGGCCTGACCTCGCCCGGCATCTGGCTGCTCACCAATGGGATGGGCTGGCCGCGACTGCTGGCGCTCTCGGTCGGTTCGGTTCTGGCCATCTGCGTGACTCTGGTCGTTGTTCATGAGCTCTGGGAGAAGAGCCCCGGGCCTGAGGCGCGGCAGAGGGTTCTCCTGATCAACCTGGCCACGATATTTACCATCGCGCTGGGGATGGTCACGCATTACCTGGCGCTGTTTGTGATCTGCGCGATCGCCGCGGCGGCGTTGATTCCCCCGAGCGTCTTTCAGATGCAGGTCCGCCATGAGGTCGGCGCCGCTGACTACCTCAGACTGGCCTGGCTCGTCAGCTCGCTCGCCACCATCGCCGGCGCTCTGGGCGCCGCCGTAGAAAACGAGTCCGCGGTGCGAGAGGCAGCCTACGGCTATCGGTCGGAATAGCCGTGGCCCCAGGTGGAAGTCGGGTGCACGTCAGCAGCGAGGCAGGTGAAATGGGACCGTGGTCAACACAATCCCCGGCCAGCGGCGGAGAGCGACTCGAAGCTTGAGCGGGATCTGATTGTGGAGAATCGTCTGCCACCACCTCCCCACGACCAAGTCCGGTAGGACGACCGTCATGGTCAGGTTCGGTGATTGCGCCAGTAGGGCGCGTACGTAGTTCAAGACCGGGATCACGGTGAGCCTATAGGGCGAGATCAGCACCTCCAGGGGAACGTGACGGCCCCATGCGTCCCACTCTTTGTGGATCCGCTCCGCGTCCTGGTCGTCGGGACTGACATGAAGCGCCAGGACCGGCTGCCCCAGGGAGACCGCGTAGGCGAGCGCTCGCAGTGACTGAAGGTTGAGATGGGAGAGCGGCACGACCGCAAGGTGCTCGATTTCGTCAGGGGACTCCGCTGACTCCGAAGCCAACCTCTGGCCGTCGCTCGTGTGCCGTCGCCGCCGGATAAGCCTGGAGAGGTGATGGGCCTGACTGTTGTGGGGCCGTGGCTCCGTCGCCGCTTCGGCGCATGTGTAGTGAGAATGGACACGACGGAAGACAACCACCAGAGTGGGCACGACCGCCACGACCACCCAAGCGCCCTCGGTGAACTTCGCCACGGCAATGATGACAAGCACCGAGGCCGATAGAGCGGCGCCACAAGCGTTCACAGGCAGACCGCGACGCCATCCGGGTTCTCGTCGCCGCCACCAGCGGACGACCATCCCTGTCTGCGAAAGCGTAAAGGAAAGGAACACCCCGACCGCGTAAAGGGCTATGAGCGAGTCCGTCTGGGCTCGGAAGAGGATGACGAGGGTCACGGCCGCGGCGGTCAATACCAGCATCCCGTTGGAGTGGGCGAGGCGGTCGCCCATCCGCAGGAACATTCGGGGCGCGAAGCGATCGCGGCCGAGGAAGAAGAGCAGGCGCGGAAAATCATTGAAGGCGGTGTTGGCGGCCAGGACCAGGATCAGCATAGTGGTCGCCTGTACGTACCCGTATCCGACCCCTCCACCAAACGTGTGCCTGGTGACCTGGGAGAGGACCGTCTCATTGGTCCTTGGGACTATGCCGTCGAGGTAAGCCAGCAGCGTTACTCCGGAGAACATCAGGACCAGCAATGTGATCATCCAGGTCAGCGATGTCCGGGCGTTCCTCCACTCAGGAGGCTGAAACGCAGGCACCCCGTCCGCGATCGCCTCAACGCCCGTCATGGCAGAGGAGCCCGATGCGAAAGCGCGAAGGATCAAAAAGAGGCTCAAACCCTCCACTGGAGCCACGGCGGGCGCCGGCAGCGGTGTCCAGTTGCGCCCAGCGGCCTGGAACAGTCCGACGGCGATGAGCGTCAGGATGCCGGCCACGAAGGCGTAGGTCGGTATCGCGAACAAGGAGCCTGATTGCCGAATCCCTCGCAGGTTGCCCCAGAGGATGACTCCGATGAACAGCAGGGCGAGCTGGACGAGAGCCGGTCGGAGCCCCGGCAGCGCGGAAGTGACTGCAGCCGCCCCTGCCGAGACTGAGACGGCGACCGTGAGCACGTAGTCGGTCATCAACCCCGCCGCTGCGGTGAGCCCGGCCAGGTCCCCAAGGTTGTCGCGGGCGACGATGTAGGAGCCACCTCCACGCGGATAGGCGCGGATGGTCTGCCGGTAGGAGAGGCCGACGGCGATCATGAGAAGCACGATCACGGCGGCGATCGGTAACGAGTACGAGAGCGCCGCCGTCCCGGCCAGGATCAGGACGGTCAGCATGGCTTCAGTGCCGTAGGCAACTGACGAGAGGGCGTCGGACGAAAGCACCGCCAGCGCCTTCAGCTTGGTCAGGCGCTCCTCCACCAGGGCTGATGTGGCCAGCGGGGGGCCGAGGACAAGACGCCGCAGACGGAAGAGGAGCCGGGCCTCGGGCATCGGCGGCTCAGCAGCCTCTTCGGTGGCGACAAGTTCGCCTGGGTGTACCCGGGCGAAGCCGTCCACGTCGACCACTCGCGCAAAGCGGCCCGTTCGGCCAAGGCCGGCGGCGCGCCTTTTCAGGTCGGGGTCGACGGGGAGCGTCTTGGGGCTGATACGCCGGCCGCCCAACACCTCGGCCCAGTGCTCGCCTATCCGGCGCAGCACCTCGAGGTCCTCCTCGGTGAGCGGCTTCTCCCCCGCGGTCGGCAACAGCACGACCGGCTCTTCGGAAGAGGACCGACTGTCAGTGCGTTCGGGTGTCTTCCTGTGCATCTATGAATGGCGAGAACGGCCGTCTGTTTACTGACGCGTTACGGAAGTCGCCGTAGCCACCAGACCGGTTTCAGCATCGATCTTGACAGGATTGTCCCGTGGGCGTCCCGAGTCGGAACTCGCCAGCATATGGCGGCCCCCGACACTAGTGTCCTGCTCAAGAAATTCGCCGGCATATTGCGGCTCCGGACACTAGAATGGAGGCGACTGGTCCCGGTGGGAGGGGTTCTCGGCCAAGCGCTCTCCGGGCGCTATTCCGGAAGGAATGTGACGTGAGTGTTGGTGGGGCCGCGACCGCCGGGCCGGTCACTCCCAGCACTCCTTGCTCAGCCGACAGGATGACGAATCGTTACCCAGAGACTGAGAACAAACACGATCAGAGCGCTGCCTCCGAGCATGATCGCAATGCCGATCTCGGCCCAGTCTAGCGGCGGCAAGCTGGCTGTCAACTCCTCTGGAGGCACCGGGGTGCGGAGGTTGTCGACGCCTGCGAGCCAGGCCCGAAGCTTCAACTCGCTCAGCACGCGTTCACCTCCGGGCGGAAGCGGTGTCTTCTCCAGATGAGCCAACGCCTCCCTCAGATTGTCCTGCGTGTAGCCCAATTCTCGCACAACCATGTCCAGCGTCCGTATGGCCGAACCGGATTGATGCTCACGTCTTAGGTGGTCGATGATCGCGTACAGAGAAGCCCGCTGCTCGGTGTCCGTTATTCTTTCGACAGACACTGTCGAGTCACCTCCTATCGCAACCAGCGACGTGCCGACTGTTCGAGGCATGCACCTCGCTCGGTGTCAGCGCGCCGGTCAACGTATTCCATCAGTGGCATCCCCGCTTGCGGAAGCTCGCCGCCAGACAAGGATCGCCACCGCCATCACCAATATCAGCATTATCAGGATCACCAGCTCGATGCCCTGCGGGTTCCACTGAAACGAACGCTCCGCCTGGGCGGTAACGATCAGCACGCGGCGGATCCCGGCGATGAGACCTACCACCAAGAATGGGCCCGCGTCCAGGGTGCGCTTCTGAATGGTGATCCGCACGGTGTGCAGTAACTCTGCGACGATGAACAACACCAGGGTCTTGTCCAGCACGGTGAGGACCAGTGACAGCGCGTCATACGGCCGCATGAGTTGAGACACGAGTCCTCTCGTGGTGTCCACGACCAGCAACACCGCCACCACCGCGAGGAGAGCTGCGACGAGGATGTGAATCCCGTCCTCCACCAGCTGCAAAAGGCGCTGCAAACTCTGTCGGGCCCCTTAACCAGAGTAAGGCGAACGAGAGTCTGGAGGGGTCACGAGAGGGCTCCCACGCGGCAACGTATCGAGTCTATTTGAGCTCGACAGTAAACGATCAGTAGAATCGCAGCGTCGCATCTTCGAGACGAGACGACTGATTCTTCGGTCCCTCTCTTCAATAGCCCTCACCCAGGCTCGCCCGCCCCACGCGGCCCCGGAAAACCCAGTACGTCCACCCCTGGTAGAGCAGAACGAGCGGCAGGAAGATCACCGCCACTATCGACATCACGGTGAGCGAGTAGGGTCCCGAGGCGGCGTTGTAGATGGTCAGGTCGAAGCGCGGGTTCAGGCTGGAGACCATGACCCGCGGATACAGGTTCAGGAAGATGGTGGCCGTCAGCAGCACTATCGACGCCCCGGTTGCGGCGAAGGCCCATCCGTCCAGCCTCTCCCGAACCAGCCAGCCTGCGGCCAGGATGGAACCCAGGGCGGCGATGGGCACGATGCCGGGAACGACGCCCTCGCCCTGGACTCCGAGGGCGTTCACGTACGACCAGGCGAGGAAAACGAAGACTGCGGCCACCGTGAACGGCCAGAGCCACTGTGCAGCAACGTGCGCCCGCTGCCGGATCTCGTCGGCCGTCTTAAGAGTCAGAAAGGCGGCTCCGTGCAGGGTTACGAGCAGGAGCAGGGTCAGCCCGCCGAGCAACGCGTAGGGCTGGACAAGGTCCAGAAGGCCGCCGACGTAGTCTCCGGAAGCTCCTATCGGCACGCCGTGGAGCATGTCCGAGAATGCGATCCCCCAGAGAAGCGCCGGCAGCGCGCTTCCGAAGAAGAGGGCTCTGTCCCACCATTGGCGCCAGCGGAGGCTCCTTTCCTGATCTCGAAACTCGAAAGCGACGGCCCGGCAGATCAGGGCCAGGAGGATCAGCAGAAGGGCCGGATAGAACCCGCTGAACAGCGTCGCGTACCAGTTCGGAAAGGCCGCGAAGGTGGCTCCGCCAGCTACGATCAACCAGACCTCGTTGCCGTCCCAGAAAGGGCCGATGGTGCTGATCAGGATGCGGCGGTCCCCGTCTGTCCGGCCGAGGAACGGCAGTAGGATGCCGACGCCGAAGTCGAAGCCTTCCAGAAAGAAATAGCCGATCCAGAGCAGCCCTATCAGGACGAACCAGACGTTGTTCAGGGCACCAGGGGGCATGGAAGGCTACGTCAAAAGGAAATGACCAGGCCGGAGAGCGACTCGTCCGCCTGTTCGGTCGTGGGCTCGCCGGCCGGCCCGAGCCGGACGAGGTTGAACATCAGGTAGCCTTCGATCGTCGCGAGCACTCCGTAGAGGAGTGTGAACGCCGCCAGAGAGATGACCACGTAACCGGGCCCGACCGTGCGCGAAACGCCCTGTGCGGTCTTCAAGAGGCTGAAGACGACCCAGGGCTGGCGGCCCATCTCAGTGAAGATCCATCCCATCCAGTTGGCGAGGAAAGGGACGAAGACGGCCACGATCGCAACGCGATGAAACCAGAACGCAGTCTCGAACCGACGCCTGTAGACCAGCCAGAGTCCCGCCGCAACGAAAGCCACGAGCAGAAAGCCGGCGCCCGCCATCAGCCGGAAGGACCAGTAGGTGATCGGCACGATGGGGGTGTAGTCACCCGGACCATACTGCCGTTGGTATCGGGCCTGGATGTCGTTGATACCCTGGACCTCCCCGTTCCAGGTGTTGGTCGCGAGCACGCTCAGCAGATGAGGCACCGTGACGTCAACGAGCAGGTGCTTGCCGTCCGGAGTGCCGATCGCGAAGAGCGAGAACTCGGCGCCTTTCTCGTCGTGGTACAGCGCCTCCGCCGCGGCCATCTTCATGGGCTGCACGCGAGTCATGACCTGGGCCTGGGTGTGGCCGCTGAATGCGACCAGCAGACTCGCCACCAGCGACCAGACCAGGGCGATCTGCGCTGCTCGTGCAAAGAGGGTGACCTCATTGCGCCGCAGCAGGTGGTAACCGCTCACCGCCAGCACGAAAAGGCCCGCCGTCAAGTAGGAGCCGAACAGGGTGTGCGGGAAGGTGACGAGCAGCACCGGGTTGAGGAGCAAGGCCAAGAAGTCGCGCATCTCGGCTCGGTGCTGCCCCTGGCTGATCGCGAAGCCGACAGGGTTCTGCATCCAGGAGTTGGCGGCCAGGATCCAGAACGCAGACAGGGTGCTTCCTGCTGCGACCACCCAGATGGTGGCTGCTCGCAGTTTCTCCGGCAGCCTGCCCTCGCCGAATATCCACAGACCGAGAAAGGTCGACTCCAGGAAGAAGGCGAGGAGGCCCTCGATGGCCAGCGGAGCTCCGAAGACGTCCCCGACGAAACGCGAGTAGCCGGCCCAGTTCATGCCGAACTGGAACTCCTGGACTATCCCGGTGGCCACTCCCAGCACGAAGTTGACCAGGAACAGCCTGCCGAAGAAGCCCGCCATCCGTCGGTAGTCTTCGTTGCGACTGCGCAGATAAGCCGTCTGCATGATCGCCACCATTGGCGCCAACCCGATCGTGAGAGGGACGAAGATGAAGTGGTACAGCGTGGTTGCGCCGAACTGCCACCGGGCGAGAGTAAGAGCGTTCATCGAAATGTTTCTTCGCAGCATGCAAGATGCAGCGACAATCGCAGCCTATCAGTTCCCACTGCACCGTTGCCGCCGACACTTCGGGCGGCACAGTGTTTGTTTTCTACGCAGCGAGCTACTCGTTTCTACTGAACGATTATTAGTGCCGGACCGTGGACCTTCAACCTCTGGTGCCGCCAACCCCCACCCGATAGAACAACGCACGCATGTCCGCGGGGAGCTGGCTGGTGAGATCGTGCAGCTCCTTGCCCGACACAACCTCGCGCAGGGTGACAAGCACGGCCGCAACCGCATCCTCGGCATTCTGCCGGTCAAGCCGGGGCACGCGATGCTCAACGCGCCGGATGAACTCTCTGGCCGAGAAGCGCTCAGCCTCAGCCCCGGTGTGCTCCAGCCAGGGCCTCAGTTCGATCGGAAGCTGGGCGGCTAGATCGTCTGCCTCGCCGCGGGTGATGCGGTCGGCGAGGGTGGCCAGGGTGGCCTGCGTCAACGTCTCCGTGGCCTCCCTGTCCAGTCCCGTTCGCTGTTGGACTCTGGACAGGAACTCTTCGTAGCTCACCTGCGCCTCAGAGCTCGCGGTCGTCGGAGGACCGGTCGACGCCGCCTCGGGCTCGGCCCAGAGTTCGTCGAATTCCGGATCGCCCCACGTCTCGGCGAGTATGTCGGCGAGCTCGCCGCGACTCACGGCCTCGCTCATCGTGCTCAGCACGGCCCGTGTATGAAGCCGAGCCGCCGGCTCGGCGACCCGCTCACGGTCTCCCACCAGCCGGACGAACTCACCGGCGCGGTAAGGGCGGCCGTGCCCCGGCACGTTCTCCAGTGTGGGCTTCAGCTCACGCGGCAGCTCGCTCGCCAGGTCCCTGGCCTCCTTCTCACTCAGCCGCTCGCCGAGCGCTGAGAGGACCGATTGAATGGCCACCTCGGCATGGTCCCGGTCGAGGCCGGTCTTCTGCCGGACACGTTCGACAAAGGTGTCGTAGTCCATCTCTCTGGGTCGAAAGTTACGACGACAGATGCGTAACAGAGGCGTAGAACTGGCCGCCCGGCTCCGTGGACAAGTAGGCTCGGCCGCGTTGATGAGCTCTTCGTGCAGCATCCCGCCCCGGCCGCGAGCGCGAGCGGCGTGCCCGGCGCTGGGCTCAGGGGGTCACGGTTAGGAAGTTCTCGACCCGGGCGATGCCCGGCGCGGCGGCAGCCGCGGCTCGCGCCGCGGACGCCTCGTGAATCGAGTGCACGCAGGGCGCACGGGACCCCCGGGCGGTCAGGCTGATGCGAAAGCCAAGCAGTAGCCCTGTCCATGCTGACTCAGGAGTTGGCAGGGCAGCTTCAGCGGCTCTAGTTTTAATCTCAGCCGGTGAACATAAGTGCGAATCTGTTCCGCGGCGTGATCACCGGCCCGCCAGCCCAGAAGGAGGATTTCCTGGGCGGTTATGAAGCGGTTGGGATGGCTGAACAGGATCGAAAACAGATCCCACTCCTGGCGCGTCAAGAACACCTCCGAACCGCCGAAAGCCAGCTGACGCCTGCCCCCGTCCAGCGTCATGCCCCAGACCTCCGCCTTCAATGCCGCAGGCACGACGGAGTTGGCGGGCCTCCTGAGCGCGGCTCGAATGGAGCCCACCAGCGCACCTGGTACGAAAGGCTTCGACAGCCAGTGATCCGCGCCGGCCTCCAGGTCGAGCTGGGCGCTGTCGCTGCCCGGGTCGATAATTACCAGAGGGGCCTCTGATCGCAGGCGCAGCTCGCCCATGACCGTGACGCGTCGAGCAACCTCCTCGGCGGAGACGCCCCAGACCAGCAGATCAAAGCTCTTGCGCTCCAGGGCGGCAAAAGCACGGTCCGGAGTCGCGACTGGCTCCACGCGTCCGCCGGCTTGCCGGATGCAGGCGGCGATCGCAACGCAGTAGGCCTCGTCAGCTTCGATCAGGAGGACCTGAAAACGGAAGCCCTGGAGGTCCGAGCCATGGTCGTTCATCGACCGAACTCCAGCGCTCGGGCGGCTGCTCCGAACGGTATCACTGAACATCTCCAAGGCCTTGAGACGCGAGCGTCTACATGGTATTCCGCGCTGGACGAGTTTCGGCCCAGGAAACCACCCTTGAACTTTCACTGATCAGGGTGCCGGCCCGCCGCGCCTCTAAGGTCGCCGTCTGGCTGCAGTTGCCTGGCGACATGCCGGCGGATGGTGAGGTCGAGCTTGTGAAGATCTGGCTCAGGTGGAACTCGATGGTCTTCGTGCTCAGCATGAGCTGGGTGCGACCTCCCGGTTGCTCAGCCCGGACGCATGCAGGGAGGCCAGGTCCGCGCGCCTACCGACAAAATGGCGCTCGCACGTCGGCATGGAACTCAGCCATGACAAATGGGCTATGTGGATCCTGAGACTGCGCGGCGCGAGGCCGACGATCGGCTCCATTGCGGCCTCACGGCTCAGATCCCTCCTCGGCTCAGAAGTCATCCGTCCGCCATATCACCGCCTCCGGGGATTCCAGGGAGGACAGGTCTGGACCGGGGCGCAGGGATAGCGCCATCTTGAACTCGGTTCTCGGCTGCTCGAGCGCAAGCCCTGTGGAAAGCGCACGCGGCAGCCGCCACCGCCACCTGCCCGGGACGACACCGCGCTCTCGAAGTCTCGGAAGGCACTCACCGACCGCCTCGTCGACGACGCCACCTTCCTCTCTCCCCCGCAGCCAGCAGTAGCCCTCGGTCTGCTCGAACCGAAACAGTCGCCAGCCCTCCGCCGGCAGCCATGCGTCCCGGGCCTTCCAGTACCACTCGTCGCGCACGAAGGTCCCCGGCCGTTCGCCGTGCTCCCGGGAGTAACGCCGTCTGTCCTCGATCGTGAGTGCGGCGGCCTCGTACCACCCGGACCCGTTGCCGGGTCTCAGGATCGCGTCGGGAGTCTGTACTGTCTTGAATCCAAAATGTTCATATAGGCTGGGGATGTGGGTGCCCAGCAACGCCACCTCGAATCCCTGGTCTAGACATTCCTGCAGGCAGGCCTCTATCAGACTCCGTGCCAGCCCTCGCCCGCGATGAGAACTCGAGACCGCAACGTTGGCCAGGGCCGCGCAAGGCACCGCCTCCTTGACCAGCCGAATGTTGCGGGCGTAGACGCGTACATGGGCCACCGGCTCACCATTCAGCTCCTGCACCAGAGCGAAGGAACCGGGAGCTGGATCAGCCAGCCAGCGGCGCAGAAAATAATCCGGCTCGGTCCCGAACTGGCGGGCGCAGAAGCTTGCCAGCTCGCCGAGCTCCTCCGGCCTCACCCGCCTTGGCCTCAACGGACCCCGCCCAGTTCGATGCCGGCGGCCAGTCGAAGGTAGACCACTTCCACGCGCTTAGCCATCCTCTCGAGTGAGAACCGATTCCGGGCACGAAGCCGGCCCTGGCTACCCATCTGGCGACGTTCTGAGGGATGTCGCCACATCCAGGCCAGGTGCTCAGCCAAGCCGCAGTCATCGCCCGGCTCGGCGAGGAGGCCGGTGACACCATGCTGAACCTCCAGGGGCACGGCCCCCGCCCGGGTAGCCACCACGGGCAAACCGTGGCTCATCGCCTCCAGCACCACTAGCGGCATGCCTTCGTTCCGGGAGGAAAGGCAGAGCACGTCGACGGCTGAGAAGAACTCCGCCACATTGTCAACCGGCTTGCCGACGAAAGTCACAGAGGGCAGCTGCAGCAACTTGACCGCCACCCGAACCTCTTCTTCCAACTCGCCGCCGCCACACATTGCCAGCTGCGCCGGGACACCCCCACGCCGCAGCCGGGCGAAGGCGCGCAGGAGGGTTAGTGGGTCCTTGTCGCGAGTGAACCTGGCCAGGAAGCCGATTCGGAGCGACTCCGAAAAGACAGGGAGAGGGACCGAGCTCTCGGGGAATGGGACGGCATTGGCCAGGAATTCGACCCGCGAGGGGTGCACTCCCTGGGCGATGATGGCGAGGCGAATCTGGGGCGAGGCCGCGAAATGATGTTTGGCGGCCCGCAGAGGCCATGCCAGCAGGCGCCGGTCGCTCTCGGTCTGCCAGGTCCCATTGCTGTGGTGAGATAGGACGAGCGGAATCTGGTGGCGCTCCGCCACCGCAGCTCCGGCAAGAGCGCTCGCGTACAGGTGCGCATGCACAATGGTCGGCCGGAACCGCTCTGCCGCGGTCAGCGCTGACTCCTCTAAGGCCCGGTCTCGCCGGCGTGAGACGGGTTCCGGACGGAGTGGCATCGCCCTGACGCCGGGGGCGACAGCTAGCTGCGCCGTCCCGGTGAATGCCAGCGCAACCTCGTGGCCGGCTTGGACCAGGCAGGAGGCGAGCAGCGCCGTATGCCGCTGTGCACCGCCGATGCCCAGGTGGTCAATCAGGAGAAGGACCCGTTGCCGAGCCATTGGGTCCTGCCACGGCTCGATATCACAGTTGGTCAAGATCTGTGGATCTGGCGCTGCCTGTGGGTGCTGGGGATATTCCGAGGTCGCCTTGTGTTGCTGGTCTGCGGTGCGATGGCCGCCCGCCTGAGTTCCTGGGGCGCACCACGCGTGGCTTTGTCCCAATGGGTGAGCACGTTCTCCCGAAACACGTTCGTCCGCAGCTGGGCTCTCTGCTCGCTTCCCTCGCCTCCACCCTGACGGCTCTGGTCCGCGGCCGCTTCGAAGGCAGCCAGGTGGGGCAGGAGGCTCTGCCGTAAGTACTCTTCCGGCTTGATTGGCCACCAGCAGTCGGAGCCATAGACCAGCTGGTCAGGCGGCAGCGAGTTGAGCGCCTTGAGCAGGCTGTCCACCCGCCAGTCGGGTGGCGCTCCAAAGGAGAAGTCCGCCTTCAGTTGCCAGGGGTCTTCCGGGTCGGGCTTGCGATGGAAGGATTCCATCATCAGTACGGCCAATTCCTCATCGACCCAAGGCCAGCCCAGATGGGCGAGCTGGCCATGGAAACCCGGGATTCTGTGTATACCCTCGTATAGAGCTGGGCGACAGTAGGAGCTGGATCTCTCGTCCATAAAAATGCCGGAGTGGAAGACAACGTACATACCCAAACCGGCAATTCCTTCGAGCAGAGGCACCATCTCTTCATCCTCCGCAGTCCAGCGGTCGGGAACCATCTTGACGCCGCGGATACCCAGCTCGTGGTAGCAGCGCTCGGCTTCCTCCTCCATCAGCCGCGCAGCCATCCGCCTGTCGCCACCGGCTATACCGGGATTTGGATTCAGGACCGCGAAGGCGATCAGACGCTCTGGTGCCTGAGAGCAGAAGTGGGCGATGTAGTCGTTGTTCTGCCGGATGTTGTCGAGATGCTCGACTTGAAGTTCCCAACCCTGGGGGCGCAGCAGTGGAGCGAACATGAATGCCTTGTCGATGCCGCATCCGTCAAAGCAGGCAACCACGTCCTCCGGCGACCCATCGTACTCAGACCCGGAGGTATGCGTGTGGGCGTCCACCAACTGCAGTCTTTTACCGCTTGGGCCCAATGCATCTGTCATCGGCACGGCTGTCTCCTGGGGAGCTCTCCCCTACAGTCTCTCAGCAGAGATAGGACCGGACGCGGTAATTGCCACAGACGAGCCTATAGCACGGGTCCGTGAACGGTCAGTAAAATCCGTGGGATGCGCAGTAACGCTGCAGCATCGATATCTCAAGCAGCGAGGTGCGGTATTCCCATCCCTATGCTAGGGCGATCCGGCCCCAGCTGTTGACGCCGCGGCCAAGGGCCTGCTTACGGTCAGCCTGATCAACGAACTACGGGACGCCGTGGTTGCCCTATCAGGACCACCCCACCGGCTGACCTTGACGGCGGTGGCCGAGAACGCACTGCGCGCCGAACTGACTCGGCTGCGAGATGTGCAAATCGGGCGCTCCGAGGGCAAGGTCTTGCGGCCCGGGAGTCCGAGCCGACTACCGGTCGTCAGATCCGCTACGTAAGCTGCTCGTTAGGGGGTCTCTGGGCACCCTTCGGTAGGGGCCCACCTGACTGGGGAGCGAATGCCATGGGCAGCGATCATTGGCGAACATTGCTGATCGAGGCGGATGAGGCATACCTGGCGGTGACGGGGGCCTGCCTCAGGCTCGCGGGAGGCGAGGTGGAGGAGGTCAGCGGTCCCCAGTTCGCCTTGGCGGCCCTTGAGAGCAGCAGTTTCGACCTGGTGGTCTGGGGAGTCCCTTCCAAAGGTGCCCCGAATCGCCTGGAAGTAATCTCCGAGATCCGCCTCCGGACTCAGGCACTGCTTCTTCTGCTTGATGGAAGCGTGGAGATCGCACAGCTCGACCTGGAGGCGGGCGCTGACCACTGGCTGCCCAAGCCCTTCGCCCCGGGCGCCCTGGTCGCCTCCGCGCGAGCCGCGCTGAGGAGATCGGGCGCCTCCGTCCTGCCTCCGGCCCTGAGGCAGGAGATCCGCGGCATGCTGCTGGATGGAGGCCGGCGCACCTTGACCTTTGGCGGCCGGCGAGTCGCCTTCACCCGCCAGGAGTGGCAGCTGCTTTCCATCCTCATCAGCCACGCCAATCGCTTCCTCAGCGCCCGGGAGATCATCGCCGCGGGCTGGCGGGCAGGCGACCACGAAGGAGAGCAGCTGCGGACCTACGTCCATCGCCTACGTGCCAAGCTCGCCCCGCTCAATCTGCCCTGCCGACTGCTTAGTGAGCACGGGCAGGGTTACCTGCTGCTCTTCGACGACCACCCACAACCAGCGGGAAGCATCGCGGCCGTTGACGAGACCATCGAGGCCAAGCACGGATCTGCCACCGCCTAAGCCGTGAGCTGCGATCCTCGCGTATACATGCTGCGCCGGGCCTCATTGCCTCGCCTCGGATCCTGGTCGAGGATTAGATCAGGAACGGCTGGATGGAGTCCTGGGAACTTGGTTGGGAGCCAACCTGGCCTTCCCAAGGAACGCCTCGCCTGGCGCTCGGGCGCCATCCCGTCGCGCTCCGCCGTAACAGGACCGGGGAGAGGAATTGGGGGCCGTTCCTTCAGATGAAAGACGCGGGTGGCGGCCCCCGCTGAGGTTTCGAGACGCATAGTTTCCTGCAGGTGGTCGCGGCAGTAGCCGAAGACTTAGGGACTCTTCGATGGTCTCGCTGAGACCGGCATATGCTTGGCGATCTGCCGGCGAGAGCTGATGCCGAGCTTGCCGAAGATCTGGCTCAGGTGAAACTCGATCGTCTTGGTGCTCAGGAAGAGCTCGGCGGCCACTTCCCGGTTGGTCAACCCGGAAGCCACCAGACGGGCGACCGTGACCTCCTGTGGCGTGAGGCCAATTCGGTCCTGGTCTCGCCGCCCCCGGGGAGTCAGGCCACAGGCCGCGAGCTCGCGCTCACAACGAGCAAGGTAGGGCTTGGCGCCCAGCTCGATCAGGTTGGCGTGAGCCGACCGCAGCTGCGCGGCGGCGGCACGCCGACTGCCCAGGCGGCGCAGGAAGCTGCCATAGGCCAGCTGAATGCGAGCTTGCTCGAAGGGCATCTGCAGGTCCTTGATGTGCTGCAAGGCCCTCACAAAGGCCGCCTCGGCCTCTTCTGGCAGTTTCTTTGCCGCTTCGATCCTTCCCCGCGCCCGCGCGAGTCTGGCCATCATCGAGCGCCTGCCTCGCTCGGCAGCGCGTGACTCGTGAGGACGCAAAAAGGAATCCGCCTCGAGGACCCTGCCCAGGCCGACCAAAGCGTCGGCGTAGAGATCCTGCCAGGGCCAGAAGCCCGGCTCATCGATGCCCTGGCGATGCGTGAAACCGAGCACCGGCTGGAGAGCATCAACGACACCCTGGTGATCGAGGTGCGCCGTGGCCAATTCGGCCCCGGCCATGGCCGCGCCTGCGATCGAGGACTCGTAGCCGGGGAACTGCCGCGCCACCATCAGAGCATGTTCGTCGGCCAGGCTCCAGTCGCCGCGGGCAGCCGGAACGGCGACCACTGCACTGGCGACGAAGGCCCTGTACTGTCGTCCTGACTCGGTGTTGACCAGAACGGCCTGCTCGGCGTGCCGGAGGGCGTCGTCCCACTCTCCCGAGTAGTACTCGGCGGTGGCCAGCCGGCCGAGCGCAGCGGCGCCCCCCTGCAACAACCCTCGCTGCAGCGCTGTCTTCGCTGCGAGCCGGAGATCAGAGAGGGCATTGGGGAGATCGTCTTCGAGCATCCTCAGCAGCCCCCGGATGATCAGCGCCCAGTCGTTCGGTCCCGCCTCGCCGGTCAACTTCAGCGAACCGAGCACGGCCCGGGCCTCCGCCGGCTGGCTTCCGTAGGCCAGAGTCAGGCTGAGCAGGCCCAGCGCTCGGAAAGCGACGGGATTGCCCGGCGTGGCGTTCAGCTGAAGCGCCCGTCGAGCCCACTCGGCACCCTCGGCGCCGCGGATCTGAGCCAGCATGTGAACGGCGTTCTGCAGCGCGATGGTCGACGCGAGTTCAGGCTGGGCGGCCGGGTCGCACTGCTGCCAGGCACTCTGAAGCAGCTGCTCGGCCTCCCTGGGGAGGCCCCTTTGCAGCGCGAGTTGGCCGAGGACGCTATCGCGGCGGGCGGAGGGCACAAATCCGGCGATCTCCTCGCTGTACGCCCCGGCCTCGCTCACGTTGCCGCCGAAGAGCATGTAGTTCACTGCCTCCAGAAGCAGGCGCTCTCTTTCGGACGTAGTCGGACTCAGCCGGCTGGCTGATATCAGTTGGGCTGCGGCGCTCACCCAGGCTCCCCGACCGGCCTCTTCCTTGGCAAACTCGCCAAGCTCATGGGCCAGCGTGGAGTCAGGGCCGGGGGCGGCAGCCACGCGATGCCGCAGCGAGGATGCTTGGTCCGCCACAAGCTCCGCCGCCTTGAGATGCAGACGGGCACGGTTAACCGCGCTGAGACCGTGGTAGACGGCCGCCCGCACCAGCGGGTGAGGAAATCGGATCGCGCGCTCGGTGACCGGCTCGACTGGTTGCAGCAGCCCCGGCCTGCTCGCCTCATCGAGAGCCTTGAGTGGGTCATCGATGCCCGCGAGACGGGCTGCGTCCCCCAGCAAGCATTGCAGGCCGAGGACCGAGGCAGCGTCAACCAGGCCGGCCGCCTCCTCGGAGCATTTGCCACGCCAGCCGAGCACGAGCAGGCTGAAGGAGCGCGGCGCCGGAAGGGAACTGTCGAGAGTTCCCCAGGCGTCTGCTGGAATCTCGTGGAGAAGAGCTCGGGCATGAAGTGGGTTGCCTTCCGTGTGCTCGTGCAAGCGCTGCGCTGACCGGGGAGGGAAGGAGCCAAGGCCCTCTAGCGCCGCCAGCTCCTGAAGCTCCGCGGGCTGGAGGCCGTGGAGCTTCAGGATTGTCCCGCCGCGGTCCATGATCAGCCGGCCAAGGCCTTCGGGGAGGACATCTGCTTCCTCCTCTCGAACCACGAGCAGGGTCATCACCTGGTCTGCCAGCAGACGGCGGAGGACGAAGAGCAGGGCTTTCAGGGAGGGCTGGTCGGCCCACTGAAGGTCGTCGATGACAATGACCACCGAGCCATGCTGCTGGAGACCTCCAAGCACTTCGAGGAGCTTGGCGCCGACCTTGAGATGGTCTTCCAGAGGAACGCTTCCGGACTTCGCCGGAGAGCCGGCCCGGGCGGCCGAGGCGAGCAGCTGGCCGATCAACCCGTACTCAAGCATCATCTCGGACTCCTCGCCGCTGGCGCGGATGATCTGAGCATCCGAGGTTTGGACCAGAAAGCAGTCGACAAGAGCGGTCTTGCCGATTCCGCCGGTCCCTTCGATCAGGACCAGCTGGGGGCGGCCAGCGCGGGCAATCTCGAGCTGGTCCCGCAAGACGGCTAGCTCAATCTGTCTGCCAACAAATGGCATGGCTACCTCAGGCGATTATCCCCAGATCGCGGGCCAAGGTTACTCTCCTGCAGACGGAGCCCAGCGCATTGGCCTGCATGGCAGCGCGGCTGAATTGGTTGGGGATGAGGCCTCGGCGCGGCGTCACCGGGTGGCTGCCGCCTGGAGCTCGGACTCTCAGCTTGGTGCGCAACTTGCCGACTTCGCGCAGCAAGTGAAGGCGCGGGGTTCATGGGCAAGCGCAGCGGTATACCTGGTCTCAGCCAGCCCAACGAGTCGAGGTGCTGACAGCCGCTGCTGACGTCGGACTGGCCCGTTTACCGAGCTATTGTGATAGTGGGTTGGCGGAGTCATTTGTTGGCCGACGCAAGGATCTGGCTCTCCTAGAGGACCAGCTCGATAAGGCTCGTGCTGGACAGCCACGAGTAGTCCTGATCGAGGGCGCGGCTGGCATCGGTAAGACCGCTCTTTTGAACCGCTTTCTCGCCCAGAGCCTGGGCGCGCAGATCCTTCGGGCGAGTGGAGAAGAATCAGAGCTGCTGTTGGCCTACGGGGTGGTCGACCAGCTGCTCCGGTCCGCCGCTGTGGCTGGCG
>Ga0209526_10000986_pt1 | contig 18828 bp, 12 predicted proteins | sample JacPinW_OM2H0_M1_FD_188566 | JGI IMG/M metagenome (GOLD analysis project Ga0209526, IMG submission 188566) | Forest soil microbial communities from Algoma, Ontario, Canada - Jack Pine, Ontario site 1_JW_OM2H0_M1 (SPAdes) (version 2) | ecosystem: Environmental > Terrestrial > Soil > Boreal... | reverse complement strand
CCGGTGGCCCCGCTGGCCGAACGCGCCATCGCCTGGGCGCAGGACGTACTGCCCGGCCTCGGCCCGGTGTTCGCCCCGCAGCCCCCGGCGGGCTGGGCCCGCGCGGCAGCGGAGTTTCGTTCAGCATCAATGGCCAGCAATCGTCTTACAACCAATTCCTTATTGACGGGGTTCCGGCCAAGGAGAACCAGCACGAAAGCAATTCCATCAGTCCGTCGGTGGACGCCATCCAGGAGTTCCGCGTCCAAACCAGCAATTACAGCGCTGAGTTCGGCACGGAGGCAGGCGGACAGATCAACTTGGTGACAAAATCCGGCATGAACCGGTTTCACGGCACCGCCTATGAGTTCCTGCGGAACGACATCTTCGACGGCAGCAACTTCTTTTCTGGTGGCACGAAGCCTGAACTGAGGCGCAATCAGTTCGGAGGCACGCTGGGCGGTCCGATCCGAAAAAACAAGTCCTTCTTTTTTGGCAGTTACGAAGGCACCCGTATCCGCAAAGGCTTCACCCAAACCGCGCTGGTTCCGAACACAAAAGAAAGAGGCGGCGACTTCTCTGATTTGTTGCCGCTGGGTGTTACTATTGACGATCCCCAGACGCACACTCCATTTCCCGGAAACATCATTCCTCCGGGCAGTCTGAGCCCGATTGCCAGCGCCATATTGCAGGAATTTGTTCCTTTGGCCAATACGGCGCCGCCGGACCAGCCGTTCGATCCCAATCTGGCCTCCAATTATGTCTCCAACGACACCAACAAGATCAATGTCTATCAGGTGATTGGCCGTGCCGATCACCACTTCAGCGAGCACGACGCGGTATACGGCCGTTACATCATCGAAGACGTTGATAACACCAGCCCGAAGCTGTTTCCGACGGATTCGTTTCGTCAAAAGTCGCGCGGCCAGAATGCAGAGATCAGTTACAGCCACATCTTCAGTTCGAGCAAACTCAACGAGCTGAAGCTGGCTTACAACCGCTTCCGGCAGAACGAAGTTGTAGGCAATGCCTTCCATCGGGATGTGGTCGGCGAACTGAAAATTGCCGGATTGTGCCAGGAGCCAGCCTGCTGGGGCGTACCGGAAATGGACGTCAGCCCTTATGCGTCATTCGGCGAGCATGGACTCGGGCAGGTAGTCTCCGGACCGCGAGGCTGGCGCAGCGAGGTTTTCCATCTCAGCGACGTCTTCTCCTATATCAAGGGCGCGCACACGATGAAGTTCGGGCTCACGGTGGAGCGGCACCGCGACACCTTCCCGGAAACCATTTTCCCGCGGGGAATATTCGGATTTGACGGGCGGTACACCAGCGCGGATGGAAACACTCCGAACAGCACGGCGGCGCTCGCAGATTATCTTCTGGGATTGCCGCGTACCAGCTTGGCGAGCATCAACGAGTTTGATCCTCACTTCGCCAATACGGATCTCTATCCCTGGTTCCAGGATGACTGGCGTGTTACGCCCACACTGACCCTGAACCTGGGATTGCGGTACGAATGGGCGGGTCGGCCGATTTCGGAGAACAACACAATTTCCAACATTGATATCTCTGGCGGCACGGCGCAGTTGGTGACAGCGCAGGACCACAGCCAATTCGGCTTCCCTCGCTCGCTTGTGGACAATGACAACAACAACGTTGCTCCGCGGTTTGGCTTAGCCTGGTCTCCGTCCAGCCTGAAACGCTACGTGCTGCGGGGCGGATACGGAATCTTCTATCAGCGCGAGACTTCCAACTCGTGGATTGATCTGGCCATCAATCCACCTTTCATCAATCAGACATTCTTCATACTCGATAGCGCGCAGGCCGGATCCTTTGACTTGCACGATCCTTTCGCGCTTGCCCCACCCATACCCCTGCTGTTCTTCGCGATTGATAGGCGTTGGCGGGATGGATACGTGCAGCAATGGAACCTGGACAACCAGTTCTCCATCACTCCGAACCTTGTTGTGGACGTGGCGTACGTGGGCAACAAGGGTACGCGCCTGCCCAACCTGATTCCCATCAATGAGGCCGTACCCGGGCCGGGTGATGTGCAAAGCCGGCGGCCATTTCCGAATTTTGGGTCGCTGAACTTCCGGCTCAGTAACTCGTCCGCCACTTATCATGGGCTGCAAACTCGGGTCGAGCGCCGCTTTGCCAACGGGCTGTCATTTCTGGCGTCGTACACGTTCTCCAAGACAATCAATGACGCGTCAATCTATGAGAATGATGCTGGTACTCAGAACGTGCGAGATCTGAGAGCGGAAAAAGGGTTGGCGAGCCAGGATGTTCGCCACCGGCTCGTTTTTAGTTACGTTTATGAATTACCGTTCGGTCGCAGCAAGCGTTTTGGAAGCTCGGCAAGCGGCGTGGCGCAGCAATTGATCGGCGGATGGCAAGTGAACGGCATTACAACCTTCCAGACCGGACAGCCATTTACGCCAATTCTGGGTTTTGACAACGCTGACGTTGGCGATGGAACCGCCCGCCCTGATCTGGTGGGTGATCCAATCCGCTCCAGGGGCGATCGCAGCCTGAATCGTTGGTTCAACACCACTGCGTTTGCTGCGCCCGCGCCCGGCGCTTTCGGAACTGCCGGCCGGAACATCGTAATCGGCCCGGGACTTAACAACTTTGATTTCTCGGTGCTGAAGCGTTTTGCGTTGAGCGAGCAAGCGAACCTGGAATTCCGCACCGAGATTTTTAATGTCTTCAATCACACCAACTTCATCAACGTCGGGAACGTGCTGGGGGCACCTTCGTTCGGTCAGTTGACGTCTGCCCGCGACCCCCGGGACATTCAGTTTGGCCTGAAATTCCTCTTTTGAGGGTTGCACAACCGGGCGGGGCTGGCTTTGCACGCTCGGTTGTGCTGGTTTAAGCTGCCCTGGCCAAACGGGATGGAGGGGGAGGTTTCGGACGGATGACCCAGAGCGACCGCAAGACGACAAACGTGCGCACTACAAGGCCGAGTCTTCAGGCTCTGTGTTCAGGAGGCGGCAAACAGTTCACGTTTTTTTCAATCATCGCTGCCATGGTTGTTTGCCTAGGGGCGCCGGCATTTGCGGAGGCTTCGCTCAAGATTGAAGTAGCCAATCATTTCGTGACCAACGGAGAATGTTCGTTTGCGGTTGCGAGCGAGCCATCAGGGCAACTCGCAGATGCAGAACTTCGCAAGAACTTGAAGCTCGATATGCCCGGCTTCAGCAATGTCCAGATCTCCGGTCCGGACAGCCAGGCCAGGATGGAAGTGAAGGCCAAAACCTGGCGTCCAGGTTTCTATCCGTTTCAGGCGAAAGTGAAAGTCAAAGATAGGGAGTATTCGGCCAGGGATTACTGTGTGGTTGAAGCGAATGGGACGCGAGGAGCCTTCGACCATGCCGGGTACTACGTGTTCTTGGGTCGGGGCGACTTTTGGGACCCAACCCATCAGCTCGCCTTATGGACGTTACAGAACTGGAAGAAGTTTGCCGATTGGATGTCGGTTAACAAGGCGGATACTCTGTTCGTTCTGTTGAATGGCTATACCCTCGCGTATCCGTCAGACAAATACGCGTCACTGCGCGACAAGTTTTCCAACAACGCGCGGTACAGTTTCCTCCACGAATTCATCGATTATGCTCACGTGCGCGGGATTCGTGTCTACCTGGCACTCACGACCGACGATCATGCCGAGGGTTTCGGCGAGCTCCATCCTGAGACGGTACGGATCAACAGGTTCGGCTACGCTGGAAGCCGCCGTGCGCTGGTATTGGAAGATGCGAAGGTAAGGCAGTATATCGGCGAAATGCTGCAGGAAACTTTACGGCTATATGGCAACGCAGATGGGTTCGTATTTCACCCCTCGGAAGAGGACCCGGATCGCTTCAACGAAGTAACCCAGGCGGCCTTTCACCAGGAAACCGGCCAGCATTTGGCGAAGACCGGTAAGGGCGAGCGCTACCGGTGGTACAACCAGAAGTTTGCGGAACTGATGCGTTCCCTCTACGAAACGGCAAGCGCACAGAATCCGAATTTGGAATTCATCATGTTCAACACCTGGTGGCAGGACGAATATGTTTCGGTCTATCACGAGCTGCTGCCGGCCAAATTCAGGATTTGCGTTTGGTACTATGACGAACAAGAGGAGAAGACATTCCGTAAGTGGCCCATCTGGGCTTGGGTAGAGAGCTTCGGGCCCGACCGTGTGGTGTATATGCCAACCGGGGAGGCCTTTCTTTACCCGGTGGAGCACGAGCAACAGATGGAGCGCCACATTCGCACCGACCGGTTGATCAGTGCGGCAGAAAGTTTAGGAATCAAGAGTTGCGTGTTCTTTGCCGGGTGGGATTTGGGCAGCGAGGACGACCGCCGGCGGGACCTTGCGATTACCCAGTTTCCCACCAGTTCGTTTGCGGGTGATCGCAACCGGAAGCAAGAGCTGTTGCCGGAGCTCTATCTGGATTATTTCGCCGCAAGACAGAGAGTATTGAAGTAACTTTGAGCGGACTCCAGGCCGGGAAAGAGGCGGCCACCATTTAATGGTGACGATCCGGGAGCTTGCGAAGAAGTGCGGGTATTCTGCGAGCACGGTTTCCATGGTGCTGAACAACCGGCCGCTGTCACGATATATTCCCGGTGACACGAAGGCGACTATCCGCCGGATCGCGGCGGAAATGAATTACCAGCCCAATATCTTTGCGCAGTCGCTGCGAGCGAACCGAAGTTACACCGTAGGGGTGATGGTCTTTGACATTACCGACCCGTACTGCACCTACACATTGCGTGGAATCGAGAACACGCTGAACGCAGCCTCGATTGCCTATCTGCTTTTTGACGCGCAGAACAAGCGGGAGCGCTTTCACCGGAACCTGGAGTTGATGCTGCAGCGGCGCGTGGACGGAGTCATCCTGGTGGCAAACTCGCTGCAAACCGATCCGGCAGTGCTAGAAACAGTGCAAATCCCTCACGTTCCGGTGGTGGTGATCGGCCGGGAGCTGGAAGGATTGGAGTTCGCTTCTACGGTTGTGGTCAACAATCAGCGGGGCGGATATATGGCGCTGGAACACCTGCATAACCTGGGTCACCGGGATATTGCGTTCGTCCGAGGGCCGAAGACCATTGCCGATTCGGTTCTGCGCTGGGAGGGAATTGCGAAGTTTGCGAGAGAAGCGGACGTAAAGATCTCGCGAGAATGGATTCTCGATCTGGTTCAGGTTCCCACTACTTCCGCTGAAGGACTGGAGAGCGTGAAGTCGCTGCTGCACGCCGGCCGGCGCCGCTTCACCGCGGTACTGGCGTTCGACGACATGACGGCTCTTGGGGTCATCCGGGGTCTGAGCGAAGCGGGATTGGAAGTGCCACGCGACTGCTCAGTCATCGGCTTTGACGATATCGATGCGGCAGGTTACTACAATCCGCCCCTGACAACCATCCGCCAACCCATGCTGCGCATGGGGGAGGAGGCAGCCACCGCGCTGCTGGATTGCGTCAACGCGGGACAGAAAAAGAAGAAGGCGCAGGTCGTCCACCGTGTTCTGGAGCCAGAAATGATCGTGAGGAAGAGCACCGGGGCACCCCACAAGACCAAGCGTCGGAGCGGCTGACGCGGAGATTTCATGAGGTCGGATCATAGACCGAGGAGGAAGAGCGATGACGGATTTTCAGGCCAAAGCGCGCGGTAATGCGGCACTGGCGGAAGACGAATTCACCTATGAGCTCGCCAGCTTCATTCCGTTCCGCGACGTGGCGGAAGCAAGGCGGGTGCGTAAGATCAGCAAGCAAGAGATTACCCGGCACCAGAATGCTAATTTCAAAATCAAGGTCATTGAGGACCCTTCGGAATTTTACTTTCAGTTCGCCCTCGATATTGTGCGGCGTATTCGGGAAAAACTGGAAAGCGGGGAAACATTCGTAGCAATTTTCCCAGTCGGCCCGATGCCCCAATATTCCTACGCCGCCAGCATGATTAACGACCTGGGCCTGAGTTGCCAGCACGTCCACACTTTTAACATGGATGAATATGCCGATCAGGACGGCAACACCGCCCCGGCTGCATGGCCGGGTTCCTTCCAGAAAGCGATGCTGGACAATTTCTTTCTCAAGATTAACCGTGAGCTGCGGCCTCCAGAGCGGCAAATTCATTTTCCGAGCAAGGATGCGCTGCCCGATTACGCCAATATGATCGAAGACGTTGGCGGCGCCGACGTTTGCTACGGAGGCATCGGTTGGTGCGGGCATATTGCGTTCTGGGAGGCGCATCTGGGTTTTGAATTCGACGGCGATCTGCACGCCTTCAAGAATGCCGGACCACGGCTGGTGGAGCTGCACCCCATGACCATCATGCAGAATGCGCTGCATTCGTTCGGCGGAGACTGGTCCTGGGTACCTCCAAAGGCCAACACCATTGGACCCCAGCAGATTCTCGGAGCCCGTGATCGCAGCTTCTGGCTGGATGGTTACCTGGGAGGAGGAGTGAGCTGGCAGCGCTTTATCGCGCGTCTGGTGGCTCACGGGCCAGTGAACCCGCTGGTGCCGGGCTCGATTCTGCAGGAGGCTAGCGGGAGCTACAACATACTGGGTCCCGTGGCCGACAACGTCGAAATCCACATGGCCTGAGCCGCGGGGCGTGGTCTGTTTCTCGCAAGAGGCACTTGCAGGAACCTCTGGAACCGGGGCCCAATGCATACTCTCGATTGGCTGATTGTTCTAAGCTATGCGCTTGTCGCAATAGCCATTGGTTCTTATTTCACGCGGCGCGCCAGCCGGGGTGTGGAGAGCTATTTTGTAGGAGGGAGATCCCTCCCCTGGTGGGTCATCGGCCTTTCCAGCGTTGCGAGTTACAGCTCTGCGGGAACCGCGTCGGCCATTACCATGCTGGTGTTTACGGGAGGCCTCTTAGGCAACTGGTGGTGGTGGACCCCTTGGGTGATCTGGATGCCGCTGGTGGCCGTCCTCTGGTCCAAATTCTGGCGGCGGATGCAAATTGTTTCGACCGCAGAGTTCATAGAGTTGCGATACGGAGGCCGGGCGGCAAGCTTGTTTCGCAGCATCGCCGCGATCTATTTCAGCTTCGGATGGGCTGTGGTTCTCATGGCCTACATCACGGGCTGGCTCACCAAAGCCATTGGACCGATTCTCGGCTGGAGCGAGTTGAAGATCATTCTCTTCGCCGCGTCATTGGCTCTGGTGTACACGATGATGGGTGGCCTGCTGGGCGCGGCCTATTCCGAGATCTTCCAATTTTTCGTATTCTTCGCGGCTAACCTGATCTTTGTGCCGGTGGTGATCCACAGCTTGGGAGGCATGGGTGCGATCTATTCCAAGATTAATGCCGGCTTTGGTTCGGAATTCTTCCACGCAACTCCGCCTGGCGGCGAATTTTCGCCGTTGACGATTCTTGCTCTGGTTGTGCAGGGGTTATTCTTCGCTGCCTCTCCTACTGCTGGCGAAGGTTTCACCGCGCAGCGATTCATGGCCGCCAAGAACGAATTTCATGCGCAGGTTGGGCAGTTAGTCAATTCGGTGTTCTCATTGGTAGTACGGGTCATTCCGTTTGTGTTTCTGGGAATGGCAGGCGCTGCTTTCTACGGAAAAGGAGCAAACGGAGAAACCCTCTGGGGCGACCTGGTGGCTCGCTTTTCCTTTCCGGGGCTGACCGGGCTGCTGGTGGCCGCCGAGCTGGCCGCCTACCAGGGTACCGTCAGCACGGAGATGAATTGGGGGGCGTCATTCCTAATTAACGACCTCTACAAGAGAGTGCTGGTGAAGAACAAGCCCGAAAGGCATTACGTTCTGGCGGGCCGTTTGGCCACTTTTCTGCTGCTCGGCACGGCACTGTTGCTGGCGTATTTCCAGGTGAAGGGTATGCTGTCCTGGTTTTTATTCATCAACAACGTCATGATCGCGTTCATTCTCCCGCTAGCGTGGCTGCGGTTCATGTGGTGGCGGCTGAATATCTGGGGAGAAATCGCTGCCTTGGCGGGAGGGCTGCCGCTGAGCTACTTAATCTGGTTCGTGCTCGACTTCGCACACAAGCCCTTTTGGCAAGGTTTCTTCTTGTTATTCGGCGGCGGATGGATAGTCATCGTACTGGTGACGCTGCTTACGCCACCGGAGCGGCCGGAAGTATTGTCCGAGTTTTATCGCCGGTGCAAGCCCCCAGGCTTCTGGCGGCCGGTGACACAGATGCTCTCCCTCGAGGAGAACGCGTTGGCACAACACGAAATGCGTCTCGACGTTTGGAACTGCGTCCTAGGAATTCTCTTCTGTCTATCTGCTGTCGCGCTTACAACCAATCTTTTTGGCCGGCACCTGTTGAGCAGTGCAGGCTGGGCAGCCCTCGCCGCAACCGCGTTTTACCTGTTTGTGCGCAGCTGGTGGGAACGTGGCATCTTTCGCGCTCTTCAAGCTGGGTCCCAAGATTCGAGCCCGCAGCACGCTAGCTCGGCTGAAACGCAGCAATCGCTGCAGAAACACAGGTGAAGCTTGGCCAAACTTGCCCTGCATGGAGGTTCGGCTGTACGCCACAAGCCGTTTCCCGCCTGGCCCATATGGGATGCGCGAGAAGAACGCGCTCTTCTCGATGTGTTGCACAGCGGAAAATGGTGGCGGTTTTCGTATGGCGAAGGCGTTGAGCTGAGAGAACCTGAGAGCGGCAACCGTTCCCGCGTGGTCGAGTTTCAAGAGGCCTTTGCCCAACATCATCAGTCCAGATTCGGCCTCGCCTGCGCAAACGGGACGGCGGCCATAGAAGTGCTGCTCAAGGCGCTAGGCGTCGGACCGGGTGACGAGGTGATCGTGCCCGCCTACACCTACGTTGCCACCGCGACGGCGGTTTTGCAGGTGAATGCCGTGCCGGTGTTTGTGGATATTGATCCGAACACCTACAACATTGATCCTCAGAGAGCGGCCGCCGCAATTACCCCACGTACGCATGCCATGATCCCGGTGCATTTTGCCGGCCAGCCCGCGGACATGGATGCTCTGGCAGAAATACGCCGCAAGCACCGAATCTTCATAGTCGAAGACGCCGCACATGCTCACGGGGCCGAATGGAGAGGGAACAAAGTGGGAGCGTTGGCTGAGGGTGGAACTTTCAGCTTCCAGGCCTCCAAGAATATGACCGCCGGTGAAGGCGGTGTGATTGTCACGAACGATCAGGAAATCGCCGCTCTTTGCGATTCCTATCTGTGGGCCGGGCGAAAGGTTGGCCGCCCGTGGTATGAACACTACCGTCTGGGATGGAATTACCGCATGACGGAATTCCAGGCCGCGATCCTGCTGCAACAGTTGTCACGACTCGAGGAACAGAATTCGCGCCGCAGCCAGAATGCGACTAGGCTCTTCGACCGGCTGGCGGAGACAGACGGCATTTCTCCTCTTCGAGCCGATCGGCGAGCGACCCGGCATTCTTATCATATTTGTATGTTCCGGTATTCGCCGGAAAGATTCGAAGGCTTGCCACGAAGCAGATTCCTTGAAGCGCTTGCGGCTGAAGGCATCCCGTGCATGGGCGGCTACAGTCATCCGCTGTACCGAAACCCGATGTTCCTGAACAAAGACTTTTATCCGCGCGGATGTCCGCTCACCTGTGGCCACTACAACCAGGAGGTAGATTTCAGCCGGTTCGCGGAACTTTGCCCCGTGGCGGAAAAGGCATGCGCGACTGAGGCTGTCTGGCTGGAGCATAGGCTGCTCCTGGGCACTCAACAAGACGTGGACGATATTGCCGACGCAGTCGAAAAGATCCGAACCAATGTCGGCGAGCTCCTCGCCACGAACAAAACATAGCATGCTTGGAACGTCTTCATGCTGAAGATTGCTATTTTGGGATTTGGATTTGCCGGCAAGACGCACGCAGATGCATACGCTCGTCTGCCGAATGTGGAGCTGGCAGGGATCGGGGGATTTCGCGGCGGGCGCGCGCGGGAAGGATGGAAGGCGCCGTATTCAGTGCAACTCTATCCCGATCCAGATGTTCTGTTGAATTCCAGCGGGGCCGACATCGTGGACATTTGCCTTCCAACCTTCATGCATGAAGACTTCGTAATCAAGGCGGCGGAAAAGGGCATGCACATCATCTGCGAAAAGCCGTTCGCCCTCAATCTAGCATCCGTCGATCGAATGCTGGACGCGGTCAAGAAGGCGGGCGTGACCCTGATGGTGGCGCAAGTGCTTCGTTTTTTCCCACACTACAGCAAATGCCGGGAGTTGGTGCGCGGTGGCAGGTTAGGAGATGTGTTCTTCGTCTCGGCGTCCCGATTGTCTGAAATGCCGCGTTGGGCGGACTGGTTCCGTGATCCGCTAAAGAGCGGCGGCGCCCTTTTTGATCTGCAGGTTCACGATCTGGACTATCTGCTGAACCTGCTCGGGGTTCCCGAAAAAGTCTTTGCCACCGGTCTGCAAAGCGAGTCCGGGGCCTGGAACCACGTGGTTACTTCGCTCTTATATCCGGAGAAGAAGGCGTGCATCGAGGCAACCTATCGAATGGCCGCCGGTTGGCCCTTCACGAGCCGACTTCGCTTAATGGGGACCGCTGCGTCGTTGGAATATGAGTTTCGTGTCCAGGGCAACGTAGACACGCTGGAGCGAGCGCAAAACTTACTCATGATGTACCCGGATGGAGGTCCGGCCACCCGGGTTGAGGTCGAGGATCGCGACCCCTACCTGAGTGAGCTGAAATATTTCGTAGAAACAGTCGAAAACGGCAGCACACCGCAAGCCGTCCCTGTAGAAGAGGCTCGCACGGTGATCGGCGTTCTCGAAGCGGCCAAGCAATCACTGGAAACCGGTAAATCTGCAGATCTCACGTGGCTGTCGTCTAGAACCTGACACTGTCAACAACATGGAACACAACGTCAAGTCAAAATCTGCATTGGCCCTGGGAGCACATCCCGATGATGTCGAGATCAACTGCTCTGGCACATTGAAGCTGCTGAAGGAGCGAGGATGGGAAATTTATGTTGCTACCATGACACTCGGCGACTGTGGCTCGCGCGAACTTTCCCCTGAGTCCATCTCTCAAAAGAGGCACGCAGAGGCGGAAAGCGCGTGTGCCCTGCTGGGAGCAAGCTACCGTTACGCGGGCTCCCGCGATTTTTGCATCTTCAATGACGATCTTCACAACCGCAGAGTGACCGATCTGCTTCGAGAAGTGAAGCCGGCGGTCGTGTTCACGCACTCGCCTGCGGACTATCTGCTGGATCACGAAACGACCAGTACGCTGGTGCGGAATGCCTGCTTCTACGCGCCGGTGTTGAATTATCAGACCTCCCAGGCCGGATCCATTTCCCACATTCCTCATCTTTATTATTTCGACGCCATGGGGGGCGTCGACATTTTTGGCAAACCGATTACTCCGGAATTCTATGTGGACGTCAGTGATCTCATGGATTTCAGATTGCAAATGCTGGCCCAACACGCCAGCCAGCGCGAGTGGCTGCGGTCGCAACATGGCATCGATGACTATCTGCTCGCCATGCAGAACTGGGCGGCTGAGCGGGGCAGAGAAGCCGCCTCAGCTGCCGGAACCAGAGTGACGCACGCGGAAGCTTTTCGCCAGCACCACGGACACTCGTATCCGACAGACAACTTGCTTAAAGAACTTCTGGGAAAGCGAATAATTCTTAGTCTGTCCTATTGAGCGGCCTGGCTTCATCGGCCAGGACAAGAAACCACAGAGATGCTCAAATCGAACGACCAACTCCGGGCTGGAGCCGCACGCCGGGAAATAACTCCGGCTGTCGGTGTACCCCTTTCAGGCTTCATTGCGAGGTTGGGGGTCTCGACCGATGTTGCCAGTCCGCTATTTACTCGGGCGCTCGTCCTCAGCGCCCGGCAAACCACCCTGGTCTTGGTCCAGATGGATTTGCTCGGTTTGGCGCAGTGGCACGTCGACGAGATACGCCGGTCTTGCCGGCGCATGTTTGGGATTCCGCCAGAGAATGTGCTGATTTCCACAACTCACACTCATTCGGGCCCAGGTCTGCTGTCGGTACGTGGCTGTCTGGTGGCTGGCATTAAGTACCAATGGAGCGTGATCAAGAAGACGACTCAAGCGATCGAGCAAGCGCACGCAGCTCGACGGCACGCGAGTTTGCGGACAAACAGAGTGCCGTTCCGGTTGGGGGTCAACCGGCGGCAGAAGACGGAGGCGGGCATCGTGTTGGGTTTCGACTCAAAGAAGCCAGCGCCGCGGTTCCTGGATGTGGCGGAAGTGAGAATGAGCGACGGAAACTCATGTGTCCTTTTCAGTCACGCGGCTCACCCATACATCCTAGGTGGGGACAGCTTGCTTATCAGCGGTGATTTTCCGTCATTCGCGTGTCGCTCTCTGGAAGAATCGGCAGCCACGACCGCAATGTTTCTCAACGGGTGTGCAGGCGACATAGCCCCGCGGCGCGCGTTCGAAGGACTCCCCGCGGTACAGGAGGAAGGCACGCGGGCCGCCCAAGCCGTCAGAGACGCCCTAACCAAGGCTCGCGAAACCAGGACCGTGCCATTGAGTGCTCACTCTGAGCATGTGCACCTTCCTCACGCAAACCTGCCGTCGCTAGCCGATTTGGAAGGCATGAAGGTCGAGCAGGAACGGACCGTACGGCCGCAGGAAAGAGTGAATCCCGCGATCGCTGCCAAAATTCACTCCGCCTTTGAGGACTGGGCAGAGGCTCTGAGCCGGACCATAAGGGGTGTCGATGTGCTGCAACCGGTGTTCTCGGAGGTGCAGGTATTCCGGATTGGAGATCTCTGCCTGCTCGGAATTTCTGGCGAGCCCTTCTTCGCGACCGGTGAGAGTATTTCTCACGGCAGCCCGGCAGACAACATCTGGGCGCTTGGATATTGCAACGCGTACAGCGGCTACCTGCCTACAGCGCTCGCATTTCGGGAAGGGGGATATGAGGTTTCCGACTCCTATCGCTATCTTGGGACGTGGCGGCTCGATGCTTCCTGTGAGGGTCGCGTGGCTAAAGTTGCCCGCCAACTCCTGAACCCGCATGGAAAATAATCGTCAATTTGCGCACCACATGCTCAAAGAGATCCATGAGCAGCCGCGGACTGTCCGCGACACTCTGGCAGGCCAGGTGAACGACGCTTCCGGAACCGTGACACTGACAGAATTTCCATTAAGCATTGCCGAGTTGAAGTCGTTGGCCTGGCTCAGAATCGTGGCTTCCGGAACCAGTCGTTATGCCGGACTTTATGGGAAGTACGTGATCGAGGAATTGACTGGCATTTGCGTCGATGTCGACTACGCCAGCGAGTTCGAATGCCGGCGTTCCGCCTTTGCGCCGCCTCTGACCATTGTTACCAGCCAGTCCGGTGAAACCTCCGACACTCTGGCTGCGTTGCGCAAAGCTAGGCAGGAAGGCTCCAGGACGCTGGCGATCTGCAACGTCAAAGAGTCGTCCATGATGCGCGAAGCCGATGCCGCATTGCACATCAAAGCCGGGCCGGAACTGAGCGTTCCCTCGACCAAGGCCTTTGGTGGCCAGCTTACATTCATGTTTTTGGTAGCTCTGCATCTCGCGCAAGCCAGACAGTCAGTCCCGGAGCAGACAGTGGGCGACTACGTCTTGCAGTTGAAGAAAATTCCAGACAAGCTGGAATCAGTCTTGCGTCTGGACAGGCGCTGTGCGGAAGTTGCGGATCGATATGCGCGATTTATTGATTTCATCTTTTTTGGCCGCGGAGCGCACTATCCAATCGCGCTCGATGGCGCTCTCAAGCTGAAAGAGGCCGCCTACGTGCATACTGAAGGCTATCCCGGCGGAGAATTCAAGCATGGCCAGATTACTCTGTTCGATGATCAGATCGTCGCTGTTGTCTCAGCAACCTGCGATGTCGGGAACCCAGACTCGAAGGCTCGATACCGCCAGTCCGCGGACTCCGCCGCCGAGATGAGCGCGCTCTCGAGTCACCTGGTCGCGCTGGTAACCGAGGGCGATCAGCGAGTTTCGAAAATGGCCGAGGAAGCGCTGTACATCCCGGAGGCTTCGGACCTACTGTCGCCGCTTTTGGAAATCGTTCCGCTCGAACTTTTGGCATATCACCTTTCGATTCGCCGTGGACTCAATCCCGACCGACCTCGAAACCTCAGCAAGGCAGTTACCGGAAGGTTACGAGCGACTTGATCTATAAAAAAGAAAAATTCATCTCCCACAGCTCTCACGAGGCTGAATACGCGAGTTCGGTGGCGTTGAAAGAATGGGATTTCCGTCGCAGCTGGGAGAGCGTGCAACGAAGCCGGTTTGCCGGGCTGCACTTCCACGATCTGGGTCGCACCCCCGCCCGGAACATGCGCCGCGGACACGTCTCCGGAAGGGTCGCAACGGAAGTAGGAGGCCGGAAGACAACCGCTGTGTTTCACCATTCATCGATCTGAAGGTATCCTGGGCGGCGATTCATCGATCTGAGGGTGTTCTGGGCGAGAGGCGCACGGACTTTTTGGCTTCTTCACACCTGCGGACAAAGCGGTTCGGAGAACAACGGCGACGATCAGTAGGCAGTCGTTTAACGGGCTGGAGGACTTCTCGGCCTTGGTGCAACTTCCCAACAGGGAAACTGGAAAGTACGAAACCCTTGGCTAATTTGCAGGCTCCATTCCTGCCGCGCCTGTCAGCTTCTCTCCATCGCTGGCGGCGCTGCCCAAAAAAAGGAGGCAGCCCGATCCCTCATGCTTGGATTATCACTGTCTTTGACATAAGCTGGCACGGCTACCACTAGGCGATGGACTTCTGGCATGGATCAAGGCTCCCTCGACCGGCCGTTCCTGGTCTTTGATGGCGAGTGCCCATTCTGCCGGGCCTGGATCGAGTATTGGAAACGTCTCACCGGTGACCGCGTGCTCTACGCGCCCTACCAGGAAGTTGGCTCCGCCTTCCCCCGCACGCCTCGTGAAGACTTTGCGTCCGCCGTCAAACTCATCCTGCCTGACGGCGAGGTGCACAGTGGCGCGCACGCGGTCTTCAGCGCGCTCGCGCTGGTGCCAGGAAAGAGAGGGATGCTATGGTGTTACGACCACGTGCCCGGTGTCCCTGCCGTTTCCGAAGCGGCATACGGCGTCATCGCCCGCCACCGTTCATTTGGCTATCAGGTGACGCGTCTCTTTTGGGGAATTCCCCTCAACCCCGAAACCTATCGCCTGTCGAGCTGGCTGTTTCTAAGAATACTCGGCGTCATTTACTTCATTGCTTTCGTTTCCTTCGGAATCCAGGCAGCTGGCCTCATTGGTTCGCGTGGCATCCTACCCCTACCCGACTATCTCCGCGCCGCACACGAATACCTGGGAACGCCAGCCTACTGGGACCTTCCCACATTATTCTGGCTCAACGCGGGCGATGCCTGCATCAAAGCGGGTTGGATCGCCGGAGTCTGTCTCTCGTCTCTTCTTCTCCTCGGCATCAACTGGCGCCCCCTTCGACTCGTGTTGTTCTTGTTGTACCTCTCCCTAGTCACGGCTGGCCAGGTGTTCATGAACTACCAGTGGGACGCGCTTCTCCTCGAAGCTGGATTCCTGGCCGTATTTCTCGGCTCCTCGCCGCCCTTCATTCGGCTTTTCCGCTGGCTGCTGTTTCGTCTCGTGTTCCTTTCGGGTGCGGTGAAGCTGCTGAGCGGAGACCCATCGTGGCGCAGCTTCACCGCCCTGCCGGTGCACTACCAGACCCAGCCTCTGCCCACGCCGCTGGCCTGGTACGTCTGTCAACTGCCCGCGTGGTTTCATCACCTCTCGGTCGGTTTCTTGTTCTTGGTGGAGCTCGCTGTCCCTTTTCTGATTCTTGCACCACGGCGCACCCGCATCGTTGCGGCCATTGCTATCTTCGTGCTCCAGATGCTCATTTTCCTGACGGGGAATTATGCGTTCTTCAACCTCCTGACGATTGCACTTTGCCTTTTTCTTCTGGACGACGCGGCACTCGGACGAATGTTGCCGAAGAAAATCTTCGGGCGCATCCACGCCGCTGTGGGAGACAAAGACAGACGGCCAATGCGTAATGCTGTGTCGAGCGCCTTTGCTGCTCTTGTGCTCTTCGTCAGCAGCTTCCAGATGATCGCCATGTTCTCCGGCCGCCATTGGGTGCCGGCCGATACTGTCATTCGCGCTGTTGCCCCATTCGAGATCATCAACACCTACGGCCTTTTCGCGGTCATGACAACTTCGCGCCCGGAAATCGTGATCGAGGGGTCAAACGACGGACTGACCTGGCTGGCCTACGAATTCAAATACAAGCCCGGAGATTTAAACCGACGGTCGATTTGGGTACAGCCGCACCAGCCACGCCTCGATTGGCAGATGTGGTTTGCCGCGCTTGGCAACTACCAGGATGATCCCTGGATTCTGCACTTCATAGGGCGTCTGCTGTCGGGCTCGCCGGACGTCTTACAGCTTCTTGCCAAGAACCCTTTCCCCGACGCACCGCCCCACTATGTCCGCGCGCTGCGGTACGATTACCGCTTCACCACCGCGGTGGAACGCAAGTCCACCGGCGACTGGTGGCGCAGGGAATTGAAGGGAACATACGTACCCGCACTCTCACTGCGCGGCTAATAGACGTGCCAACCCTACTGCGGTATGCACCGCCAATCGCTGTTGAGCCACGCGAAGCATCAAGGGGATTGTGGATTCTCAGACTAAGGATCAGGCTTCCCGCGGCAACATAGACCAGCGCGATGAATCCGAAGCTCGAGGTAAGCGAGTGGGTTCGATCGCTGAGGAAACCGATCACGTAGGTCCAGCAAATCCACCGAGTCGGCCGATCGAATTGATGAGTCCGAAGGCCGCTGCCGCCGATTCACTCAGGATCATTGTCGACCAGAAACCGGAAGAAACGCCTCCACCGCCGCAAACTCAACGGTTGCACGCAGCGGGTTCTGGACGAGTGGTCGCTAGGCTTGATCGGAAACGCAGCCGCTTCTTCGGCCGTGGTCCCCCCCGGCAAGACATGCTCGACAACAACGGTGCCATAGCGACCAGCATCGCCAGCGGAATCACCACGAACTTGAGAAGGCGCATCACTCACAATAATTCTCTCAATGCCCTGCAAGATCCAGCGACAGCATGGATACTCGCAAGCACTCTCACCAAGGGCGGACTCGTAGCGACGTCGGCGAGTCGTGGAGTCTCCGGCTCAAGACCTCGGAAGCAGCATTAATACTGGGGTTCTTCTTGAGTTTTGGGTTGCATTGGGGCGCATTCCGCAGCACTTAAAGCGAGCTTTTTAAGGAGGATGGCCTGGAAGCGCTTGAAAAGATTGGCTCCTCGGGTAGGACTCGCTACAACCCTCCGTTTAAAATCCTGAGCACAAGAGATGGCGTAGATGTACTTTCAATGACTTAGGCGGAGCACAAACGTGACTTTGGAGCTCTTTCGCCGATAAACGGTTCCAAAAACGGTTCCAAGTTTGGTCGCGGGGACCGTTCAGTTTTGCAGCGCGAATCAAACGCCCGTCCATGTCTTGCGTTAAGTCAGGATTTCTCGCAACCATCCCACCCTGAAAATGCCGAGAAACGAATTTCCGGCTACCTCAAACAAGGTCATAAATGCGTCTGAATGGTAGAAATCCTCGAATTTGCTACGCACAAGATCATTCCCATCTGGAATCTAACGAAGCCGCCCAGACCGGGATTGTCGGTATCTGCCGATGGCAGATTTATTTTGGATGTTCAAAACGAATTCACACAATCTAGTATCATGTTGGCAAAATTTTTTGTTAAAGCAGAACTAAGCGGTCACCACTCCGGAGCAATCCCCGTCTTTAGGCACTCGACGATTGTGGGCGTATGGTCGGCAACTGTCCCATAACCGGCTTATGGAAGAGTGGCCGGTCATCGGGGCCTTATCGAGCAGTTTCAGGAGGGGCTTTGGGGATCATCTTTGCAGATTCCTCGCCACGCTCGGCGTCACAATCCAGTAGTGGGTTTAGACCTAGGATCGGCGCAGAGGCAAACGAGCTAGTGCCCTCCGCCCGTGTGCCGATGGTGGGGAGAGTTGCGATAGTGTTCAGCGAGCAGGTCTGCGCCCCAGTCGCCGTTGAAGTCGCGCCAGACGCAGTGGATATGATTCGCGTCGTTCTGGGTGTTGTCGAACTCGATGAGGAAGGTGCTGCCCTGCACGCGGTAGTAGTGGCCTTCGCCGTCTTCGAAGCCGCCCATCCACGCGAATTTGATGTTGTCGAGCTCGGCGTTGCGAATTTTCTCCAGACGCGCCCGCGCCGGCGCCTGCGGTTGCGCGCTCAGATATTCCTCGATGAGCGCCAGCAGCATTCCCTGCTGGTCTTTGCTCAGCATGGCGTAGGCGATGCCCTTGTCTTCCTGGATGGCAGCTTGGCGCTGGTTGTTGGTGAGGATGTCGGCAGGAGCAATCGCGCTCAGCACCGCTTCCGCGCGCTGCGCCGGGTTGAGCGACTTGACCAGCGACCGGCCAAGGTCTTCCTCAGCGGCGAGTACACGAGTGCCCTTCATCGGTCCGCTGCGTACCTCGGCCGGGTTGGTGCCAAAAAACTGCGGGCTATTGGCCAGACCGGAAATGGATTTGCCATTCACCATCGTCCAGTTCTGGGAGCAATGATGGCCTTCATAGCGCCAGCCCCAGGCGCCGCTCTCGCTCGGCTCTCCGAAGAAGGTGAAGAAGTACAGTTCCGGATCGCGCGTGGGCCCGCGGCCTTGCTCGATTTCGCGCAGCAGGTCTTCCAGCTTGCGGATAGTCTCCGCCTTGCTGTATCCCTTCTCGCTCAGTCCGGCGCGCAGCAAGTTCAGCGCGGCCTTCTTCTGCGTCTCGGTCATTTCCTTGAGCGAGATACCCTTGCGCGAAACCGGCGTGTAGAACCAGCGAAACCGCTCTTCGGAGTTGAAGGGAAACATGGCCTGCGACCT
>Ga0209526_10000985_pt1 | contig 18828 bp, 16 predicted proteins | sample JacPinW_OM2H0_M1_FD_188566 | JGI IMG/M metagenome (GOLD analysis project Ga0209526, IMG submission 188566) | Forest soil microbial communities from Algoma, Ontario, Canada - Jack Pine, Ontario site 1_JW_OM2H0_M1 (SPAdes) (version 2) | ecosystem: Environmental > Terrestrial > Soil > Boreal... | reverse complement strand
CTCGTTGTGCTTCAGTCCCGAAGCCTCGACGGCGTCCACGGTCTGGGTCAAGGTCTCCTTCAAGCTCCTCACGTACGACGCGAGCGAAGGGTCTCGCGGCGCGCCATTCGCGTCCTGAGCGGCGCCGATCTGATTCGTCAGTCCGAGAACGAAGAGGTTGACCTCGCGCCCCCACACCACCCGCGGCGAGTGATACAGGTCATCGCGGAACATGCGCCATACGGCCGGGGTCGCGTAAGCATCGTTGGCGACGAGGGGTCCGAGCCGATCCACGAATAGGCCGACGGGATACGGCCGCGCGAAAACGTCGATCTCCTTCAGCACGCGGTCGGTCGTCGACGCGCCACGGAGGATGTCGCTCGTGAGATCTTCCAAAAAGAGCCGCGTCGCAGGATCAGTGTTGGCGACGGGGATCGGACGACCGACCGAGTCGAGCGACAGCGCCGCGAAGCGGATCGGCTCCCAATACGCCCTGCTGTCATGGAAGACGCTCTCCCAGTAGCGGCGCTCGTCCACGGGAAGCGAATCGAGCCGCGCGTTCACATGGGATCGGATCTCGGCCGTCGTGAAGGCGACCTCGAAGTGTCGAGCCGCGCCGCGCCATGTCTCGACGGCCCGTCGCAGTGCCTCCGGGTCGCGGTCGTACTCGGTGATTGGCATTCCCGCGATCTCTGGCGCCAGCGATTCAAGGGGCGGGAGCGCCAGGGCGTGCACCGTGCGGAGGATGACGCCGATCGACTCGAGCGCCTGCGGCACCCAGATCGCGTTGATGTCCATCGCGAAGCGTCCATTGGCGTATCCCACGCGGCTGTCGCGCCAGCTCCCGGGAAACCAGTGCGTCGCGTCGGCCTTGGGAAAGCCTATGAGATTCGGCGGGAACGGGGCGCGCGCGTATGGTGCCGTCATCGCCGACACGCGCGCCATCTCGCGCAGGAGCAGCGCGAGGTTCGACCGGCCTTCCTTCGCCTCGCGCAGCAGAAACGCGCGCTTCTGTTCAGCGGGTACCCTGGCGGCCCCGAGATACCGCGCCGCGAGCACCGGAAGCTGGAAGTCGTCGTCCAGCATCTTGTAGTTCTCGCGCACCCGCTGAAGGTCGCCGAGCACCTCACGCGCGCGTGCGAGGACGCTGTCCGCTCCTGGAGCCGTCGGCCCGCGCCGCAGGTACTCGGCGATCAGCGGGCTGTACTCGGCTGCACCTTCCCGGATCGCCTGGCCGCCCAGCGCCTCCTCGTGGCTTACCTCGCCGTGGGGCGACAGCTTCCGGAGCACGCTGGCGATAACGTGCTCCGATACCTCCGGCCGCCAGATCGGCTGCATCATGAGCGCGGTCATCATCATGTCGCGGCCGAAGTAGGTCGCATAGTTCGGCAGCCCCGCCATCAGCTTCTCTTCCGTGGCGAGAAGCTCGAGGCCGGACACCTGCCGCTCCAGCCATCGGGCACGATGCGAGCGCACGGAGTCCGCCCGCGTCGCTGACGCGACCGGCGGCGCGATCCCGGGCGGCACGCCGCCGCTGGCAAGGAAGTCGAGGAACTCGCCGGTGAAGATCTGCTCGCGCCGGAGCGGAGTAAGCGCAGGCCCGTCGGTGCTTACCCGCGCCGCGAGCGTGACAGGACGGCCGGTGCGCGAGCGAATGGACACGGTTCCCGCGCGCAGCGACGCCGTGGCGACACGGGGATCCACGATGAGCTCCAGCACGAGCCGGTTGCGATCGTCGAAGTACGGCTGCGTGATGCGAATCGTGCGGCTGGAGTCCGTCGTCGTGGTGGAGAACGTCGGCTGGAGGCGCGCGCGCAGCTCGCCAACGCTCCGGGCGTGGAGCAGCTCGAGGTGCCGGCGCCGCTCCGCGGCAGGGAGGCGGCCAAGCCTGGCGATGAGCTGGACCAGCTCCTGTTGCTGGAACGGAGCTCCGCCGAAAGGCCGCAGGTGGCCGCGCTGATACTGAAAGTCACGCTCCACGCGCATCGAGCCGAGCAGGGGCCAGCCGATGTCGACGCGGGGCGACTCGGCGGTGAGGCGGTACTCGATGCGGCGCACCGGGCCCGAGTCCGAAACCAGCGCCTCGTCCGATCCCCAGTGGAGGCGCGCTGGCCTGCCCGCGGCATCCCGCGCCGTGAACCCGACGCTCTCGTTGAAGCCGTCGGCCAACAGCTGAACGACGCGTCCGCCGCGCGGCTCGATGTAGATCTGGACCGTGTTTCCCTTCGAGTCGCGATAGAAGCGCGTCTGATATCCCTGATACGCCGCGGTGTCGTCCATTCCCGGCTCCGGATAGGAGAGCACCGGAAGCGCGTGCTGCGCCGGGACGGTAAGCTGGGCGAGCAGCCCGATGATGAGGAGGTTCACGGGGTTTGGACTGGCGTCTCGCGTCTGGCGGTCGGCGTCCGCAAAGCGTAGCAGACCTGCCCGCGGCCGTGCCATGCAGCCGTAGGTTTACGCGGAGACGGCCGTGACTATCCAGGTGGCCGATGGGATGCGCGCGATGCCCTCGACGATGAACGGCTCGAGCGCGTCCCGCACCGCATCGACCACGCCGGCTCGATGCTCGGGGTGCTCGCGGAGGAGCCGGCCGAGAGGCCCGATTTGGAGCGCGAGTTCGAGCGTGGCCGCGCGATCGTTGCCGCCGATCGGCTCGTCGTGCGGAGTAATGCGGATGGCGCCGAAGCCGGCGGCCTCGAGGATCCGGGCGAGGCGCACGCCATCAGCGAACGCGAAGGGGCCGGGTGCGTCCGGATCCGGCGGTGGCGGCAGCGGCGGGAGGTGCCTCGCGGCGGCGACCATCGGGGCGGTCATGATCGGGTTCTCCGCCTCCGCGCGCCAGCACACGAACGCGACGCGGCCGCTGGGCTTCATGGCGCGGCGCAGGTTCGCGAAGGCGGCCACCGGATCGTCGAAGAACATCACGCCGAAGCGCGAGTAGACGGCGTCGAACGGGTGCTCGAAGGCCTGCTTCTGAGCGTCGGCGTGCACGAACGAGACGTGCACGTCCCTGCTGCGCCTGCGCGCCGCGGCAAGCAGCGGCAACGACACGTCGAGACCTACGACGCGGCCGGCCGATCCGACGGCATCGGCGAGCTGCAAGGTCGTCTGCCCGCTGCCGCAGCCGACGTCGAGGACGTGCTCGCCCCGGCGCGGGGCGAGCGCGCGGAGGGCGGCGCGGCCGAGCGGATCGAGCTGACGATCGAGTCGCTCCTGCTGGGCGACCCACGTCTCAGCGGCCCCTCCATTCCAGTACTCAATCTGCGCGGTGTTCACCATCGTGGGATGCCGTGCGCGGCCTCGGGGATCAGTGCTCTATCTTGAAGCCGATCCGGACGGTGACTTGGAACTCCGACACCTTGCCGTTCTTGATTGCTCCGCGCATCTCGGCGACCTCGAACCAGTCCATGTGGTGGACGGTCTTTGCGGCTTCCTCGATAGCGACCTTCGTCGCCGCCGCGAAGCTCTCCTTGGAGGTGCCGACCACGTCGATCTTCTTGTAGACGCCGGGCATGCGCTACTCCCTGGTGAGTGGAGCCGCATGTGCTACCTGAATGCCCGCCCGTTACGCAAGGTTGCACGCGCGCGGAAGTGCGCCCTTACGGAAAGTCTCCGACGGGATTCTCTCAGACTCGATGGGCTCAAGTAGCAGGCTCACGTGCCGCGCGACTCCTCGGCAGCCGCGCGCAGCAGGGCGCCCGCCCCGACCTCTCGCATCCATGGGAAGATCAAGGCGCTCGTGCGCGTTGGTTGGTCAGTCGACCGGGCAAGTGGTCGGCTGGCGCAGCGTCACTGCGCAACGTCGACGACCGCGACCTTGTTTACCCCGCTGCAAGCGAGATAGAGCTGCCCGCCGGGCGTCGCGACCATGTTGCGCACGACGCCGCCGCCCGAAGGAATGGGAGTGGAGGAAAACTGCTTCGACCGCGGATCGAAGCGCACCAGCGTGTTGGGCGTCACGCCCGATTCGCTGTACCAGACAGTTCCGTCCGGTACGATCGCGATCCCGTACGGCCGCGATGAAGGTCCGCCCGGCGAAGGCCACTCTTCCACTTTGTCCGCCGCCGGATCCGCCCTTCCCAGGTAGCCGCGGGCATAATCGCTGTAATAGATGCTTCCATCATGGGTGACCGCGAGCCGTCGCGGCCGCGCGCCGTCTGGGAGCGCGTGCTCCCGGATCGCCATCGTCTCCGGATCGATGCTGGCCAGCTTGTTCGAACCGAATTCGCAGAACACCGGCGCGCCTTGCGCGCTGATCACCATTCCGTACGGTTTCGCGCCCTGCGTCGGGACTTCGCGCAATTCGAACTTCCCGCTCTGCGGATCGAGCCGCCCCACGTGGTTGGCTTCCTGCATCGTGAACCAGAGCCTGCCGCGCGAATCGATCGCTGGCGTGTGCGGATCTGCTTTCGCGAGCGGCACCGGAAACTCGACAACTTTTCCGCTCTTCGGATCGAGCTTCCCGATGTACCCCTTGTAGTTCGCGGTGAACCAGATTTGCCCCTCGCGGTCAGCGACGAGCCCGTGCGGCCCCGAATCGGCCGTGGGCAGCGAATATTCGCGGATGTGTCCGCTCTTCGGGTCGAGCCGCCCCAGCTTGTTCGCCTTCTGTTCCGTGACCCACAGCGAGGCATCGGGCGCTACCGCCGGATCGTGGGGCCGGGCATCGCGCGTGGGCAGATCGAACTCGCGGATCGAGACTGTTGGCGCGGCAATCAATGCGACGAGGAGTGCCCTGGCGACCATGGATCGATCCTCCCTGGAAGCAAGCCTGCCTTCTACGCCTCTGGCGCGGCGATGGCTGCTTTGCTTGGTTCCGGGGCCAAGCGGCGTCAACGCAGCTCGGCCGGCCGTGGCTGGATCTGCGGCGGAAAAGAGCGGTCGAGCTCGGCGAAGTCCTCCTGCGTGAGGTGCAAGTCGAGAGCCCCGCGGTTTTCCCGGACGTGATCGAGCGTCGCCGATCTGGCTACGGCGCCCACTCCCGGCTGGCCGATCAGCCAGGCGAGCGCGACCTGGGCCGGCGTCGCGCCCTGGCGCTGGGCCACGCGCCGCAGGGCGGGATCGCCCACCAGCTCACCGTGTTCCAACGGCGAGCAGGCGATGACCGGGATCCTGCGTGCCCTGCACCAGGGCAGCAAGTCAAGCTCGACGCCGCGACGCTTCAGGTTGTACGGGACCTCATCGGTCTGCACGTGGACGCCGTCGCGCACCTCGACGAGCTCCTCCAGATCCGCCACGGAGTAGAGACTGACGCCGAAGAACGAGATCTTCCCCGTCCGAAGCAGCTGGTCGAGACCCTCGAGCGTCTCGTCCGGCAGCTCGAATCCGCGCGCATGCAGCAGATAGAGATCGATCCATTCCGTGCGCAGCCGCCGCAAGCTCTGCTCGCAAGCGACGGCGATCTCGCGCCGGGAGGCATGGGCCGGTCCCACTTTGGTGACCAGGAACACGTCGTCGCGGCGACCCTCCAACGCGTCGCCGACCAACTCCTCGGCCGCGCCGTCGCCGTACATCTCGCCTGTCTCGACCAGTGTCATGCCGAGATCGAACCCGAGCTGGAGCGCCGCCACCTCGGCATCCCAGCGCTCGGGATCTTCGCCCATGCGCGCGGTCCCCTGCCCGAGCACTGGAATCGACTCGCCAAGTGGAAGCTCGAGCCTCCGGACGGCCGTGGCCGACATGCGGGCCTCCTTTCTCTTGGACGCGGCACGCGGCCTGCGTTCGGGTCCGTCCCACAGGGAAAGCGCTTTCACCCGCGCGGAAGGTGGCCCAGACGAGGCCGCGTGAACCAACTTTGGCGCGCGGCAGGTCTTGTCGCAATACGGGGCACTACGCAGAGGTCGATCTTGCCGACGCTTGCGACGCCGGTCTTACATATTCCGGCGACCGACTGACCTGACTGTACGCCTCAGTCCAGCTTCTGCATGGCGTTTCGATTGACGTACCTGGCAATCGCCTCGCCCACGGCGTCGCTGATGCGGACCGTGCTCGGATAGTGCATGCCGCCCCAGACGCGGCCGTTGTTACCGTCGGCGCGCGCTTGCGCGATGCTGGTGTACGTGCGGCTCGGCTGTCCGGTGGTTGTCAGCGTGAACGTCTGTGGTCGTCTTTCGAAGTAGCTGAGGAGAACGGTCGCCGCCGCGCCGTTCTGGCTAGGGTGCCCGGCAGGGTATTCCGGGTGCGATGGCGTGTTGATGAGCGGCAGCCACTCCGGATCGGCAGCGGTCTCGGGGTTGCCGTCAGAGTCCGCCAGCGGGATCGAAGTCACCGGACGCCAGGTCACCTCCGTCGGAACGGAGCCGTAGAATCGCTTGCTGCTCCAGATGGTGATGGCCGTGTCGGCCATCGCGAGGTTCACCGCCGCGAGAAGCCGGTTGTGGTCGGAGAGGGACAGGTTGTTGGCGCGCGCCATCTGGTTCGCCGCCTGATTCCAGTGGACGCTGGCGTTGCCGTCCCAGAACAGGGCGAGCGCCGTCTGTTCGTCGGTACGCGTCGATCCGGTCCTACGGCCAAGCGCCTTCACCGCGGAGAAATCGTCTGTGTAGGTGGCGCTGGTCAGAGCTCGCGGCGGCTCAGGACGGAACTGGGTCTCGCTTGGCAGCACGAACGGCGCGTTGAATGCCAGCCACTGGGCGCTCATCGGCCCGAACGCTGGCGGTGTCGGCCGCCACTGGCCGATGGCGGTTCCGCCGATGAACGGAGGGTAGCTGCCGCTGAACCCATCGGTCGCACGCCAGGCGAGCACGGCCTGCGCGACCTCGGTTCCCCACGCGATCCCGCGCTCGTGCGAGCGGCCGCCATCCTCGCCATCGTCTGTCAGCGCCGCGAGCGACTCCGTATATCGGGCATTCAGCGCCGGCTGCTGGGACGGGAACAGGCCGATCAGCGCTGTGTAGGCCGCAGCAATGACCGCCGCTCGTCGCGATGCTCCCTTGGGAGCCCAATTCTGGACGAACATCGGCGTGTAGCGGCGTTCGATTCCGTTGTACGCGTCGAAGATCGCCGTGTGAACGATCGCCCCGAGCCGCTGACTGGACGAGTTCGCGGTATTCGTCGCGACCAGCGTATCGATGAAGATCTGATTCCACTCCAGCACCTGGTCAGGGTTCTCCTCCCCCCCAAAACCGCCGGGTTCGCCCACCGAATCGACCTCCAGTCCCCGGTTGACCGTGGCGGAAGACTCCTGTGCGGTCACTACGGGATCGCCCGCGAGAACGCTCGACGCGATGAGGATGAGCACGCCACCAGGGTTCAGTTTCCATTTGTGTTCCATCATCTGACTGCTCCTTTTCTTGGTAACCGGATGGCCAGCCTCCAACCGGATCTGCCCGCACCCTCACGTTGTCAGCGGCTGGCGAGTGCGCCCCATCGATCGCGCTGCCGCATCGTTCCACTCAAGCTGCAGAGTGCGGCAGCGCGCATTGCGGCGGAATGCCGTGAGTTGCGGTGTCGAGTGGACGCGCGTTAGAGTCGCGGCCTGACCGGGTGGTCAGCTGGTGGCAAGGAAGGCCATGCCGAATGAACCTCCGCCGCCGTCATCCGCGCGAATTGGTGACGAAGAACCTTCCGATCGGCTGGATTCGTGGAAGGACATTGCCGCCTACCTGAAGCGGGATGTGAGCACCGTCCAGCGCTGGGAAAAGCGCGAGCGGATGCCTGTGCATCGTCACGTGCACGACAGGCTCGGCACGGTGTACGGCTTCCGCCCGGAGCTCGATGCTTGGTGGCGTGGCCGCGGTTCGGGCCTCGCCCAGCAGCAAGCCGCCGCCGTGGAGACGACGGCGACGCCAACAACAGTGGAGAGCGGCGAGGACTCGCAGCCGCACGTGCCGCCCGACCCTGGGGATCACGCCAATCCTGGATACGTGCGGTGGGCGCGTCGGTGGCTCGTGCTAGCCGGTCTGGGTGCGGTCGTGCTGGTGACGATCGCGTACGTGTCGCGGTTCGAGCGGGCTGGTGACAGGACGAAGCCAGAGATCGGGTCGCTTGCGGTGTTGCCACTCGACAACCTCTCCGATGACCCTACGCAGGAGTATGTCGCCGACGGCATGACCGAGGCGCTCATCACCGAGCTGGGCAAGATCGGGAGCTTGCGGGTCATCGCCCGTACCTCGGTGATGAAGTACAAAGGGACGCATACCCCGCCAAGCAAGGTCGCTCGCGAGTTGGGAGTGCAGGCGCTCGTGGCCGGCTCAGTTCTGCGTTCGGGCGATCGCGTACGGATTACGGCGCAGCTGATCGACCCCGATACCGACCGCCCGACATGGTCAGACGTTTATGAGCGCAACCTGCGCGACGTGCTCACCCTCCAGCGCGAAGTCACCGTGGCCATCGCCGGCCACGTGCGCGCAAGGCTCACGGCTCCGGAACAGGCGCGTCTGGGCAAGCTGCGCCCGGTCAACCCCGAGGCGTACGAGTCCGTATTGCGCGCGCGGTATCTCAGCGTCCGGACCACGGACGCCGACAGCCAGGCCGCGATCGCGCTGCTCGAACACGCCGTCGCGCTCGATCCCGAGTTCGCGCCCGCCTACGCCGAGTTGGCGGTGGCTCACGTCGTTCGGCTGACCTTCGTCACGCCCGAGGAGACCGGGGAACTGGAGCAGAAGGCGTTCGCGGCTGCTGAAAAGGCTCTGTCGCTCGACCCCGATCTGCCCGAAGCCTACCTGGCCCGCGGCGACCTGCTCTGGACCCACTCGCATCATTTCGCACACGAACGGGCCGCCCAGGAATTCCGCCGGGCGTTGAGTCTGAATCCGAATTCGGATGGAGCCCACCGACGCCTCGCACGCGTCTACGTCCACGTCGGCTTCTTCGAGGAAGCCCTTCAGCACGCCTCCATAGCGCTCGCGATCAACCCCAGCAACGCGCAGGCGCTGAATTCCCGGGCGCAGGCCTTCCTTTGGATGGGAAAGGACGAAGAAGCGCTCGCTACATTCTTGAGCATTCCCGGCCCCGTCTTGCCGGAGCTCGTCGAAGCCAACACCGTCTTTACCTTGCTCCGGTTGGGCAGACGAGAGGAAGCGTCGTTGCAACTCAAGGCGGCCTTGCGCAAATACCCGAACGACAAGGGTGGGAATCTGGCCGGCATCGAAGCCATGCGATTGGCCGAGTCGGAACCCCTCAAGGCGGCAGCGTTGATCGAGACCGTCGCCAGAAGGAAGGCCGTCAACCCTGCCCATCACGCCGCGTATTTCGCCGCCTCTGCCAGCGCGCGCATGGGGCGTGCCAAGGAGGCTGTCGACTGGCTCCGGGAAGCCGCCGAGACCGGGTTCCCTTGCTACCCGCTGTTTGCGCGCGATCCGAACCTGGATCCGATCCGATCGGACCCGATCTTCCAGGGATTCATGGCGGACTTACAGAAACGGTCGGCGGTTTTGCGAAAGGCGATGTTCCCCGATCGTCAGTCGTCACGATGAGCGGCGGTTCATCTTTCGAAGCTTCTCTACGAGCGTCGTGCGATTGAGACCGAGAGACCGAGCAGCCTCGTTCCTGTTGCCTCCGCTGCGCTCTAGTGCCTCGTTGATCAGCCGGTCCTCGAGATGGCGAAGAGTGCCGTACAGGTCGATTCCCTCCGCCGGCAAGCCTTGTGGCGTCGGGACGGGAGAGTTGGCCTGGCGAAACGAGGGTGGCAAATCGACGACGTCGAAATCGCCAGTGGGCTTCAGAACGGTGAGCCGCTGAATCAGGTTCTCCATCTCGCGCACGTTGCCGGGCCATGCGTACCCCTCGAGCGCGGCGACGGCCTCGGCAGTGAAGTGGCGATTCGAGCGACGGGCGAAGTGCGCCGCGAGGACGGCGATGTCCTCGCGCCGCTCGCGTAACGGCGGAAGATGCAAGGGCACGACATTGAGGCGGTAGTAGAGGTCCGTCCGGAACCTTCCGGCGGCCGCGAGCTCTCCCAGATTCCGGTTCGTCGCAGCGATCACCCGCACATCCACGCGCTGCATCTTGTCCGTGCCAAGTGGCTGGATCTCGCGTTCCTGGATCGCCCGGAGCAGTTTCGCCTGGAGCGCAATGGGCATCTCACCGATCTCATCCAGGAAGAGCGTCCCTCCGTTTGCCTGGCGGAACCGGCCCTCTCTGGGCTTGTCGGCTCCGGTGAACGCGCCCTTCTCGTGGCCGAAAAGCTCGCTCTCCACCAGCGTTTCCGGCAGGGCGGCGCAATTGACGGCGACGAAAGCTGCGCGCGAGCGGGGGGAAAGCCCATGCACCGCCTTCGCCACCAGTTCCTTGCCCGTGCCTGTCTCACCCTCGATCAGGACGGTGGCATCCGTGGGCGCTGCGAGCAGGAGCATGTCCAGCACGTTCCGGATCGCCGCCGACCGGCCGATGACGCCCGCTTCGCCCGTTGCCGCGAGGCCTTGCTCGAGGCTCGCACCTCCTGCCACCGCGGCGGCGAGCTCCTCTTCCAGGACCTCCAACGGCACCGGCTTCTCCAAAACCGTGACCGCGCCGAGCCGGATTGCCTCGACGCTCCCCGCTACCGACCGCGAGCCGGTCATCATCAGGACCGGGCACCGTGGCAGCTTCTGCCGGGCCAGTCGCACGATGGTGCGTCCGTCTCCGTCGGGCAGCTGCAGATCCGTGATGATGGCCTGGAAAGGGTTGGCGCCGCGCACCGACTCCTCGATGGCACGGACCGCGTCGGACACCAGGTACGCCGCGGTAACCTCATGCTTGCGCCGGCCGAGATGACGGAGCAGCGCGTCGACCAGAGCCACGTCATCGTCGACGATCAGGATGCGTTGCCCGGAGGGCATCGTTCACTCTAACCCTCCCGGGACCGATTGCCAAAACCGAGGTAATGCGGTTCGCTGAGTCCGAAATGGATGATTGATCCCTTCCCGCGCTAGTAGAGCACGGTCACCGTCATGTCGCCGGAGGCAGGCGCGGGTAGTTCGGCGGTGCCGCCTTCGGTCATCGGGTTCAGGCCGGCGCGCGTGAGCAGCATCGGCGGCGGGGTGCCGCGCTTGGCGACGCGCACCTCCACCCCGCCACGCGCAGTGTTGACCACAGATGACGTCACGGTCGCCGAGGCCACGACGACGGCGCCCACGCTGAACCTGCCTTGCGTTGCTCCGGCAAAAGCAGAGGAAGAGAGCAGGGAGATGAAGGCGGCTACGATGGCGGCGCGGGTCAGCATGCCATGCTCTTGAGCAACCCAGGGGCCAGCGCGGCGGGTCGTGATTTCGTGAGGTTGCGACGGTGGCGGCGTCAAAAATCTCGCTGCCGTCAAAACCGCCGTCAATCCCTTGACGCGTGGCGCGGCCTCAATCGGCAGCTACCCGGGTCAGCCTCGAAGAACTAAGTGCCTCTAGCGAGCAGCCGTGAATACGCGCATGCCTCTAGAGTCAAAGGCGGCGCAGGAGCGTGAGGCGCCATGATGAGCAATTGCCGACCTGGGGTCCTTCGGGGCCGTTTCGCTCTTCTCTCGCTCGCAGCGCTTCTTGCTGGCTGCGCGCACGTCTCAGCGCGCGATCGGCGGCTAGACACCGCCACTCAGGAGCTTGCCCAGGATTGCGACGAGGATGCCGAGCACGACATCGTGGAAGCCCTCAACGCCGTTCAACGCGCAGACCCGCTTGTCGAGAAGATCATCACGGGGAAGTCCTACTTCTTCCGACTCACGGGCGCTCAGGTTTGGTTCGCACCGCACAAGGGGTTCACGGCGCAGTGGCTGGAGCGAACGCTCGAATGCCATCAGGCCCGTCGCGTCCTGGAAAACACAACGTCTGCCGGGGATGCGGACCCATTCTGGCTCGAGGACGGCTGGGTAGACATCCAGGTCCAACCCGCATCGGCGGCGTTCATCGCGCAATTGCGCGGCAGGACGTTCCACGAGGCGGAGCTCATCAACTCGCGCGCGCAGGCCTTCGTCGCAAGCCTCGAGGCGAAGTAGGAAAGCCATGCCATCGGTTGCGAGCGGGGCCGCCAACTGCGGCTCGCGGATTGACGTATTCTCGCTTGTGAGAGGTGGCCGGCGCGATGATGTGGCGGGCATGGGCGGAGCTGTTCTTCCGCGAGGCCGTTCGGGCGCTCTCGCGCAACAAGCTGCGCAGCACGCTCGCGTCCACGGCCATCATGATCGGCATCGGTGCCGTGGTCTGCGTCGTCGCGATCGGCCGCGCAGGGTCGAGCCGTGCCGAGGAGCAGCTGCGGAACCTGGGCGAGAACTTCGTCTGGATTGAGGCGGGCTCGCGAGCGCCGAGCGGAGTGCGCACGGGTTCGCACGGAACGACGCGTCTGACCCTGGGCGATGCGGAGGCGATCGGGCGCGAGCCTCTGATCAAACGCATGACCCCCAACGTGGATGGCACTGCGCACGTCGTCTACGGCAACCGCAACTGGCACACGCACTGGCGCGGCATCGACGTGACCTACTTCGATATCAAGCGCTGGGACGTCTCTGCCGGCGCGCATTTCCTGGAGCACGACGTGATCTCCGCGCGCAGCGTCGTCCTGATCGGCGAGACGGTCAGCGAGCAACTTTTCGTCGACGAGAATCCGGTCGGAGAGGTGATCCGGATCAACGAGCAACTGTTCCAGGTGGTGGGCGTCCTGGGGCGCAAGGGACCAAGCGCCTTCGGGTCCGACCAGGACGACACCCTCATCCTGCCCTGGACCACCGCGCAGATGAAGCTGCGCGGGCGCAACGCGGCCTGGCTGGATGATATCCTCTGCTCCGCGACCTCACAGGAGGCGGTGAACCCCGCCATCGATGAGATCACCGCGCTCTTGCGCCAGCGGCATCATATCCAGCCGGGGCAGGAGGACGACTTCAACATTCGCCGCCCTGACGAGATCATCAAGGCGCAGATCGAGACGAGTCACACTCTCGAGGTGCTGCTCATCAGCATCGCGTGCATCGCCCTTGTGGTGGGCGGCATCGGCATCATGAACGTGATGCTCGTCTCGGTGACGGAGCGGACGCGCGAGATCGGGATCCGCCTCGCCGTCGGCGCCACGGAGGCCGCTGTGCAAATGCAGTTTCTGGGTGAGGCGGTGATGCTGACCCTGTTCGGCGGCGTTCTTGGGGTGGTCCTCGGTGTCTGCTCCTGCTTCGTCCTCGGCGGTGTCCTGGGATGGTCGATGCCGGTTCCTGCCGACGCGATCGCGGCCGCGCCTTTCGTCTCGGCAGTAGTCGGGATTTTCTTTGGGTTCTACCCTGCGCGCCGTGCCGCCCGTCTCGATCCCATCGCGGCCCTGCGTTACGAATAGCCTGGAGGCCGCCGGTCCAACGGCATGCCGTGGCGGTCGCTCGGCCGCTGGTCGATCTTCGCGCTCTCCAAAAAAGAAGGGCGGCTCCCGTTGGAGCCGCCCTGCGTCGCACCATCTACGCCGGATGGTCTAGAAGCTAGCCGCTCCGGCCGGTGCTCTCGTTGCTCCTGTTCCTCGTGGCTCCCGATCCCGATTGCCACACTGGAAGAACGTCGCGCTCATCGACGCCTTGCTCACGCAGATACTCAAAGAAGTCCCGAACCGGGACCCGCGTGTTCGTGTCGCCAAAGCTGATCTGATGGGTATTCTTGTCGAACCTGATGTTCTGGAATCCGCGGTTCGTATCACCTGTGGCCATGCGATTCTCCTTTGGAAGAGGATTGCGGGACGCGACGCGACGGGGAAACTGGTCGAGCATCAGTTGGGTTGCAAGAGACGTCCGAGCACTCGGCCGAAGTCAGTCCAGCCCGATGCGAGCTTGCCTGTGTGCGCAACGTTCAGGCGTGCCCGCGTCCGGCACGCCTCCGTCGCCGCTTCCATGGAGCACGGACTATTTGTTGCCGACGCTGTCCGGGCTCCCGGACTCGGCAGCGTTGATTTCGTCTTTCGTCGCCCAATGCGAGGGGCCACGCGGTTCCTGCAGTCGAGGCGGGCTAGGAGACGCGCGACATGGCTCGTCTGATCCGGACTGCTCAGCACTCCTGTCGGAAAGCAGAGGGCGCGAATCCAATCCTGGTGTGCGCAATCTGATCGCGCATGCGTCAAGGCCGCAGCGAAGCGATTCGCCAACGCTGATCTCGCAAGACCACCACCAGCTCGCGAAAGAGACCATGGCAAAGCTCATTGAACTTCAAACGTCCCCGCGTCGAGTGACGATCCTTTCGGCGTTGCTCTGCGCGGCGGTCTCCCTCCAGGTATCCGACAGCAAAGCCTCTCCCTCGACGAAGCCAGAGCACATCCGCGGCACCATCCAGAGCGTGGATCGCGAGGCTCTGACAGTGGCGACGTCCGCCGGAACGGTGCGCGTCTTGCTGGCGCCGTCAACCCCCGTCACCAGAGTCGTTCGCTCCGATCGCGCGAAGATCACGGATGGGAGCTTCCTCGGGATCACCTCCGTCACGAACCCGGACGGGTCGCAGCGAGCTGTGGAAGTCCATGTCTTCCCCGAAGCGATGCGCGGAACCGGTGAGGGGAGTTACGGCTGGGATTGGCCCGGCGATTCTCGGGGCAACAAGATGACCAACGGGACGGCCGTCGCCTCGAAAATGACCAACGGCACCGCGTCGAGATCAAAGATGACGAACGGAACCGTGACCGCGCAGGCGAGTGGATCGTCTCTGACGCTCCAGTACAAGAGCGACACCGCGGGCGGTTCACAGACGATCACCATTCCACCTGGCATTCCCGTGGTTGCGCTCGAGCCAGGACAGTCAGCAGACCTGCAGCCCGGCGTGCACGTTTTTGTGATCGCCACCCGGAGCTCCGAGGGAGTCCTGACCGCGGATCGTGTGCTGGCGGGCAAGGACGGCGCGGTGCCGCCGATGTAGTCGAAGGACGATGAAGGAGTGAGCGATGAGAAGGCTGGAGAAAAAACATCCGCTCGCGATCCGGTGGTTTCACTGGGTCAACTTCCCGGTGCTGTTCCTGATGATCTGGAGCGGGCTGCTGATCTATTGGAGCAACGCCGTCTATCGACTTGGGCTGGGGAAATACACGCTGTTCACGTTCTTCCCCGACCGGGTCTTCGAGGCGTTCGGCGTTCCTTACCGTCTGGCCGAAGGCATGTCGCTGCACTTCTTCTTCATGTGGTTCTTCGCCATCAATGGTCTGGTCTATGTCATCTACACCGTGCTCTCCGGAGAATGGCGCTATCTGGTGCCGAACCGCCATTCATTCCGGGAGGCGATTCAAGTGGTCCTTCACGATCTGCGCTTGCGCAAGATCGAGCCGCCACCGCGAAAGTTCAACGGCGCCCAGCAGATCGCGTACACGACGGTGATCCTGATGGGCGCCGGATCGCTGGTGACCGGAGTCGCCATCTACAAGCCGGTCCAGTTCGCGTGGCTGACGGCGTCGCTCGGCGGCTACCAATGGGCGCGCTGGGAACACTTCTGGCTGGCTGGCGGCTACGTGCTCTTTTTCGTCATTCACCTTCTCCAAGTCCTCAGAGCGGGCTGGAACAACTTCCGCGCGATGGTGACCGGCTACGAGGTCGTGACGGTGAGCGCCCCCTCTTCGTCGGGAAAGCCGAATCCGAGCATCCCTGCGGACCAGACGACTCATGACGAAAAAACGTCCTGAACCTGTCAGCGAACATGACGTTGGCGTCGCGCGGGCGATGCGCAACAAGTCGAGGCGGAGCTTCCTCGTCATGGGCGTCGGCGCGGCGGCCGGATTCGCCGGATGGAAGTGGGTCACGACGCGGCCCGAAGGCGGCGACCTGGGTCAACCGCTGCGGCGGACACTCGAATTCAACGAGAAGTTGGCGAAGAGCTACTTCAACGAAACGAGAGTGGCGCCGACGTTTCCGCGTGAGATGGCTCGTGAGCCGCGCCTCACTGGTGAAGAAGGGTTGCCCGCCGGGTTCGATCCTCTGACCTGGCGGCTGGAAGTCGTCGGCGCGGGCGATGCGAGAACGGTCACGCTCGAGGACATCAAGCGGTTACCGCGCGTCAACATGACGACCGAGCACAAATGCATCGAAGGCTGGAGCGAGATCGTCAATTGGACCGGCGCTCGCCTGAGCGACTTCGCCGCGGCATACAAGCTGGGAACTCGAGACGGAACATCACCAGATGTTCGGGACCGGCCGCGCGATCTCGTCCGGTATGTCGGGCTGGAGACACCTGACGGCGGGTACTACGTCGGAATGGACATGCCGAGCGCGCTGCATCCGCAGACGCTGCTCTGCTATGAAATGGGCGGAAGGCCTTTGTCGATGGAGCACGGGGCGCCCCTGAGGCTCGTCACGACGGTAAAATACGGCCTCAAGTCGATCAAGCGGATCGGCAGGATCACCTTCACCGACGAGCGCCCGCGCGACTTCTGGGCCGAGCAGGGCTACGATTGGTACGCTGGACTGTAAGCAAGCCGCTGAGAGCGATAGGAATCCAATTCAGTTGTGCGCGGACGCGCTCCGACTCCGGCTTGCGCGCATCTCGGTGATATGGACCTCGATCGCTCGCTCGCACGCGCGCTCTTACGGCTTGCGCTGGGCCTGAACCTTCTCCTCCACGGCCTCGTGCGCGTTCCCGTTCTCACAAAGTTCGCAGACGCCATGACACGAGAGTTCTCGGCGACGGTCCTGCACGGCTCGCTCGTTCATGCGTTCGCCCTCTGCTTGCCGTTCGTCGAAGCGATCCTTGGCGCGCTGCTCGTCATCGGGCTCTGGCAGCGCGCGGTCCTTGCCGCCGGAATGCTGTTGATGACGGCCCTCGTCTTCGGGACCGCGCTGCTGCAGCACTGGGACATCCTCACGCAACAGATGCTCTACGTCTTCCTCTACGCCGTGCTTCTCGCGACCAGATCGTGGGACCACTGGTCGTTCGATGCTCGCTGAGTCTCGCGGTCGGATGTCAGGCGGGGCGCCGAGTCCTATCGCCCTCGTTCGGACCATCGTCCACCAGCTCGTGCTCCCAGCGTTGGATGGCTGCCGCCAGCTTGCGAAAAGCCCGGCCCTTCCGCGTGAGCGCGTACTCGGCGCGGATCGGCGGCCCGGGCGCCGGGTGGGATTCGCCAGGGATGTGCTACACCCCGCCGCGCGGAAGGAGCGAAGCCGCGCACGTCATGATTCCAAGGAACCTGTTTCTTCAGCGGGCGCGAACGGTGGCGCGCTGGAGCATGGCTGCCGCTGTCCTGGGCGGTTGCGGCTATTACCTGGCCACGCGCACCGATCGGGTCGCGTTGTCGCGCGCGCTCCGAAGCACGGACTACCTGCTCGTGCTCGCCATGACGATCGGTCACGTGATGGTGGTGCTCCCCATCAAGGCGTGGCGTTGGGGACGCATGCTCGCGCCGATCCGGAGACTCCCCCTGTGGCGGCTCTACGAGTACTGCCTGGCCGGCTGCGCCGTCTCCAATCTGATCCCGGCGCGCGCCGGGCACGCCGTGCGCGTGCTGCTCGTGCGCCGCGATGGCGTTCCGCTCGCGGCCGCCGTGGGCACCATCCTGCTCGAGGAGATCTACAACGTGCTGGTCCTGGCGTTGCTAGCACTTCCGTTGCCTTGGGTGCTTCCGCTGTCTGGTCGCGTCAGCGCCACGTTGCGCCTGGTCGCGGTCGGAGCGGCGCTCGGCGTCGCGGCGGCGTTTTGGCTGGCGGCGGCAGGGCGCGCGCGGCCCACCGGCCTCCTCCGGCGGCTGTCGGAAGGCCTCGCCCTGCTGTCCAATGCCCGCTCGGCGATGGTGGTCCTCGGACAATCCTGCCTGATGTGGCTCCTCGACATCGGGCAGGTCCTGCTGGCGATGGCGGCGGTCGGCGTGGCGCCGAGATTCTTCGGCGCAACCCTGGTGCTCCTCTTCGTCAACCTGGTGAACGCGGTCCCGGCGACACCCGGCCAGATCGGTCTGTTCGAGGCGGGGGCTGCCGCAGCCTGCGTCGTCGCGGGGGCCACGCCGGAGCAGGGCATCGCCGTCGGCGTGCTCTACCACATGATGCAGCTCATTCCGGAAACCGTCCTGGGCGCCCTGGTGCTGGCGCGCAACGCTCTCGGAAGTCGAGAGCTGCGCGCGATGGCGACGTCGCTTCCACCCGGCGCCTCTCGGGAGTAGGGAGTCCGCTCTTCGTCAGAGGAACGAGATGGCTGCGGGAATCTTCGCGGCCTTCTCGGTAGAAGTGCGCAGCGAGCGGCCAGCGGACTCGATGGGTCACCGTGTTCCTACCGGATTCCGCTCAGGACCGAAACGCCGGCAGCCTGTGCTCACGTTCAACGCGTGAGGATTCGCAATTCATCGGGCCGGAGCAGAGGGCGCTATTTAGAATGAGCGCGCTGCCGCGGCGGAGGTCATGGAACATGCGCGTCCTGCTCGTCCATCCCAGCGCTCTCATGTACTCGGAGATCTACCTGCGGCTCGAGCCCCTCGGCCTGGAGTGTGTCGCGACCTCGATCAGGGAAGCCGGGCACGAGGTGCGGCTGCTGGATCTCCAGAGTTTCACGCATAGAGACTACTGGCGCGAGTTGGAGACGTTCCGGCCTGAGGCCATCGGGTTCTCGGTCAACTACCTCGCCAACGTGCCGGAAGTGATCGACCTGGCGATCGCTACCCGCCGGCGATTGCCCGGCTGCTTCCTCTTCGCGGGCGGCCATAGCGTGTCGTTCATCGCCGCCGAGGTAGTGGAGCACGCGCGCGGCGCCATCGACTGCGTGGTGCGAGGCGAGGGTGAGCTGATCGCGCCGCGGTTGCTGGAGGCGATCGGCGACGCGCGCCTCTCCACGTTGCCCGGCGTCGTCACTGCCGACGGAGCAGGACCTTCCCCTCTGATGCATGACGATCTCGACCGGTTCCCGCCTGCGCGCGATCTGGCGCGCCGCCGGCGCAGATACTTCATCGGCGTGCTGGATCCCTGCGCCTCGGCCGAGCTTTCCCGCGGCTGCCCCTGGGACTGCTCCTTCTGCAGCGCCTGGACTTTCTACG
>Ga0209526_10000984_pt1 | contig 18831 bp, 14 predicted proteins | sample JacPinW_OM2H0_M1_FD_188566 | JGI IMG/M metagenome (GOLD analysis project Ga0209526, IMG submission 188566) | Forest soil microbial communities from Algoma, Ontario, Canada - Jack Pine, Ontario site 1_JW_OM2H0_M1 (SPAdes) (version 2) | ecosystem: Environmental > Terrestrial > Soil > Boreal... | reverse complement strand
CGCTCCCGTTGCCGGGCGCCTCGCCATTGGCATCAATCAAGCCACCGACGACACCGGCGAAGGCACTTATACCGTGCATATAGACATCCACGCACCCGATCCAGGCGCGACATATCATCCGGCGCGTCTGGTGAAAACGATCTCGGGTGTGGACGCGAACATTTTCGCGAAGCTCCCGCGTCGCGTCGCGGACAAGAATAATAATCCCGGCGACATGATCAATTTCCTGATTCTCGGCTCGGAAGATGCCATGCAGAAAGTTTTTACCACTGCGGGATGGGTCAAGGTGGACGCCGACGTGCGCGGCAGCGTGCTTCACGGCATTATCGCAAGCATTTCTAAGGAATCGTATCTGACTATGCCAATGAGCCCGCTCTACCTTTTCGGCCGTCCGCAGGATTACGGTTGGGCACACGCCGAGCCCATCAAGGTCGTAGCCTCGCGCAATCACCTGAGAATCTGGAAAGCTCCGTTTCCAGTCGATGGACAAACGCTCTGGGTCGGCGCGGCTACCCACGATATTGGCTTCGATCGCGACGAGCGCAACGACGGCATAACTCACAAGATCGATCCCGATATCGATCTTGAGCGCGAATACCTCGAAAAAACTCTCACCGCGACAGGTCTGATTGCAGAGGTCGCCCACGCTGTGCCGGCAAATGCCTTAAAAGAAGCAAAAACCGCGACCGGCGGTTCCTTCCATTCGGATGGCCGGGTACTTGTATTGAAGCTCAACGACCCAGCGAAAGCAGTATCCGCCAAGTCCTCGACTCCCCATTGACGTACCTCTCGACAACCCTGTTGCCTGACGCAAAACCTCTGCCGCTCTGCTCGTTGACACTCCGCTGGCTTAAAACATATTGTTGCGGCAGTCGTAAAAACTAAACATTTCTGGAGACTTCCGTGAATCTTCGCGCGCACGGTTTTCGGTCTGTTGTGTCTTGTGTGGCTCTCGTCCTTGTCGCCTTCACCGCTGCGCCCGCACGCTGGTCTCTCGCGCAGTCAAGCATCGAGCCGGGCGAAGCCGAAGTCCGGACGCACTACACGAAGTACGAATATCGTATTCCGATGCGCGATGGCGTGAAGCTTTTCACCGCGATTTACGTCCCGAAGGACTCTTCCGAGACCTACCCCTTCCTTATGGTACGCACGCCGTACAGTGTCAGTCCCTATGGCACCGATCAATATCCGAGACGGCTCGGCCCTGCGCCCGTGTTCCAACGCGACGGCTTCATCTTCGTCAACCAGGATGTTCGTGGCCGTTACATGTCCGAAGGCACGTTCGAGGAGATGACGCCACACAAAGACGTCAAGAAATCGCCCAAAGACGTCGACGAAAGCACCGACACCTACGACACCATCGAATGGCTGCTGCACCACGTCGCCGGCAACAATGGGAAAGCGGGTATCTGGGGCATTTCCTATCCGGGATTCTTCGCCGCCGCCGGCATCATCGATTCACATCCGGCGCTCAAAGCCGCTTCGCCCCAAGCGCCGGTCACCGACCTCTATATGGGCGACGACGCCTATCACAACGGCGCCTTCATGCTCGCTGGCAATTTCGGCTTCTATGTCTCTTTCAAACCGCGCATACAAATCGCTCCCCCCGCACACGAAACCCGCTTCGATTACGGCACCACGGACGGCTACGATTTTTTCCTGCATATGGGCCCGCTCTCCAATGCCAAGAAGATATATTTCAAGGACACGGACAGTTATTGGGACGATCAGGTAGTTCACCCCAATTACGATCAATATTGGAAATCTCGCAACATTTCGGCGCACATGAAGAATGTGCACTGCGCCGTGCTAACCGTAGGAGGATGGTTTGATGCGGAAGATCTGGTGGGGCCGCGCAAGATCTTTCACTCAGTCGCGCAGTTCAGTCCCGAAACATCGAACAAACTCGTAGTCGGCCCGTGGGTCCACGGTGGCTGGGCATCCACGGAAGGCGATCACCTTGGGGACGTCAGTTTTGCAGCCAAAAATTCTGACTTCTACAACGAAAAGATCCTACTTCCTTTCTTCCGCGAGCATCTGAAGGACGCTGGCGATGCCAAGTTACCCACCGCGTACGCGTTTGAAACCGGCACCAATGTCTGGCGCCGCTACGATGCGTGGCCTCCAAAAGATGCGAAACCCCGCACGCTTTATTTCCGCGCCGACGGTCGGCTCCTGTCCGAAGCCCCTACCGAAACAGCAAACGCCTTCGACGAATATGTCAGCGACCCTAACCGCCCCGTGCCCTTCGTGAATTTCCCCACCACTGACATTCCGCAGACCTACATGGATGCCGACCAGCGCTTCGCCGCGAAGCGCCCTGACGTTCTGGTCTACCAAACCGATCCACTGGAAGAAGACATGACCGTCAGCGGTCCCGTTTCTCCGCGCTTGTGGGTTTCAACATCCGGCACGGACTCCGACTTCGTCGTGAAACTCATCGACGTCTACCCTATGGACTTCCGTAATCCCGACCCCAATCCCAGGGAAGTGGAAATGGGCGGCTATCAGCAACTCGTTCGTGGCGAACCGTTCCGCGGAAAATTTCGCAACAGTTTCGAAAAGCCGGAGCCCTTCACTCCCAATCAACCCACGGCCCTCAATTTTTCCTTGCCAGATATCAATCACTCCTTTCGCCGCGGCCACCGCATCATGATACAAATCCAGAGCACTTGGTTTCCGCTGACCGATCGTAACCCACAAAAATTTATTAATATTCCAGACGCCACCGCCTCCGACTTCGTAAAATCCACGGAACGCGTCCATCGTTCCAAAGAAAATCCGACCTCTATTGTGCTGCCCGTCTTGCGCTAACCAAGACGAATACTGGGCCGTGACTTGGGTATTTTCCTTCCAGCGACTTCTGCGAAGACCTAAAGGATTTACTTGATGGTACGTTTCTGTAGGCTAATGCACAATGCAGTCTGATATGGCGGCCACTACTCAATCTCACGTTCTTTTCCTCAGCGAACCACCTGACGGCCGCCAGCAGTTTGTTTATTGTACCGGAAGTCGCATCATTCGCATCTGACCTAGTGGAACTGCCCCCAGCCCGGTTCTCTCTACCAAGGCAAGAATGTGCCCTTCTTCTCTGACGGTTCCGAAGTACCGCCCAGTTCGCCCCAGTCGCCGGCGCCGCAAATGTCCCCGCTCTCGTTCGCCCAGGAAACCATGCTCTTCTGGGATAAGCTCGTCCCCCATAGCGCTGTTTACAACGTCCCAATCGCTCTCACCATACAGGGCAGGCTGGATCGCAAAGCCCTCGCTGACGGTATTGACCTCATTATTTCCAGGCACCAAATCTTACGCTCCATTTTTCTGTTTGATCATGGCGAACCGTCCGTCGTGGTCAGGCCGCAGCGGGAAACAGGCCTTTCCTTCCTCGATCTTTCTCATGTTCCCCCGTCTGAAAACCCGGCGGCGATTCAGCAAGCCGCCGATGGCGAAGCTCGTCGCCCTTTCCAACTCGCAAAAGACTCGATGCTGCGCGCGACGTTGCTTCGCTTGACAGAGACCGAACACGTGCTCGTGCTGACCATGCATCACATTGCTGCCGACGGATGGTCCGTTGGTGTGCTGCTGAAAGAGTTGTCGCAGGCCTATCTCGCGTCGACCGGCGGAACAGCGCACTCTCTTCCTCCCATGCAAGCCCAATACGCTGATTTCGCCCGTTGGCAGCGCGAACTTCTTCACGGGCCCGCGACGCAACGCTGCCTTTCCTTCTGGAAGCAGCAACTCGAGGGCATGGCCGGAAATTCTGAGCTCCTTCCGCTCGACCATGCTCGCCCTGCGCAACAGACCTTTGTTGGCGCCACGCTTCGAACCACTCTCCCCGCTTCTTCGCTCTCCGATTTCGCCGGAATTGGCCAGTTGCGCCGCGCCACCCCCTTCATGGTTATGTTGGCTGCCCTTCAAACTCTGTTGCATACGTATTCAGCTAGCGACGAAGTGGTCGTCGGCGTGCCCGTCGCCAATAGGGCTCGCCCCGAATTCGAGCCCTTGATCGGATGCTTTATAAATATGGTCGTCGTTCGCGGCGATCTCTCCGGTAATCCAACTTTCTTGGAGCTCCTAAGCCGTATCCGCGAAACCGCCCTAGCGGCTTTCCTCCATCCGGAAGTGCCCTTCTCCGAAGTTGTCCGCCATCTCCGCCCCAAACGCAGTGCGAATCGCACTCCCTGGTTCCAGATTCAGCTCGTTTTGCAGAATTATCCGATGCCCGAGATTCATTGGCCCGGACTGACTCTGCGCCGCTTTGAAGTGGATACCGCTACATCGAAATTCGACTTGAGCGTGCTCATCGAAATGAAGGAAGAACTCGAGATCGGCTTCGAATACAACACCGATCTGTTCGATCCATCCACCATGCAGCGCATGCTGGGCGAATACGTCAATCTATTGCGTCACGTCATCAAACATCCCGATACCCGGCTCCGCGATATGTCAGCCGGTGCCATGGTCTGCTGAGTTGCCGTTCGCTGTCGATTGCTTTGGTTTAGTAGCGGAGTAAATCTCAATTGGGAGCAAAGGTCGCGTATTTCGGATTTTTCGGCCCGTAATCTATGAGCACATTTTCGCCCAATGAATCTCGGCTTGGTTCTTCCTGGCTTGAATTCCTAAAGCTTTCTCTACCGCCGAAGAAGGCCGGCCGCGGCCCTTCCGTTGGTCAGGCACCCTCTCTGTCGCTGGTGGAATGTGTAAGTGCCTGGGCCGCGGAAAATCCGAACGCCCCCGCAGTAGCCGCCGCCACGGAAACCCTGTTCTACGCCGAGTTCGAAGCGCAATCCAACGCCCTCGCGCGCCATCTTCAGTCGCTCGGCGCAACGCGCGACACTCTCGTGGCCCTTGTCCTCGAGCGTTCGCCCGAGTTTGCCATCGCTGCTCTGGCCGCCTGGAAAGCAGGAGCCGCATATCTTCCACTCGACCCGTCTAGTCCACCCGAGCGGATTCGCCTCATTCTGGAAGATGCTCGCGTCCCCATTCTTATCCGCAACGGCATTGCTTCCCAGATCGAACTCTCCCAGGAAACAGTGCAACAGGTAGACATTTCCGACCGCTATTCTCTGCTGCGCGCCTATTCCTCCGCCCCGCTTCCGGGTTCTTGTCAGCCCTCCCAACTCGCCTATGTGATTTACACCTCCGGCTCCACCGGCCGTCCCAAAGGCGTCGAGATCACTCACGAAAATCTGTTGAACCTTGTCCACTGGCATCAAAGCGCTTTCGCCGTCTCTAGTTCGGACCGCGCCACCATGCTCGCCAGCCCCGGCTTTGACGCCGCTGTCTGGGAAATCTGGCCTTACCTCTCTGCCGGCGCAAGCCTCTATGTCCCGCCGGAGACAACTCGCGTCTCGCCCCGAGGTCTCCGCGACTGGATGCTTGCACAGCGCATCACGATTAGCTTCGTTCCAACTCCGATCGCGCAACGCCTCATTTTTCTCGACTGGCCTACGCAAACCTCCTTGCGTTTCCTCCTCACCGGCGCCGATGTTCTTCAGCAATATCCCCCGGATGGGCTGCCCTTCACGCTCGTCAACAATTACGGGCCCACGGAATGTACCGTAGTGGCTCTTTCCGGCGCGCTAACTCCTCACGAGCGGCCTGCTGCTCTCCCTCCTGTCGGGCGCCCAATCTCCAATACCCAAATTTTCCTTCTCGATGATGACTTGCAACAAGTTCCCGCAGGCTCGATTGGCGAGCTGCACATCGCGGGAGCCGGTGTCGGCCGCGGCTACCTCAACGATCCCGAGCTCACTCGCGAAAAATTCATTCCTAATCCATTCGACAAAGCTCCCAATTCGCGCCTCTACAAGACGGGCGACCTCGCGCGCGCTCTTCCCGGCGGCAATTTCGAATTCCTCGGCCGCACCGACGACCAAATCAAAATTCGCGGTTACCGTATCGAGCCGAATGAAGTCTGCGCAGCGCTCTGCAAGTACGACGCCGTTCACTCCGGCATCGTCGTTCCACGTAAAGACGCTTCCGGCAATTATTTCCTGGCCGCCTACCTCGTCTTGAAACCAGGCGTCCATGTGAGCGCTGGCGATTTACGCAGACATTTGCAATCGCTCTTGCCTGATTACATGATTCCCAACGCGTTTGTGGCCCTGGACTCCCTTCCCCTCACCACCAATGGCAAAGTGGACCGCGCCGCGCTACCCGCGCCCGATTCCACGAATTCCCTTAAAAACGGAAACATTTCATCGGGTCCCACCCGCACAGAGCAACAGCTGCTGCCCATCGTCTCCGCCCTTCTGAACGTCGATCGCATCAATCCAGATGACAATTTCTTCCTGCTCGGCGGTCACTCTCTTCTGGGTGCTCAGCTCCTCGTCGAAATTCAACGCACCTTCCAAGTCGATCTCCCCCTCCGCACGGTTTTCGATTGCCCAACCATTTCTGCAATATCTGCGGAAATTGACCGCGTTCTCGCGGTTCGTAAAGAAAACAACGGAACCGAACAAACAGGTGATCATGGGAACCAGCACGACATCCGGCCTTCCGCAGCAGTCTGAGCCCCCCTCAGCGTATTCGCAGCCACCATTGAGTCTCTATCGCCTGTTGGAACCGCAGGTGCTCGCCGATCCCTATCCGCTCTACGAGCGCCTGCGCCGCGAAGATCCCGTCCATTGGGATCCCTATCTGCACTCCTGGGTAGTTACGCGCTACGCCGACGTAATCACAGTGCTCCGCGATTTTTCTGCCGCGCGCACGCCCACTCCCGAACAGCTCAGCGCCATCGGGCTCTCCAAGCTGACTCCGCTTGCCCGCGTCATGGTCAAACAGATGCTCTTCCTCGATCCGCCTTCGCACAGCCGTATTCGCGGACTCGCCGCTTGCGCTTTCACCCCCGCACGCGTTTCCGCCTTAAAAAACCGCATTCAGCAGCTCGCGGACGAATTGCTGGACAACGTCGCTCCCACCGGCCACATGGATGTTCTCTCCGATTTTGCCGAACCCCTCCCCGCCATCGTCACCTCAGAGCTGTTCGGCGTCTCCACCGAATTCGCCTTGCAACTGAAAACCTGGTCGGCCAAATTCGCGGAAATGCTCGGTAATTTTCAACACAACCCCGATCGCATCCCCAGCATGCTTGATACCATCGAAAACTTGACCGAGTTTTTCCGGAAAGCAGTGGAGGATCAGAAAAAGAAGCCTTGCCCCGGCCTCGTCCACTCACTCGTACAAGCCGAACTCGAAGGCGACCGCCTCACCGAAGAAGAAATAATAGCCAACTGCATCATCACCTTGGTGGGCGGTCTCGAGACCACCACCAACCTCATCGGAAATGGCGTACTCACCCTGCTGCGCCATCCCGGCGAAATGCAGCGCCTGCGAAGCGATCCCGCTCTAATCGTCTCCGCAGTCGAGGAGTTATTGCGCTACGAAAGTCCCAGCCAACACACCGCACGCCTTGCTCCGTCAGACATCGAACTCGGCGGGAAAACGATCCGCAAACGCCAAGCTGTAATCGCAGTGATGGGAGCTGGCAATCGCGACCCCGAGCGCTTTCCCGACCCCGACCGTCTCGACCTAGCCCGCCAGGACAATCGTCATCTCGCCTTCGGCTGGGCCGCTCATTTCTGCTTCGGCGCGCCCCTCGCTCGCATCGAGGGACAAATCGCCATCGGTACCTTGCTCAAGCGCTTCCCCGAGTTCGCTTTAGAATCCGATCCGATCGTCTGGCGGGAAAATCTCGGTCTGCGCGGCCTGAAATCCCTTGATGTAAAGCTGGAAGCCAAGCTTTAGGCCGCAAAAATGGAGTGTCATCCCGAGCGCAGCCGAGGGACCCGCTTTTCGTTACGCCGGCGGGCTGTCCTGTGCTTCCAACGAAACCACCTCTTCCGCCTCAAAATCCGGCTGACTCTGCAGCAATCTGACACAGCGGTTCCACCGCAGAATCGCGTCATCATTCCCAGGCGGATGAATCTTTTCTGCCTCTGCGAAGCATTGCAGCGCTTTCTCTAGCAGCGGCAACAATGTATGCGCAGCGCGCCCTCCCCGCAACTGCGCCTTCACCCGCCGCTCGCACAGCAACCCCGTGTAATACAGCCGCTCGTACGGCTCCGCTAAACGCTGAAAAATGCCTTCCACTTCGGCGTACCGGTCCGAAGGTCCGCCCGCAAATTGATCCGTTATCGCCAGCCCCAAAGTCCGCAATCCCAGCATGTGCTTTGGCTCCGCTGCTAACACATCCCGGCAAATCGACTCCGCCTCCTCCGGCTCATTCAAATATCGATACAACTCAGCCTTCGCGATAGCTTCCGGAATCCCCGATTTAGAAATGGTTTTCAGTTTCACATCCATAAAATCCTCACAACACCACGCACCAGCTCTTGATGATCTTACCAGCCCTGTAGCACAGGGCGGAGTCCGCGGAGCCCTGCGGCTGTTCGCGTCCGCTGGCTCAAACAACACCCTTAGCTCTCAGCCCCCCGAATCTTCCGTACAATCCACAAAAGCGGATCATAAAACTCGTCCACCACCCGCTCCTTCAGCGGAATGATGGCGTTATCCGTGATATGTATATCTTCCGGGCAAACCTCCGTGCAACACTTCGTGATATTGCAAAGTCCGATGCCTAGCTCATCCTTCAGGAGCTTCGTCCGCGAGATGCCATCCATCGGGTGCATGTCCAATCCGGCCACGCGTACGAAAAATCTCGGCCCGCCAAACTCCTCATATTTGTCATGATCTCGCAAAACGTGGCACACGTTCTGGCATAGAAAACACTCGATGCATTTGCGAAACTCTTGTACACGATCCACGTCATCCTGATAAAACTTCCAATCCGCACCGGCCTTCGGAGTGAACGGCGGAATCTTTTTGTTCACCTTGTAATTCCACGAAACGTCGGTCACCAAGTCTTTGATCACCGGAAATGTCTTCAACGGCATCACCGTAATCGGCTCATCTTTCGGCAGCGCATCCATCCGCGTCTTGCACGTCAGTCGCGGCCGCCCGTTTACCTCCGCCGAGCACGAACCGCACTTCCCTGCCTTGCAGTTCCAGCGCACCGCCAGGTCCGGAGCCAAATGCCCTTGAATGTAGTGCAGCGCGTCCAGCACCACCATCCCCGGCGCCACCGGCACCTTAAATTCGACGCTTTGCCCGCCGTCCTTATTTCCGCGAAACACTTTCAGAATCGCGTCCGCCATCAAGCCTCCGCTATTTGTCCTCGGCCAAAACTTGCTTCAGCTCCGCCGGCAGCTCTGGGAGCCTCTCCTGCCGGAGCCCCATCTTATTTCTGTCCTGCCAGACAATATTATTCTTCGTTCCCCACTCCGGGCTGAGTTCCGGAAAATCAATCCGGCTGTGCGCCCCGCGGCTTTCTTCCCGCACGAGCGCGCTGCGCGTCACCGCTTCCGAAACCGTAAGCATCGATTTTAGTTCGATGGCCATGTGCCATCCGGGATTGAACATCCGCGAGCCTTCCACCCCGGTGTGCGCCGCTCGTTCTTTCAATTTCCCCAGCTCGGCCAGCGCTTTTTCCATGTCCTCGCGTATCCGAAAGATTCCCACCAGGTTTTGCATCACTGTCTGCAAATCACGATGCACCGCGTACGGATTCTCTCCGCCCTGCCGCTGGAACGCACTCAGCGCCTCGCTTTCCCCCGCGCTGATCTGCCCTTCATCCAATTTGGGAGCAGTAACTTCCTTCGCGTGCTGCGCCGCCGCAAGGCCCGCACGCCGTCCAAACACCAGCAAGTCCGAAAGCGAATTCCCGCCCAAGCGGTTTGCCCCGTGCAAACCCGCCGCGGCCTCCCCCGCCGCAAACAGTCCAGGCAGCGAGCTCTGCGCCGTTTCCGCCTCCACGCGAATCCCGCCCATCATGTAGTGGCACGTCGGCCCCACTTCCATCGGCCCTTTCGTGATGTCCACGTCCGCAAGCTCTTTGAACTGGTGGTACATGCTCGGCAATTTCTTCTTAACGTACTCCGCGGGCTTATGGGAAATGTCCAGATACGCCCCGCCGTGCTCCGTCCCCCGCCCCTCTTTCACCTCTGTATAAATCGAACGCGCCACCACGTCCCGCGTCGAAAGCTCCATCCTCTTGGGATCGTACCGCTCCATGAACCGCTCGCCGTTCTTATTGCGCAGGATTCCGCCCTCCCCGCGCACCGCCTCGGTCACCAAAATTCCCTGCACCCCCGGCGGCCAAACCATCCCCGTCGGATGAAACTGCACAAACTCCATGTCCATCAACTCCGCCCCCGCCTCATAAGCCAGCGCCATTCCATCGCCCGTGTATTCCCACGAATTCGACGTAATCGGCCAAGCCTTCCCAATGCCGCCCGTAGCCATTACCACCGATTTCGCCTTAAACACCACGAAGCGTCCCGTCTCGCGCCAATACGCCAGCGCGCCCGCGCACCGGCCGCCATCCGTAAGCAGCCGCACGATCGTGCACTCCATATACACATCAAATCCCATGTGCACGCCCCGATCCTGGAGCGTTCGAATCATCTCCAGTCCCGTACGATCCCCCACATGGCACAGCCGTCGAAATGTATGCCCGCCGAACGCGCGCTGCAAAATCCGCCCATCCTCCGTCCGGTCAAACAGCGCGCCCCACTGCTCCAGCTCCTTCACCCGCTCCGGAGCTTCCTGCGCATGCAACTGCGCCATGCGCCAGTTATTCAGCATTTTTCCGCCGCGCATCGTGTCGCGAAAGTGCGGTTTCCACCCGTCCGCCGAATCCACATTCGCCATCGCCGCGGCAATTCCGCCTTCCGCCATCACTGTATGAGCTTTCCCCAACAGCGATTTGCTAACCACGCCCACCGAAGCGCCCTGCCCCAGCGCCTCAATCGCCGCGCGCAATCCCGCTCCGCCCGCGCCCACCACCAGCACATCGTGTTCGTGCGTCTCGAACCTATCGCTCAAAAGATCCTCACATCTTGGATAGCGCCGGAAGCCACCAGCCGTATGTAAAAGTCCGCCAATCCAACCGAGATCAAGCTCATCCATGCAAACCACATGTGCCGCTCATTCAAAGACGTCAGCCACTGCCACGCCTTGTAGCGCGGCTTCCCAAACGTCGCGCACGAAAAACAATCCAACTTTCCGCCCGCAAGGTGCCGCAAGGAATGGCAAGACAGCGTGTACGTCGTCAGCAAAATAATATTGACCAGCAGCACTAGCGTGCCGACGCCCATCCCGAATTTCCCGTTAAAATTGAACGCGAGAAAGACGTCCTTCCAAAGGAAAACCAAGAACAGCACCGCAAAATACAGAAAATATCGATGGAGGTTTTGCAGAAGGAACGGAAATCTCGTTTCGCCCTTATAGTTCCGCTTCCATTCACTCACCGCGCAAGCCGGCGGGTCCTGAAAAAATGCGCGGTAGTATGCTTTCCGGTAGTAGTAGCAGGTAGCCCGAAATCCCAGCGGCCCGCCTAGAATCAGCAGCGCCGGTGAAAGCTTCCACCAGCGATGATGCTCGTCAATCAGCGGCGAATAAAACGGCGAGAGATACGGTCCCCACTGATAAAATCGCCCTTCGAACGCACGCAACGTCGCATAAACGCCGAATCCTCCCAGCAGCAGCACCACCGGAATCGTCTCCGCCCACCAAGAATCTCGGCGCAACGTCTCCCCAAACTCCGGCGCCTCGGCCGTTCGCGCACGGCTCTCTGCCATGAAGTCCCCCTTAGCGAACGCATAGACTAGCCAGAAATCGCCCCGTTGAATACTAAATTCGTGCCATCGATTTTTTTCGCTTCCTTGCACATTAGACAGCCTCAAATTATGCGAAACTATACGGCTACAATTTGGAGTGCGGCGGACTTTGCCGCCGCTTTCACGGTCGAGCCGTTGGGGAAAGCGTAACCAATTTAGCTGTAGCTCAGGCTCGCCTTTTGAGCCTTTTCGTCAGCGCAATCGCGGTCGTTCTAATTACACGCTTAAGGGAGACAAATCTCAGTGCCCGCAAAAGACAAGATCGCCATCCTCACTGGAGGCGGCGACGTTCCCGGCCTAAATCCCGTCATCAAGTCTGTCGTCTACCGCGCCAGCGAACTCGGCCGCTCGGTCATCGGCATTCGCAAAGGCTGGGAAGGTCTCACTCACATGGATCCTTCGAATCCCGCCGACCCCTACATTCGCCCGCTGGATCGCGAAAACACCCGCGCCATCGATCGCACCGGCGGCACCGTCCTCCACACTTCGCGCACCAATCCGCGCAAAATGTCCGAATCCAAGCTCCCGAAGACTGTTCACTCCGACCGCGTCAAAAAACTTCCTTTCGACGGTAAACACTACGACTTCACTCCCATCGTCCTCGAAAATCTCGAGCGCCTCGGCATCGGCTGCCTCATCACCATTGGCGGCGACGACACGCTCAGCTTCTCCGCCGCTCTTTCCGCCGCGGGTATGCCCGTCATTGCCATTCCCAAAACCATGGACAACGACGTCCAGGGCACCGAATACTGCATTGGTTTCTCCACCGCTATCACGCGCGCTAAAGAACTCATCACGCGCCAGCGCACCACTCTCGGCTCCCACGAACGCATCGGCGTTTTCCGCATCTTCGGACGCGACGCCGGTTTCACCGCCCTCTACACCGCCTATGTCACCTCGACGCGTTGCCTGATCCCCGAATACCCCTTCGATATCGACCGGGTGGCAAAGATTCTCTCCGATGACAAGCGCAACAATCCCAGTCACTACGCTTTGGTCATCGTCTCGGAAGGGGCTGTCTGGAAAGAAGGCTCCGTCAAGGAATACGGCGAAGCCGACGCTTACGGTCATCGCAAGAAAATGGATATTGGCCAAGCGCTCGGAGAAGAAATCCGCAAGCGCACCGGCGATGAAATCATGGTTAGCGACTTGACTTACGATCTCCGCAGTGGCGAACCCGACGCCATCGATCAACTCGTCGCCATCACTTTCGCAAACATCGCCGTAGACATGCTCCGCGATGGCGTCACCGGTCGTATGGTCGGCGTACAAAATGGTTGCTACGCCCACGCCCCGCTTCCCGCGTCCTCCATGGGCGCACGCAAAGTCGACATCCCTACTCTCTACAACACCGAGCGCTACCGGCCCAACTACACTTCCAAACTAGGCGCTCCTCTCCTCTTCAACCGCATTTAAACTCGCACGACCGATTTCATCGCGCCTGTCTTGTAGGGGCGCAGCACTGCTGCGCCCTGTTCAGCGTGATCGCAAAACGCTTGAGGCATTTTCCGTCCGACTCCGTACAACCGCCTCTTTCGGATAATAACGTTTCCGCAACTCTCCTCAGCCCGCTTGTGTTTTCGTGGGAATATGATTCCGGAGGTCCGCTCTTGAAGAGAGAACAACGCCGCACGCCCCGGTACACTTTCATCGCCAGTGCCGAACTTATCGAACAAAAAACCGAGGTGCGCATCGCCACTCGTGTCAGTGAGCTAAGCCTCCACGGCTGCTACCTGGACATGATGAATCCATTCACTCAAGATACGCACGTGCTCGTTAAGATTTTCGCCGGCGAAGATTTCTTCCACGCCAAAGCAAAAATCATTTACGTCCAGCCCAATCTCGGCTGCGGCGTCTCTTTTCTGGAAGTCGAACCCCAAGCCCTCGCCGTCCTCGGACGTTGGCTCGACAATGCCCAAAAAGACGGCCAAAAGCGTTCCGGCTAACTTCGTAGCACCCGCGCTTTCCGCCATTCCCTCCCCGATTTCCTTTTAGTCACGGACCGCGACACGGAATCGATACCTGCCGTACCGCGAATTACCTGAAGTACCCGCATCCGCGCAACTTTGTAGCGTTATTCTTCAGAACTTTTTTATGTTAACCCGCGAATGTAGCCGCGATTTACACACAATTACTCGGATCTCGCCAAACAAATCAGCAACTCTTCCCGTCTCCCCATTTGAAGCGCATTGAGCGGCTGGAGGAAAAATCCCTCGCGCCGCTCAAGCGACGTCACGAAAAAGCGAAGCGGCCAGCGCATCCGCGTGAGCCGTGGGGGTGTCTACATGAAATCAACCCTAGCTGTCGTTTTTCTGCTTCTGCTGACCTCAAATCTTTACGCGCAAGCCAAGCACCGCCCGGTCTCGGACGAGGGCACAGTCGACCGTCGAGTCACTTCCCTCGGTTCCTTTGATTCCATACCGGTCGTTTGGTCGCACCCCGACTTGGATCCCACGCCACCGCCGCGTGGCAATCCCGTGCCCGTTAGCCAGCTCCGCATTCCTTCCAAAGCCATTAAGGAATTCGAGCGCTCTCAAAAGGCCTTTCGGTCCGGCGACCTGCGCACCTCCGCCGAGCATCTCCAAAAAGCTTTGCACATTTATCCTGATTTCATCCAGGCCCACAATGCGCTCGGACTCCGCTTCGTTCAGCTCGGCGAATATCAGAAAGCTCTAACCGAGCACGAAACCGCTCTCTCTCTAAACCCGCGCGACGCCGAGAGTCACCAGGATCTTTCCTTCACGCTCTCATTATTGAATCGATTTCAGGATGCGGAGGGCGAAGCGCGCAAAGCTCTTGATCTCGATTCCCAGTCGGTGGCCTCACGTTATGTTCTGGGCCGTGCTCTGGTTGGCCAGGGCCACGTCACCTCCGAAGCCATGGAAATGCTGCGTCAAAGCGAAAACGCATTCCCGAATGCCAGCTTGGTTCTCGCGCAGATCCATTTCACCCAGGGGCGAACCGACGAGGTCGTTGCCGAGCTACGCCATTACCTAAGAAGTGCGCCAGACCCGAACAACAAACAAAAAGCAGAATGCTGGGTCGCGCAACTCAGCCAGCAACCGTTACCTGCGGCTTGCCCAGCCGATGTTACGCGACCCTCGTTCCGCTGAAGCCGTGGCACTAGGCTGCGTTTTTGGGAAACCGGCTCGCTAGATTCCGCGCCAGCATCGCGTCCGCCTTCGCTCCGGCCATCGCGTTCTGCAAATGCCGTTCGTGCTCGCTGCGCGCCGGGTCCGTCGTCATCAAGGCCGCGGCAAACTCCATCTGCGGATCGGTTCCGCGAAGCGCGATCGCTTTTCTCACCCATTCGTAACCGTCAATCTTCATCGCAAGATTCGCGGTTGTCGGATCTCCGGTTGCCTTCAGCCAATCTGTGTGCTGATGCAGCCAGCTCGCCTGCCTGTAGCATTCCACGAGATATCCGAAATCAAATGTCGCCAGCGCATCCTTTGGATTTTCGCGAGTCCTCGCTTCCAGCCGAAACAGCAGCTCTTTCGCCACCGCCGTTCTCTCCTGCGCGTACAGCGTCGCACGCCGCAGCGTTTCCATCCGCACCAGCACCGGTGTGCTTGGCCCAAGCAGCGCCAGCGTGTCCGCTACCAAATGATTCACGTCATAATTCTCATGCCCGCTCAGGTTCCACCCGGAGCTGGTCCATGGTAATGATTGCGCCGCGCCGATATCGATCGCGTGGCAAATCAACGGAGGCCCTGCTAGCGCGGTTCCGGCGAGTAACAAAGCCCCTGCAAACGCAGCGAAACATTTGAGGGAAAACAATTTCTTTTGCTTCATTTTAGTTGTCTCCTTATTCGGTGAACGTCTTGCAAAAGAAAAGACGCCAGAAGGAAACAACTGTTAACGGCCGGTCGTTAGCGGGCGGGCAGGTCCGTCTTCTCCCACTTTCGCCACACGCTAATGTCGTCGTATCCCAGCTCATTCCACCACGCATCCAGCATGGCCTGCTCGCCTCGCTCAATTCCCTCTCGCGTCACTCCCTTCGGCGCGGGAACCGATGCGTTCAGCGCGTCAAACACACGCCCGCGATCCCCAATCGTCGCGCGGCTCAACAAATGCCACAGCGTCAGCGCATCATTCTTCCGAGCATTCTTCAGCACAACCGCTAACTCTGCGCTACGCTGCTCCCCGCTCAACTCGCCAAAATCAAATCGTCGAAGCGCGCTCCGAAACTCCTCCGACGCCTCCTCGAAATACGGTGTTCCTGGCCCAATTCCCTTCCGCGTCTCCCCGACGGCGCCTGCGGGAATAAATGCGTCGCGTCCATTCAGCCGAAAGCCCACCCATCCCAACCGCGTTCGCAGCAGCCCCGCGCCCGAATCGTCCACCTGGAGCGTGTAGGCGCATCCCAAATCGACGGCTAGGGCCGACGGCGTATCCACCAGGAACTCGCCCGGCGGCGCCCAGATCATCGCGTGAATTGTTCCGCGTTCCAGGTCCAGCCGCGTTCGCGCGGACCGTGACTCCGCCAGGCGCAGCCGCGTCTGCGGATCAATGTCTACTTGGCCGATGTCGGACACTGTGATGCTCGCGCGCGACTCCTGATCCGTCTCCAGAGTTTGGCCAATGTTTAGCGTGCTTTTTTCACCCGGCCCGCGAATGGATGTCGTTCCCACGCGCGGCGCTCCCGCCACCTGCTGTACGCCCCACCCTACTCCGCCAGCTTCCGGTTCGCTGCGCAGCCGCAATCCCATCCACACGGAAGCAATCAGTAAGACGCTCGCAGCTACTGCCGCAAACTGAAACCACAGCCGCGCCCTCCCCAATGCCGCTCCGCGTTCACGCGCCACCGCGACCGAAGTCTCCGGCCACTCCGGCGGCAGCCCCACGTGGCGAAACTTTCCCAGCACCCGCTCCAACTTCACGACCTCAGCGTCCGGCTCGCCCGAGCCGTCCCACAAATAATCCTTTTTCAGCAACTCACTCTCTTTAGTCATACCGTAGTTCCTAGCTTCTCGCGCAGCATGTGCATCCCTCGATGCAAGTTCACCCGCACCGATCCCGCGGTAAGCCCGGTGCGCTCCGCAATTTCGGGCCCGGTCAATCCCTCGACCAATCGCAAAATCAAAGTCTCCCGATAAGCCTCGGGCAGGCCGCGTATCAGAGCCAAGATCGTCGCGCCATCATCTTCGGGCGTGGTGCTCCTTGGCTTCTCCCGCGCTTCCTTCGGCGAATCTTCCGTAAACTCCACCAACTCCACCGACCTGCGGTGATAGTCATTCGCCCGGTTCCTAGCGACGGTTGCCAGCCATCCCCCAAAGCAACTCACGTCCCGCAAGGTATGCATCTGCCGCATAGCCCGCACAAACACGTCCTGCACCAAATCCTCAACTTCCCCGATCGGTACCCGGCCCAACAAGATGCCATGCACCATCCGCGCATACCGCTCGTATAGCCTTCCGAAGGCTGCCCTATCTCCCTCCCGAGCTGACGCCACCAGGGAAACCAAATCGCCCTGCTCAGGAACGCCCGCGGCAGTCACCTCTCCCGCACCCATTCGCAACCCGAGATCAACCGATGTTCCCAAGGCGCATTCCACTCCTACTTGGCCCCATCTTCAAGACGTAATCCCGCAACGCTGTGTTAACACTGCCGAGCCGAATGTGAGTGAATTTCGGCGCGAGACGTTGTCGCGCGACGAAGTTAACCATAACCGCCGACCAGAGGTAACACCCCCGGGCAACGCGGATCGTTGTGAAAACAAGGGAGTTGCGGAAAAAGCAATTCGTAAGAGTATGAAAACAAACGGCCTGCAAATCGACGTTGTAACAAGAGGGATTTGTAAAGCTATGAAAACAAGAGATGCCACCGGCGGAGACCGCGAGATTGATTCGGTGCGACAGGGATTGCCTGCGGCAAGGTCGAGATCGGACGTAGGAGAAATGTGGGAACTTACTGCAAGAAGATCCCCGAAGGGCACGCCGTAGGGGGTGGAGGGCGACGATCACGGCCTATTTTACTGATCGAATACAGTAAAAACAACTGAACGAAAGGGCAAAATTGGACATCTGCACTAATTTTGTCGACGCGCTAAAAAGCCGCGGGTCCTCAACCTGATAACCACCTCGCATAAGCACGCACGTCGAATGTCCCTGGCTTGAGGTGCTCGTGAATCGGCTCAAAAATCTGACATTCCGCTGTCGTGCGTTTGTCCAAAAATTACGCCGTCGCGGCTAAGGTTTCGGTTTTGCGTGAGGCTTCCCATAGCGCGATGTAGGGCTGTAGGTCTCGCATCATGCGTTCGAACTGAACCAGGTCTAGGGATTGGGCGCCGTCGCTTATTGCTTTTTCTGGGGCGGGATGCACTTCGACGATTAGGCCGTCGGCGCCGATGGCTACGCCGGCGCGCGATACTGCGGGCACCAGGCTGCGTTTTCCGGTGGCGTGGCTGGGATCCAAAATGATCGGCAGGTGCGTTAGCTCATTTAGCGCGGGGATGGCGGCTATGTCGCAGGTGTTTCGCGTGGCGGTCTCGAAGGTGCGGATGCCGCGTTCGCACAGAACCACGTCGGGATTTCCGTGCGCAACAATGTATTCGGCTGACATCAGCAATTCTTTCATCGTGCTGCTCATCCCGCGCTTTAGCAGGACCGGGCGGCCGCACTTGCCCAGCGCTTTCAGCAGGACGAAGTTTTGCATGTTGCGCGCGCCGACTTGCATCACGTCCGCGTGTTCGGCGATCAAGTCGACATCGCGATCACTCATCACTTCCGTGATGATGGCGAGGCCGGTCGCCTTTTTCGCTTTCTGCAAAAGTTTGAGCCCTTCCACTTCCATGCCCTGAAAATCGTACGGAGAAGTTCTGGGCTTGAACGCGCCGCCGCGCAACATTTTTGCGCCTGCTTTGGCGACGCCTTCCGCGGCCTGCATGATCTGTTTTTCGGATTCGACGGAGCACGGCCCGGCCATGACGATGAATTCGCCGCCGCCGATTTCCAGTCCGTTCACGCGAATCTGCGTGCGGCCGGCGCGAAATTCCTTGCTCACGAATTTGTACGGCGCGGAAATGCGCACCACTTTTTCCACCTGCGGCATGGCCTCCACGGATTCCAGGCACGCAGTTACATCGCCCACTCCGACGACTCCGATCACGACGCGCTCCTCTCCCTCGATGGAATGCACCTTGTATCCGAAG
>Ga0209526_10000983_pt1 | contig 18875 bp, 24 predicted proteins | sample JacPinW_OM2H0_M1_FD_188566 | JGI IMG/M metagenome (GOLD analysis project Ga0209526, IMG submission 188566) | Forest soil microbial communities from Algoma, Ontario, Canada - Jack Pine, Ontario site 1_JW_OM2H0_M1 (SPAdes) (version 2) | ecosystem: Environmental > Terrestrial > Soil > Boreal... | reverse complement strand
GGGACATACCGAAATCTATCGAGGAAGCGAATATACCGTTGAATTCGTTCCCAAGGTGATGGTCATCGTGGTCGTAGGTGACTCAGTGGTTGAGAGTGCGGTAGCTGCAATTGTGAAGGCCGGAAAGACGGGCGAAATCGGCGATGGGAAGGTGTTCGTTTCAACCATTGACGAGGCCATTCGCATCCGGACCGAAGAAACGGGCGAGCGCGCGATTTAAACCAATAAAGTGTCGGAACTCGAATCCAGTTCGAGTTCCGTTGCGATCTTGGCGTTAATCAAATACCGGAAATACCCAGCCTTGCGTTAGTAGAGCTCAAGGCTGGCCTATTTTATCTGGTGAACGGTCAGGAATTCAAATCCCAACATTTCGGTAGGCCAGCAGCACGATGATGAGCGCGAGCACTGAAAGGATTAAGAGCACCAACCACAGCCGCTTAGAGATCGGACGACCAAAATAAGACGCACCACTGATTATAATTAGAACCAAGGTGACAATGAGCAGAGCCATCGGAACCCTTTTGGGTCAAACTCTTGCTTGGCTCGCCAATTTAATAACAAATAGAATAAGCGTGGCGCCGCAGGCTAGAATGGCGACCCCATCTAAAATGTAGGAGAAGATCAAATGCGAAAACTCAGGATCAGGGAAGAAAAATTCTTCCAGAGGCCCTGTAATCCCCATCCGAATCCTACCAGCGCTACGATGGCCATCGGCCAAGGGGTACCGGCTTTTTTTCGGGCGGCGCCTGATCTCCGGAACTCATTCTTGGCTGAGCGTAGGATCGGCGATATCTAGTGACAATATTATAATATTGCCCAATCTCCTGGAACTCTCCCGCAATCAGGACTTTCCATGTCTGGCCGCTTTAAGCAGAAGAAAAATCGCACCGCCGCAGGCTATAACCGTGATCCCATCTAAGAGGTACGAGAAGCTTAAATAACTTTCAGGGGCCCGGGGATTAGGAGCGAAAAGATCCTTCCAGAGATTCTGCAGCCCGAATCCTAGTCCGACCAGCGCCGCGATCGCGATGGGCCAAGCGTACCAGGCTTCTTTTTTGGGGGGCTGGTCATGTCCGACAGTCATCCTTGTTCAAGGGTAAAGAAGTCTGCTCTAACCACAATGTTGTAATGTTAACGCTAGCCCTGTAACCGACACAAAGGTACAAAGGCGTCAAAGGTAGCGGAGTATTGGTAGCGGCAACCGCAGTCGCTATCGAAGCTGGCGAAAAAAAGTGCGGATATCTTCGGCCAGGAGTTCGGGTTCCTCAGCGGCAGCGAAGTGACCTCCGTGTGGCATATCGTGCCAATGTTGGATGTTGTAGCCGCGTTCGATCCACTCACGAGGAGGAAAAAGTAATTCTTTTGGAAAATGGGCAATCGCGCAAGGCACATGAACGAAGTCGGCCGGCCCAAATTGAAGCGGCGCTTTTCTTCCTTCGAAATACAGGCGGAAAGAGGAATGAATGGTCTCCGTCATCCAGTAGAGCGTCACGTTGGCCAACAGTTCGTCGCGAGTGAATCTGCGATAAAGATCTCCATCGCAGTCGGACCATTCGCGAAATTTTTCGAGAATCCAGGCAGCTAACCCGGCCGGAGAATCGTTCAGGCCATAGGCCGCGGTCTGAGGGCGAGTTCTTTGGACATGTGCATAGGCACCGCTCTCGTCTGACCAACGGGTGACACCCTTAAGAAACACTTCTTCCGTGCTGTTCAGACTGGTTCCTGGCTCCAGGTGAGGCCGGAATGATCCTGGAATATGGTTCAAGTGAATGCCGATCATCCGATCAGCATGGCGTAGCCCCAAGATGGTAGTTACGCCCGCCCCAATGTCGCCTCCCTGCGCGGCGAACCGGTTGTATCCCAATTCCGCCATAAGCCCAGTCCACAACTCGGCGATCCGAAACGTGTTCATACCCCGATGGGTTGGTCGATCCGAAAAGCCATATCCAGGTAAGGAAGGGACAACGACGTCAAAGGAGTCTGCGTGATTCGCGCCGTGGCTCGCCGGATCGGTCAACAAAGGGATGATTCGCATCATTTCCAAAAAAGATCCGGGCCATCCATGAGTGAGGATTACGGGGATCGGAGCTGGACCTTTCCCGCGCTCATGAATGAAATGAATTCCAATGCCATCTGAAACGTATCGGCGGTGATGGAAGGCCGAGAGTTTCTCCACCTGTGTCTTCCAGTCGAACCGGTCTCGCCAGTAGGCGCAAATCTCCTGGAGAAACCGAAGATCGAACCCATACTCCCAACCGGAATCAGCAATCGCGTCCGGCCAGCGGGTTCGGTCCAGTCGAGCACGAAGATCGTCGACCGCCTGCTGCGAGAACGGGATAGAAAACGGTTCTAGAGGCATAGATCTCGTCCAGTTCTCGCACGTTTACGGATCGCGCATGCTGCGTCAAGCTGCCGTAACAACCAGTGTTGGTTTGGGTCTGTCCAGGTGAATCGATCGCGATGTTCAATGCGGACGTTGGCAACCAGTGCGAGTCTGAACATGCCAGGCGTGCGCTTCCAGCATGTCGAACGCTGGGTAAAATGATTTCAAGCGATCTCGCGTATTTACATCACCGGTGAAACGTACAGTTTCATCGCAGTCACTAGTCCGCCTGGATAGTACCAGGTCTTGTCGAACTGAAAAGATTCGTCTAACGCCCGATATCGAAGATGCACCAGCTTATCCCGTTGGTTCGCATCGTACACCGCGAATATAAGGTCGCCATTTGGTTCGGCGATGTATGAGTAAGCTACCAAGCAATGGTTTAGCGTCCTGAATCCTCGAGTGATAAACACCGGGCGAATGCGACCGCCATCGAGTTCTCTTCTGAGCCAGTTCGCCAGATCTTTTTGGTTAGAGCGAAGCGCCGGGAAAACCGTTCGCCAATTGCCGATCCGCAAATACGGAGGCCACCATTGACCGATATTATTTTGGATTGGCAGCCGGTAGTCGAACGAGAAGTTATGGAGATCAGCGTATCCCGGGATTTGAATCTTTTTGGTTGGCCCTGAGCTCCACGGTGGGATACGGCTAAGTTTGCGAATGATGTCCCGGTACTCGGCCTCAGAAACCTTCGGCAAATCCGGACGGAATTCGGCAAACTGGTAAAACTCCAAGACAGCGCGAACCATCGCGAAGCAATGGCGAGAGTACTCAGGAATTTTGTTTTTTGGTCGCCGATCGATCTCCAATCCGCCCTGTGGCGTCGTCCGGTAATCAAAATACGTGTAGTTCGAAAACGCGAACGTGTCCGACGGGAAACGGAACGGTCGGGACTCCGCCGAGACCGTTAAGAGCGCCAACGCACAAAGACAAACTAGCTTGGTATCCACTTCAAACCGCTTACAAAGTTACTCGACAAAATGTTCAGCCCGACGCTGGGTCGAGTAATCGGTATACCGCGATGCCAAGGAATTTCCACAATTTCTTCTTTGCTAAATGACTGCGCGGTTGCTTGACGCGAATCTGCTTTTTGTTTCGAGACCTTCTTACTCCCCCCAGAACGATGCGTCGTATGAAAAAGCAAGTCTGGCGATGAGGACAAGAGGTGAGCGATAATCTGGTACCCCCCGAGAGGCGGGTTCTAAACGTTCGAACCACTGACGTCGAATACCTCGCACGCAATTTGCTGCGATTTAGGTCCTGTGAATTTCTGTTTCGTAGCCCGAGGGTTTAGTGGGTGCCTGTTGGAGAAGTGAGGAACTCGCCATCGTTTCAAAGGAGAGTTGATTACGGCCATCATGTGATCGAGTTGCACGCCTGGCGAAGGCCAGAAGGGAGTAGCTTTGCCACGTTCATTTACGAGAAGGCCGCCGAGCGGCTTCTCCGGCATTTTACCAGCGCCGATGAGAACGAAGTCATTAGGCAATCGCTGGTCTGGTGCGAGCAGAATTCATGAAGTTTGGCCGGGGAATCGCATTTTTTCGGTGGACGATTGTAGACATTGCTCCCGAAAGGTCAGTGATGCGGTTCTCTTAAGTTTTCGCCGTCCTTTCAGTCGTGTGGCGCTAACTCGGCTAACAGTTTGTCGAAGCGCGGGTCGTTGCAGGGGTCCCAGCGAGGATCGAGCTTCAATTCACCGTAGTAAATACCGCTCGGTATTGCCCGTCTGCTTTTCGTTTTAACCACTCTCGCCTCCTGGGGCTCCAAGTGTTGTAGTCGATTTGATCTCCTATGGCTTGCACAAAATCGCTTGTGATCGGGTCAAGGATACGAAGACAAAATCGAGAAAAATTGTGAATATCGGGTGAGCGAAGTGCGTCTTTTAGACGAGTCTCTCAGAAAAGAGAGTCAAAACAGACGCCAGCACTAGCCGGGAAGAGGTTGCGCAACTTTTCCCGGCTCCAGTCGAAGCATTTCAAAACCGTAATTTTTCCGGGACGCAGAAGAAGCCCGGAAAGTCATGACATGAAGCGACCGGTGCACACCACTTGAGAAATGACCAACCAGAGTTGCCCATGGTCAAATCAGGGCAATCGGGGTTCCGGGAGACCGTTGGTTAGCATCGGCATGCCGGTTTACAACGGTGAGAGGTTCGTTCGTCAAGCGCTTGAATCCATCCTGATCCAGGATTACGGAAATATTGAGCTGATCATTTCGCCGCTTCCACTGATTCGACGAGCAAGATTTGCCAGAGCTATGCCGACCCGGACGCGCGCATTCGGTACGTGCGGAATGAGACCAATCTTGGCGCTTCCCCGAACCACAAGCGGGTTTTCGAAATGGGGAGGGGCGACTATTTTAAATGGGCCGCTCACGATGATGAATGTCTGCCAACCTTCTTAAGTCGCTGTATGAGTGTTTTGGAGCGGCCCCGCAGTCAGTGGTTTTAGTCTATCCCCAATCCCTCATCGGCGTTTGGCCAGTGTCTTAAGTAACGTGGTGCTCGGAACACCCGCATACGGTGTCATGCGCGCAAACGCTCTCAGGCGAACTCGCTTGATCGACGCATTTTTTTCGTCGGATTATGTACTGTTTGCCGAATTGGCCATGTTAGGAGAAATTTGGGAGCCACCTGAGCCGCTCTTGCGTAAGCGATTTCACCCGGCGCGCTCCATGGTAGTCCACAAAACGGTGCAAGACTTTGATGCATGGCTCGACACTCGATGCCCCGGCGCCAAAGGGTTCTGTCTCCATGCCACAAACTTGCATTTGAGTATCTGAGATCGGCATGGCACCTCCCTCTCAGCCCTTACCAGCGGATGATGTGTTCCGCGACCGTACCATTACCGGCGGCATACCGGAAACTGGGTCCAACGCTGGAAGGGGAGACTGACCAGGCTCATCGCGTGCGAGAAAGTTTAGTGGCCATTTCGGCCGGTCAGCAGAAACAAATTTCAGGGGCGTCTGCCCAAAGTGTGGAGCGAGCGAGGGTACGAGCAACTGGCGCGCAAATCATGGGGCGCGTGGGAACAATTCTTAAAGGCTACGCCCCTTCGTCGTCAGTTTCTTTTACGGACGTTTCGTCGCCTTCAGTCTTGTCCCACCCCAGATCTTCCTCGTCCTCATCGTCCGGCTTAATGCTCTCTCCTTCGGGACTCATATTGATGCTCCGGTGTGGCCCTCAACCGTGGCTCTCTGATGCGCAGAAGGTGCGGCAGCCTGCAAGTGCCTTAGCTCTGCTTTGCGCTCGCCCTGGTGACGCGGTTTGCTCGCTGTTTCAAGGGCGTAGAATGGAAGGGAATAAACAGAAGGCCGCTCAGCTGGTTGAAATTTCGATATGCGTCCAGGGCCCCGTCTCTAGCGCCTGCCTGACAAGAAGTAATAGCTTGAACACGGTGACTACGCGCAAATAGACCAGTGAATCGCGCCGCTCGTTTTTCAATATCAGAGTGAAAATCATAGATCCTACGTCGGGTGATGTGGCAGGCTCTCGCCCTCGATCCGGGCTATTGGCTGCTCTTTGCAAGATCGTTACTAAGCAGGCGTCGGACGTAGCCCCAGGCACCCTGATGCCGGAAGCCGGGATGCCCCCCAGGCTTCACTACTTCACTAATTTTAGTTCGTGGCCCGATAACGGGCACCGATGAGAACGAAGTCCGTTAAGCACTGGTCTGCTGCGAGAAGAAATCGTAAAGCTTCATGAATTCTTCTCGCGCCGCATAAGCGCTTGACGAATGAGCTCGTCCCATCTCGAATGCTTGGACGTTTAGATTGTGTGATGAAAAACACGCTGGACGGAATCGGGAAATTTTTAGCCAGAGCGAGGCTGGTCTGACGAGGTTGGTGACAATCCTGGCCTTCAGCTTTCTTTTGATTCCTCAGAAATCAGAAGCCGGAATTTACGCAAACATCGCCCCTCATATCCGAAACGCCCGGTCGACCGCCACCCTGGCGTACTTACGTTTGGATCCCTGGCCATTGGCGATGGTACCGCAACCGATACGATTGGGTTCCTGGCCACTACCAGCGCCCTCCTTTGGGGGCCAACCGATGGATTCACGGCCACTGGATTCAGGGCCGTCGTGGCTGGCTCTGGATCGAAGGTCATTGGAGTGATTGAGAAACAACGAAACGAGTCGCTGCACTCACGCTGACAACGCCTTCATTCGGCAAAGCAACTATTGGCGGCGTGCCCTTCAGTGCAGGTGTCCCAGTATCCACAGGACTATCACGGCGCCAGCGACAAACGCTAAGACGCGCACCGGTGACGTGGACTGTCGCGGTCCCCTTGCCGAACCGTGGCGTTGGCTTACCCCGACATGCTTGGTTTGATAGCTGATGCCCGTTCCAGGCAGCGAGAACGTGTCCCTGCTACCCTTCTTGGAGATGTTTGCCGTGGCGCCTCGGCTACCGATCGAGAGTGAGCCGCCGCGTTTACTCAGGTTTAGATACAAACCCTTGGCCAGACGAATGCGTTTTCTGAATCGGAAGCCCATACGTGCGGGACTGGTCCCAACGCTCAACTTAGTCGGAAATCCATTATGACGCGCAGAGAGTCTAATCCGTGCCTCTTACATGCGGCTTCAAACTTCTTATCGGCGCGCTTTACCCGCTGCTGGTACTCTGCGAACCCAGGGGGCGGTTGAATTGCTTCTAGTTCCTTAAAGGCTTGTAGGATCTCTCGAGGGTAGACCTTGGCGTTCGGTACCTTGGTGTTCACAGTTTTATATTCGTCATAAGTGACATAAACTTTAGTAAGTCTAGCTACTTGAGCCACCGAACAACGTAAATCGGGTGGGATCAACTAAAGGCCAAAGGAACCCGTGGCCGAAATGGAATCAAACCGATAGAGCATGCGCCGTTTGATTGCGGTGTGGCTCAAATAGAGCTGGGCGCCATCGACATCACCGTGTTGGCGTATGCGGGAAAGCCATCGATCGGCTCTTTACTTACTGTTGGAGGAATTCTCGCGGCAGAGCACGAGCGAGGCCGGTAGAGATGTGACTGTCGGAAGGGTGACCTTTGCCAATCGATAGCCAGTCGTGCGAGCCCGGCTGAGGCCCGACCATCCACCAAAAGCCAGTCAGCCCGAAAAGAACAAGGCTGAGAGCCATCGCTGCTGAAATGCTTCCGCGAACGACGGTGCGATTGCCGAGAAAGGCTGCGACCAATCGATTTGAACAAAGCACGTAGATAATTCGTTTGAACCGTTTTACCCGGTTGTTCGCTGAGATAGACTCCGCTGTCCTTGAACCAATTCGTCGGTGGAAATGGGGGCCCATTGCGCTAGTACACATATCGGCAAAAAGGAGCGCGACTTAACCGGTTAAAGCGCCAAGCTACACTTTGCTGTCAGGCTACGCGGGCGGAGGGACCAACAACCGCGCTCATATCGATTTTAGGAAATTTCATCTGATATCGAGGCGTTATGTGCGCTGCGCTGGACAATAGAGTTCTAGCATCAGATTCGCGTCGGAGGACTTTGAGATTTTCGGGCGTTGTGATCGTGCAGATCGCAGCGCCTGCTGCACCTGCGTGAGGACGTTCTTTCTAGAATTGGAGTACAAAAAAAGGCGGCCATGCGTGCGCTCGCATCCCGTCATCCCTAAATCCAGTCACCTCTCCGGAAGCAACCGCTGGCTTGAACGCCTTCAGTGCATCTCGGATATCCAGCGCCAGATCGGGAAGCCAATCACGATGCCAACCGCCAACGTTGCAAAAAAATAGTCTGCCAAAGTTAGCTTCCTCATTCTATCAGTTTGGATGCTTGGACCACCGACGACTTGCAAGAATTCTTAGAGCGCTGGAATGAATCATCGTCAAATCGCTATCCAGCAAAAGAAAAAGCGCCCCAGTGATTTCCTGGAGCGCTTAGAACGAAAAAAGAACGGCTGAACCGTCAGTGTTGTTCGATGGTAACCGGGCCGGCTTGGATAAACGTATGTTTATGATGGTGAGTTTCCCAGTGTCCTTTGTGGCCGTGCCAATATCCATCGTGATGGCCGTGCCAATATTCGTCATTCCAATCGTGGTCCCGGCGGTCGTCGTCAGCTCTGGCCGGAAGTGAGCTTCCTACTATTGCGGTAATGGCCAGAAGAGATAGAAACAATGTCTTCATTTCAACTTTTGAGACGCAAGGGCAAGGCTGGTTATTCAAGGCTCACTTTTCGGGTCCTGCCGCCTTTCAATTCTTCGAGGAGCCCTAAATTCTGCTGCGGCTGGATTCTTCGAGTTTGCTCCTCCGTGAGCGCTATCATCACCATAATGATTTGGATTCTCAAAAGGCTCTTCTGAAACTACCTGCCTGTAAATCCTTTGTACTTGGATGAAGCCGAAAGACTCGGCCCACTTGCAAACAAACAAGTCCGTATCGGTCGAACTCCTGGGGGCAACCCAGCGAATTACCATGAAACGCCGAAAGAAAACTGACCCGACTATGCGCTTGATCGAGGCGGTGCTCGATTTCGCATTGCTCGCTGGCTTTATATCCGCAGTGGGGGTCTTAGTTCGGCTTGCCTTCTGAGCGGCGCGAAGCAAAACATCCGGGGACGTTAGCCAGATCGTTGCGGCCGGACGCAGTGTTATCAGCACGCGGTGCGCGGACATACTCTGAGTGCGTAGCGGTGTTTGTTCTTTTGTCGTAAAGGTTGTGTGCTCAAACCCTTGATTTCGTCGCACAGTGACGTTCTTGAAGAATGGATCTTTCCTGCTTCGCCCGATATCGCCTGTTTGACGGGCCTACTGCCATCGAACCGCTGACGAGCCTGAACGCGGAACTCGACGGCGTACGTATTTTCGTAAAGCGCGACGATGTTTCCGGTATCGGTGCGGGCGGAAACAAGCTGCGCAAGCTTGAGTTCCTGTTGGGCGAGGCGATCGCTCAGGGCGCGGACACGATGTTGACAGTGGGAGGGCGGCAATCCAACCATGCGCGGCTCACGGCCGCGGCATCGGCCCGCGCGGGATTGAAATGCGAACTCGTGCTGCCCCGCGTGGTGCCACGCGAGACGCAGGACTATCTGGGCAACGGAAATATCGTGCTGGATGGTTTGTTTGGCGCGGCAGTGCATGACCTACCGGGCGACGCGGACGTCGCGGGCTTTGTGGCGGCGCGCTTGGAGGCACTGGCGCGCCAGGGACGAAAGGCGTATTTCGCGCCGGTCGGCGGATCGAGCGCGGTAGGATGCCTCGGCTATGCCGATTGCGCCGCAGAGATCTTGCGGCAATCGGACGAGATGGGCGTGCGGTTTGCGAATGTGCTGGTGCCGAACGGCAGCAGCGGTACGCATGCCGGACTCGCAGCAGGGTTCGTTGCTTCGGGAAAACCCGCGTCGTTCGTGAAATCCTATGCCGTCTATCATCCGGCGGAGGAGACGCATGGGATCACGCTGGAGAAGGCACGCGAGACGCTGGCTCTGCTCGCCCCGGGGAGGAAACTTCTCGGCGGCGACATTGTGGTGAATGGCGACCATCGGGGTGAAGGCTACGGGATTCCGACGCAAGGGATGATCGATGCGGTAAGGCGCGTGGCGCGCGCCGAAGGCGTGCTGCTCGACCCGGTTTATAGCGGCAAGGCGTTCGCCGGCCTGCTGCACGACATCGAAGCGAACGTTTACAAGCCGGGCGACAATGTTCTGTTCGTGATGACCGGTGGCACGCCCGCACTGTTCGCGTATCGCGAGACCTTCGAGAACTAGGGATCATGGTGGATTGCTGCCTTCGAAATTTGATTTCCGAATGATGAACGGGCATCTCGCGGGCGCCGCCCGATTGCAGACACCGGCGGGCGTTTCCTCGATTCTACTGGCTGGTCACAGTCTTGAAGCCGATGGTGTGTTTCATTCTTTTACGCCAACTGTTTCGGGCTACCCGGTTGGCGAGTGCAAGCCACGATGTTGGACGAATTCGATCCATTGAGATTTCAGTGCGACGCCAATTCGCGCAGGTCCGAGGTGGAAGTTTCTGACGATTCTGAGCCACCTCCGAGCCGTTTTCGCAGGGGAATGCACATGGTGACCGTTGTACCCTGTCCGATCTCACTACCACCTCGAGCCGAAACGAGCGACCGAACAATGTTCGCAGCCGTCGACGCAGCAGCCCCAATGCGTGCACTCGCGGGCGCGCCCCGAAAAAACAATGCTCGACTTCCGCCGAGGGTACTCCTTGGCCGTCATCGCTGACGCTGATCTCCAGCCACTGTCCCGCCGGCCGGACGGCGAAGCACAGTCGACCGGCCTTGGGCGAGGATTGCAGTCCGTGTTGCACTGCATTCTCTACCAACGGGTGAAGCGAGAAAGGCGGGACGAGAAAGCGTTCATCCGCTGAAAGACAATCCGCCTCGGAACATTGTCGAGCGTCGCAAATCGGTCGGTGAGCGCTCGGATGTCGTCGGCTATCTTACGTTTGTCGTAACCGGCGGTCGGTTTTTCGATAGCAACGTGGCCGCGAAGGTCCGTGGCATTATAAGCCTCGTGTTTTATCAAACGATTCTCCGTGTTGAAAAGTGATTGGCTCCCAACTAGCAGGAAAGACCTTCGGTATCTTGCCTATTCTAAATGGGAATAGGGGCCAAAATCTCAAAGACTGGCCAGTTTTTGTCCGAATTGCCGGATCTCTTGTCCCAACTGCCGGCTCTCCAAAGAAATTCCACTAGTCAACATCGCTAAGGAGCTCCGCGATGTTCACTGCGGCTCTTTCTAACTTGGCTTCGATTGTCGTGGCTCAGATACGGACGAGCCAAGACGACAAAACGTCATTGGTCTGTATTCGATCTCCGACACGCACACCCTTTCCCGCCTCCGAAAGCGGTATCGAAGTATTGACGGCCAGACGATAATAATGATTGAACTGCCGAACATCGGCCCATTTGGGCAACGTTTGTTTCCTGTATTCCATGAACAACTTTTGGAACTTTGCCGTGGGGTCGCTGTTGTCAGGGTCGCGGCTCGGAACTACACAACGTTGACAGGGATTATGCCCAGAAAACTGCACCTCGCCTACGTGGAAGGATATCAGTTTTCCCGGTGCGCCAAAGAGACAATCCTCCCAAAAAGGGGGAACTCCGCCAATCTCCAGATTCGTTCGAAAACGGCGTCGTGCATTTTCAAAAGTTAGTTCTGGGAACCATCTGCTAATCTCGCGTAGGCTCGCCTCGCTGATAATCGTTGGCCCGTACGCAGTTCGATCATCTGGAAATCCGGCCTCCGGGTCATGAATCAATTTGACGGCGAAACCAAAGAAATCGCTGAGCCAGCCATTGAGTCGAGCCGAATCGTCGAGGCAAAATTGTTCTTTTGATGACTCGCCATTCCGCCACAAACATACGTCTCGCAAGCACTCGTCGTAGGCCGAACGTAACAGGTGAATTCGCGCGGTGCGTTTACCATTTACGAATCGACCTGCCTCATCCACGATCGCATAGATCCGGTCGTTTTCGAGGCTGCCGTTCTTGGCAATCCGCGCCTCTTTCACTGCAATCCCATCCAGCGATTTTATCGGGAAAACAACGACTTGGCCGAGATACATTCGGTTTCTTATTCATCGCCTGTCCTCACCCAAAGCAAGCAAAAACCACCTCAGGGTCTAGGGATCGCTTTAATTCAGCGCCACACTAAGGGGCTTTTATGCATGCAGTGAGAGCGAAAGATGTCATTGTGCGGACCGGTCCTAAGACTCGATACGCACGCCATCTCCCTGCTAATCGTGCCGCCCTCAATTACCGGCGCATAAACTCCGATATGCGTCCCATTGTATTGAGCGGCCGTCTTCAGGATCCCAGGATCTCTTGGTAAATCGGCTTGAGCTAAGGTGGTCATAATGCACCGTGGACAAGGACCGGTCACTCTCAATTTCACCTCGTTTCCAATGGCCAGCTCTTTGCCAACCTATTCATTCTCTACAAAGCCGGCTGCGCCGTTTGCCGTTGCTACGACCAGGTTCGGCCGAAACCTCCGTGATTCGAAGCGGCCCTCGGGATAGACTTTACGGAGTTCGTTCAAAGTGGCTGTCGTTAAAAGGTGGATCATCGCGAGATCAAAGAATGTGTCTGACGGTAACGCCTCGTCCGTGACAACATCTCGATTCGCCAAACCTTCCATGTCCGGCCAATACTCCTCGAGCATCCCATTACTGGGCGCCGCGCTGAGGAAGCGGACAGGCCTTCCCAGGACAGTCGAGAGTAGCTGGTCTATACTTTCGTCGTGCGATAACACCGTACGACCATCGGGCAGAGTAATCCGTACCGGCGGTATTCGTTGTTCAAGCGGTTCTGTGTAGACGGCCCGAAACGAGAAGAGACTGGGCCATTTCGTGGGATTCTTCGCGCTTGCTATCTTCCCGGTTGACGGATCAGCCAAGGCGAATAACCGATCTCCGGCTAGCCCCTTGCTTCCAACTCGCGTGGAGTTAAGTTCCTCGCCCATCATCGATTTGATCGGATAACGATGGAGAGAGACTATCGATCCGACCTCATTTGTCTTGGGAGTCAAATTATCCTGGTTCGTTTGCATTGTAGTTCTTGGGAGCCGTCGTATCGAGTTAGGTGCAATTGTAGTAAAACGAGGCGCTACTCATTCGAGTTCCTGGTTACTCCTGCGAAGATTGCATTGATAGACTAGGCTCAATATGCTGCGTCTGGATATCCTCGCGGACCTGTCGTACGCGTTCAGGAAGTTGGAAGCGAAAGCTCAATGCTCGAGCAATGCCGAAAGCTAGGTAGCCGAGAAAAAATATAGGGAAAGAGATTCAATGGAAAAGCGGGTACCGGGTGGACGCTGCCGACAGCCGGGATGAGCAAAAGTGCCAGTGCGGAGACGCAAAGAACGATATCTCGCGTCCTAAGCTCTTTGCGTTTTCTGAGGTAGGCCGGCGCGGCCAACGTGATTAGCACATACGCCGCCAGAAATCCGAAAGCTCCCATCGTTCCCGCGTCATTGAACTCGTCTAACACTTCAAAGTGCAAAAACCAGCAGATCGTTACGATGTAGAACATCAGAGTCGCCATGATGCCCAAGGAAATATGAGGAGTTTCGTTCAGCTCGTGAGCTTTGCAGGTTCGGCTTTGCGCGTTCCACGCGCGATCAAGCGATGCGGCAAGCGGGAATCAAAATGGGCGGCGTCACCCGGTTCCAGGTCATAAGTCTTGCCTGCTAATGAAAGTGTTAATCTTCCCGAAAGAAGGTAGATCCATTCTTCTCCATCATGTTTGTAATGCTCCATCCCCGGCCGAGTCGGTGAGATCGTTACGTGCATCGGCTGCAGGTTGAAAAAACGGTGGGTGTTGGAAAGGGGAGTATAGTGGAGGCCGTTGGCGGCTTGAGGGACGCCTTCGGCCGCACGAACGATGATGCACGGCTCCATCGCTAACTCGGTTTCAAACATTGAAGCCAGGGAGACGCCAAACACTCGCGACAAGGTTAGAACGGCCCACGATCGACGCCTGACGATCGCTGGATTCGAGACGCGACAAGAACGGTTTAGAAAGTCCGCTTTGATTGGCGAGATCCTGGAGCGTCCAACCGCGCTGAAGGCGCAGCTCTCGGAGGCGGGTTCCAAACGCAGCGAGCTGAGATTGGTCATATGCCTAAGAGTCAAACTAGATGCCTTATAGGCAACACGACGGGGCATATCGTATGCCAATTCGTCGATTACTGAGACCTGCCTCTACCGGCGTAGAAGATCGGCCCGCTTATAGCCACCGAAAAAGCGCGCGTCCATTAGCTCTACAGGGATGGACCCAAGCGCGTTTATCGATCGCTGCTCTACGCGTTATGGCTAAAAACAAGCAGAAGAAGCATTGGCCCTTTAGTCAAATACCGCCCTTTATTCCCGCCCTAGGGATAGGCGAAGAGCGGAATGAAATCCTTTGCGGGGCAACAGGTGAAACACCAATCATCTTGCCGGTTGCCCGCGGGCAGTGATTCGCATTGACGCCAAATAGCTAGAGCCGTCTATTGGAGCTGCCGCTTAGAGCTTTCGGCCAAAAGGCGTTCCTCCTGCCCCTGCGACAAGGATGTTACTCGCGACTCGGAGAAAATCCCGCAGCAGATCGTTCGGCAACAATCCATTCCTAAAACACCCGCAGAACAATGAAAATCCGCTTACTTGCCCTTGCAGGATTGGCAATCATTTTTGCTTTGCCGGCCTTTGCCCAACAAACAAGCACGCCAGATCCACAGGTAACCCAGAAGATTCGCGCGATCAGTAAGGCGTATGACGAGGCAGTCAGCAACAACGACGCAGCCGCCGTCGCCGCGCTCTTCACGGAGGACGCGATTTTTGTAAGCGACAGAGGACTGATCCACGGTCGGCAAGCCATTGAGAAATGGTATACCGACGTGTTCCAAGTATGGCATCCCAAAGACCATATCGGCAAGCCCGATGGGAATGCTCCTCACATTATAGGTACAACTGACAGTGAGGCTTGGGAAACCGGAGAATGGAGTGAGACTGGTCGAGGCAAGGCCGGCCGACCTGTCCCGATCAAGGGCTATTGGTCAACGCTCGATATTCGTGCGGGCGATGATTGGAAGATCCAGATGCTGACCTATAACCTGACCCCAGCACACTAGCGCGCGGCCGCGACACCTCGCCGTTAGAAAGCTAAGTTCTCTACTTCAGGACCTTTAAAGAGAGCGCAAGAATTCTTGGAGGATTGCGGTCCTCGTAAGCAATTTGAAAGAGACAACTAGCCCGATGATGGCGACCACTGTACTCTAACGCTTCGGTTTGTTCTTTGACTGATTCATAAACGACGCCATTCTCGATAGATCGGTGAAATGTAGAATGATTTGGATACGTGCGAGTCCAGCGGTACGTCCTGGCGTCACCTTCCATGTCTTTTCGGATAAATGCGACCGGAGCATTCCTATGGCCGAAATAGTTGGTGATTCCATCGACAACGTAAGTCGTGACCGTTGCCCAGTCGTGTGCTCCAAGAGCGCGATCAATCTTAAAAATTAGTGCCGACTCGTTTGGTGGTGTTGATTCGCTTGGTGAATGGTCGAGACCGACCGTGGGCTCCGCTGCCGTTATGTAAGATGATTGATCCTTGGCGGCCTCAGAAAGAACGGAAGACCGAATCGTTTCCGTTGAAATAGCAAAGTTAAGATTCTGGCCTTCCCGAAAGATGAGTGTTGCGATCCCTAGCACTTGACCGGATTCGTCGATAACGGGCGAACCGCTCGAACCGTGTGAGATTGGCGCGGTGATCTGGATCATCGATCGATTATCGCGAAACGCCGAAATAATGCCGTCGGAGACCGTGCCTTCAAGACCTTCGGGATTTCCTATCACCAGTACGCGTTGGCCCTCTACTGCGTCGGTCGAAGAGGCTAGGTCCAAATGGGGAACGTCTGTCGCGTAAAAGCTGAGCAATGCCACGTCCACCTGCGGAGAAATTGAAACAATTCCTTTGAGAAAGTAGATCGCTCCGCTCGGGGTCTTGGCAAGTATCGAACTTGCACCAGAAATGACGTGATAATTGGTCAGCAAATTGCCGTCGGCCGAAATGAAAAATCCCGTTCCAGTCTTCAGCGTTTTGTTCTGGTGGTCGAGGGCAACGATTTGTACTACCGCAGGCTTTGCCTGGCGCACGATGCCTGGAATGTCGACATCCTTTGCGATCATCGAATCTGCTATGCAAACCAACGTTGCGAGAGCGAAAGGTATTAAGCGGCTCAATTGCCGACGATGGGAACTCGATTTCACTGAACCGTTAATTCACTTATCGGCCAAATAGAAGCGCGGCTTAACCCGTTAAAAGGCCAAGCCGCGCTTCGCTACGCTCTTTTCTTTAGGCCGCTACCGATCGTTTGGACTGAAGCGGATACCGACGACTGTTCGTTCGAAATCATGGGAGTATCCCGCACACCGTCCGTCGCATGGCAGGTTCGTGGAACGCAACCCTGCTGGGGAATCGGTGCGTGACTCTTCAATGATCGCGGGCTTCTGGCTTTCCTGCCCCCGCTCTGCTCGCTCCTTCTTCTTGGTCAGGTGGCGGTTTTTTTGCAACCCTCGTTCTATATTTTTTCGTCTGGTTCACAAAATGAGATCCATTCCATGATTGGGAAACACGGCCTCATTTTCGGAATAGGTCAGCACGGCGACATTCTGTCATCTCTGTGCAATAAGATACTCCACAACAAGCACTTATATCACATTGATTCACCGTGGCACGATGGTTGCTACCTCAATTGGTGCTGCTCTCACCAAATTTATGAAAACTATTTCGAGTCCTCCTCCAGCTCCGATTTGGATGTCGGCATTTAGGTCCGATACCGTCCTACCTTGCCTGGCCGCACCCTCCGTCACCTTAGATGATGGATATCGCCTAAGTCGCAGTGCTCACAGCTTCTTTCGCTCTGTTCGAGTTCTTCTTTCCGGTTTGGTAGATAGTTCCGCCTTCCAAGACGTTTCCTCAGGTCGAGAAGTTTCGATCATCTTCACTTCGAACAGTCCGCTGATTTATCGGTGGGAGTCGAATAGCGAGAAGCCGTCTGCCCGATCATGACTACGAACTCGAGCTGGGCAGCACTTCGCAATCCTGTCTTCGGAAGATTGTGGATTGCCAGCGTCATTTCCGGTACTTGTGTCGCGGCTCACGATAACGCGGCGACCTATATGATAAATACGCTTGCCGCCTCCCCATTTCTGATCTCGCTCATTTCGACCGTGGCATCATTGCCTTTCTTTCTGTTCACGTTACCTGCCGGTGCGCTTGCCGATAGCGTGAACCGAAAGAGATTGCTTTGCGGAATCAATCTTTGGTTAGCAGCTGCAGCCGTTGCTCTAGCGATTCTTGGTTGGCTGAAGGTTCTCAATCCCTGCCTTATTCTGATTAGCGTTTTTTTTCTTGGAGTCGGGTTTGCTTTTAACGCACCGACCTGGACGTCGATTGTGCCCCAGGTCGTTTCAGACACGGAACTTCCTTCAGCTGGAACCTTGAGTGGTTTGCAATTCAATATCTCAGGAATTATTGGCCCAGCATTAGGTGGTTTGTTGGTTCCGTTGATCGGGGCGAATTTTGTATTTGTCGCCAACGCCGCCTGTTTCCTCTTGGTGATTCTCGTGGTTCTGCAATGGAAACAACCAACGTTGCCGCCAAAGGTTTCCTCGCAAAGGTTCTCCCAATCTTTCGGAACAGCTATTCGTTACCTTCGTTGCGCACCCGAGCTTCAGACTATGCTAGCCCGAAATTTTCTATTCTCGCTGTTCATTTCAGCAATTCCAGCGGTGGTACCGGTTATCGGTCTTAAGGTCTTACACCTCAATTCGTCTAACCTCGGTCTCCTGTTCACCAGCATGGGAATCGGCTCCATGATCGGGGCACTAAGCATTGCGCCATGGTTTAGAGCTCGCTTCTCATCGAATGCCCTTATCCTATCGGCGAACTTATTAATTGTCCTGGCTTACGTATTGATGGGACTTGTCCGCCAGACAGAGTTATTCTTGCTAGTCGCGGCGCTTGCCGGTGTGGGATGGACACTCTCTGCTTCGGAACTTTGGGTGACAGCGCAGCGCGCTATGCCAGACTGGGTCAGAGGCCGCATGAACGCTACAATCATCATGGTCTCGCAGGGTGCAATGGTAATAGGTGGTCTGATTTGGGGAAGCGGCGTCGCAATTGCCGGACCGAGTTATACCTTGCTCGGAGCAGCAGTTCTTTTCCTGATTAGTTTGCTATTGGGCGCTCGGCTTTCGATCAACTTTACGGCAAACCTCAAAGAAGGCGTCTCGAACGTATTGTCGATGAGCGTGAAATCCGAAGGGTTGGCGCCGACGGCACTCACGACGGATTTGCTTGCAGCCGAGTGCTAGATCAAACCCTGCGAGAACCAACGGTTCTTTTCAATGTTCCCAGTTTAGCTATCAACTGTTGGTCGCGTTAATGTGAGGCAACCGACGCACTTCGGCTTCGTTGGCCGGCGAACACGATCCGATGGGCAAACCATTTGGCGAAGCTCTGGAAGTCGCTAAGCGTCAGAAATGTAAATAGGCCAACAGTATCAGGACCAGAGCGACCGCCGATAGGATGAAGAGCACCAGCCACATCGTTCGAGATATTGGTTTTCCGAAATAGTTTAGGCCGGTTATCACGGCCAAGACGACTGCGATGAAAATTATAGCCATAAGGGGATGCCCCAAGTTAGACGCTAAAGGGTTTTTGTCCGCAAGCCTTGAGAGACGGAGGTTGAGCTCCAGTGAGCAGGAAACGATTCCGAATGCGTGTGCCCGAAGTGCGAGCGGGCCCAGGCGCTAGAGCCGACAAGAAGCGCTTGAGTGTGGAATGGTCGAGGATAAGACGAGGGCCGCAAAAGAGCCACTAGCGATTATACAGAGCGATTTTCAGGAGAAAAAAAGTAAATCTCAACGCTTCCGACCCGATTGAAATCTGTGGCAGGACCTAGCTCGCATAGCCGTTTTTCATCCACCTCGCAGATGTTGGAATGGCTGATCCTGCGGTGAGGTCCCGGACTGACACTAAAAACGATTA
>Ga0209526_10000982_pt1 | contig 18876 bp, 17 predicted proteins | sample JacPinW_OM2H0_M1_FD_188566 | JGI IMG/M metagenome (GOLD analysis project Ga0209526, IMG submission 188566) | Forest soil microbial communities from Algoma, Ontario, Canada - Jack Pine, Ontario site 1_JW_OM2H0_M1 (SPAdes) (version 2) | ecosystem: Environmental > Terrestrial > Soil > Boreal... | reverse complement strand
CCGAATGCCTCGCCTGCCTTGACGATGCTGGCTTGCCAGATGTTGGATGACCCGAGACCTGCCTGAAAACACCGCAGGTCCTGGTCGCTCACGCGCGTGCTGTGCAAGATGGCAATATTACGCGTCGCAGGCGCCGCCGATGCACTCGAGACGGTGAGCAAAGTTACCGCCGTCGACGATTTGATGAACTCTCTGCGATTTTGACTCATTAAAATTACCCTCCAGCGCGGGCGCACAATGCGCAGCCGGTAAAAGATTATACTGCGCCAGCATGTCATGCAACGAGAAGGTGCAGGCCAAAACCAAACGCGTCTGCACGCGCGTGCCCTCGAGTGAGCTTGCAGCTGTCAGCCTGGACTATTCAAGCCCTGCGCGGCGGAGGCCTTCCAGATAGTGCTCGCGCTCGGCATCGTGCTTGATCGACATCTCTTTGCTGATCCAGTCTAGCGAGATGTTGGGCTGCACGCGGCGAAGCTCGTGTAATGCCGCTTTGGCCACATCGTCTCTTGACGCTATCCCTGCGGCGGCGGTCAGCACGCGGTGGGCGCCCACAAAATCGCCGCGCTGGCGAATGCCTTCGCGCGCGAGCCGCATTGCCTCCTCATAGTTGCGGCCAACGTACTGCGCGTAGGAAGCAATGCCGCAATAGACCGCGGCGAGCGGATCGCGCGGGCTCAGCCGCAATGCGCGCTGCACGGACGGCACTGCCTCTCGCCAGCGCCCGCAGTAGGCCAGCGTCAGACCATAATAAGCCTGCGCCATTGAGAAGTTCGGATTGAGCGCCAGCGCGCACTCGAACTCGGCGAGCGAATCCTCGAAACGCCGCGCGAACAAATAGACGCAGCCCAAGGCAAGATGCGCCCACGGATCCTCGCTGTCGGCGAGGATCGCGGCCGCCGCCGCGCGCTCGGCGATTGGCGCTACCGCCCGCATGTCCTCCCAACCCATATGCGCGCTGAAGGTGTGGCTGGTGGCCAGCAGCCCGAATGCCTGGCCGTAATGCGGATCGATGGCGGTCGCCTTCTCAAGCAGGGCTTGCGCGACCACATTGTCCTGGCGCGTAACCCGCCAATAGTGCGACAGCGCGCGCATCAGCAGGTCCCATGCATCCATGCTGTCGGGCGGCTTGCGTCTCGCCCGGAAGTTTTCGGCGGCATAGAGCTGCGGCTCAACGGCCGCGACAATCGCTTCTGTGATCTCATCCTGCACGGCGAACACGTCGGCGAGATCGCGGTCGTAGCGTTCCGCCCAGACATGGCTGCCGGTGGCGACGTCGTTGAGCTGCGCGGTGATGCGCACGCGCTCTCCCATTTTGCGCACGCTGCCCTCGACCACATAGCCGACGCCGAGCTCGTCGGCGATCTGCTTGAGGTGCACCGCCTTGCCTTTGTAGGTGAACGAAGAATTCCGCGCGATGACGAAGAACCATCGCAGCTTGGAGAGCGCGGTTATGATGTCCTCGCTGATCCCGTCGGAAAAGTATTCCTGCGCCGGATCGCCAGTCATGTTGGTGAACGGCAATACCGCGATGGCCGGCCGGTCCGGCAGCGGCAACGCCGGCCGGACCGATTCGGCACCCTGATCCGGCGCCAAATGCACTTCGCCGACGAACCGAACCCCCTTGCGGGCAATGGTCCGGATCAGCTTCTGCTCCTCGCCGCTATCGCCCACTGCCTTGCGCGCCGCGTTGATACGGCTGGTCAAGGTCGAGTCCGACACGATGCGGCCGCCCCACACCGCGGCGATGAGATCCTCCTTGCTCACCACGTGATCGCGATTCTCGACCAGATACACCAGGAGGTCGAACACCTGGGGCTCGAGCGCAATGGCGTCGGGACCGCGGCGAAGCTCCCGCCGATCCGTATCAAGCCTATGATCGGAAAACAGGAATTCCACCTCGTCGTCACCCCGGTTCTGCGCTGGCGGCCCGCTCAAGAAATAATCAAGCCCTTCTCAAGGGCAAATCAAGCAGCGGGCAAAGTCTTCTTGTCGCAACGGCGGCATTCTGCGCCACCATGACGCAAATCCAAGCCCGTGACGGCGCTGCTCCCCGCCAAAGCGATCTTATAGGCCGCATCATCGGGTTCCTCTACGGGATTGCGGCTTACGTCCGGTTCTTCGCCACGTTCCTCTACGCCATCGGTTTCGTCGAAGGCATGGCGGTGCCGAAGACCATCGACAGCGGCACCGCTGGACCACCGACGCCAGCGTTGATCATCAATCTGGTGCTGATGTCGATCGCAGCGTGAGCCCCAGAGGATAGGGATGATCGAAGACGCACGCGGGCGTATCGACTATGACGTGTGCGGAGACGGCCCGACAATAGTGCTCGTGCCGGGCTCGTGCAGCACTGGAGCAGCCTGGCGTCCGCTGATCGCCGCCTGGAAGAGCCGATTTCGCTGCGTGACGACGAGCCCGCTCGGGTACGGCAGCACCGCGGAGCGCCGCACTCCGTCCGATCCGTCCATCCGGCACGAGGCCGACGTGGTGGAGGCGGTCATGCGCACGGCAGGCGGTCCGATCCATCTCGTCGGTCATTCCTTCGGCGGACTCGTGGCGCTCGCAGTCGCGCTGCGCAATCGAGCACGCTTGGCAAGCCTCGCGCTCGTGGAGGCGCCCGCGGCCGAGCTCCTGCGGCATAGCGGAGAACAACCGCACTATCGCGCTTTCCGCGAAATGACGGACGCCTACTTTGCGGCGTTCGCGAGCGGCAAGCCGGAAGCGATTGCAACAATGATTGATTTTTATGGCGGCGCCGGCACGTTCGCGTCCTGGCCGTCTCGGGTTCGCGCCTACGCCGTGGAAACGACGGCAGTCAATATTCTCGATTGGGCGAGCGCATATGAGTTTCCGCTATCGGCCGCCGCGCTGCGATCCATTGATCTGCCTGTCCTCGTCCTGTGGGGTGAGGCCAGTCATCCGGCGGTCCAACGTGCCAACGCTCTGCTCGCCGGCTGCTTGAGCCAAGCCGTCTCTGCCGAGATAAAGGGTGCCGCACATTTCATGATTGCGAGTCATGCCGATCAATTAAGCCGGCTGATCGCGCAGCACGTGCACACCGCAGAGGCAAAATATCTAGAACTCATAGCCCGGATGAGCGAAGCGATATCCAGGCTAGTCTAGGTTGCCCCGCATATCGCTTTGCTCATGCGGGCTACGGACCGTTCGTCAGCTCGCATTCGCCCTTGCCCAGCAAATTCGCCGTCGCTGACTCGATCTCCTGCTGCAACAACTCGAAGACCGCAACCTTGCTCAGGCCCGGCGGAATGGGGTCGAGCACCTCGACACGAATCGTTCCGGGATAACGCAAGAGCGAGCGCCGAGGCCAGAACAGGCCGGAATTGAGTGCGACCGGCACACAACTCACCCCGGTCTCCAGGTAGAGGTGAACGACACCGTACTTATAGCGAGGCTCGGCACCGGGAGCTCGCCGCGTGCCTTCCGGGAAGATGATGATCTGACGATTTCGCGCCAACTCGCGCCGCGCAGCGTCGTTCATGTCGGAAAGCGCCTGCGAGCCCTTGCTGCGGTCCACTGCGATCATGCCGGCCTTCCAGGTGTACCAGCCGAAGAATGGAATCCACATCAATTCGCGTTTCATGATGTAGCAGGGATCATCGAGCAGCGGCACCAGCGCGAACGTCTCCCATACCGACTGGTGTTTGCAGGCGATGATCACCGCACCACGCGGGATCTTCTCAACACCGCGCAGCTCGACGCTGATTCCGCAGATTACGCGCAGCAGCCAGAGGTTGCTGCGCGCCCAGAATTTGGCGACCGCAAGGATCGCCCGACGCGGCATCACCAGCGTGGGGAGAGCCGCGACAATTTGGACGACGAGGTTGAGATAGAACAAAACGTTGAAAACGATCGATCGGATGAGCACGCTGCGATCCCGGCGCAGAGTCTCGCGCGCGACCCAAGTTGAATTGGCTGAAGAGGCGTTGCTCAAGGCAGCTCACGTGCTTGCGCGCCAGGGTTAATCGCCATGCGCAGCCGGGCCAAGATCAGTTTTACGTATTCGGACATCATAAGCCGTATCATCGGCGCGTCCGACCACCACGCTCCCGCACGTTGCCGGTCCGCCACGACCGGAAATGGCACAAGCGTAGCTTGCGGTATCTGGCGCCGGATCTCCGCCAGCGCGCGTGGCATGTGGTAGTTCGAAGTGACTACGACCAAAGATCGAAAGCCGCGCCGCTCGGCCCATTTTCTGATCTCGATCGCGTTGCCCAACGTATTCACGGACTGGTCGAAGTCCACGCAGCACCGCACCCATTGCTCGAACTCCGGATGCAAGCGCGAGATGTCATGGGAGTTGGTGGTTGGACTGACGCCGCTGATCAGCAGACGTTTGCCGCGGCCCGCCGCCAGCAGCTCAATGGCATCAGTGATGCGCGAGGGGCCACCGGTCAGCGCGACAATGCCATCGCCATCCCGGTCGAGCGTCACCTCGTGCATCGGAACCTGCCTCGCGAAAACTGCAAATCCGATTACCAGCGCCAACACGGACAGCGCGCAGACCAGAAGGCCGGATTTGCAGATCCGCTGCAACAGCCGGCGCGAATGAGGAGCTGGCGCCGGACTGATCGTCCTGCCGTCACTTGTCTCGCGTTGGGCCATGAGTAGCAATGTCACGTGACAATGGTGCTGCTGAATTTCGGCGGCGCAGTGGCAACAGGAAGCGCTTTACCAAGCCCTTAATTGATCGTGAAGATCATACAATCTGATTTGATCATGTTGTAGGGGCGCTTGGCGAGTAGGCGGCAAAATCGCATGCGCATGCCCACGCCGCAAGACTGCGGCTTTTTGGCGCTATTTTGCCTGCCTACTGAATAGTCTCGATTGTCCGGTTCACTGTCCGGTGCGAGGTGGCGCCGGTGACCATGGCCACCAGGCAGACCTGCGCGAGAATGGCGGCATAGCCGAGAACGCCGATTGAAACGGTGCCGAACATGGCCGCGAATTGATCGCCGGCCGCTGTGCCGGTGAACCAGTTGCCTGCGAGATCGGCAAGGACAAAGAGCGCAATGGCCGCGCTCCCTCCCAATAGTCCGCCTTTGAAGCCCAGCTGCAGGAAATGGCGCTGAAAGCGTGAGGCGATGAAGCTGTCCTTGGCGCCGATGAGATGGAGAACCTCAATAACGTGGCGATTGGTTGCCATTGCCGCGCGCGTTGCAAACGTCACGGAAAGCACCGTGGCCAGCAACACGAGCACGAGCACGGCGATGCCGGCGAGGAGTGCGGCATCGGACATCGCGCGCATGCGTGCGACAAAGCCGCGATGGTCATCAAGGCTGGCAGTGGGAATTTGCTCAGCCAGCGATTTGCGCAATTCGCTGATGTCGGGCACCGCCCCCGGCGCGATCCGCACCACGACAATGCGCGGAATCGGGAGATCCTCGAACTGCAGTCCACTGCCCAACCATGGCTCGAGCAGACGCGTCGATTCCTCCCTTGAATAGGGCTTGACGTCCGACACGCCGGGGAAAGCCCGGGCAATGGTCGCGGCTTTGGCGACATCCATCTCCATGTCACGGCCGGCTGCAGGCCGAATCTGGACGGTCATCTCGCGCGCGACGCCGGACTGCCATTCCAGCGCCGCCGCGCGCACCAGCGCCACCGCGCCAATGGTCAGCGAAGCAAGGAAGGTCATGATGGCGACAACGCCGATGAGCGCCCGGGCGGAAATTGTCGCCTGCGGCACAATGGGCGTCTGCCCACGCGCCGCTCGCCCCGGCGCTGCCGGAGGGGCATCAGCATTGGCGGGCGATGGCGAATGGCGCTCCTGCACGAGCGTATTACTCATAGACATGCAGGCACCCCTCATGCAGCACGAGGCGGCGTGCGTCAAACTGATCCATCAATGCGATGTCGTGTGTCGCGATGATTACGGAGGTGCCCGACCGGTTGAGCTCGACGAACAGCCGGAGCAGCCGTTGCGCAAGTTTTGGGTCGACATTGCCGGTCGGTTCGTCCGCAAGCAGAAGTTGGGGCCGCGCGATCACGGCACGCGCGATGGCAGCACGCTGCTTCTCGCCGCCGGAAAGAACCGGAGGTAGCGCCCAGATTCGATCGCCAAGGCCGACCCAGTTCAGAAGCTCCACCACTTCGTCCCGATAAGTCTCCTCGCCCTGCCCGATCACGCGCAACGGCAGCGCCACATTCTCAAATGTCGTCATATGATCGAGCAGGCGAAAATCCTGAAACACAATGCCGATTCGGCGCCGCAGCGTGGAGAGCGCATCCTTGGTGAGCGTGGCGACATCATGTCCGAATATCGTGACCAGGCCGCGGGTCGGCCGCAGCGAAAGAAAAAGCAGCCGCAGCAGCGAGGTCTTCCCGGCGCCCGAGGGGCCGGTGAGGAACTGAAAGGAGTGCGGGTCAACCCGAAAGCTCACATCCCGGAGGACTTCCGGACCGATCCCATAGCGTAGACCGACATGCTCGAAACGGACCACGTCGCCTGTTCCTACTGAGGTCCCCGTCCTGCGCGGGAATCATGTCTGCCCCGAGCCCGGTTATAGCAGTCCCCGGCCGGCAAAAGTTGGCCGGCTCTGGCGATGTCGCCGCAAGCCCGCGCCTTTGGGCCGGCGAGATTTTCACGCACCGGAGAACATGGTTTCCGACTCGTTAACGGACGTCCGCCAGAATTGGGGTGAGCGCCTCATTAATGATTCGTCATGTTGATCGTCTGTCCAAGCTGCGCGACGTCATATCGAGTGGAAACGGCCTGTTTTGGGGAAGCAGGACGCCTGGTCCGCTGCGTGCGCTGTGGCGACGTCTGGCTGGGGACCGAATCCCTGCTCGTGGCGGCGATGATCGCCGAGAATGAACAAGCCGAGATCGCTGCTGCTTCGGCGCCCGATTGCGACGTGGAGCCCCAGGAGCTTCCAACGCCTGACCCCTCCCCAGACATGGAAGGACGAGAAGACGAAGCCGACGCATTCGAACCGGTTGCGGCCACGACCGAATTACAGGCCGATACTCCGGATGATCCCGTTCGGATTACATCCTCGGAATTCGCGCCGCAGGATGAAGCTAGCGCGCCCATCTCTTTGTTTCTGGGACCCGCGCCTGAGCGATGGGATGCGCCCGCGCTGCCGGCGCAGATCGAGGCGGCGGCACTCCCAGCTGCACGCCAAGCTTATGTCCCGCGCAACCCGCAGCGCGCCTCGATGCAGCGTTCCCGCCGCGGCGCGCGGTATTTGCTCATCACCGTGCTTGCGCTCGTTGCCCTCCATAGCGCGTTCATTGGCTGGCGCAGGCAAGTCGTGAAAATTGCGCCTCAGACGGCGTCGCTTTATCAAGCCATCGGACTGCCCGTGAATTTGCGCGGGCTTGCAATCACCAACGTCGCAACCGTTGCTCAATTGCACGAGGGCGTGCCGGTCCTGCTGGTCGAAGGCACGCTCGCAAGCACATCGACACGCACAGTCAAGCTGCCGCGGCTTCGCGTAGCTGTGCGCAACAGCGCCGGTCAGGAACTCTATAACTGGACGCAAGAGCCCGAGCGCCGGACGCTTCCGGCGGGCGAAAGCCTGACATTCCGCACCAGGCTTGCTTCGCCGCCGCCCGAAGCGCACGACGTGGTCGTGCGTTTTTTCAATCGCGACGATACGGCAGGGATGCAGCAGACCGCCGCGATGAGGACATCGCGGCGCGGAGCGCCTCAGTAGTCGTGCAGCAGCCGCTCGATGTAATCGAGCTCAAGCTGCGGGCGGAAGCTCTCACCGAACCGGCGCCGCAGCTCTTCCAGGATGCGGCGGGCACGCTGGACGTCGATTTCGCCAGGCACCTTTACGGTCGCGTCGTCACCGTAATCGCGGCCCCGCAGCGGACGTCCGAGCGGATCGGTCTCCTGCTGGGCGCGGGGTTGCCCCAACCGTCCGGGCTGGCCGTTCGGGCCAGGGCCGATCATGCCCTGTTGCTGCATTGACTGCGCCAGGTTTTGGGCGCCTCGGCGCAGCGCTTCCAGCGCACGGCCCTGCGAGTCAACCGCCCCGTCGGCGTTGCCTTCTCCGAGCTCCCCCTCAGCCTCGCCCATGGCTTCCCCGGCGCGGCCAAGCTGATCCATTTCCCCTTGTCCCTGCTGGCCTTGGCCGAAACCGCGTTTGCGCAGCTCCTCCATGAGTTTCTTGAGCTGCTCGCGTAACGCCTGCTGGCCGTCGCGCAGCTCACCCATCTGATTGCGTTGGTCGTCTTGCCCCTGTTGGCCGCGCTGCCCGCGCTGGCGATCCCGCCTTTGGTCCTGTCCCTGCTGGAAGGTGCGATCGCGCAGTTGCTGCTGCTTGCGGATCATGTCGCCGAGCTCGTCAAGCGCCGACATCATGTCGTCGTCGCCGTCGTCCATGTCCTGTCCGGGACGGGCCATTTGCAGGTTCTCCAGCATGGATTGGAGTTCCTGCAGCATGCGGCGCGCGGCATCCTTGGCGCCGGAGCGGGCCATCTGCTCAAGCCGATCGATCATGTTGCGCAGATCCTGCGGCCGCAGCTGTCGTACATTGGGATCGAGCGGCCGCGCGAGCTGCTGGTTCTTGCGCAACTGCTCAGCCCATGCCTGCAAGAACTTGTCCAAAGCCGCGCGCAATTCATCCGTAAGCTTCTTGATCTCCTCGTCTGTTGCCCCGCGCTCCAGGGCTTGTCGCAGGGCCTCTTCGGCGGCGCGCAATGCCTGCTCGGCATCAGACACGCTGCCGTCTTCAAGGTGCACCGCCATGTCCCACATGCGTGCAACCACGTCGCGCAGCTGGTCGTCGGTCTTGGCGCGTGCAAGCTGCCAAAAGATCGAGCGCAGCCCGAGATACACCTTGGCATCCATGTTGAAATGCTCGGGCGCGAGCGTGAGGGCATCGAGCGCGGTGAGCACGTTTGCTTGAGCGTCGGCATCGAGCGCAAGCCAGCGCCGCTGCTCAATGAGGGCGCGTGCCATCGGCTTGCTGAACGGCCGCTCGGGGAGCCGCATCTCATACGGCTCGCTATGCCCTTCGTTGCCCGCTTCGTCGCGAGCGGTGAGGGTCATGACCACATCGACGCCGGCCCAGGGATGTTCCGTCAAGTCCTTGGTCGTCTGTCCAGTGCCGTTCTTCGTGCGCGCCTGCGGCAGGACGAGTGGGAAGTCCGGCGCTTCATAGAGGGGGCGCGGGGACCCGCCGCTCTGCTGCAGTCCAAATTTCGCCTCGGCGCCCACGACGCCGTAATCGTCCTCCAGCTTGTACGACAATTGCAGCGCGCCCCGAGCCTGGCCCTCGGGGTCTTTGGCAAGCGCGATGACCGGTGGGTGGTCGGGAACGGCACTGAATTTCCAGCTCACATTTCGCGTCGAGGCGCCGCGCACGGCCGCTGTCCCCGCGTCGTTGATGACAAACCGGCGCTCCTGGCTGCCCTTGGCGCTCTCGCTTGCCGGGTTGGCCGGCTTCTCGACCAAGCCCCCGGTTGCCGCGACATCGAGGTCGATGCCGCTCGCGCGAATGACGAGCGTACTTCCCGCGGGGACCAAAATCGTACCGGCGGCCTGAACCGGCTCGCCCGGATGCAAGCCGGGCAAAATCACGGGCGGTTTTCCGGTGTAAGTGGGAGGACTGACCCAGGCATCGATGCGGAAATTGGCTGCCGCCATCACCCCCTGCCAGTCGAAGGCGGCGGCAAGGCGCTTTGTCCGCTCACCCCCGGCGGCAATGAACGTGGAGACCGCAAAAACCAGCACAAGCGCGCGAAGCGCAAAGGGATCGCGCAACGCAAGTCGCGGCCGCGGCACGCCGGCCCGCAGAATCCTGGCTGCGCGCAGAGCGCGCTCAATGTGAGCGCGCCATAACGCGAGAGCATGGGGGTCCTCGATGGGGACGGCAATCGCATCGGACATGGCGGTCGCTGGCCGATGCGCAAGGCCGGAATTGCGATCAAGGCGCCTGAGAGCGTCCGTGCGGTTCGGGACGCGTAGCGTAAAGATTGGTGCAAACGCCGCGGCGGTGAGAAGAAAGAAAATTCCGAGCCCAATCGCGCGGCCGTAAGCAGGCAACCAGAGCCAAGTCCCGAGCCAGGACACGGCGAGAAACAGCCCGATTACGGTCGCAACCGAAGCCGCGGCTGGACAAAGCCTTTCCCAGAAAATGGTCCAGCGCGCGCGTCGAAGAGCCCGCGGAAGCAAATCATTCCCGGCCAAAGGGGAAGCGCCATTAGGTTTTGGCGTCGGGGCTTCCGGGGGGTGCTCGTTCACGGAATCTCCAGAGACTAAAGAATCTCGCCCCATCGTAGATAGTACCACGCAAGTATCCCGTTGCCAGCGGGCAAAAGGAAGGCACATGCGATCAAAACGGCGACATCCGCAGATGGTTGCGCCGCCTAATATTGCCCTTGCATAGGGTCTTCACAACCAAGGGGGTAGCCGGTCAAGCGCGATCAGGCTCGCGGCTGCGAGGCGCGGCCGTACCAGCGCCCATTCTCCTTCTCGGACAAGGACTTCGGGCACGAGCGGGCGGGTATTATAGGTGCTCGCCTCGACTGCCCCATACGCACCGGCGCTCATCACGGCGAGCAGGTCCCCGGGGGCCGGTTGGTTCATTGTTCGATCCAGCGCGAGGAAATCGCCGGACTCGCAAACCGGGCCGACCACGTCGACGGTCACGCCGGAAGCTTCTGGGCGCTCCCGCACGGGCTTGATCTCGTGGTGGGCCTCATAGAGCGTGGGCCGAATAAGATCATTCATCCCGGCGTCGACAATGACAAAGGTCTTGCGCTCGCCGCGTTTGATATAGAGCACCTGCGTCACCAGGATGCCCGCGTTGCCGGCGAGCACCCGTCCAGGCTCGAATATGAGCGTGCAGCCGAGATCGCGAGTAGCGCTCTTTACCACCGCGGCATAGGCATGTGGATCAGGCGGCGGGTCGGTGCCGCCGCCATAGGGAATGCCCAGCCCCCCTCCCAGGTCGATATGGGTGATGGGGTGCCCGTCGCCGCGCAAGGTCCGCACGAAATCGGCGAGCAGGGCGAACGCGTTGTCGAACGGATCGAGCTTCGTAATTTGGCTGCCGATATGCATATCGACACCCGTCACCGTCAGGCCCGGGAGCTTGGCTGCCAAGGCATAGACTTCGCGTGCGCGGCTGATCGGAATCCCGAACTTGTTCTCGGCCCTTCCGGTCGCGATCTTTTCGTGGGTTTTCGCGTCGATGTCAGGATTTACGCGCACCGAAACCCGCGCGCTGCGCGCCTTCGCAGCGGCAATCGATGAGAGCAGCTCGAGCTCAGCTTCCGATTCTACGTTGACGCATAGGATGCCTTCGTCCACGGCAAGCGCGAGCTCCGCCGCCGTCTTGCCAATCCCCGAAAACATGATCTTGTCCGGGGGAATGCCCGCTGCGCGGGCACGCAAGAGCTCTCCTCCCGATACCACGTCTGCGCCGGCGCCCCGGCTGGCAAGGGTTTTGATGACGGCCTGATTGGAATTTGCCTTCAACGCATAGCAGATAATCGCCCTGACATCGGAAAAGGCTTGCGCAAACACGTCGAAATGCCGGGTAAGCGTCGCCGTCGAGTAGCAATAAAATGGAGTGCCGACCGAGCGCGCGAGATCAAGAAGATTCACCGCCTCGGCGTGCAGCACGCCGTTGCGATACGCAAAATGATGCATTCCTTAAACTCTGCGTCAGTTGACCAGCCAATCCAGCCAGGTGCTCTTGCGCGTGGGCGCAACCGGAGGCGGAGGTTGGGCGGAACTGCCCTCCAGCTGCGGCGCCGGCTGGGCGGGAACGGCCGACGTTACCGGCGGAGGGTCGAGCCCTCCCTTGCGTCCGCAGCCCGCAAGCGTGAGCGCGCACAAAAACGCTCCGGCGAGCGCGCCCAACGCGACGGCGCGGCCCAACCGGATGCTTAACGAAGGGTTCAAGTCGGCTCTCCTCAATCGATTGTAGCATGAGACCGCAGCGAAGCGGCGAGAGCATGACGACGCGTTAGGCTCCATGTTTCGCAAGTGCCTTGAGCCACTTGGTCGCTTCCCGGCGCACCAGCTTGGGCGCCGTGCCACCTTGGCTAGCACGGCTTCTCACCGAGTTCTCCGCAGAGAGGACCGCAAAAACGTCTGCGGTGATTCGCGGTTCCACCGTCTGCAGCGCGGCAAGCGGAAGCTCGTGCAATGCAACTTTTTGGGCGGCCGCCTGCGCCACAATCTGCCCTGTCACGCGGTGTGCCTCCCGGAACGGCAAATTGAGCGTGCGCACGAGCCAGTCCGCCAGATCGGTCGCGGTGGAATAGCCTTCGGCCGCCGCCGCTCGCATCCGGTCAACGTTGGGCGTCATATCCCCGACCATCCCGGTCATTGCGGCAACGCAAAGCATCAGCGCGGAGAACGCGTTGATGGTGCCCTCTTTGTCCTCCTGCATGTCTTTCTGATAGGCAAGCGGAAGACCTTTCATCACCACCAGCAGCGTCTGCAACGCACCGATGATGCGGCCGGCCTTGGCGCGCACGAGCTCGGCAGCGTCCGGGTTGCGTTTCTGCGGCATGATCGAGGAGCCGGTGGTGAAGCGGTCCGACAGTGTGATCAGGCCCATGAGAGGCGAGCACCAGATCACGATCTCCTCGGCGAAACGCGACAAATGCACCGCCGTGATCGCCGCCGCCGAAAGAGCCTCAAGCGCGAAATCCCGGTCGGACACGGCATCGATCGAATTTGCCATTGGCGCATCAAAGCCCAGCCCTTTCGAAGTTTCACCCCGGTCAATGGGGAAGGCGGTTCCTGCAAGCGCCACGGCCCCCAGTGGGGACTGGTTCAATCGCTTGCGCGTGTCCCGGAAACGGCCGCGGTCGCGCTCTGCCATCTCCACGTAAGCGAGAAGATGATGGCCGAGTGTGACGGGTTGGGCAGGCTGGAGATGAGTGAAGCCGGGCATGAGCGTGTCCGCGTGTTCCAGTGCCCTGTCTGCAAGGGCGCGCTGATATGAGGCAAGCGCCGCGTCAACGGCATCGATGCTCTCTCGCACCCATAGCCGAAAATCGGTTGCCACCTGGTCGTTTCGGGAGCGCGCGGTATGCAGCCGTCCCGCCACTGGACCGATGAGCTCAGCCAGCCTGTTCTCCACGTTCATATGGATATCTTCCAGCGACCGCTCGAACTTGAACTTGCCTTGCTCGATCTCTGACAGAATCGTGTCTAGACCGTGAGTAATCCGATTGGCATCGTGCGCCGGGATGATGCCTTGTTTGGCGAGCATCGCCACGTGGACCTTGCTCGCGGCGATGTCCTGGCGAAAAAGGTGTTGATCGAAATCAATGGACGCGTTGATCTCCTCCATGATCGCGTCGGGATTGCGCGAGAAGCGCCCGCCCCACATCTTGTTGGCCATGGCTCGCTCGCGGGTGCAACACTTCCATTTATTCAGCCGCCGATGAGTATCAGTCCCCACCAGCCGCTATTCGCCGTGCGCGGGCGCCAGCGCTTGATCTACGGGATTGGCCTTGCGGCTGGCTTAGTCGCGCTCGCGGTATACGGGATGGCGGCCTTCACGCGCAATGCGTCCCAGGCGAGCTGCGGCGCCGCCCTTGAGCTTGCTCGCCGCATTGCGCCGCTGGCGCATGGCGAACTCGCCGCATTCGCGGTAGCCGAACGCAGCGTGGCAGTGCCTGATCTGAGTTTTCGCGATGCAAATGCCGGCGAGCGCCATCTCTCGCAATGGCGTGGGCGTACCGTGCTCCTTAATCTGTGGGCAACCTGGTGCGTGCCGTGCCGCAAGGAGATGCCGGCGCTCAACGCGCTCGAGCAGAGGCTCGGCGGAACGCGCTTTGAAGTGGTCGCCGTCAATATCGATACGCGCGATCCCGAGAAGCCGCGCGCCTGGCTGCGGGACAGCGGAGTGGACAAGCTCGCATATTATGCCGATTCCAGCGCCAGGATTTTTCAGGACCTGAAAGCAATCGGGCGCGCCATCGGGATGCCGACGACGCTCCTCATTGATCCATCCGGTTGCGAGATCGGCACCATTGCCGGGCCGGCGGAATGGGCAAGTCCGGACGGGGTGGCGCTGATCAGCGCTGCACTCCGGACGCCGGGGACCAAAGGCGAGCTCTAATCCGCCCTCCGGCTCTTTCGTCTGCTCTCCCTACCGCGTCGGCACCGGCTTCTCGCCGCGATAGTCATAGAAGCCGCGCTGAGTCTTCCGTCCAAGCCAGCCTGCCTCCACGTATTTCACCAACAGCGGACAAGGCCGATACTTGGAATCGGCCAAGCCCTCGTGCAGGACCTGCATGACCGAAAGGCAAGTGTCGAGCCCGATGAAATCAGCGAGTTCGAGCGGGCCCATGGGATGGTGGGCGCCAAGCCGCATCGCGGTGTCGATCCCCTCGACATTGCCCACGCCCTCATAGAGCGTGTAAATCGCCTCGTTGATCATCGGCAACAGGATGCGATTGACGATAAAGGCCGGGAAATCCTCGGCCACCGCAATTGTCTTGCCCAGCTTGGCGACGAACTGCTTGGTCGCGTCGAACGTCGCGTCGGAAGTGGCGATGCCGCGGATGAGCTCGACCAGCTCCATCAGGGGCACGGGATTCATGAAATGAATCCCGATAAAGCGTTCTGGCCGATCGGTAGAGGACGCGAGCCGAGTGATGGAGATCGACGACGTGTTGCTGCCGATAATGGCGTCAGACTTGAGCGCCGGACACAGGTTGGAGAAGATCGTGCGTTTCACATCTTCCTTCTCAGTCGCTGCCTCGATCACAAGATCGCAGTCGCCGAAAGCTTCGAATGCCTCGGCAGGGACGATACGCTTGAGCGCGGCCTGACGCTCCTCCTCGGTAATCCGTTTGCGGCTGACTTGCCGCGCCATGTTTCCGTTGATGGTGGCTATTCCCGCTTTGAGGCGATCGGACGAAACGTCGTTAAGCTTGACCTCGAATCCCGCGAGAGCGGCGACGTGGGCAATGCCGCTGCCCATCTGTCCTGCGCCGATGATGCCGATCTTTCGAAGCGGAGAATTTGTACTGTCGGAACGAGCCTTGGGCCGTTCTTTGACTTCGATCATGTTCATTCGCCTGTTCTATCGCGTTCCGGTCAGGTGCCGCCAGTCCCGGTTTGCTGCTTGATCAACGGCCAAGCTTACCGAGCTCTGCCGCGAGTTCGGGCAGCGCCTGGTAGAGGTCTGCGACGAGACCGTAATCTGCGACCTGGAAAATCGGGGCATCTTCATCCTTGTTGATGGCCACGATGACCTTCGAATCTTTCATCCCGGCAAGGTGCTGGATGGCGCCGGATATTCCGACTGCGATGTAGAGCTCGGGCGCGACGACTTTGCCGGTCTGTCCTACCTGCCAGTCGTTGGGGGCGTAACCGGCATCCACGGCGGCTCGTGAGGCTCCCACCGCGGCGCCAAGCTTGTCCGCGACCGGTTCGATATATTTGGTGAAGTTTTCCCGGCTTTGCATCGCCCGTCCGCCGGAAATTATGATCTTGGCCGATGTCAGCTCGGGACGCTCGGAGCGCGAGAGCTCCTCTCCGACGAAGCTGGACAGATCGCGGCCGATCTCCGCCGGCACGTCTTCGATGGGCGCGCTGCCGCCGGTCCCCGTCGCCTGGAAGGTGGAGGTTCGCACAGTGATGACCTTGATCTTATCGCGCGAACGCACGGTCTGCAGGGCATTGCCGGCGTAAATGAGCCGCTCAAACGTATCGGGAGCAATCACTTTGACGATGTCGGAAATCTGCATCACATCGAGGAGCGCGGCGACCCTCGGCATGATGTTCTTGCCGTTGGTCGTCGCCGGCGCCACGATCGCGTTGTATGCCGGAGCGAGCGACACCACCAGCGCCGTTACGGGTTCGGCCAGCATATGCTCATAAGCCGGATTGTCGCCGAGCAGCACCTTTTTAACTCCCTCAAGGGCGGCCGCGGCCTCGGCGACAGAACGGCATGATTTGCCGGCCACAAGCAGGTGAATATCACCGCCGAGCCCCTTGGCGGCGGTCAGGGCCTTGTGGGTCGCGTCCTTGAGAGTGTGATTATCGTGCTCGGCAAGAAGCAGCGTGGTCATATCGGGAGGACCATCAGATAAGCCCTACCTCGTTCTTGAGCTTATCAACAAGCTCGCTCACCGATTTCACCTTGACTCCGGCCTTGCGGCCAGAGGGCTCGGCGGTCTTGAGCACTTCGAGACGGGGTGAAAGATCAACGCCATAGGCCTCAGGTGTTTTTTCATCGATCGGCTTTTTCTTGGCCTTCATGATGTTCGGCAGACTTGCGTAACGCGGCTCATTGAGACGCAGATCGGTTGTCACGATCGCGGGCGCTTTGAGCTTCACCGTCTGCATGCCGCCGTCGACCTCGCGCGTTACAAGAACACTATCGCCCTCGATCGCGAGCTTTGACGCAAACGTTCCTTGTGGCCATCCGATAAGCGCCGCCAGCATCTGGCCGGTTTGGTTGCAGTCGTCGTCGATTGCCTGCTTGCCGAGAATGACGAGCCCGGGCTTCTCCTGCTCGACAATGGCTTTGAGGATTTTCGCGACCGCGAGCGGCTCCGGCATCCTGTCGGTCTTTACAAGAATGCCGCGGTCCGCGCCCATGGCCAGTCCGGTGCGGATGGTTTCGGCTGCCTGCGCCGGCCCGATCGAGACGCAGACGATTTCGGTGGCTTGGCCCTTTTCCTTGAGGCGCAATGCCTCTTCGACGGCAATCTCGTCGAACGGATTCATCGACATCTTGACGTTTGCCAGCTCGACGCCGCTGCCGTCGCTCTTGACCCGAATTTTGACGTTGTAATCGACCACCCGTTTGACGGGTACCAGGACTTTCATGAGTTCGCTCTCGCGGGAAGAAAGCCCGCCGCCGGCAAGGGGCGCAAATTACTGGTACGCATGTTCCAGTGTCAACGGATGCCGTCAAACTGCCCGGGCGGTGAGGTCAGGTTAACGCGGCTGTTGGTACGGTTTTCGGCATAGCCCACCCAGAACGCCAGGACCGCGCGCTGATGTCGATCCCTTGCGCAAGCAGCATCTGCGCTTGCCGATAGAGCGGCAGATGCCAAGCATATTTGGCAACCAGGACACAGGCGACCATCGCTTCGGTCGGCAGTCCGCCCTTAATCAGTCGTTCGGGCGCCGGCGCCTGAACCTCCGCTTTTTCAAATTCGGGGATTGTGGCGCGCTCCTGCCCTTCCCTACCCTCACCGGCAGGAAATTACTTGATGCCCCGCCTGCGCGGGGCATGACAATCTCCCAAAGAGGTTCGGGGAGCGAATGCAGAGATTCAATCTGAAATCGCGCTGGCGGCTTTGGCGACTACGCCGGCAGGGGTCGTGTAGAGCCGATTGAGGAGCGCATCGATCTCGCGGCCTGGCATCGGATCGATCTCCATCTTTTCGCGCGCTGCCTGCGCGCGAAATTCGCCATCCTGCATCGTATCATCGAATGCTTGCACGAGTGCGGCTTTGCGCTCCGCCGGAATGCCGGGCGGAGCCGTAAACGGCCGTCCCATCGCTTGCGGCGCGAAATGCAGATACAGGATCTGCTTGTGCTCGGGATCATCGACGATATCAAGCGCCAGCGGCACGCCGGGGAGCTCGGGATCCTTTTTCAACGCGGCTTGCAGCAAAAAATTCACGCTGCCGTCTCGCAACCAGCCCGGATGCGCAATCTTGAGCGTGCCCCAGGAGAGTCCGCAGATGCCGTCGACCTCGCCCCGCTCCATGGCAAGCGTGATGTCGTTCGTTCCCGGATATCCGGAGACGAGCTTGATCTGCGCATGCAGCACGTTCTTGTAGAGGCGCGCATAGATGTCGGAATCAGCGCCGGATGATTGCCCACCCATCACCACGGGTTTGCTCAGCATGTCTTGCCATGTCCTGATCGCTGATTTGCCGCTGGTAAGACACAGGCTGGTGTCGCCGGACATACTTCCGAGCCAATTCAATTTGGTAGCATCGAAGCTCGCAGGCGGCGCGAGCAGGGGAAGGATGGGAATGCTGCGCGAGAAGGTCGCGATGACGCTGCCGTCCTTGGGCGCGACCGAATAAAGATAATTGGTGAGGCGCAGACCGCCGGCGCCGGGCATGTTCTGCACGATGACACCGGGTTGCCCTGGAATATGCCTACCCAGAAAACGCGCAAGCATGCGCGCATAAAGGTCGTAGCCCCCGCCGACGCTGTGTCCGACCAGCACCGTGAGCGTGCGGCCGGAATAGAAATCCGCGGCGCCGCCCGCACGCGCTTCCTGCGCCAGCATCAGAACGAGAACGACTGCCGACGCAAGTTTGCAACCAAAGCGCAGCGTTAGCGTTCCCATGGGTATTCGAGGGTGTAGCCCGTCACCCGTGAAAGGTGCAACAATAGGCGAAAGTCTACGCGCCTTTTGGAAATGGAGACTCGATATGCGTCTCGATCAGTTGCCCAGAAGCGAGAATGTGGACGATCGGCGCGGCGACATGGATTCCGGCGGTGGCGCTATCCGCATTCCCGGCGGCCGCGGCGGGATCGGCATCGGTACCCTCATCGTGCTTGCCCTTATTGGATGGTTCCTCGGCATCGACCCGCGGCTGCTGATCGAGGGCACCGATATTCTGACCGGCGGCGACAAAACGCAGCAGCAGACACCCGACACGCCGAACACGCGGGAGGCGCAAGGTCCCTCCGATCAGATGAAGGAATTCGTATCGGCCGTGCTCGGAAGCACGGAGGCGCAGTGGGGAAAAATTTTCGCGGCGGGGGGGCGGACCTATGAGCCGCCGACCCTGGTCATGTTTTCCGGCGCCACCCGTTCCGGCTGCGGATTCGCGCAATCAGCCATGGGTCCGTTCTACTGCCCCCTCGATCGCAAGGTCTATCTCGATACCTCCTTCTTTCGCGATCTCGAGCGCCGCTTTGCGGCATGCGACGCCGGCAGCAAGAGT
>Ga0209526_10000981_pt1 | contig 18882 bp, 18 predicted proteins | sample JacPinW_OM2H0_M1_FD_188566 | JGI IMG/M metagenome (GOLD analysis project Ga0209526, IMG submission 188566) | Forest soil microbial communities from Algoma, Ontario, Canada - Jack Pine, Ontario site 1_JW_OM2H0_M1 (SPAdes) (version 2) | ecosystem: Environmental > Terrestrial > Soil > Boreal... | reverse complement strand
TCACCTTTTTCGCATGACGGACGATACCGGAATTTTTCAGCATGCAATCTTCAACGTGCCAAATTATCGGGAAGGTTACTGCATCGACGACAACGCTCGAGCCTTTATCCTGACATTACAGTTGGAAGATGCGACCAGCCGAATTTCAAAAGAAGAACTCGACCGGCTCGCCAGCATTTACTTAGCGTTCATTTGGCACGCTTTTGATCCAAATATTTGCCGGTTCCGGAATTTCATGAGCCATGAGCGACAATGGCTGGAAACGGTAGGATCCGAAGATAGTCACGCCCGGGCTCTTTGGGCGACCGGCACAGCTCTAGGCCGCTCGCAGAATGTGGGTCATCGCAATCTCTGCGCCCTCTTATTCCAACAAGGACTTCCGGTGGTCGAGCAGTTCACTTCTCCTCGGGCCTGGGCCTTCGCTCTGCTCGCGATCCAAGAATATCTTCGATCATTTTCTGGCGATCGAACGGTGAATCAACTCCGCGATCTGCTCACTGACCGATTGGTCGGACTCTTCCGGGCTAATGCATCGGAAGATTGGCCCTGGTTCGAGCCAATAGCAACCTACGACAACGCAAGATTGTCCCAGGCACTGATCTTAAGCGGTTACTGGACCTCACGTGGAGAGGTTTTCCAGATTGGCCTGAAATCGCTTCGGTGGTTGGTTGGAGTTCAGACAACGGAGACCGGGCATTTCGCCCCGATCGGTTGCAATGGTTTTCGCCCCCGAAACGGCAGCCCTGCGCGGTTCGATCAGCAGCCGATTGAAGCCAACGCCATGATTGCCGCCTGTCTGGAAGCCTACGGGCTCACCGGAGATAGTTTTTGGCATTTGGCCGCCCGGCGTTGTTTCGAGTGGTTTCTTGGACGCAATGATCTCGGACTATCATTGTACGACTCCGGCACCGGTGGTTGCTGCGATGCGCTGCATTCCGATCGCTTGAACCAAAACCAAGGTGCCGAATCAAGCCTCGCATTCTTCCTCTCGTTGGCTGAAATGACGCGGGCGGAAACTAGCTTCTACCGCGAAGCCCAGAAATTAGGTGCAACTTGAATTTCGAATCGACCGGCATTCACTTGCAGCCGGATCCACGTCGCGTCTTGATTCGCCCGTTCGTTCCGATAAAGCCCGGACAAATCTCCAGCATCATCAATCGCGTGCTTGGGCTGAGCGAGGAGGAAACGTCAAGGGAGCTTGCTCGCGTTCGTACCGAATTTAGCGATAAGCATCCTGACAGCGAGGAATTGTGGTTCCGGCAATTCGAAAGAGTCCAGGTGCACGTTGAACCCAAGCAAGCGGTTTCGGAAATTCGCCGCCTGCTGATCGGGGCGACCTTCACTGGAGAATACGCGTTTGAAGCCGTAGCCCTTTTTAATCCATCGATCGTGCCGCATCCGGATCAGTCTGGAGTTTCCAAAGACGAACTTCGTTTTGTCCTCAGCCTGAGGGGGGTTGGGGAAGGACACATTTCATCGCTTGGATTCCGCACTGGCGTCATACGATCGGATCACTCCATTCAATTAGAGAAAATCTCCCTTTTAGCGCGAGTTCCCGAGGTCGAATCCAATCCGACATTTCCGAAGCGGCTTTTTTTGGAAAAGCTGAATGGCTTGGGAATGGGAGATGGTTGGTCGGGATCAATGATGAAGCGGCTCGACGATCCATTCACTCTCGCCGAATTGAATGAGGCTCTACCGCAGGTTATCCCAATTCAGGAACGGGTTCCGGAAGCATTTCAGCGTACGATGGCATGCGTGCACTGGCTCGCGGAGTCAAACTACGAGGTCCGTTTTCATTCATCCGTGCCGATGTCGGAACGTGTCCTCTTTCCTTTATCCGCGAATGAAAGGAATGGGCTGGAGGATGCCCGATTCGTGCGATTTATCAAGCCGGATAAACGCGCGACCTACTATGCAACCTATACCGCCTATGACGGAAGGGCCATTCTTCCCCAGCTACTCGAAACCGACGATTTCTGTTCCTTTCGGATCCGAACGCTGAATGGCCCGGCGGCGCAAAATAAAGGTATGGCTCTTTTCCCGCGGCGGATCGGCGGACGCTACGCAATGCTCTCCCGCCAAGACGACGAAAATATTCTATTGATGTTCTCTGATGATCGGCACTTCTGGAGCGATCCCAAAATCCTGTTGCGACCTGAACAACCGTGGGAACTGGTGAAGCTGGGCAATTGTGGCTCGCCTATCGAGACCGATGCTGGCTGGTTGGTCCTGACCCATGGAGTCGGTCCACTGCGAAAATATTGTATCGGGGCTGCCTTACTCGACTTAGAGGATCCCTTTCGGATCCTCGGGCGACTCACCGAACCGCTTTTGCAACCTGACGAAGAGAACTGGCAAGGCTATGTGCCAAACGTCGTCTACAGCTGCGGCGCATTAACTCATAACGGCCGCCTCGTTCTTCCTTACGCGAACAACGATACATCTTCTAAAATAGTAACAATCCGGCTGAAGGATCTCATCGATAAACTTCTGCACCGCTAGATCAGAGATGGAGTCGAGCGCAATCCGAAACACGCCTTCAATCTCATGCCGCGGTCGCCGCGATCCTGGCCGGTCTCACGTCCGAGATATCATACCCGTTCATTTCCAAACCTTGCGCGCAACCCGCAGATGATTGCCGCCCATGATTTTTGCGACATCGACCTCAGTGTACCCAAGTCTCGACAATGCTTGCGCGATTTCCGGTAGTTGCTCCGGCGTCGCAAAAGCAGGGACAGAATCGTAACCGCTGCCAACAGGAAAACTGTCCCGCATCGACGCGAGCATTTCCTTCAGCTCGACTTGATCAAAAACGTAGTCGAGCCCAATACCAACATGGTCGACTCCGATCAGCGAAACCGCATAATCGATGTATCGAACCAGATTCTCCGTCCGCACATCATTATTGCCAAGAAATAGTCCAACACCATTGATCCCAACGACGCCGCTCGTTGCGGCACAAGCTCGCATCAGCTCATCATCGATATTGCGTGGGTGATCGCAGAGTTTCTTCGGATTTGAATGCGAAAAGATTACCGGATTATGCGAGCAGGCCATCACGTCAAGACTGGTACGCCGACCAGTGTGAGAGCAGCACGCCACCATTCCTACTCGCTGCATCTCGTCCACGACGTAACGACCAAATTTCGTCAGACCTTTATCCTCCGCATCGTGACAACCAGCACCCACCAGATTGCCTCGATTATAGGCCATTAGCATCCAGCGCACACCCAAATCGTAGTACATGGATATAAGGCTGAGTTGATCCCCGATCGCGCCAGCGCCTTCGATATCAAATGTAATAGCGAGCTTGCGTTCCCGCACTGCTTGTTCGATATCGGCAACGCTTCGTACTAGGCGATATGCATCCATTCGCAGGCTGACCCATCGACGGAATTGAGCGATCATGCGGAGATGTTGTTCGATCGTTTGTTCTCCAAATCCAACGTTCAACGTCACGACTTGAACATTAGCCCGGCAGTACCGTTCGAGTTGCGGAAGAAAACTCTCGTCCAACGGTCGCAAGGGCATACAACTGTGATTGTCCCAAAATAGGCGACCGTCGATCAGTGCCGCCTCCGAATCAGCATGCTCGCTCATAAAGCTGTATAGCTCACTTGCCTGGCCCACTGAAATGAAGATTTCCGACGTCGAAAGGCGTCGAGTCTACCGCGATCAGAGGGCGAGGAATGCTTCTGATAAACTTTTCCAAGGCGTGCCGGTGGGCCAGCAAGTGACCGCATCTTAGCAACAAGGCCTCGAGCCGCTCACGGTAGTCCCGGCAACGAGGCGAAGAACTCAAGCAGCGAAGCAAAGAGGCTGCCTGCTAGCACGAAATAGGCAATACTGCTGGCCAAATCGTTCTCGGCACGGTTCACCAGACGGGGCCGGCTCAGCTCGGGAAGTCTCTTGCCGCCCTGGTCATTGAAGCGGCGCACGGACGTCAGGGTGTTACCGTACGGCGCATACATCCAAATCGCGCGATCGAAACCTATTACTGTGTTTCTCGATTCATTTTTCATATATCTCCTCATTTCTGTCGATGGACGACTTCAAGACGGTTTCCGCTCGGATCATCAAAGAACACGGCGTAATACGTCTCGTTGTATTCGGGGTTAGAAAGCGCGCCTTCGATGTTTTTGGCTCCGGCCCGCTGAATAATCTCAGCCACACGATCGACTTCGGCTGACGAGTTCACCCAGAAGGCGATGCGGGTGCCGTTTGGCTGGTGGTTCGGATCCTCGGTAAATCCGAAAAATGGTTTTGAGGGAAAGGTTCCCAAAGCGGAATTACCTCTCCACTCTTCTCCTTCCCACTGTTCGGTGAAACCAATGGCTGGGAGAAACGCTCGATAAAACTCGGTCGCATCACCGAGTTCTCGGACCCGAAGGTCAATATGGCTAAAGGGGTTAAGGCTCATTATATTACCTTCAAATTGACGTTTTGATGGTAACAAGGTAGCGCTTGAATCCGACCATTCAAGTGATATTTTGATGGTAATAAAGAAAATGTCGGAGATTCTTAAGCCATTCGAGTTTATTGCCGGTGCGCTCTGCCTTGATTTCGTAAATACCGTGGGTTCACACGGTTTTGAGCAGGCAAGAGAGAAATTGCCTACCTATTCCGACCTGATTCGCTGGAGCAAGGAGGCAAGCCTCATTGACGACGGCAAGGCACTTGAGCTCCTCGCCTTTTCGGAGGCCAACCCGAGCGGGGCGTCGAAGGTTCTGGAAGAAGCGAGAGGATTCCGTGAAACGCTTTTCCGCATATTTGGGACGCTGCAGCGTAAACAGTCGCCTGACCCGAGCGATCTTGCTGCTTTAAATAAAGCGCTATGGAAATTCCCAATTCGACTGGAAGTCCGCTCCAAGGGTGACGATTTCTGCTGCTCGCGAGAAATCGCGCAAATCACCGATGAATGGCCGCTTGCCCCGGTTGCTTGGTCAGCAGCTGACCTGCTGGTTTCGGATCAGGTGCACCAAGTCCGCCAGTGTGCCGACGCCACGTGCGGATGGCTTTTTGTCGACACTTCGAAAAACCACAGTCGACGTTGGTGCTCGATGGGGGATTGCGGCAGCCAGGCAAAAGCGAGACGATATTACCAACGCAAGAAGAAGATGAATCGATGAGCGGAAAGAAAAACCGTCATCTTTCGGGGCGAGAAAAGTCTAGCGACCGTCCTGCCCAACATCATACCGATCTGTCCGTCTATCCTCTTACCCCTGATCATTGGGATGACTTCGAAGTGCTTTTTGGTCCTCGCGGTGCCTGTGCTGGATGCTGGTGCATGTGGTGGCGTCTCACGTCACACGAATTTCGGGAAGGTGCTGGCACAGCTAATCGTGACAAGTTTCGAGAATGCATCCGAGAACCAACTCCGCCCGGTGTGTTGGCCTATCGAGGTCAGGTGGCTGTCGGTTGGTGCGCTGTCGCTCCGCGCGAGAAGTATCGACGGCTCGCCTCCTCGCGTACCCTGCAGCCGATCGATGATACTCCCGTCTTGGGCTATTACTTGTTTATACGTGGCCAAAGGCGATCGTCGGCAGGGACTCACGAGGCAGTTGATCGAAGCAGCCTGCGTTTTCGCTGCCAGTTTTGGCGCGTCAGCGGTAGAAGCTTACCCTCGGGTCTCTCCAGATAAACCGTCGAATCCATTGGCTCTTTATACCGGCACAGAGGGGTCATTTACGCGTGCTGGATTTCATGTGGTCGCAACGCCTACCCCGGTTCGTCGCATCATGCGGAAACAGATGTCGCTATGAGTCCTAGTGTAATTATGACTTCTTTCGGAAGGAAAACCTCCGCGCGAAAAGCCTCGATTAAACGAAAAAAGCGCCACCTTCTGGCGGCGCTCGTTTCGATGATTCGGACAGAAGAATTTTCTGTTAGTCCTTTCGTTCAACCTTAACCTTTTGGCCCGTCTGCCGATCCAGATAGATCTCCTTATCGCCCTTCTTCTCGATCAGCTGGTAACGGGGCAAATCTTGTTGCACCCGCTCATAGGTGACGACCTGTTGCTCAGCCGGTTCAGTTGTGGTGGTCGTAGTCACCGTCGAGCTCGGAGCTTGTACCATCGTGCCGCTTTCGTTTACGTAGACGACTCTGGTCCCCTCGCTCTGGCGCACCGTCACCGCATAAATTCCACCATCTTGGCGAACAACGCGGGTCACAGCGGTAGCACCAGGGATATGAGTTTCTCGGATCACCGTGGTTTGAATCGGTTGAGGTAGGGTCGTGAACTCAATCTCATCCGCACGAGCAAGCGCACCAAGAGACAAGGTCAGTGTTAGTAATGCAACGTATGTTTTCATAGTGCCTCTGTATTATGAAGCGTTATTGATCGCCTCATACCCTTCCGACGGATGTATCGCCAGGTCTTCGACCGGTGAATAACTCCCAATCTCCTGAGTCGACACCTGTTGCTAATCCTTCCAGCGGGTTAACTGCACCGCGCTCCGATCTATGATCTAATCGCTCTTTTCGAATAGCTTAAACAGCTCGCTTGTCGGTTTCGGTAGTTGACTATACCGACATTGTCGCGGCGCCTTATCCGGCCGCCAACGCAAGATACGTGTCCCGTGCCGAAATCGGCCGCCGGTAAAATGATCGTAACATACTTCCACAACCAGTTCGGGTCGGAGCGGCTTCCAATCTCTTGAGCGATCCTTCGACCAGCGACTTTTGCTGCCGGGAGCGTTTCCGTCGAATCCCGGAGGACTGACCAATTTCTCAAGCATCCTCGTCAGCCTCACTCGATCTTCGGATTTAATGCCCGAGGTAAATCCAACATGGTTCAGCTTCCCGGACTCATCGTAAAGACCGAGGAGCAGTGAGCCGACGACTGGAGCTGCTGCCGAATAACGAAAACCGCCCACCACGCAATCGACACTACGATAGTTCTTTACCTTTTGAAACGCAGTCGACACGCCGCTCGTGTACTCACTATCTCTACGCTTACAGACAACTCCGTCGAGATTGTCTCCCGTCTTTTTCAGCCAAGTTTGTGCCCTTCCGAGCGACAGCGTAATCGGCGAGAGGAAAAATGTTTTAGAACGCCCAAAGTTCCTCGCGAAATTCTCAAGCTTTTTTCGGCGCTCCGATAGCGGTGCGCTTAGTAGACTTTCCTTTTTTTCTGTCATCAGCAAATCGAAGGCGATGTAAATTGCCGGCGTTTCTTGGGCCAACTTTGCAACCCTCGACGCTGCCGGATGAATCCTCTGCAGGAGGTGATCAAATGAAAAGGATGAACCGATCGGTAGCACAAGCTCGCCATCCAAAACCCACCATTTCGCATTTATAGTTTTAGCCGCACTCGTGATTTCGGGAAAGTAACGAGCGAGGGGTTGCTGACCCTTTGATTGAAGAAAAATCTTGTCACCGTGACGAAAGAGCAGGCTACGAAAGCCATCCCATTTTGGTTCATATTGCCAATCCGATCCCTCAGGAATACGCTCCACGGGCTCGGCTTCCATCGGTTCGATTGGAGGTTTGAGCATAAGCCGACGTTCAAGATCGCTTCGTTCAGCGTTTGCGGATCATAGGAATTGATCTTGCCTACCGTTCCTTCCAACGACTTCGATACCTCTAGTGAAGCATCTTGCTGCGAACTAATTTTGATCGATTCAATCAGTTTGGAGGCAAAAGGAGATCGCGGTGCCGCAGCAGAGTTACTTAGAGGTAAATGGAAAACGAGTGAAGGTATCGAATCTGCAGAAGGTCCTTTACCCGGCCACGGGTTTCACTAAAGCCGACGTTATCGATTACTACACGCGAATATCGCCGGTATTATTGCCTCATCTTAAAGACCGACCGATCAGCCTCAAGAGATATCCAGACGGAGTAGAGGGTTTCTTTTTCTACGAAAAACAATGTCCCTCGCACCGCCCGGCTTGGGTTAATACGGCTCGAGTTCCCAGCCAGCGTAGACAAGGCTTCATTGATTATTGCGTCATAAACGACTTATCTGCTTTGGTCTGGGCGGCTAATCTGGCCGATCTCGAGCTTCATACCTTCCTGCACCGAGCGTCTAGATTGGAATATCCAGATTTTCTTGCGCTCGACCTGGACCCTGGCCCACCGGCTAGCTTAATCAATTGTTGCGAAGTCGCACTGCTACTAAAAGCCTTCTTTGATCAATGCGATTTAAAATCTTTTGCTAAGACCTCCGGCTCCAAGGGCTTGCAGGTTTATGTCCCGTTGAACGGAAAAGCAAGCTACGACACCACAAAAGCATTTGCTCATGCATTGGCAGAACATCTGGAATCCGAAAATCCCGATTTAATTGTTTCGAAAATGCAAAAGAAACTTCGATCGGGAAAGGTTTTCGTGGACTGGAGTCAGAATGATGAACACAAGACGACTATCTGTGTCTATTCGCTCCGGGCGAAGGAGCATCCTACTGTGTCCACTCCGGTCAGCTGGAAGGAAGTAGCAGACGCACGCAAGAATGGCGATATTGGTTTACTCACTTTCGAGGCAAAAGAGGCTCTTCGGCGGGTCAAGAAGAAAGGCGATCTGTTTGCTCCGGTTCTTAGCCTGAAACAGCGCCTGCCCAAAATTTCGATCGTACTGCCAAACTAGACCTGCAACGCGAACGAAACTTTTGACCAGCAGTTTATACCTGGTGGCGTTTCGGATGAACTCGGGAACATCCAGCCCCGCCCGTTGGCTCGAACTGGGTTATGACAATGCTTTTGATCTTGCTAATCACATTCAGTGGCATGCTCACGCTGGGCGCATGCTCGAATACCGCGAGCGATTCTCCGGTGAATAGTGGTCCTGCGGTTAGGTCCTCAGGTCCCAATCAGCCGGCCAACCAACAATCATCGCAGGGCAACTGACCATAATAATAAGCCCTTTGACCTCCGGTAACGGAAACAGCCGTGGGTCAACACCACACGGCTGTTTGTGATTTTCTCACTTACAACTGGACTTCCAGTTGAACGGTTAACTGTTTGCTCCGTTTAAACGATCAATGCGTTTTTGTAGACGGCTATCCCGTTTTTGATCCAATTGAGCCAGCTTTTCTTTCTGCTCTGGGGTCAGGACACCCACGATCTGAGAACGGATTTTTGCCCGCTGAACGGTCAACTCGGTTCTGGCGTTACCTACGGTCACCGACAGTGAGCGAATGGTTGTTTCATCATTCGGATTCTTGGCGATGGCATCATGCAACGCTTTTTCCGCGTTCAGTAAATTTAACATTAGACCTTTGTTGGCTGAGTGATCGCTCTGCAGCGTTTGGTGAAGTTGTTGCCGCTGAGCATCGGTTAAATTCAAAGCCTTCCAAAAGCCGTGATGACCTTTGTGCGATTGGTGCTGCTCTTCGGCTGTCGCAGAAGGGCTAGCGTCTGCCGACTGCGCATGCAGGGAACAAACGCCCAGCGCGCTCACAGCGGCAACCATTAGAAGTTTCAATTTCATACGCACTTATTGACGGCTCATTAGCTTGGAGAGGTTACACTTCCGGACTTACGGTCAATCGGCGTTACGAAAGGATTTACGCGTTGGCGAACGGCTTGGGTACAACGAAGGACAACGAACGAGAATGAACACCAACGAACGACAGCGAACGTCAATGAGTAGTGTGGGACGTTCGACCCACGTGAGCTAATTGGTACCCACCAGCGCTGCTGCCGACTATTTGTTATTCACTGACGTTCGTTGTTGTTCATTGTCGTTCGCTGGCGTTCGCTGACCTTCTCGACTTTGAGAACGAGCCAACCTCAGCCACGAGAATGTAACACGCCTTTAAGGCGCTCCGGGTGATAGACTGCCAAACCAGGAGATGTCAGAGAAACAGATTACCGGGCGTGTCCTGACATCAAACAGGAAGACATCGGCATTTTTCGGGTGGAGCTTGTTGCCGAGGCACTTCCGGACCCGCGCGGGTTTGAAGTAATTGGCCACCCGATTCAGTTTAAGTTGCCAACCAGAGAATGGGTTATGAACAATCGCCTCAACCTCTGGGGTATTGGTGTGCCGAACGTGAGCCTGGGTCAGGAGATTCAACTAACGGTTCGGCCACCAAGCTGAATTTGCAATGTAGAATCCCAAGTGGCCAAAAACCGGGCTACGCGCAAGCCCAGCTCCACCTAATCTGAGAGTGGGATCACTGAAGCACGATCCCACCTCCCAACCTGTAACTTGTAACCTGCGGCGCCTGGTCGACTACTCAACACCGGGTTCACCGGGCTGGCTCATTCGATCGATCATCTTTTGTGTCCGCTTGGCCTGATCCTGTTCAGTCTGAGCTAATTTTTGCTGCTGAGCAGAATCGAGGAGGGCCACGATTTTCGTTCGAATTTGTGCCTTTAGAACGGCTAGATTAGCCATTGCATTTCCCAGCTGGGTAGTTCGAGCCCGGATGGTGGCTTCATCCGGTGCATTCGCTTGCATAGCTGAGTTCAGGTCTCGATGCGCTTCCAACACTGCTTTGAAGGCGCTCCGGAATGCGTCGTGATTAGACTGGAAGAGTTGGTGAACTTGTTGCCGCTGAGTTTCGGAAAGATCCAGATCGTCCAGAGTCTCCCGGCCAAAACCACCAAGAAATCCACCCTCGCCGCAGCCATGCCCCTGCGCTGAAGCCACGGTAAAAGGCGCTAAGCAGAGAAAAAGTATCGCCAGCCAAGCATTCAATTTCTTCATGAATCAATTGTCTCCCATTTTTTGCATTTTGCAGTCCGATTATGACGAATGGCTCAAAGCCAGGATCGAAGGTTAGAAAGGTCGAGTATCCGTTTGATACATCAATTCGGTGACTGGGGGAGTAGTGTTGCGATCAACAGAGGCTGCCGGATACGCGACGAGGCAAAATACGGACGGACGGGATCGCATCCCGACCCGCAAAGCCCGCGTCGTGGCCAAGTTCCTACAAGCTTAACTTTTGTCGAAATGTACGGGCAGCACGGCGGGATACCTCGCACTCTTCCCCCCCTCGCAACCAAATCTTTAACCCACCGCTGAACCATGATTCAATGTTTTCAATGTAATCAAGATTGACGATTTGCTGCCGATTGATCCGAAAAAAAGTGTCCGTTGGCAATCTCTGCTCGAGCGTGCTCAACGATCGGTAAATGAGGGGTTTTGCAGAGTCGAAATAAACTCGGGTGTAATTTCCATCTGATTCCAGCAACCTGATCCGGTGAAGTGGTATGAACCAACAACGAGAACCGTCGCGGACCAGGACGTGATCGGAACCGCGGAGTGGGGTATCGCTGACCACCGGTGGTCCGGCCTCACGAACCCGGCTCAGAGCAAGAGCCAAACGCTCCGGCGTAATTGGTTTTACTAGATAATCCAAGGCATTTACCTCGAATGCACGCAAAGCAAACTCGTCATACGCGGTGGTAAAGATCACGTGCGGAGGTTCGCCGCGAATGCTTTCCAGGAGTTCGAATCCGGTTTTTCCTGGCATCTGGACGTCCAGAAACAGCAGCTCAGGTTGCAACTCATTAATTTTAGTCAGCGCCTCGTCGGCGTTCTCGGCTTCGCCGATCACCGAGATCCAGGAAAATTCTGAGAGTAGACGGCGGACTTCGCTGCGCGCTAACCTTTCATCGTCGATTATCAACGCCTTCATTAGGTCTCAAGGGGCTATTTCAATGGGCCGGCAGTCTGGGAATTGAGCAGCATGGTAGATAGTGTTTAAGCGAGAGAGCAGCGGGCAGTGTAGGCGGGCTGATCAATTTTCGCTTCGCGAACAAAATAGAAAATTATTCCTTCTCTGCAAAGCGGTTTGAGCACCCCGCCGTCGCTTCGCTTTGGCGCGGCCTGTCCGGTAAGCGGGCGCGCCGTAACCCGCAGAGCGGAGGTGGCCTGTCCTCACGGCCACCCCTTTTGTCCACCCAGCCTCGAATGATCCTTTCGCTTGAGCTCGGAGTCCGACCGGGTGCTGGGCAAAAACACGTTGGTAACGATACGGTCGCCAGCGTCTTGATAAAGTCGGAGGCTAGCCAGCGAGCCGTAGATCAATTCCAGTCGGGCTCGAGCATTGGCCAAGCCGCTTTCCTTGCGGGCCGCGGCTGGTGCCAGCCGGCCCGGGTTGGTGATAGATATAGATAACCCCTCGGATTGCGGCCTAATCACGCAGGAAATCTCTCCGCCTCGCTGTAAGGTGTAGACCCCGTGTTTGAACGCATTCTCAATCAGGGATTGCACGAGAAATGGAGGAACGGGAAAAGCTAAGGTCGTCTGATCAATATCCATTTGCACTTTCAGTTTATCCTCAAAACGCAGCTGCTCGAGGGCCAAATATGCGTCTACCGTCTGCAGCTCGACCCGAAGCGGAATCGTGTTCAACTCCGACATCCGCAGAGCTCCCCGAAACAACTCCGCCAGGCGGGTCACGCCTTCGCGGGCCTTCGGAGGGCTTTCGTCGATCAGGGCTCGAATCGTATTTAAACTATTGAAAAGGAAATGCGGATTAACTTGGCTTCGCAGCGCTTTCAATTCAGCTTCCTTGACGGCAGCGTCCAATCGAAGGCTTTCCAGCTGAACGGCCTTTAACTGCTTTTGATATTGGTAGCCGAAGTATACTGCCGACCAGGCGAATAGTGTAAGCGCGCACTTCCCAAATTCGAACCAGACAAAACGCGGTAACGAGTGAAACCTTTGCTCGCCTACCGGCTCACGCGGTGGAACGTGAGGTATATGGTACAAACTGTGATGAGCTGGCAGAGCCGGCATCCAGGCAGTTAACACCGCGTGAATTCCCCAGACCTCGACAATGCCGAGCAGGATCGTCGCAAGCAACACGCGCGGAATCAGGGCAAAAAGCGAAAGCCGATTCCAATCAAACCAATAAAACAGAATCCGCAGCAGATGGGTACCGATCAACCCAAACGAGCAATAGAGCGTTTGTTCAATCAGGAGCGGCGTGGACGGCTGACGCGTTGAGCCGGAAATGAAAATGAAAAAGAAAAGAGCCCATAGACCTCCCCAGCAGGAGATTTGGCACCCCCAATAGAGCGAATGCCCAAACAGGATCCGCATGATCTCTCTTCTTTGCGCAAAATGAGGTTTGATTGCTTGCAGCGGGCTCTCGGTAGCCATGAGCACGCAAAACTAACCGTTTTTGACCAATCTCGACAACTCCCTCTAGCGTGAGCGGTCTCTTTTGCGGATGGGAGCTTGCTGGTCGCGGATAGCCGGTACGGGACGCGCTCCCGACTTCGTCCGTTTCGACCCGGACCGATGCAAAAATTGTCGACGCAACCAAAAAGAGATTTCAAGATGCGCTGCTTTTTGTCAGGTTACTTGGCGGCATTATGCACAACAGCCTGGGTTGTAGTTTCCCCGGGCAGAAAGGAAATCATGCCTGATCAGCCTCATGTGGTGATTCTGGGTGCCGGGTTCGGTGGCATCGGAACGCTCAAACGACTAAATGATGCTAACCTCAAGATCACGATAGTCGACAAGCGTGACTACCACACCTTTCAGCCGCTGCTCTATCAGGTGGCGACTGATGAATTGACGCCCGCGGAAGTGGGGTTTCCCATCCGCGAGTTGCTGCACGGCCGAAAGAACGTTGCCTTCCACCAAGCCTTGGTCGAGAGCGTCGATTTGGCCAGGAAGCAAGTCGTGGCGGAAGGCATCGGCCCAATACCCTACGACTACTTGGTTCTGGCTATGGGCGCAGTGGTGAATTTCTTTCGCACGCCGGGAGCGGACCAACATGCGATCCCGCTTTATACAATGGACGACGCGGTTCGGCTCAAGAAACACGTCCTCAGAACTTTTGAAGCCGTCGACAAGAACCTGGCTCTCATCGACGAGGGCGCGCTAACCTTCTGCGTAGTCGGCGGTGGTCCGACCGGCGTCGAGGTGTCCGGTGCGCTGTCGGAGCTGCTGCACGTCGACCTGGTAAAGGACTACCCGAATCTGCCGGTGGCCAAAGCGAAAGTGCTCCTCTACGAACACTCGCCGAATCTGCTGGCGGCGTTCGCACCCAAGCTGCAAGTCTACGCCCAAAAAGCGCTGGAGGAACGCGGGGTGGAAGTGCACACTGGCACTGGCGTAACCAAGGTCGGCCCGACCAGTATAGATCTGTCAACCGGAGCAACGGTCCCGACGCAGACGCTCATCTGGGCGGCCGGTCTCCTGGCCAATCCAATCGTCAACTCCCTGGGCGTGGAGCTGGTGCATGGCGGGCGCATCCCGGTTGGCTCTGACCTGCAGGTAAAGGATCATCCCGGCGTCTTCGCCATCGGCGATATAGCGGCCATGGCCGACGGCAAAACCGGCAAAATTCTGCCTGGCCTCGGCTCCACTGCCCTGCAGGCCGGCCGTCATGTCGGCGAGACAATCAAACGGCTGCTGGACGGCAAACCAGCCAAGCCCTTCGAGTATTTCGACAAAGGATTCATGGCTCAGGTAGGCCGCGGCGCCGCTGTGGCCGAGTTACCCACCGGTGACACCATGACGGGAACCGCTGCCTGGTTGGCTTGGTTGGGCGTGCACCTGGTTTTGCTCAACGGCGCCGAAGAAAAGAGCAGCACCTTTGTGGATTGGGGATGGAACATCCTCACACGGAAACACGGCAAACGCATCGTCCTGAGTGACGAGGATATTGAAACAGCGCGGTCCCCGAACTGACCAAGGAACCTCCCGTGAAGGGGATCCTGGCGTATCGCTACCGATTTGGGCTCGTCCCTACCGTTTCCCCAAAAAATTCGAGAGCAAGCGTTTTCCGGGCTCGGTCATGATCGACTCCGGGTGAAATTGGACTCCTTCAATCGGATAGCGGCGGTGGCGCAATCCCATGATTTCATGCGCCGCGGTCTCTGCGGTGATCTCCAATTCCGGCGGCAATGACTCGCGGCGAACGATCAAAGAGTGGTATCGCGTCGCTTCGAATGGGTTGGGCAGCCCGTCAAAAACGCCATCCCCTTCATGTAAAATCGGAGATGTTTTGCCGTGCATCAGACGATCAGCTCGCACCACCTCCCCACCAAAGACGTGACCGATACATTGGTGACCCAGACATACTCCGAGAATCGGTACGCTCGGCCCAAAACGTAGGATCAACTCGTTGCTGATTCCGGCCTCGAGGGGAGTGCCCGGACCAGGCGAGATACAGATTCGATCCGGCCGCAAGGTTTCCACTTCCTCCAGAGTCACTTGATCGTTGCGACGGATCACGACATCTGCTCCAAGCTCGCCGAAGTATTGGACAAGGTTATAGGTGAAAGAGTCGTAGTTATCGATTACCAAAATCATAGGATTCGCTGTGCTCGTTCAATCGCGCGAAAAAGGGCTGTCGCCTTATTGACGCACTCCTGGTATTCGGCCTCGGGAACCGAGTCGGCCACAACCCCGCAGCCCGCTTGGGCGTAAGCGACTCCTTCTTTCAGAACAATCGTACGCAAAGCGATGCAGGAATCGAGATTGCCGTCAAAACCGAAATACGCGATCGCGCCAGAATAAGCTCCCCTTTTTCCTTTTTCGAAACCATTGATCAGCTGCATCGCGCGCACCTTGGGTGCGCCAGATACGGTTCCGGCGGGGAACGTCGCCCGCATCACGTCATCGGCATCTTTATCTTCTTCCAGCTCTCCTTCGACGTTCGAAACGATGTGCATGACGTGGCTGTACCGCTCGATCGTCATGAAATCCGTCACCTTAATCGATCCAAAGCGAGTGATCCGGCCAATGTCGTTGCGGGCAAGATCAACCAACATCAAATGCTCTGCTCGCTCTTTCGGATCTTTCAAGAGTTCGGCGGCCAATTGCTGGTCTTCCTCCGGAGTAGTACCGCGCTTTCTCGTACCCGCCAGAGGACGAATCTCTACCTTGCCATCGCGCAACCGCACATGTACTTCCGGCGAGCTCCCCACCAACGCAAAACGCTCGCTTAACTGCAAACAGAACATGTAGGGAGAAGGGTTGATGAACCGTAGAGCGCGATAAAGTGGAAGCGCTCTCCCCGGATACTGAGCTTCAAATCTCAGCGAGGGAACGATCTGAAAGACATCGCCCGCTTGAATGTGTTCCTGGCAACGCCGCACAATGTCGCAAAATTCGGCTTCTTCAGTATTCGCCTTGGCCTGGAGTGTAGAGTCGAGCGTCGCCGCATTCATGAGCCGGGCTTCCGTCGGAGTCTCCAAGCGTTGGAGAATCGCGGAGATTTTCTCACGCGCTTCGTCGTACGCCATTTCGGGTCCGGATTCGCCTACAAACGCGGTCGCGAAGATCTTTAGGCGGCGCAATCGGTGATCAAAGACCAGAAATGTGTCGGTGATCATGAATACCGAATCGGGAATATCAAGTTGGTCCGGCGGCGAGGGCGTCACGGTCGGCTCAAAGAAATGGACGACATCGTACCCAATATAGCCGACCGCACCCCCGACAAACGGGGGAAGCCCCGGAAAATCGACAAAAGTGTAACGACCCAACAACTTCCGCAGCTCCGCCAACGGATCGGTTACGGTCTCAAAATCTCGCGTTTCCCCGTTCTCTTCGACTCTGATGTTTCGGCCGCGACTTTCAAAATAAACGCGCGGCGAACTTCCCAGAAACGAATAGCGGCCAACATGATCGTGGCTCTCGGCTGATTCCAAAAGAAATGAGCGGCGCCCATCGTCGATCTTTTCGAAAACCGAAACCGGTGTCTCGTAATCCGCCACAAACTCGGTGTAAACTGGGATGAGATTCCCTTTCTTGGCCAAGTCGAGAAATTCTGGACGAGAGGGAGTGAGCGGAATTTCAGTCATTTTGAATAAGCCTCAACTGGATCGAAAACTCTCTTTTCAACGACCGGCTTGGTGTTTGCTTCCCTATCCAGTTCTTGGAAAAAACAGCTAAAATGACCGGTGTGACAGGCCCCAGCGACCTGCTCCACTTCAAAAAGTAGCGTATCCCGATCACAATCGGTAAACCAACGAACGAGTTTTTGCGTATGTCCGCTCGTTTCGCCCTTAAACCAAAGCTTTTGCCGGGTTCGACTCCAATAATGCATCAGGCCGGTAGCAAGCGTGCGTTCGATAGAGTCACGGTTCATCCAGGCCATCATCAAAACACGGCCGGGAGGATTGGCTTCGCGCACAATGGTCGGAATCAACCCATCTTCCGTAAAGCGGAAATCGGCGTTCATTATCAGAATGGAAGGACTAAACCAGCGTAGGCCGAAGAGCAAGTTGGATAGAGAACGCCGGTAGCGCCGACATCGCCGAGAACGCCGACATCGTGAGGCTCCGATGTTCCATTGCGCCGTGTCTTCAGCGGCGACTGTCCGCCGCAAGTTAAACGCGTGCTGAGGGAATGGGGTTGAACGAAGGAATCAGGCGAGCCCGACCGTCGGCGTAGTCGCCACCGGGTGGTCCGCGGTTTGCGTGTCATGGAATCGACCGCCAAATACCGATAGGCCGACCCCGAACGTCAAACGGTGATACGCTAAGCGCTGCGACACGTTGGCGGCAGCGGTTTCTGGCGGTGCCACACGAGCACCTTCGAACGGACTCTTAGTTCGTGCCAGACCGGAGGGCGTTTTGAGATCGGACGGCTGCCCATGCGCGTCAACATAAGTCAGCGTCCGAGACTGAAGGGCGCATGATTTTGGTGGCGGTCTGTCGAGCGCGCAGGTAGGGCGCGTCACTCCGAGACCGCAGGACCGAGGACGTAGCGGTACCCCTGTTCGGTCGAGAACGGTTGCGAGAGTCAAGAGCATTGGGCCTGACGGGCAATGGGTTGCCGGTGATCCTGCGGTCTCGGAGAGACCGCCCTACCTGCGCGCTCGACAGACCCGGCACACCTTATGTTGACGCTCATGTGCAGCTGCCTGGTGGCTGCAGGACCGCTAGCAAAGACACGGCGGAATGGAAGATCGGAGCCTGCCGATCTCGGCGTTCCCGGCGATGACGGCGTTCTCGGCGTACTTTTATGCTTGCCGAGTAAACGAAATTACATCCAAAAGAGTGATAGCCGTGGCTTGGCTGATCAGATAAGTATAGCGCAATAGCGCAGGGAGGGCTGGTAGTATCCGGAGAGAGCTGGGGTGATGAGCTCTCTGGCAAGAGCGGAAATTTCTGCTGCGTGCAGAACCACTGTTTGCGGCAGAACTGATCGAAACCAGGTAGGAGTTGACCAGGTTGCTTGCTGGGAAATTGGATGTATGTAAGGATCGCTTGTGAAAAATTTCACAAAGTTCGCGGCTGATCCCTCTGGCCACGGTCGCCCTTAGTGGCTTTTAACCGCCATAACTAAAGCATGCAAATGAATTGGAACTGCGGGTCTCGCCACGGACACGAAAGGCAAACGCCAGGTCGTTTGTGCAGATTTTCTCTGATTCAGCGGAACCGAAGCACTCTCGGCGTGGCGGCATTGACGCTCCTGACTCTAGCGAGCGCATCGGCCCAGGATTCCACGATTCGAGCAGTCCAAAACATCTTTGATCCACTCTCGGCTCCGGCGGAAATATTATACCGAATCTCGATTCTCGTTTTGGCGATTTGCGCGATAATTTTTTTGGTCGTCGCTGGGCTATTAACTTACGCAATCATTCGCTATCGCCGCAAGGGCGGTGGCGATGATCTCGAGGAGCCACCCCAAGTCTATGGTAGTGCTGCGATCGAGCTGGCCTGGACCGTGCCACCAATTCTGATCGTGGTTGTACTCGTCTTGGTGACCGCTCGGACGATTGGCGAAATCCAGAGGCCAAAATTGCCGACTGACGCGGAGGAAGTGCGAATCATCGGCCATCGTTTCTGGTGGGAAGTTCGTTATCCGAAATACGATGTCGTTACTGCCAACGAAATTCACGTTCCGTTAAGCGATCGTTCCAAGCGGATCGCCACTGAAATGGTGTTGGAGTCGGCCGACGTGATCCACGGCTTTTGGGTGCCGCAACTCAATGGGAAAACAATGCTGGTTCCCAATCATCGA